>LFIK01000717.1_pt1 | contig 25300 bp, 19 predicted proteins | sample 643401 | NCBI WGS metagenome assembly LFIK01 (sample SAMN03777447, study PRJNA286221) | soda lake metagenome | biome: soda lake; feature: Kulunda steppe; material: water; isolation source: sample T5-Br brine of Lake Tanatar-5 | place: Russia: Kulunda steppe | collected 2010-07
CATCCGGGTTCCGGGTACCAACGAGCGCCGTCAGCGGGTTCGCCATCTCGCCCGAGGCCGCACCCCAGCCCGCAAGCCAGAAGCCGAATTCGCGCTGGTTACGGTTGGAGAAGAAGGTCGAAGCCGTCATGGCATCGACATTGGTGCGGATACCGACACGCGAGAGGAACTGCGCAACAGCCTGTGCCACGCGTTCGTCGTTGATGTAGCGGTCATTCGGGCTCGAAAGCATCACTTCGAAACCATCGCCGAAGCCTGCTTCTGCCAGAAGCTCCATGGCGCGATCCGGATCATAGACGTCCGGCTCGGCATCTTCACGGGTGCCGAACAGCGGATAGGGCAGAAGCTCGCCGGCAGTCACCGCAACGCCACCCATCACGCGATCGACAATGGCGTCACGGTTGATGGCCTTCGAGATCGCCTCGCGCACGCGCACATCGGCAAACGGATTGACGCCGTCGGTGCCCGACACGCCCGGCGGCACGTTTTCACCGCTGTCCAGGTGCAGATAGATCACGCGGTTCGAAAGACCCTGATCGATCTGGAAACCGGCCTGGCGGATCGAGTCGAAATCCTGGATCGGCGGAGTCTCGATCACGTCGACGTCACCGGCAAGCAGCGCTGCAACGCGCGCACCCGGATTGGAAATCGCACGCAGGGTCACGCTTTCCCAGACCGGGGTTTCGCCCCAGTAATTTGCGTTGGGGGCAAGCTGGATACGATCACCCAGCGTGAATGAGGTCAGGATGTAGGGCCCGGTGCCGATGGACAATTCGGGATTTGCGAAATCCGTCGATGCCGGCAGATCGCCCATATTGGCGCAGCCTTCCGCGTCGAATTCGACGTTTTCGCCGCCAAAGAGCGATGAATTGAGGATGGCGACCGAAGACAGGTTGGTCGGCAGGAGCGGTGACGGGCCATCCGTGGTGAAGACGATGGTCGAGCCATCGACCTCGACACCCACGATGTCACGCACGAAGCTGGTGAAGGAGGAAGGCGAGCCTTCGACCCTCGGCACACGGCAGATCGAGTAGATCACGTCGGTCGCCGAGAACGCATCGCCATTCGAGAAGGTCACGCCCTCACGCAGGGTGAATTCCCAGGTGGTGTCGGTGGTCGCTTCCCACTCGGTCGCGAGCGAGGGCTGGATCAGCATGTTTTCGTCGGAATAGGTCAGCGACTGGAAGATGTGCTGACGCAGCGCGTTGTTCGGCCCCAGATTGTGGAAGTGGGGGTCCATCGAGGACGGCTCGGAGCTGAGGCCGATCCGCAGATCAGCCGACAGCGCAGGCGCCGCCGCCATCATGGTCAGCGGCAAAGCTGCCGCCAGAGCCAATGGTGTGAACCTTCTTTTCATCCCTGTTCTCCTCATGATTTCCTTCAATCCGCCCCGTCTCTTCGCGAGAAGACCGACCGGATCGCTCCCGGTTCCGCCTCACGGCAGTCCGGAAAGACGACGTGCCCGGCGGCGAATCTCACCGCGGGCCCTTGTTTCCTTGGCCAAACCGGAACCCGGCCCCTGCAAACAGCGAAACGTCCGGGATACCTTGCGGGCAGCCCTCGCGGTTCCGTACAGTCTGACAGCTAAGGCAGAGGCGACCCTTCACACGATCACGCTCCGCTTCGGCACTGCCGGAGAGTAAGCCGACGCGAAAACATGGCGCAAGGGCAAGTTCACAAGATTCTTGACGTTTTTCCGCAAGGGAACTCGGCCTTTCCCGCAATTCTCGCCGAACCGTCTGGGCGAGGCTGCGTGAAGCGGCTTCCACGGCGTTGCAGGGCCATACCCACGCGATCAGGCACACAACCAGAAGATGATTACGCATCGCATGGAAAAAGCGTTGCAAAGCGCGCCGCGCCTGACTATGTTCCGCCCCGTTCAGCGCTTTGGGGCGTAGCCAAGTGGTAAGGCAGCGGTTTTTGGTACCGCCATGCGCAGGTTCGAATCCTGCCGCCCCAGCCAGACGCGCCGCCCTCGGGCGAGCGCCCGTTTCGACGGCGCGTGAGAAGCGCTCTCTTGGATGGCGAGCGAAGCAGCGTGACGCACGCCAGCCGCTTGGTGGAAAACGCCCGATCGTCTTGGCGATCAAATCCCCCCGCATAGCCATGTTTCAGGCGAGCATGGCCTGCCTCAGGGCGACGCCGCGTCGTGACGGGTCGAGGGCGACGTCGTTCATGCGCAGCATTTCGCCTGCGGCGATGTCGCGCCGGAGCACGACGTCATGGGCGAGCCCGATCGGCAACAGCGCATCCGCCCGGCTGCGTGAAGCGGGCACCGCTTTGGCGTAAACCGTCCAGCCGCCTTCGCCGTCGAGCCGCTCCCCCGCAAGCAGGGCGCGCTTGGCCACCGCGACCGCATCCCCGCGCCATTCACGGGTCTGCCCGGTAGCCTCTCCGCGCAGGGCGACAGAGAGCACCGAGACGGACAATTCGAGCCCGATCAGGTGGAACGGCTTGTACATCGCCGCATAGTGCCCGCTCGCATCCGTCGGGAGGCCGTATTGACGGAAACACGCCGCCGCATAGGCGTTCGGCGCGCGCAGAACCACATAGACGCCCCAGCGCAGATCCCGAAACACAGGACGCCCGTCGCGCTCCAGCGAGGAGACGATCTCGACCATGCCGTCGCTGTCGATCTGGCCGCCGAGATCGCGGGGACGCAACACATGCGCGAGATCGTCGACGCCACAGGGTGGAAAGCACAGCCCGTCGCGCGGGAGATCGAGCCCGCAGGCATTGGCAATCGCCGCAGCCTCGATCGCCGATTTGGTGCCGTCCAGAAACGAGTTGAACATCTGCGGGTTCATGCCCGCCTGGCGCGCCTGATCGGGCGTCAGGCCATAATGCGTCCAGACCTCGTCGGGGGTGACCTGATGATAGGCCGGCAGGTATTTCGTCCCCTTGCCCGCCGCAGCAACCTCGAAACCCGCCGCGCGGGCCCAGTCCACCAGCTCGCTCACCAGCGCTGGCTGATCGCCATAGGCCATCGAACAGATCACGTTCGCCGCCTGCGCCCGTGCCGCCAGCTGCGGCCCGGCCAGCACATCGGCCTCGACATTCACGAGCACCACGTGCCTGCATGCGTCGATCGCGGCCTCCGCATGCCGGATACCGGCCTCGGGATTGCCCGTCGCCTCGATCACCACATCGACATCAGCCTGCGCCGCCGCGTGTCCGTCATCAGTGAAACGGGTCCCCCCGATCCGGTCGTCACTCCAACCGACGCTGCGGCAGGCCGCGCGCGCATTGTCAGGATCGAGATCCGCAATCACGGCGACCTCCAGCCCGGCGATCGTGGGAACCTGTGAAAGGAACATCGAGCCGAACTTTCCGGCTCCGATCAGCGCCACCCGGACGGGCCTCCCCGCAGCCGCACGCTCGGCGGCCAGTCGCGCGAGATTCATGTTGTTTCGCTCCCGTCTTCTTGCTGTGTTTCGGACATACTGCGCGCCGGCAGGGCCCGGCGCAAGAGCGCCTGCGCCCAGGGGCGACCCGGGTGTACGTGTCGAACGGGAGCGTCCATGCCGATCTACAACGACCATATTCTGCCGCGGCTGATCGAAGGCGCGATGGGTCTGGAAGCGCTGGATCGCTATCGCAAAGCCGTCGCCGCGCAGGCGCGCGGCACCGTGCTCGATATCGGGTTCGGTACAGGGCTGAACCTGCCCCACTTCACTGCTTCTGTCGGGTCGGTCATTGGGATCGACCCGTCTGCCCATCTGTTGCACAAGGCCGGCAACGCGGCGGCGGGGTCGGGCATCCCGGTCATGCGCGTGCGTGCCGTCGCCGAGGCGATCCCCCTGCCTGACGCCTGCATCGACAGTATCGTAATGACCTGGACGCTGTGCAGCGTCAGGGATCCCCGCCTCGCTCTGCGCGAGATGCGGCGGGTGCTGAAGCCTGACGGGATCCTTCTCTTCGTCGAACACGGCCTCGCGCCGGATTCCGCCGTGGCGCGCTGGCAGCACGTCTGCGACCCTCTCTGGTCGAGGCTGAGCTGCCATCTCGACAACCGCGTCGATACACTCCTGCAACGATCGGGCTTCGCCATCGAGACCCTCGACACCGGCTACATGCGCCGTTGGCCGAAAATGCTGACCTTCATGTATTCCGGGCGGGCCACAGTCGCAGGATGAAGCGCATCAGCGCCTCATCCGACGATGCGAAACCCCGGTTCGGCAGGCGCTGTCGCGTCAGCAACGCCGATATCCTCGACCAGTGCCGCAGGCGGCCCCTGATTCAGGGCTGCGATCAGATCCGTGACGGCGTCGTCCGGCCCGGAAAGAACCGCTTCGACGGAACCGTCCGGGCAGTTTCGGACCCAGCCCGAGACCGCGCGCTCACCCGCCTGCTCACGGGTCCATTGCCGAAATCCGACGCCCTGAACGCGCCCCCTCACCTGCACATGTTTCGTCACCATCCGTCTTCCCCCATCATCTGACGGTCGCTTCGCTGCTTCGTATCGCAACAGTTTCACGAAGCGAAGGTTTCACTTCGGCGGCAGGCGCGCTGACGCGCGGGCGCAAACCGCTCCACTGCATGACGATACCCCGCGAACTCACGCGCACAGGTAATCGACGCTTTCCAGTCCGATGGTCTGCGACGATGCATGGCAGATTCGGCTTGACAACGCCGCGCCGTCGCCGAACGCTGTTGCCACCAATCATAAACTGGGAGGCCGAGGTGCCGGCAGACAAACCCGGGCCGATCTTCTTTTTTGCGCCCTTCGTCTCATCCACGATGCAGATTGAACGCGACTGGATCGACTATAACGGACACCTCAACCTCGCTTATTACCACGTGCTGTTCGACCGCGCCCTCGACGAGGCTTTCGGTATGGTGGGCCTCGGGCCGGACTATATCGAGGAAGAAAAGGCCTCGTATTTCATTGCCGAGACCCATGTCGTCTATGCGCGGGAGCTGCATCTGGAGCACCCGGTGCGCATCACGGTGCAGCTGCTCGACGTCGATGACAAACGCATGCACATCTATCTCGAAATGCACCACGCAACGGAAGGATGGCTGGCAGCCTCGTCGGAAATGCTGGGCCTGCATGTGGATATGCAGGCGCGCAAGGTGACACCGTTTCCCGAGCGTATCCGGCGCAATCTCGACATCATGCGCGCCGCCCATGCGAAGCTTCCCCGCCCGGAAAAGGCGGGCCGCAGCATTTCCCTTCAATCCCGCCCTCCCCTGCGGGACGATGCCACAAGCGGCTCCCGCACCCGGCATTGAAGCAGACGCAGCAGCGGGTTGCTGCGGCTCACCCCGCCGAGAGGCCGCCGTCGAGGGGGATGGCCTGGCCGGTCATGAAGCTGTTGGCGTCGCTGCACATCCACAACATGGCTTCCACCACCTCCTGCGCCGTCGCCGCCCGCCCCATGGGCACGGCGGAAACCAGCCGGCGCAGGGCCTCGTCGGCATCGCCGCGCATACCGCCCACGATGCCGTCGACCATCGGTGTTGCGGCGAATGACGGACACAGGGCGTTGATCCGCACGCCACGTTTGGCGCTTTCGATCGCAGCCGAGCGCGTCAGGCCGATCACAGCATGTTTCGACGCCGCATAGGCGGCCAGCAAAGGCGCGCCGACGAGGCCCGCAACGGAGGCGATGTTGAGGATCACGCCACCGCGCCCGTCGCGCCGGAATTGCTCCTCCATCACCGCGATCTGGCGGGACATGCCGTGAAAGACGCCGTGGACGTTCACGGCCATCACTGTCTCGAAATCAGCAGCAGGTGTCTGCGACAGGCGCATCAGATCCGGCGAGATGCCCGCATTGTTGATGGCGATGTCCAGCCTGCCATGCGCTGCGAGCGCGCCCTCGACGAGCTCTTGGGCCGTCCCGGCCAAGCTGATATCCCCGGTACGCAGGATCGGATCGACCACGCCCCCGGGCAGCGTCGCGGCCACGGCCTCGAGGGCCGCGCCGTCACGGTCACCGAGCACCAGCCGGGCCCCTTCCTCCGCGAACCGACGGGCGGCTTCACGCCCGAAACCGCCGGCGGCACCGGTGATCAGGACCACCCTGTCGGCAAAGCGCACGCTCACGAGCCGCCCTCCCCGATTTCCTCCATGGCCATGCGCGCCAGCAACGGCACGGTCTCGCCCATGCGGATGGCGCGCTCCGGATTGGATGCGTTGCCGTCGAGCGCGCGCTTGTAGACGCCCTGGAGGATGGCCGCGAGGCGGAAGAACGAGAAGGCGATGTAGAAAGGCCAGTCCGGAATGCCGTCAATGCCCCGACGGGCGCAGTATTGCGCAACGTAATCCGCCTCCGTGGGAAGCCCGAGCGCCGCCCGGTCAGCATCCCCCATGCCCCGGAAGGCGCCCTGCGAGGGCAGCCGCCATTGCATGCATTGATAGGCCAGATCCGCGTAAGGATGGCCGAGCGTCGATAACTCCCAATCGAGCACCGCCAGAATGCGCGGCTCTTGCGGATGGAAGATCATGTTGTCGTGGCGGAAATCGCCATGCACCAGCGAGACCATGCCGTCATCCGCCGGCTGGTTCGCCTCGAGCCAGGCGATCAGCGCATCCATATCGGGGATCGGCGTCGTCTCGGAGGCGCGGTATTGCTGGCCCCAGCGCCCGATCTGGCGCTCATAATAGCTGCCGGGCTTGCCGAAATCCGACAATCCGACCTCCGCCGGATCGACATCGTGCAGGGAAGCGAGCGCGGCATTCATGGCGTCATAGATCGCCACCCGCTCGTCGCGATCACATTCGGGCAGAAGTGCCTCCCAGAAGATCCGGCCCTCCAGATAATCCATCACGAAGAAGACCGAGCCGATCACGCCCTCATCCTCGCACAGATGATGCATGCGCGGCACCGGCACGGGCGTGTCCTGCAGCGCCTTCATCACCCGATACTCGCGATCGACCGCATGGGCCGATTTCAAGAGCTGCCCCGGCGGCTTGCGGCGCAGTACGTAGCGACCGGTATCGGTGGTCAGCAGGAAGGTGGGATTGGATTGCCCGCCGGCGAATTTCTCCGCCTTCTGCAAGGTCCCGAAGCCGGGTATCACGCCCGCGAGATAGGGGCCGAGGCTTGCTGTATCGAGGCTTGCAATGGCTGTCGTCACGGTGTCGCTCTCATCCGGTTCAGATTACCCGGACAGTCTAGCGCAGCCGCGCGCTGCGTACGCGCGGAATCGCCGCGAACCGGATGGGCAAAATTGAAAGACGCGAGAGGGCTTGCAAGGATTTCTCATGATGGGCCGGAAGCACGAAATGCATCCGGCCCTCTGATCGGCAAGCGGCACAAAGCGCGCGCAATGCAGGCCCGCTTCATCACCCGCCGCTGATCTCAACCCGCCGTGCCTCGCGTCTGGCCTCGGCGGGTTTGGGTGCCTCGATGGTGAGGACCCCGTCCTTGAAGCTTGCCGCGAGCGTATCGGGATCAGGCGCGAAGGGCAGCGGCACACTGCGCGAGAAGGCGCCGTAGCTACGCTCCAGCATATAGGCACCCTCCTCCTTCTTCTCGCTCTCGGCCTTCTTTTCACCCTTTATTGAAATGACGTTGTCGATGACCGAGATCTCGACATCGTCCTTGCCGACCCCGGCGAGCTCCGCGCTGATACGCAAGGCGTCACCGGTATCGGTCACGTCGAGCGCGGGAAAGCGCATCTCGCCGAACACGCTCGGCATACCCTGCCCGAAGCGCCCGAAGGCGCGATTGATCTCGTCCTGAAGTGAACGCATCGGGTCGTTGCGGTCACCGGTCCAGAATGAAGGCAGCATCGATCGCATGGTTTCAGATCTCCCTGTCACGATGGTTCCAGCCCTCTCGACAGACGGAAAATGCGCCTCACGCTCGCGAAGTTCCTTGACGAGAATCAAGCAACCTCGCGGCTTGCAGCCCTTATCCTGGAACCGGAGATCAGGGCCTCAATAGAGGCCACTGGCACCGATCGGACGATCCGATTCCTCGCTCACCGGACCCCAGTCCAGGTTCAGGCCGAAGCCGGCGATATCCTCGGGAGGCGCCGTGCCGGGCTTGAAGGCCTCGAGAATCGTGCCGGGCGCGCCCGGACCGGAGCGGGTTCCGTCGGAGGCGTTGACCTGGACCAGCTTCAGGCCGGGCGGCACACGGAACGGTGTCGCGGGTTCGTCTTCGAGCGCCATGGCCATGAAGTCGCGAAAGATCGGTGCCGCATAGGTGCCCGCCGCAACCCGGCGCCCGAGCGAGCGCGGCTGGTCGAAGCCGATATAGACCCCGACAGCCAGATCCGGGGAGAAGCCCACGAACCAGACGTCGCGCGCATCGTTCGTCGTCCCGGTCTTGCCCGCAACCGGCTTGCCGACCGCCTGCAGGCCGCGCGCCGTCCCGCGTTGCACCACGCCTTCGAGGATCGAGGTCATCTGATAGGCGGAGAGCGGATCGATGACCTGCTCGCGCTCGTCGAGCAGGACCGGCTCGTTCTGGCCGTTCCAGCCATCGGCGATGCAGCCGTGGCATTCCCGGCGGTCATGCCGGAAGATGGTCTGACCCGTTCGGTCCTGAATACGATCGACCAGCGTGGGGCGGATTCGCTTGCCGCCATTGACGAGCATGGCATAGGCCGCCGTCATCCGCATCACCGTGGTTTCACCCGCGCCGAGCGACATCGAGAGCAGCGGCGCCATGTCGTCGTAGATGCCGAAGCGGCGCGAATATTCCGCAATCATCGGCATGCCGAGATTCTGCGCCAGGCGCACGGTCATCAGGTTCTTGGAGAACTCGATCCCGTAACGCAGCGTGCGGGGCCCGGCATAGCTGTTGTCGTAATTGGTCGGCGTCCAGGGCTCCGAGCCCGGATTATGGATGGTGATCGGGCCGTCGAGAACAATGGTCGACGGTGTATAGCCGTTATCCAGCGCCGCCGCGTAGACGAAGGTCTTGAAAGCCGAGCCGGGCTGGCGGCGAGCCTGGGTGGCGCGGTTGAACTGGCTCTGGTCGAAGGAGAAGCCGCCCACGATGGCGTGCACGCGCCCGCTATGGGGGTCCATCGCCACGAGGCCACCGGAGACCTCGGGGACCTGGCGCAGGCGGAACTCGGCATCGCCGGAGAGCGGTTCGACATAGACGACGTCGCCCGGATCGAGGGCGTCGGCCACCGAACGGCGGGTCCATTCCACGCCTGCGGCGCGGATCACGCCGGTCTCGCGCTCGTCGGCGACGCGACCGCCGGCCTCGCGACCTGGCTGAAGGCCGATCCGCGCTTCACCGCCGGCAATCTCCAGAACCACCGCGAGCCGCCAGGGATCGACGTCGCCGAGGGCGCGGATCCCTGCGAGCTGCTCGCCCCATTCGCCCTGCGAAAGATCGAGCTGTTCCTGCGCGCCACGCCAGCCGCCGCGGCTTTCGTCGTATCGCACGAGACCATCGACGAGGGCCTTGCGGGCCATGGCCTGCATGCGCGGATCGAGGGTCGAGCGCACCGAAAGACCACCCTCATACAGCTTTTCCGACCCGTAGAAATTGGTGATCTCGCGACGCACTTCCTCGACGAAATAGCCGGCTGCGAGGGTGTTCGGCGAGACCACCCGCGGGTTGACGATGAGCGGCTCCGCCTTCGCCTCCTCGGCCTCTTCCACGGTGATGTACCCGTTGTCGACCATACGATCGAGCACCCAGTTGCGGCGCCCGATCGCCTGCGCCTCCCGGCGGAAGGGGTGGTAGTTGTTGGGCGCCTTGGGCAATGCCGCGAGATAGGCCATCTCGGCGAGGGTGAGTTCGTGGACGGACTTGCCGAAATAATCGAGCGCCGCGGCAGCGACGCCGTGCAGGTTGCGCCCCGGCGTGAGTGTGCCGAGGAAAATCTCGTTCAGATAGAGTTCGAGGATCTCATCCTTGCTGAACGCGGTTTCGATCCGGAAGGCGACGAGCGCCTCGCGGATCTTGCGGTCGAAGGTCTGCTCGGCGGAGAGCAGGAAGTTCTTCGCCACCTGCTGGGTGATGGTCGAGGCGCCCTGCTGGATGCGCCCGCCGCTGGCGAGATTGGCCACCGCAGCGCGCACGATGCCTTCCGGATCGACGCCGTTGTGCCGGTAGAAATTCTTGTCCTCGGCCGAGAGGAAGGCCGCCTTCAGCATGTCCGGAATCGCGTCGATAGGCAGGTGCAGCCGGCGCTCGTTCGCATATTCCGCGACGAGACTGCCGTCGGCGGCATGAACGCGGCTCATCACGGGCGGTTCGTATTCCGCCAGCTGCGCGTGATCGGGGAGATCCTGGGAAAAATGCATGAAGGCAGCGGCCGCGACGACCGAGCCAATCAGGAACAGGATGGATCCGGCACTGAACAATATGCCGAAAAACCTGAGGACGAGTCGCATGATCACGAGATCAGCCCCTTCACTATCGTATCAATTCAACGCAAACCCGCGCCGCACGCGACGATTCGCGCGATCAGCTTCCCGCCAACGGTACCGCATTGCAACGCGAACGGGAATCGCACATCTCACCGAAGGCCCGATACACACGCGATCTATGGTGAAACTGGGGCGAGCCCGCGATTGGCGAAGCGCATCGTGAAATACTGGCCAATCGCTTCGGCCATCGCCTTCGTGGCCGAATCACGCCACTCCTCGGAACGCAGCAAGGCAATGTCCTGACGGCTCGAGAGATAGCCGAGCTCGACGAGCACCGAAGGCACGTCCGGCGCGCGCAAAACCCTGAACGCCGCCTGTCGCACCGGATTGCGGTTCAGCCGCGCAACCGTTTCCATCTCCTCGGCGAGATAGCGCGCGAAACCGAAGGAGAAGCCGCGCGTCTCGCGTCGCGTGAGCTGCTCGAGAATGTCGCCGATATCCCCCTCGACAAAGCCGTCATCCATGCCCGCCGCCGCATCCGCGCGGTTCTCGCGTTCGGCGAGCCGGGCGGATTCGGCGTCGGAGGCCTGTTCGGAGCCGGTATACACGGTCAGCCCGCGCACCTGCGGGGCGGAGGAGATCGAATCCGCATGAATGGAGATGAACAGATCGGCCTGCGCGCGCCGGGCGATGCGCACCCGGTCGGCCAGTGAGACGAAGACGTCGCTGTCGCGGGTCATGATCACCTGGTAACGCCCGTTCTCCTGAAGCCGGTCCCGCAGGCGCAGGCTGAAGGCCAGAACGATTTCCTTCTCGGTCACCCCCCCGGCGGCGACGGCACCGGGATCGACACCCCCATGCCCCGGATCGATCACGATGACGGGGCGCTCCTCGTCAAGGGCGCGGATACGCTCCTCGATACCGCCGTTGATCGTCGCGTCCTCGGCGAGCCGCTCCGAATCATCCGCAACGGCTTGGGCAAAGCGGGCCCGATCCACGGGCGAGAGCCTGATCGTCAGGAAATGCGCACCGTCGACCTCACGCGAGGACACGTCGGTCGCCGTCACAAGGGCCGGCTCGGCGAGATCGATGACGAGACGGGATCGCTCGCGCGAGAAAAGGCCGAAACGCAGATAGGCGATCACGCCCCCGGCGAGCGCCTGGTCGGCGGGAAGCTGAAAATTCACCCGGGGCAGATCGATCACGGCACGCTCGGGAGAGCCGGTATGCAGCGCACGCGCCTCGACCGGGCGGTTGAGCTTGAGGGTCAGGCGCGTCTCGTCACCCTCGACGCTCACCTGCGCCTCGATGGCGACGACGTCCTCGGCATGCAGGGGCGAGAAGGAAAGCAGAAAGCCGATGGCGGCAAGCAGCAGCAGGCAAGCAACCCGCGCAAAAACGCCGGATGCAGCAAGCACAATTGCTTCGACGGGGTTTGGCGCAGGCCTCATCATTCACTCCCGGCTTCGCGCTCTCCCTACCGCATACGGGCTGATTGGTTAACAGAATCTGAATACGGCGCGACATGATCCCGCGCCCCGTGACCTGACGGCAACGCCGAAAGCATAGCCAGATGCAAACACGGACTTGCCAAACCACGCGATTGGTCTGTAATGAAACAGACCCCGTCCGGCTCTGCCGATTCCGGCGCGGGCGCCATTTGCGGGAGAGCGGCGTTTTCAAGCATTGCCGACCCGCCGCGCGCCCCCGTCGGCGAAAAGCCCGAAAGTCGCCCGGAACGGTGTCACGCATGCGGCGCAGACGCCCGCGTGATTTCCCGATGACCGGCCCGCCGGCCCATCGAATTCGAAGGATTGTTTGGAGATGAGCGCAGGAAGGACACAGGCTACACGGCTCGTCGTCGCTTCTTCTCACGCGCTCGAATCGCAAACCGCCGGCTTCCCCGCGCGGCGCGGTTTTCCTGCATCCAAGGTCAACCCGAGGCGGTCCGCATCGCGGCCCCTCCCGGCGTTCGGCCCGCAAAGCGCAATGGCCAGTTCGATACGAGCGGGAGCGCCTCGCGCCCCGGCCTCGCCATCCCCCTCGCCAGAACCCCGCGAATCGGGCCACGCCATGTCGAGAGTTTTCCATGGCAAACAAGATGTTGATCGACGCGTCGCATCCGGAGGAAACCCGGGTCGTCGTCGTTCGCGGACAACGGGTCGAGGAATTCGACTTCGAAGCCGCCAATCGCAAGCAACTCAGAGGTAACATCTACCTGGCGAAGGTGACCCGCGTGGAGCCCTCGCTTCAGGCGGCTTTCGTCGAATATGGCGGCAACCGCCACGGGTTCCTTGCCTTCAGCGAGATCCATCCCGACTATTACCAGATCCCGACCGCCGACCGTCAGGCCCTGATCGAGGACGAGGCCGCGCGGGAGAAGGAAAAGGAGAAGGAAGAGGAAAAGCGCCCCAATCGCCGCCGCGTGAAGGTGAAGGCTGCGGAGAACGGTGACGAGGCCGTCACCGAGGACGGCGACGGCAACAATGACGGCGAAGACGAGGATTCCGTCGAGCAGCTGGGTGGCGACGCGCTGGAAGAGATGCCCGAGCGCCGCGGTCCGCGCCGGCAATACAAGATCCAGGAAGTGATCAAGCGCCGCCAGATCCTGCTCGTCCAGGTCGTCAAGGAGGAGCGCGGCAACAAGGGCGCGGCGCTCACCACCTATCTGTCGCTCGCCGGTCGCTACTCGGTGCTGATGCCCAACACGGCACGCGGCGGCGGCATTTCGCGCAAGATCACCAATGCCGACGACCGCAAGCGCCTCAAGGCGGTCGCCCAGGAATTGGAAGTCCCCGACGGAATGGGCGTGATCCTGCGCACCGCCGGCGCGGCCCGCACCAAGGCCGAGATCAAGCGCGATTTCGAATATCTGATGCGCGCCTGGGAAAACGTGCGCGAGGCCACCCTGTCCTCGACCGCACCCTCCCTCGTCTACGAGGAAGGATCGCTGATCAAGCGCGTCATCCGCGACCTCTACAACAAGGATATCGACGAGGTTCTGGTCTCCGGCGATGAAGGCTATCGCGAGGCGAAGGACTTCATGCGCATGCTGATGCCGAGCCACGCCAAGGCGGTGAAGGCCTACAAGGAGCCCACTCCGCTCTTTGCGGCTTTCGGGGTCGAAGCGCAGCTCGATGCGATGTTCTCCAACCAGGTCTCGATGAAATCGGGCGGCTATCTGGTGATCAACCCGACCGAGGCCCTCGTTTCGATCGACGTCAATTCCGGGCGCTCCACCCGCGAGCACAATATCGAGGATACGGCGCTCAAGACCAATCTGGAGGCCGCCGACGAGGTAGCCCGCCAGTTGCGCCTGCGCGATCTCGCCGGCCTGATCGTCATCGATTTCATCGACATGGACGAGAAGCGCAACAACCGGGCCGTCGAGAAGCGCCTCAAGGATGCTCTCAAGAGCGACCGCGCGCGCATCCAGATCGGGCGAATCTCGCCCTTCGGCCTGCTCGAAATGTCGCGCCAGCGCATGCGCACCGGTGTGCTCGAGAGCTCCTCGGTCATCTGTCCGACCTGCGGCGGGTCCGGCTTCGTGCGTGCGACGCCTTCGGTCGCCCTGCATGTCCTGCGTTCCGTTGAGGAAATGCTGATCAAGGGCGCGACGCACAACATTACCGTGCGGACCCATTTCGCCGTGGCCTTCTACATCCTCAACCAGAAGCGCGCGTCCCTGCGCGAGCTGGAGGATCGCTTCGGGGTCGAGATCAGCGTCGTTGCCGACGACACCCTGCAATCATCGTCGCCCTTCGCGATCGATCGCGGCGAAGCGGTCGCCCGCCCCGTGCCCAAGGGGCGCGCTGCGGCGGCAGCCGAGCCCGTCACTGCGGCGGGGACGATGGAAGCCGCGGATGCGGAGGATTCGGAAGAGGACGACACCGAGCGTGAATCGCGCGGCGACGACGAATCCGGCGAAGGCGGCGGCAAGCGCCGTCGGCGAAGGCGGCGGCGGCGTGGGCGCGGCGACAATGATCAGCAGAACGGTGAGAGCGGGGCTGATCAGCAGCGCGGTGATTCCGAGGATGAGGAATCCGATTCCGGCGGCGGGCAAGAGCGCGAGGAAGACGGCGAGCCGGTCGCCGCATCCGACGATCAGGCCGATAACGGCGAGGGCAAGCGCCGTCGTGGCCGTCGCGGCGGTCGCCGCAACCGTCGCGGCCAGGATGATGCGGTGGCTGCGCAGGAAGCCGAGGCACAATCCGCCGAGGGCGAGGCGAGCGAAGCAACGGCTCCGGATGCCGCAGCGGATACCCTGACCACCGACGCCGTCAGCATCCCGATCACGGAGGGCGGCGCGGAAACCGAGGCGGAGACCCCGCCGGCTTCCGCCGAACCGGAGCAGGAACCGGCGGCGGAAGAAAAGCCCGCCCCGCGTCGGCGCCGCACGCGCAAGGCGCCGGCCCGGAAGAAAGCGGATGCAGAGGAATCCGCGGTCGCGACACCGGAAGCCGAGACGGCGCAGGTCACGGCCGAAACGGCATCCGACGAACCGCAAGCGCTCGTCCAGGACGAGCCCGCAGCCGGCCCCGACACCGGCGACGAGCCGGCACAGCCGGAAGCTGAAAAAGCTGAAGGTGATGCTGCCGAGGAAGAGCGTGGCACGGCCACGCCGCCGCCGGAGCCGGTCACGGTGGTGCTCACGCCCCCCGATCCCGATCGCCCGAAACGGGCCGGTTGGTGGTCCAAGGCGAAGACGATCATCACCGGTCAGGATTGATCAAGCCGAACCCCTCGCTCCGGCGAGGGGTTCATTTTTCGCGCCGTCTCAACCGAGCCAGGAATTCAACCGAGCCACGCCTTGAGCCGACGCATGCCCTCGCGGCAATCCTCTTCGGTGCCCGCGAAGGAGAGCCGCATGTGATGCGCGCCCTCGACCGGGTCGAAATCCAGCCCCGGCGTCGCTGCGATTCCCGCTTCGTCCAGCATGCGCTTGCAGAAATCGAGCGAGTCGTTGGTGAAGCGGGCGATGTCGGCATAGACGTAGAAGGCGCCATCGACCGGATGCATCTCGGTAATGCCGATACGCGGCAGCTCTTCCAGCAGGATTTCCCGGTTGCGCGCATAGCCCGCCTTGATCAGCTCGAGCTCCTGCGTCGCCTCGAAAGCGGCGATCGCGGCGACCTGCGAGATATAGGGCGCGGAGATATAAAGGCTTTGAGCCAGCACCTCGACCGGACGCACCAGAGACGGCGGCAGCACCAGCCAGCCGATGCGCCAGCCGGTCATGCAATAATATTTCGAGAAGCTGTTGACGATCACCGCATCCGGATCGACCGCGAGCGCGGTCTGCGCCGGCGCGTCGTAGGTCAGCCCGTGATAGATCTCGTCCGAGACGAACCAGATCCCCGCCTCGCGGCAGGCCGCACCGAGATCGGCGAGGCCCGCGCGCCCGATCATGGTGCCGGAGGGGTTGGCCGGGCTCATGGCGAGCACGCCCTTGAGGGGCTTTTGCGCATGCGCCGCGCGCACCGCCCGCGCCGTCATGACGTAGCCATCGGCCTTTTCCAGCGGGATCGTCACCACCTCGATATCGAGCGCCTCGAAGATGTTGCGATAGGCCGGGTAGCCCGGCGCGGTAATCGCCACCCGGTCGCCGGGCTCGAACATGGCGAGGAAGGCCAGCACGAAACCCGCCGAGGATCCCGTCGTCACCACGATCCGCTCCGGCCCGACTTCGACCCCATAGGCATCGCGATAATGGCGCGCGATGCGCTCGCGCAGGGCGGCGAGCCCGAGCGCCTCCGTATAGCCGATCCGGCCCGCATCGATCGCCGCCTTGGCGGCTTCGCGCACAGCGAGCGGCGCCGGCGCGCCCGGCTGTCCGACCTCCATATGCACCACCGAATCACCCCGCCGTTCCTTCTCGGCGGCGCGCGCGAGTACATCCATGGCGAGGAAGGGCGCGACGCGCTGGATGCGCGCGGCAATGGCGGGGGATTGTTGCGACGAATCGAGTGACATGACAGGCTCCACCGGAATACCGCGCCCGCCCGACAGCGGCGCGCGTTTTTGTATCCTGCCTAGCCGCTCGCCCGCGCCGGGCGCAAGCGATGTTTCATCCCGGATCCGCCCCTCGCGGAGAGCGCCCCTTTCCCCGTCGAGGGGTAGACCGCCCGTGATGAAAGCCGCGCCGCGTCCTCCCTCACCAGCGGGGGGAATGAGGGTGGGGAGAAGCGGTCGCGCCATGTTCCCACGCTGAAGACTTTGCACGGGGGCCACCCCACCCTTGGTCCCTCCACTGAGGGGAGGGAAATCGCGCCCTTCATAAAGCGCTCGCGCGGCCTCCCTCCCCAGCGGGGAGGGAATGAGGGTGGGGAGAGCGGGTCGCGAAACGCTCCCACGCTGAAGATTTTGCACGCGGGCCACCCCACCCTTGATCCCTCCCCTGAGGGGAGGGAAATCGCGCCCTTCATGAAGCGCTCGCCCGGCCTCCCTCCCCGGCGGGGAGGGAATGAGGGTGGGGAGAAGCGGTCGCGCCATGTTCCCAAGTTGAAGACTTTGCACCCGGCCCCCCCCCACGCCTGTGTGATTTGACCGCAGCGCCCGGATTTGACCACACTCCTGCATCAGCGATAATTCGCGCATCCGGGCGCATGCCCCGTTCTGGACTGAAGCCGGCAATGACTTCGACGACAACCCGTTCTTCCACCCTTGCCGTTGCGGCTCCCGTGCGCTGGCGCGGCGGGCTTGGCTCTCTGCTCGCCTTTGTGCTCGCCCTGGCCCTGGCGAGCCTCGTCCCGCTGCGCGCCGCGCTGGCACAGAACACGATCACCATCGTGCGCGATGCGGAGATCGAGACACTGATGCGCGATTACGCGCGTCCGATCCTCAGCGCGGCGGGGATCAGCGGCAATGCGGGTGAGATCATTCTGGTCAATGACCGATCGTTCAATGCTTTCGTTGCCGACGGGCAGCGCATCTTCATCAATCTCGGCGCCATCATGCAGACGGAAACGCCGAACGAGCTGATCGGCGTGATCGCGCATGAGGCCGGGCATATCCATGGTGGGCATCTGGCGCGTCTCCGCCAGGAGATCCGCAATGCGCAGATCCTGTCGGTCGCCTCGATGCTGCTGGGGGGCGCCGCGGCTGCGGGTTCATCACGCAGCAATATCGGCAATCCGGGAGCCGGCGTCGCGGGCATCGTCGGGGGCGGCGCGGATATGGCGCAGCGCACGTTGCTGGCCTATCAGCGCTCCGAAGAGATGGCGGCGGACCAGGCGGCAGTGCGCTTCCTGAACGCCACCGGCCAGTCTCCGATGGGCATGATCTCGGTCTTCCGCCGCTTCGCCGACGAGGCCATGTTCCGCTCCAATCTCGACCCCTACATGATGAGCCACCCGCTGCCGCAGGAGCGCATCGCCCAGCTCGAGCGCCTCGCGGCACAGAGCCCGCATCGCAACCGTCAGGACTCCGCACAATTGCAGGCGCGTCACGACCTCGCCCGGGCCAAGATCTTCGGCTTCGCCGAGCGCCCGGAAACCGTGCTGCGGCGCTACCCGCCGAGCGACAATTCCCTCGCCTCGCGCTATGCCCGCGCCATCGTCGCGCATCGTTCCGGTCGGATGCGCGACGCGATCGGGCTGATGGACGAGTTGATCCGCGCACAGCCGCAGAATGCCTATTTCCACGAGCTGCGTGGTCAGATCCTGCTGGAAAGCGCCAACCCGCAGGATGCAGTCACCTCGTTACGCCAGGCGGTCGAGCTGGCACCGAACGCGACGCCGATCAGAACACGTTACGGCGAGGCCCTGCTCGCCACCGGAAACGCCGCCAATCTGGAGCGGGCGATCGAGCAGCTGCGCCGGGTGATCAGGCAGGAACCCGAAGTGCCGGACGCCTATCGACCGCTGGCCATGGCCTATGGCCGCACGGGCCAGGTCGGGCGCGCCGAGCTGGCCATCGCACAGCATTATTTCTACGCCGGCGACATCAATATGGCCCAGAACCAGGCGCATCGGGCGATGAATTCCCTCGTCGAAGGCACGCCCGAATGGCTGCGCGCCAAGGATATCTTCGATTACGTGCCCCCACCCCACATGCGTAACCGCAACTAGGAGAAACCATGAAGAGCCTCCCGCAGGCCGTCATCGCAGCCGTGATCATTGCCGTCGCCATCGTCGTCGGCGCCTTCATCCTGCGCACGGCAGATACGCAACGGATCGACACGGCCGACCGCGACGCCATCGGTGAAATGGTGCGTGATTATCTCGTCGAGAACCCGGACGTCATGCGCGACGTCTTCGCCGCGCTGGAGCGCAGCGAGGCTGCCGATCAGCAGGCGCGGCGCGAGCAGGTCCTGGTCGAATCCCGCGAGTTCCTGTTCCAGGGCGACGACATCATCATGGGCAACCCGGATGGTGACGTCACGCTGGTCGAGTTCTTCGACTACAATTGCGGTTTCTGCACGCGGGCTCTGGACCATGTCGAGCAGATGATCGCCGAGGATCCGGATCTGCGCGTCGTCCTCAAGGACTTTCCCGTTCTCGGCGAAGGCTCCGTCGAGGCCTCCCAGATCGGTGTCGCCGCGATGAAGCAGTTCGACAACACCACGGCTGCGGAATTCCATACCCGGCTGATGCGCGCGCGCGGACAGGCCAATGGCCAGCGCGCAATGGACATCGCCGTCGAGCTCGGCGCCGATGGCGAGCAGCTGCTTGAGGATGCCGAAAGCGAGGCGGTCATCGACCTCCTGACCAGGAATTACCGCACGGCGAATGAGCTCGGCATCTCCGGAACGCCGGCCTGGGTGATCGGAGACAGCATCATCTCCGGCGCCGTCGGAGTCGAGCGTCTCGGCACCGCCGTCGCCAATGTGCGCGCCTGCGGCAGCGCCGAGTGCTGATGCCGGCGCGCGGTGAAAGCGCCTCAATGAGCTGCCGAACCACGAGCCGGGGGCGAAAACCCCTTCCCCCGGCGGCATTCTGGCGTTATGCAAGGCGCGCACGATCGTGTCGCCCCTTCAGGCGATACGATCACCACAAAAGCGCGCCGGAAGCATGACCGCCATCTACCTCCTCAACGGCCCCAACCTCAATCTGCTCGGTCACCGTGAACCGCAGATCTATGGTGCGGATACGCTGGCGGATATCGAGACCATGCTGCAACAGCGCGCGTCGGAAAACGGCGTGACGCTGACATGCCGGCAATCCAATCACGAGGGCGACCTCATCGACTGGATCCAGGAGGCGGGCCTCGCCGGAGCCGGCATACTGCTCAATGCCGGCGCCTTCACCCATACATCCGTCGCCCTGCGCGACGCCATTGCGGGCAGTCATGCGCTGGTTGTGGAAATCCACCTGTCGAACGTATACGCCCGTGAGGAATTCCGTCACAAATCGATGATTGCGCCTGTTTGTTGCGGCGTGATCTGCGGCTTTGGCACGGCGAGCTACATTCTGGGATTCGACGCCCTCGTCTCCCGGCTCTCCGCGCCGCAAGCCTGACCATCGCAAGAGGTTTGAAGAGAATGGCCACAAAAAACCCCTTCGATCCCGAACTCGTCCGCGAGCTCGCCGGATTGATCTCGGAAACGGATCTGACCGAAATCGAGGTCGAAAAAGGGGATCTGCGCATTCGCGTCGCGCGCCAGGTCACGCAGACGGTTCAGGTTCCCGCCGCCGCGCCCGCTCCGGCCGCCGCGACATCCGCGCCGCCCACGCCCAAGGCGGACCCGGCTCCCGCCGCCGCACCCAGCCCGAAAGACCATCCCGGCATGGTGCCTTCCCCGATGGTCGGCACCGCCTATCGTCGCGCCTCCCCCGATGCCAAACCCTTCATCGACGTCGGCACCCAGGTGGCGGAGGGCGACAAGCTCCTCCTCGTCGAGGCGATGAAGACCTTCAACGACATCGTCGCCCCACGCGCCGGCACCGTCACCGCCATCCTGTTCGAGGACGGGCAGCCGGTGGAATACGGCGAGCCGCTGCTCATCATCGAGTGAGGCGACATGTTCGAGAAGATCCTGATCGCCAATCGCGGTGAAATCGCCCTGCGCATCCAGCGAGCGGCCAAGGAGCTCGGCATCGCGACGGTCGCCGTGCATTCCACGGCGGATGCGGATGCCATGCATGTGCGCCTCGCCGACGAGAGCGTGTGCATCGGCCCCCCGGCTGCGCGCGATTCCTATCTCAACATCCCCGCGCTGATTTCCGCCTGCGAGATCACCGGCGCCGATGCCGTGCATCCGGGTTACGGCTTCCTCTCCGAAAATGCCGGCTTTGCGGACGTTCTCGAGGACCACAACATCGCCTTCATCGGCCCCAAGGCGGAGCATATCCGCATCATGGGCGACAAGATCGAGGCCAAGCGCACCGCCAAGCGGCTCGGCATCCCCTGTGTGCCGGGCTCCGAAGGTGGCATCGAGACCGCTGAAGACGCGCTGCTTATTGCCTCGGAGATCGGTTACCCGGTCCTGATCAAGGCCGCTTCGGGCGGTGGCGGGCGCGGCATGAAGGTGGCGCGCAACGAGACCGAACTCGAACACGCCTACACCACCGCCCGGACCGAGGCGGGAGCCGCTTTCGGCGATGACGCGGTCTATATGGAGAAGTATCTCGAAAAACCCCGCCATATCGAGATCCAGATCCTCGGCGACGGCAAGGGCGGCGCCATTCATCTGGGCGAGCGCGACTGCTCCTTGCAGCGCCGCCACCAGAAGGTCTGGGAAGAGAGCCCCTCCCCGGCGCTGGACGACGCGCAGCGCCTGCGCATCGGTGAGATCTGCGCCAAGGCCATGCAGGAGCTGCAATATCGCGGTGCGGGCACGATCGAATTCCTCTACGAGAACGGGGAATTCTATTTCATCGAGATGAACACCCGCATCCAGGTCGAGCACCCGGTTACCGAGATGATCACCGGGGTCGATCTCGTCAACGAGCAGATCCGCATCGCTGCCGGCGCCCCGCTTTCGGTGTCGCAGGACGAGCTCACGCTGTTCGGCCATGCCATCGAATGCCGGATCAATGCCGAGCACCCCGCGACTTTCCGCCCCTCGCCGGGCGTGATCAGCCAGTTCCACACGCCGGGCGGGCTCGGGGTGCGCGTCGATTCGGCGGCCTATCAGGGCTACCGCATCCCGCCGCATTACGATTCCCTCGTCGGCAAGCTGATCGTGCACGGGCGCACCCGCAACGAATGCATGATGCGCCTGCGCCGCGCCCTCGACGAATTCGTGGTCGAGGGTGTCGATACCACGCTGCCGCTGTTTCGCACGCTGGTGCGCAATGCCGACATGCAGGAGGGCCGGTACGATATCCATTGGCTGGAGAAATTCCTCGAAGCGGGCGGGCTCGACACTGACTGAAGCCCAACGCTGCCACGACCATCAGGGGATGTGATCGCAGCATGAGTGGCATCGTCGAGATCACACCGGAGATCGTGCTGCGCGCCTATGCAGCCGGCATCTTCCCGATGGCCGAGAGCGCGGATGATCCCGGGCTGTACTGGGTCGAGCCGCGCGAACGCGGCGTGATTCCGCTCGATGATTTCCGGGTCGGCAAGCGCCTTGCCCGTACAGTGCGCTCGGACGTTTTCCAGATCCGGTTCGATCACGATTTCGACGGCGTGATCAACGGCTGCGCGGCGCCGGCGCCGGACCGGGACAAGACCTGGATCAACAAGCGCATCCGCTCACTCTATGGGGAGCTGTTCGATCTCGGCTATTGCCACACCGTCGAGGTCTATCATGGCGGTGATCTGGTCGGCGGGCTCTACGGGGTCGATCTCGGGGGTGCGTTTTTCGGTGAGAGCATGTTCCACCGCATGCGCGATGCCTCGAAGGTGGCGCTCGTGCATCTCGTGGCGCGGCTGATACGCGGGGGCTACCGGTTGCTCGACACGCAATTCGTCACCCCGCATCTGGCCCAGTTCGGGGCCGTCGAGGTGCCGCGCCGCGCCTACAAGGCTCTGCTGGAGCGTGCCCTCTCCGCTGATGGCGACTGGCATGCGGCCCCAATCCGGCCCCTTTCAGGCTCTGAAGCGCTCGCGATCATCGAGGCCGGCCGACGGAGCGACTGAGGCGCCCCGGCCATGCGCTATCGTCTGCACCGTATGCGCGACGATGCGGATTGCCTTGCCCGACGCCGGGTGCCATCTCCTCGTTGGAAATCTGCATCGAACGGCCCGCTTTCGGGCACCAAGGAGAACCGCATGGACAATCGCCGCGATATCTGGCGTCAGGTGGATGCTGCGAAGGAGCGCCTGATCGCACTCGCCGACCGCGTCTGGGCCACCCCCGAGATCTGCTACACGGAAGAGCGCTCCTGCGCGGAGCATGTGCGCGAGCTGCATGAGCAGGGTTTCCGGGTCACCGAGAATGTCGCGGGTATCCCCACCGCCGTGATGGGCGAAGCGGGCGAAGGCGGCCCGGTCATCGCCATTCTCGGCGAATACGACGCCCTTCCGGGCCTGAGCCAGGAGGCCGGTATCGCCGAGCATCGCCCGATCGAGGAAGGCGGCCATGGCCATGGCTGCGGCCACAACCTGCTCGGCTCCGCCGCCATGCTGGCCGCCGTCGGCCTCAAGAACTGGCTCGCGGAACAGGGCATCCCGGGTCGCGTGCGCTATTACGGCTGCCCTGCCGAGGAGGGCGGCGCGGCCAAGGCCTTCATGGTGCGCGAAGGCGCCTTCGACGATGTCGATGTGGCGATCTCCTGGCACCCGCACAGCTTCTGGGAAATCTTCCCGCCGATTTCCTTGGCCAATACCCGCGCCGATTTCGTCTTCCATGGCCGCACCTCGCACGCCTCCGCCTCGCCGCATCTCGGTCGTTCGGCCCTCGACGCGGTCGAGCTGATGAATGTCGGCGTCAATTACATGCGCGAGCACATGCCCAGCGATGCGCGCGTGCACTATGCCGTGCTCGATACCGGCGGCATCGCGCCCAACGTGGTGCAATCCTATGCGCGGGTGCGCTACGTGATCCGCTCCGGCGAGATCCACGGCATGCGCGAACTCGTCGAGCGCGTGCGCAAGATCGCCGAGGGCGCCGCGCTGATGACCGAGACCCGGATGGAGATGAAGGTGATTTCCGCCGTCTCCAACATTCTCGGCAACCGTCCACTCGAGGAAGCCATGCAGGCCATGCTCGAAGAGCTCGGCCCCCCGCCCTTCGACGAGGCGGACCGGGAATTCGCCCGCCAGATCCGCGCGACACTGACCGAGCAGGATCTCGCAGCGCCCTGGAAGGTGATCGGACGCGAACCCACCGACGCGCCGCTGGCCGATTTCACCGTTCCCCTCGACCAGCCGCGCAATCCGATGATCGGCTCTACCGATGTGGGCGACGTCTCCTGGGCCGTGCCCACCGTGCAGGCGCATGCCCCCTCCATCGCGATCGGCACGCCGCTGCATACCTGGCAGGTCGTGGCCCAGGGCAAGTCGGCGCATGCCCACAAGGCGATGGTGCATGTCGCCAAGGCCATGGCGGGGACCGGCGTCGCGGTCCTGACCGACCCCGATCTGATGGCTCGCGTGAAGGCGGATCACCAGGCGCGCACGGCGAAGACGCCTTACGTCTCCCCGCTGCCTGAGGGTGTGAAGCCGCCGCTCGACATGTCTCGCGGATAAGGTCGATCGCTCCATAGGATGATTGGAAGAGGGTGATCCACGGCATCTGCAGGTGCCCGCCCCTTTTCCGGTCTTGCGGCATAGCTCGTGACGCGTCCTATCCGGCGGCCCGCCGATGGCGAAACGCTCCGCGTCACTTCACTCCGCCGCCTGTGCCCCGGCGCTGCGATTATCGATGATCCGCGTCTGCGCGTCTGTCTCCCCCGCGATCTCATGCAGCGCCTTTAGCAGAAGATTGCCGGCGACGCGGGCGCGGTAGGCGGCGCTGGCGCGATGGTCGTCCATCGGGGTGTAGTCTGCGGTCAAAGCCGCGCGGGCAGCCTGCCATGTGGCCGGATCGTCGAGATCGGCGCCGATCAGCGCCGCTTCCGCCGCCCGCGCCCGTTTTGGCGTCGCCGCCATCCCGCCATAGGCGATGCGCGCCGCGCTGACACGACGCCCGTCGAGGCCGATGCGAAAGGCGCCCATCACCGCCGAAATATCCTCGTCGAAGCGCTTCGATACCTTGAGGCAGCGAAACACGTCGCTCTCCGGTAGAGATGGCAGCACGACCTTCCAGACGAACTCGCCCGGGCGGCGGTCCTGCTTGCCGTAAGCGATGAAATAATCCTCGAGCGGCATGGTGCGGGCGCCCTGCGCGCTGCGCAGATGCAGCTCTGCCCCCCAGGCGATCATGGCCGGGGCGAGATCACCGATCGGCGAACCATTGGCGATATTGCCGCCGACCGTGCCCGACGCACGCACCTGGGCCGAGCCGAAACGGCGCATCAGTTCTCCGAGATCCGGGTCGAGCCGCGCCAGCGCCGGGTGCGCGCGGGTATGGCTGACCATGGCGCCGATGGCGAGACCCGCCTCGCCCTCCTCCAGCGTCGCGAGTTCGGCTACGCGCCCCAGCCAGATGATCTTCTCGATCTCGCGCAGGGATTTGGTCAGCCACAAACCGACATCGGTGGAACCGGCGAGCAGCGTCGCGTCCGGATGGGCGGCGCAGAGCGCTTCGAGCGATGCGAGGTTGGCCGGCGCGGCGAAGAAACGTGCCGCGTCGCCGATGAAGACGTCACCCCCGTCATCGAGATCCGCGAGTGCGGCGGCGCGATCGGTGCGGCTGGCGGAGAAGGCCGTCGCGGAAGGCTCCGCGCTGGCAGCCCGCGCAGCGTCGCGGATCGGGCGATAGCCGGTGCAGCGGCAGAGATTGCCCGCGAGCGCATCGTCGATCATCCCCTTGTCGAGCGGACGCGGCGCCTCCTCATGCAGGACGAACAGGCTCATCACGATGCCCGGCGTGCAGAAGCCGCATTGCGAACCGTGATGGGCGACCATCGCCTCCTGGACCGGGTGTAGAGCACCGTCGCGCGCAAGATCTTCGACCGTGACGAGATCCGCCCCGTCGATCTGGCCGAGCAGCAGGATGCAGGCATTGACCGG
>LFIK01000718.1_pt1 | contig 25295 bp, 32 predicted proteins | sample 643401 | NCBI WGS metagenome assembly LFIK01 (sample SAMN03777447, study PRJNA286221) | soda lake metagenome | biome: soda lake; feature: Kulunda steppe; material: water; isolation source: sample T5-Br brine of Lake Tanatar-5 | place: Russia: Kulunda steppe | collected 2010-07
GACGCCAACGGTGATGAGAACGGCGACGCCAACGGTGATGAGAACGGCGACGCCAACGGTGATGAGAACGGCGACGCCAACGGTGATGAGAACGGCGACGCCAACGGTGATGAGAACGGCGACGCCGTGTCTCTGGGAGATGTGGCTGGCGTGTTGAGCGGTACGGACGGTTTCGCGTGCGCAACCGAGGTTGATGGCCGGGCCATCAACTGCCGCGATTCGTTGCAACTTGACGACACCGTGGCGTCTGTCGCTCCTGGCGACGCGATCGCGATCGCTGCGAGGACCGAAAGTGGTGCAGTGATCGATGAGGGCGAGCTATGGATGTTCTCCACACCGATCCAGCTTGCTGCGTCCACGTCCCCAGGGTCGGTAGCTGGGGAAGTGGTGTTCTCCGCGTCCGTTCCGGTGTCCGCCCAGGCAGGAACACACACCCTTGCCGCAGTGTTGCGGTCCGGTGACACCATCGAAGTGTCGTACGCCGAGTTCACGGTCGCGAGCAGCGAGGACGACAGCGCAACTGGCGGCGATGGTGATGGCACCGAAGGGGACGAGGCCACAGGCACCTCCGGCACTGCAGCGACGGGCACCGCAGACACGTCGGGTACTAGCGGGCTGGCGAACACTGGCCTGTCGGTCTCGGCTGCGTTGGCTGTGCTGCTGCTTGGCGCTGCCGGAGTGACCGGTGGGCTGTGGATGCGACGCAGGTCCACTGTGGACGTAACTGTGGGCTGATCCACCATGCGGGTGCACCCGCCACGACAGCGGGTGCACCCGTTCGGAGCGATGATGGCAGCGTTTCGGCACAGTGCACGCGGGTTCGATCTGGTTCAGGTCGTGGTCGTTGTTGCACTTCTTGGGATGCTGTCCGCGATGACTTGGTCTGCGTTCCAAAGCCCGATCGATGCCAGCAGCCGCGAGTATCTGCGGCAGACACTGTGGTCTATCGACATGGAGCTACGCAGCAGGGCTTCCGATGCAGACATCGTTGATGTCACGGTGTTTCTTGACGATGTTCTGGGTGTAGACAGCGACCCAACCGGATGCCCGCAAGGTGGGCTGGTGCCGATCCCGACGGCAGAGTGCGCCTGTGAGGCGCAACCGGATCCGGGAGCGTGCGACCCGTCAACGGTCCAGAACCCGTTCCGTCTTGACCGGGATGCGGCTGCTGGCACGATCACGCTGGAACGGTTCGGGCGGTGCGAACAGCTGGAACTCGACCCCGCTGCCCGCAGCCAAGGCCAGGTGTCGTCTTGTAATTGAACAGCACTGCATGCGCCTGAACGGGCGTTTGTTGCAGCGCAGGACGTTTCAGTTCGGTTCGCTGGTTTAGCTGGAACGGCATGCGGCGCTGCTGTGCATGCACAGCGTTATGCACCACGGCACTACACGCCGTGTCCGCTGTGCGCGCACGGCGGGGGGTTTCGGTAGGTGCGGTGGGGAAGGGGGAAATGACGGACGGTCCGTCGTTGCCCTTGAGGAGTTCCCATGCCGCCGCTGCACACTGCGTGTTCCGACAGCGACCGTCACGAACAGGATGCAGACAGCAGCGCCGACAGCGGCCCGCTCCAGCTACAGCTGGCTCTGGCGGCCACCGCCCCACAGTTCGTCCCTGCCTCGGTCACAGGTAGCGCAGTTGTTCCTCTTGGGCCGTTCGATGGCCGCCGTGGCGAGTTCGCTGGTCAGGTCCCGGACCCGGAACGGTTGGGGGTGCCGGCCAACACCGACCTTGGCGGATATGCCGCTGCGGTACTTGATCGGCAGCGGCCGGCCCGGGATCGCTACGAACTGCAACGCTGTGCGCTGCTATCTGCCGCAGCGGACTACAACGATCGGGAACTGCTCGCTGCTGGAGCTCTTTGGCTGCAGGCGATAACGCGCGCTGCGGCAAACACCTTCGGTGACCGGGCACAGTGGCCGGGTTGGGTGTCAGACCAGGTGGAGTGGGCAACACATGGGGTGTTCGAACTCGGTGCAGCGAAGCTCGCTATCCGGGTCGCTGCGCGCTACACCCATCCTGGTGCACTGTCCGAAGGTGAGGAACTCCGCCAGATCGCGCAGGACGCGATGCTAGAAGCCCTTTTCGACTTTGACGCTGACAAAGGCATCGTGAGCGCGTTCGCATACCCGAAAGTGAACTGCCGGGTCGCTGACCACGTGTGGAAGACCGAACATCCGGGGGTGCCGCGCACAGCGTTCAAACGGCGAGGTGCGATCAGGGAGGCCTACCGGATCTATCTCGCGGAGGTCGAAGCGGGGCATCGTGACCCGCTTGGCCCGGACAGCATCGTTGAACTGATCGCTTCTCAGGTACCTCACGTCACAGAGAACGGTGTTCGCCAGGTGCTGTTCGGGATGCGTACCGTGTCCCTCGACGCGGAACTGTCTTCCCAGCAGGACGGGTTCAACGCTCACGACATCGTGGCTGATAGTTCGCAGACGTCTCGGCCGGCAGAACTTTCAGAGAATCGCGAAACAATCGCGTTGATCGTTGCGGCGGCAGATAGCCTCCTTGACGACGAGGAACGGATTCTGCTGGACGCCTATTACGGTTTGTCGACCGGCCAGCCTCAGTCGTACCGGATGCTGGAACGTAGCTGGAACGGGTCGCGTGCATGGATCCAAACGCGGGTGCAACGCGCCATCTCGAAGTTGCAGCATCCCATGGTTGTCGGTGACCTCCTTGCGTTGGACACCACCAGCCGAGAGGGGGAGCGGGTAGTGGCTCTGCCGGCACCATCGTGGACGAACGCGCTTGACGTGCGTCAACGCAAAGTTGCGTGTCTGTTCTTCGGCTACGGCGGCACACCGCTTCCGGGCACCCCCCAGCAGCGCCGAGACCGTCTTGTACACATCCTGGATGCGGCACCCTGGGTTGTGGACCGGCTCATCAAACAGGTTCATCTTGCCAAGAACGGTGAACCGGTCCCGCCGCTGTACGACCGCTGGTATGAGGAGATGAGCGCCCGGCAGCAGGACGCAGCACGGATCGTCCTCGGATACACGAAACCGTCTGTGGACGGCACCTATCAGGAACGGGTTGCTCGCCTTGCTGTACACCTTGACGTGTCGGAAACCACCGCGTCAGCTCTTGCGGATCAGGCTAGGCACGCGTGGGAACGCGCCCGTGCAGATGGCGTAACGGCTGCCGCATGATCGTTGTTGCGGTCACTGCCACAGCTGTTGTTGCCTCCGCTGCCGGTCTGGCCCTGGGGCGTACGAGAGCCGCAGCCGTGCCGGTACCAGCAGACCTGCGTGCAGAAGCGCAACTGCTGGCCCTGTGGCAGCACGACCCCGACCTGCACGGCCGCCTGCAACGTCATGGCGGCATCAACACCAGCTGGTTCGCCCATCCGGAACATCGCCGTTACGCCACAACGCTGCGTGACGGTCGGACCGTAACGGCGCCGCCACCGTCGGTGCAGGACGCACTGCCGCAGGCGTTGACCCAGCGGCCTAACCTCGTCGCAGCGCTAGAACAAGCTGACACCACTGGCGAGCTCGACGACGCGTTAGGCGCCGTGCCGGCAGCAGCGCAGGTCCGCAACGCCTGGTGGGGCCGCGATGTGGTCGCTGGAGCGTGCGACACCACAGTCCGTAACGTCGATGGCACCGCTGCATGGCCGCTGCAGCGTGCTGCAGGTCCGATCGACCCGGCAGCGTTGATGTTCGCAGCGGTCGCGGCGGTAGCTGCTGCTGTTGCTGCCTCCGTGGTTGGAACCGCATCCGTAGCCGCAGCCACATGGGTGTTGCTGTGGGCTCTGTTCGCTGTTGCTGCTGCTGTCACCGACTGGTCAACGATGTGGGTCGATGGTCCCACCGTTGCCGGCTGGGGCGTTGCAAGTGCCGCCGCGATAGCGGCGGTTGCTACCGAAACCGCAGTGTGGGTGTGGCCCGCAGCACTTGTGGCGGTAGGCACGGTCGTTCCGTTCGAACTGGGCGGCTGGTGGTACCGCAGGTTCCGAGGTGTGGAAGCACACGGCGGTGGAGACACCCTCGCGATCCCGTTGATGCTGGCACCATGGCTTGCCATCACCCAGCTGCAGCAACCGCTCGTACTTGCGCCACGATGGGTGTTCCTGCCGCTGGTGCAGCATGTTGCGATCTCTCTCACGATCGCTGCTGCACTGCTGCTGCTGCTGCGGTCCCTGTACCAGCGGGCCACCACAGCTTCAGAACCCCAGGTGCCGTTCCTTCCCGTGTGGGTCGCTGCCGCACCGGCCGGTGCGGCAGCTGCGGCGGCCCTGCCGTCATGACCCGCACGTGGGGGCGGGTCACCGCCGCGCTTGCTGGCGCTGCTGCCCTGATCGCAGCCAGCCCCACACCACACAGCGATGTGCAGCAACTTGGGCGCGAACACCGTGCCGCCACCGCCCGCGCACAACTGTTCGCCACGTTCGACCCGCACATCAGCATGCACCTGCAGGAACTGGTCGATGACGTCTACAGCGCCCGGTTCCTTGCTGCCGCACCGCAATTACAGCCGGCTGCTGACAGCGCAGACACCGCAGCTGAGATCACCAGCAGAGAACTTGTTGAAGCGCTCGCAGCTGCAGCTGCAGCTGACCCGGCCCCTGCTCGCCCTGCCGAAACCACCGACGCAGACACCAACTTTGATGGGCTCCCACCCGCCGGCCAGTTCGTTGCCGCACCCGACGGCTACACCTGCCCCGTTGCGGGCCCCCACACGTTCATCAACGACTGGGGGTTCCCACGGTCAGGTGGGCGCGTACACCGCGGCAACGACCTGTTCGCCAACACGGGAACCCCGGTTGTATCTGTCGAACCAGGCACCGTGGTCCGCATCAACCGTCACGACCGGTGGACCCCCGGCGCGCGTGTCGGACTTGGTGGACGTACCGTAACCATCGCCGGAACAGACACCACCTGGTACTACGCCCATCTTGACGAGATCGCTGCAGGCCTCGAGGTTGGCGACACGGTCGGAACCGGCGAACCGGTCGGTACCGTCGGCACCTCCGGAAATGCCCGGTTCACGCCACCGCATCTGCACATCGAACAGCACGTCAACGGCACGGCAGTGAACCCCTACCCGCTGCTGGTCACCTTGTGTGCATCAGCGCTGCCAGCAGCCGAAAACGGGCGACCATGACCGGCATGGACACACCTGCCAGCCACCGCCACGGGTTCACCATCATCGAACTCGTCACTGTCGTGGCGATCCTCGGCACGTTGCTGTCCATTGTGTACATCGGAACAACCTCCGGGGCGGACCGGCAACGAGAACACCAGGCGGAACAGGCCATCCGTAACCTCATGCTGTCACAGCTGGCTGTGGCGTCCACCACCGGCCAGTTCACCACCGACCCGAACGAACTAGATGCAGAACCGCCCCTGCGCGCAGTAACCGGTGTCGCACAGCAGCCCCAGACCATCTCCATCGCTGTTGGCACCGACGGTGCTGCGGGTTTCGCTGCCCCCACACAGCAGGGCACCTGCGTGTACGGACGGGTCCAATCGCCGTTCAACCCCGGTTCGCTCGCGATCTGGGTGGACGAAACACCCTGTGACGGTCGTGTTGCCCTGCCTGAGGCAACCCAGCCGGACACAACCCCGTGAACGTGCGGGCTGCTGTTGCAGCAGCACTTGCCGTCAGCGTTGCTGCCTGCAGCACGCTGCCGTCCCCAGCAGCAGATGCCGAACTGCTTACCCGCACCCAAACGTTCGCGCGGAACCCGCTACAAACCACCCATCTGCTCGAACCGTACGACGTGCACACCAGCGCCGACAACGACCACATCCACATCGTTGTTCTTGACCCGAAACGGTGCAGACAGACCAGCGTGCAGTTCCCCATCACCTGGGTGCTAGACGGGACAGGACGCCCCACCGTCACCGGCCCCGATCAATGCGAGGACAACCACAGTTGACCGCCGACTGTGACTCCCACCGATCGGAGTTGCCATGCAGGAAGTGCTGTTCCTTGGGTGCCGTGTCGACCCGGCCCTCGAAACCATCCCAGACACGTTCGTTGACTGTGCGGTCACAACCCAGCAGATCCTCGACAAGTGGCTCACCCACCAGTACGACGAAGACGCCGCGCTGCGAGCACTACGTGACACCGTCGTTGAACATCACGGGCAGCTGTGGGCCTACGGCGTGCAGTCGAAACGCTGGTTCGTCCGCAATAACGACGGTAGTTGGGTCGTGTCACACCCCACCCTTGCCGCTGTTGAATGACGTTCTATGCGGTGTTGCAAGCAGCTTCCGAGCAGTACGCTTGGATGTCGCATGCATCCTGCAGAACGTTGCCACGAGACGCGCAAACCCTGCTGCTGTTCTACAACACGCCACCGCCACCAGACATCCTTGAACTCTGCAGTTCCTGCCCGGTCCGTACCGAATGCATCACCTACGCCTTCGACCACCATGTAGAACACGGATGGCTTGGCGGGGTTTCCCCCACCCGCCGTCGGGAGCTTGGCAGCCCACAGGCAGTGTTCGACGTGCTCGGCATCGACCCACCAGACCCGAGCTAAACGCCGCAGCCCGGACGTTTCAGCTGCGCGGCCGACTGTGCCAGCAGGCCAGAGAAAGGACCGCGGTGCGAAACGGTGCTCTGTCAGCAACGGTGACAGCTGAAGCTGCCGCCATGGCGCTGCACACCATCGGCCGGTTCCACGGCGCGAACGTCCGCCATCTCACCGGCCCCGCCCGCTATCTCACCGTCACAGCAGCCCCGGACCGGACACAGATCAGCGCAACCGATCCCGCCGCAACCGTGACAGTGAACGTAGACGCACACACGCACACGCCCGGCACCGCCGTCATCGAACGTGCCGCCCTCACCGACGCAGCCACCGGCCGTACAGGACCCATCACGATCCTGGGTGGCCAGTGCACGGAACCCGCCGGCACAGCACCAGCCGCACCTGTGCTTGTTGCCGCACAGCACCCACCGCTACGGGACCACCACAAGCCGTGCCCAGCAGACGAAACCCTGTACGCAGATGCGGTACAGCTCCTTGGCCGTGTCGCTGCAGCAGCAGAACCCAACCCGCCAGAAACGCGTCCAGAGCTCGGGTGTGTGCATCTGGACCCAGCCGCTCTCGGTACCAACGTGACCGCTACCAACATGCTGCACGGCATCGTTGGGACCATCCCCGCCATGGGGCTGCGCGGCCTCATCCCAGCGCGGATCGCCCACGCGGTCGCACATGACAGCGCAGGTTCCATCGCTCTTGGTAGGCACAACACAACGTGGACATGCACATACCAGCAATCAGGTGCGTCCCGCTCCCAACACACCGTCACGCTCGTGTTCAACGCACCGAAACCAGCACGTGCGTTCCCCGATGTGCAACGCGCCGTTGCGCGCCTCCCGGTGCCCGACCTGAACGCCACCGTGAACACCTCCGCCTTCCAGGAAGCGTTAGCGGAACTGACCGAAGGGCACACCCCGCACCAGACTGTGCTGGTGCGCGCCACCACCGACGCGCTGCATCTGTCCTGCAGCAAAGACCGGCATGTTTCCATCCCGGCAACCGGGGGAGGGAAACCCGTCCGGGTGCGTTGCAACGCCCGATACCTGATGTCGGCAGTAGCAGCGCTGGACACGACCGTTGCAACAGCAGCGGTGCGTACCAGCGGGCCACTGACCCTCACCAGCCGAGAGACACGCACCGTCGGCCTGGTCGCTGCCACACCCGAACCGTGACTGCGGGAAAGACACCGATGAACCAGGCCCTGTTCCGACGCAGCAGACCGCGCCACTGGTGGCTTGCCGTCGCAGCACTTCCGGTTGTGATGGTTGCCCCGTTTGGCGCAGCTGCCACCCCGCTTGAAAGCAGCAGCGACAACAGCACGGTCGTTGCACTGGTGCAGCTTGACCTGCACGCTGTCGGCGGAACCGGGCTTTCGGTCGCGCAGGAACCCGCAGCAAGCAGCACCCTCGTGCAGCTAGCAGGGATGAAACCGGCCACGGTGGCGCACCAGGACGCAGTCGCTGCAGTTGCTGCTGCAGCAGGCGAAGACGCCGAACTTCGGCCGTTCCATCAGCTGCCCTACGTCACGGTAGAGATGCACGCACACCAGTGGGAAGCACTCGATGCCGTCCCAGCGGTCAAAGCGATCCACGAACCCACCCGGCTGTTCCCCATGATGGACGCAGCGCTGCCGATCGTGGGGGCACGCCCACACCCGGGGGAGGAGCCTGTCACCGCAGGTGGATCCGCCCTAACCGGTGACGAGCGAACGATCGTGATCATCGACACGGGGATAGAAACCAACCACGACATGTTCGACGGTGCACACATCACCGAAGCATGTTTCGTGACGGGCGACGGATGTCCGGACGGCAACAGTGAACAGTTCGGTGCGGGCGCTGCCGCACCGATAGATGGGCACGGCACCCATGTGGCAGGGTCTGCGGCAGGGCGCCCCGCACAGGCTGCCGTTGCTGGCGGGACCGTGAACGTTGCTGGAGTGGCACCAGCCGCCAACCTGGTTGCCATCAACACGTTCAAAGACACCGGCTCTGGGCCCCCAGAAGCGTTCGTGCACGACATCGTCGCAGCGATGGACTGGGTCCTTGCACAGATCGATGAGGGAGCGCTGTCAAACGTCGATGTCGTCAACCTGTCGTTAGGGTCCGAACCGGACGGCACCTGCAGCGACGGACCGTTCACCGACGCTGTTGCGCGCCTTGCAGACGCTGACGTACTGACCGTCGCAGCAGCAGGGAACAACGCCAACCGCACCCTGATGGGGCTCCCTGCCTGCATCGACGGGGTGTTTTCCGTTGCTGCCGCGAACACCAGCAGCCCAGACGAACTGGCGGCCTTCAGCAACGTGGCTTCGACCACCGATGTGGCAGCGCCCGGCACCAACATCCTGTCCGCATCGACCGAAGGGCCCTCGAGCTACCTCGAAGCGGGGGGCACTTCGATGGCGGCCCCGCAGGTGGCAGGAGCAGCTGCTGCACTCCGGTCCGCATACCCGAACGCGACCGTGGACGCACTCGCCGACGCGCTCACCGAAACCCTGCCAGACGCTGCCCCTGTCGTTGACCTACGCGACGGGGGTCAACGCGACGACCTGCCGCTTCTCGACCTGCGGGCCGCAGTTCTCGCAGACACCCTGTCCGACATCGCCGGCCCAACCGGCGTTGCAGCGACCGGGGAGCCAGACAGTGAGGGAACCGCGTCGGTAACCATCACCTGGGAGCTGGCCACCGGCAGTGTCAGCACCCACCATGCGGTTATGTGGCCATCAGGGCGTTCCTGCACCGCAGACCCGGGCGTTGACACCTGCACGATCAGCGGTGCAGCTGTTGACACGCCACTGCACGTGTGGGCCGTGTCCCGCAACGATGATGGTGCACTATCAGCCGCAACCGCCGCGGCAGATGGCCCACTGATCGTTCCTGCGGCCGCTACACCCCCCGACACCGGCAGCGGCGGTAGCGGCGGAGGTGGGGGTGGCGCGCCACCCCCACCGGGCAACACCCCACCACCGCCCGGCGACAACGAAGACCCGCCCGCCCAGAACGAACCGGTGCGTACCCCCGATGGCCAACTGCCACAGCTCCCGGCTGGCGTCGCAGACGCAACCGTCAACGGCACCCCCGCTCCGATCGAGGAACGCAGTTCCGTGCACGGCCTGTCCCTGCAGCACGGCGCTACACAGGTCCGGATCGCCGGTCAACAGCAGGACGGGCTGCACGCCCCGGTCCGTGCCGGCACCGTCCGTGTCCCACCCGCAGGCCAATTTCACCTCAACATCGACGGGTTCTCTCCGAGCACCAGCATCGCTGCCTGGTTGTTCTCCGAGCCCGTGCAGCTGAGGTCCCCCAAGGTCGGGCCTTCGGGCACAACAACCGCTCAGATCCCGCTCCCAGCCGGCATCCGCTCCGGGACACACACCCTACAGCTCGCTGGACAGCAGACCGATGGCACAACGATCGTGCTTAACGTCGGTGTTGAGGTCGCTGATATCGACAGCCGGTTCAGCGATGTTGCTGCGGGTGGAACCCACTGGCTCAACATCGAACAGCTCGCCGATCTCGGCGTAGCACAGGGTGGCACAGACGGCCGGTTCCGGCCGTCCACCAACGTCAACCGTGGACAGATGGCGAGTTTTCTTGATCGCCTTCTTGGCCTTACCGATCAAGACGGCGCTGAACTGTCCGACATCGCTAGCAGCACCCACGCAGACGCGATCAGGCGGGTAGCTGCCGCAGGGATCGCAACCGGCTACACCGACGCGACGTTTCGGCCTGCAGACCCCGTCACCCGCGGGCAGCTCGCAACGTTCCTGGGCCGTGCTGCCGACCTTCAACCGAAACTGGAGGGCCCTGCAACTGACGTGGACAGCTCCACGCACGCACCCATGATCCATGCGGTGATGGACGCCGGCCTTGCTGAAGGTTTCGCTGATGGGACCTACCAGCCCCAACGTCCCGTCACCCGCGCGCAGATGGCATCGTTCCTTGCCCGTCTTGCCGACCAGATCGAAACGTCCTGATCAGCCGGCAAAGCCACCGACGTTGCCTACGGCAGTTGATCGGACACCACCAGCCGGGTTCATCTACCGCAGCCCAACCAGCCGGCTGCAAACCGGCCACGCTTCCCATCCTTGCCGTTTCTGTACCTCCACCGCCACCGCGATCTGCACATCTACCGGCGCGTCGTACGCGTACGGGTACCGGTCTAGCAGACCAAGATCTTCTGCAACCCAGTCCCACGTGGACGGCAGGAACTGCAACCCGCCATGGTGGATCGTTGTGCCCCACGGCGGAACGTTCTGTGGCACACCATCAGCGTCGGGTTGTGCCCAGTCCCACCGGGCAGAACCTTCTTCGAACGCAGCGCCGCCATCAAGCCAGTTCCCCGATTCGCAGTCTGCAAGTGCAGCCCACGGGTCAGGGACGACAACGTCGTTGGGGTCTCGCTGTGCAGCTTTCGGTGCGGGTGGTTGCGTGGTAGCCGCCCATCCGTCGCTGGTGTCGGCAGCAGCATCGATCGGGTCGTGCAGCGTTGCCAGCAGGTCGGTGTCGAACGCCACCTCGCTATCGGCAGGCAGGGAAAACACCGGCCCTTTCGCGTCGATGTCGGCAGGGTCGCTGCTGCTGTTGAGTAGCATCAGCAGCGCAAGAAGTGATGCAGTCATCGGCCATCTTTCAAAGCAATGGCGGCCCAGCAGGATGGCTTGGGCCCGGCTCAACAGTGTGCCAACAAGATGAGACATGCCGGTCATACCGGATGTACGTTCGGGCGCCTAGGTGAGCTGCCAGCGTCGGCGTGTTCGACCTATCCGATACGGGCACTAGCGGCCGTTATCTGGAAGGCAGCTGCTGCACCGACGGTTTCTGGACGCCGATGGTGCTATCGGCGTGTCGGGTCGCCGTGGCACCGTTTCCATTTGGTTCCCGAACCGCACGGGCACGGTTCGTTGCGGCCGACTTTGCCGCTGCTTGAACCGGCGCTGGAAGACCCGTGGTCAGGGCTGTTGAGGGCTGTTTGCGCTGCGGTAGCGGGCGTGAGGGCCAGCGCACCCGCCGGTGGTTTCCCGGCAAGGGCGGCGAACAGTTTCTCTGCCACCAGTTCCGGGAGCGTCTGCGAGATCGCATCGAACGATTCGTGGGCGTCCCGCCGGAACTCGACCAGCGGGTCACGTTCGGAGTAGGACCGCAGGTTCACCCCCTCGAGGAGCGTGTCAATCTCCTGCAGATGGGTTTCCCACGCGCTGTCAAGCTCTGATAGCAGCACGAACCGTTCGATCTTGCGGACCTGGCGTGGCGCGGCGAACGCAGCAGCAGCATCGTGGTAGGCGGACAGCATCTCGTCGGCCAGCGCACGTTTCAGCGTGTTTCTGTCTACCGTGAACGGGTCAACCGCGTCGGGTGCGAAACCGGTCGGGTACATGCTGTGCAGGTCGTTGCGGAGCCCGTGAAGATCCCACTCTTCCGGGTAGGTCCCGGCAGGGCAGCACCTGTCGAACACGGTGTCGAAGAACCGTGACAGGTTCCTGCGGGTGTGTTCCGCGATGCCGTCATCTGTTGCTGACAGCAGTTCCTGCCGGCGGGTGTACAGCACTGTGCGCTGCTCGTTGAGTACATCGTCGTACTTCAGCAGCTCTTTCCGTTCGGTGAACTGCAGGTTCTCTGCCCGTTGCTGCGCTGCAGTAAACACCTTCTGAGCGGCGCTGCTGTTCACGTCCGGTAGGTTCCTGCCGGCGTGATACCTGCGGATCAGTGCGTCTTCAAACGACACGATGAACTGTGTTGAGCCAGGATCTCCTTGCCGGCCCGCACGGCCACGCAACTGGTTGTCGATCCGTTCGGTGTCGTGATGTTCCGTACCGATGACGTGTAGCCCGCCGGCTGCAACAACCGTGCTGGCAGCGTCCGCGAACCGGTCGGCATGATCAGCAACCCATCTGCCGATCTGTGCGTCCCGCTCCTCCGCCGAAACGTCCGGGCCCGTTTCGGTAGCGACCTGTCGGGCCGCAAAGAAGTGCGGGTTGCCGCCCAGCACGATGTCGGTCCCACGTCCTGCCATGTTCGTTGCAACGGTCACGGCCCCTGGCGCTCCTGCCTGGGCAACCACCGCAGCTTCTCGTTCCCCATCACGTTTCGCGTTGAGGACCTGATGGTCGATGCCACGGCGGGTGAGCAGCGCACTGAGCTGCTCGGACGCACCAACAGATTGTGTCCCTACAAGGACCGGCTGTTGGCGTTCATGCCGCTCAGCGACCTCGTCGGCTACCACCTTGAACTTCTCTGCCGTGGTAGCAACCACGATGTCGTCATCATCTTCACGGATCACCGGCCGGTGTGTGGGTACACGCACCACCGGCAGCTTGTAGATCGACAGGAACTCTTGCGCATCGCTTACCGCTGTGCCGGTCATCCCCGCAAGCTGCCGGTAGATCCGGTAGTAGTTCTGCACGGTGACCTTCGCAGCGGTGAACTCCTCAGAGGACACCACCAGGCCCTCTTTCGCTTCGATCGCCTGATGTAGCCCGTCGGCGTAACGGGTGCCGTCCAACGGCCTGCCGGTGTTGCGGTCAACAAGGACGATCTGGCCGTCACGAACCACATAGTCGTCGTTGCGGTGATGGAACTCCCGTGCACGGATCGCGTGCAGCAGGTGAGTGACCAACGCGCTGTTGCCGATGTCGTACAGGTTGTCGACACCAACGATCGATTCCACTTTCGCGATGCCCGCTTCGGTCAACACGAACTCTTCACGGACCGTGTCGACCAGATAGTCGCCCGTAGGTCCACCCCGTTTCGCTGCTGTGCCACGCACCAGGTTCGGAACAACCCGCAACGCGAACGTGTCGTACAGCTCGCCGCTGTCGCTGTCAGCCCCAGCGATCAACAGCGGGGTCCGCGCCTGGTCGATCAGGACCGAGTCCGCTTCATCCACCAGCGCGTACGCATGGCCACGCTGCACCTGCCCGCCGGTTTGCTGTGCCATGTTGTCACGCAGATAGTCAAACCCGAACTCATGCACCGTCCCATAGGTCACATCTGCCTGGTACGCCCGCCGTTTCTCAGCAACCGTGAGCCGCTCACGGTTCACCGCAACCGTCAACCCAAGGAACCGGTACAGCGCACCCATCCACGCGGCATCGCGCCCAGCGAGATACTCGTTGACCGTGGTCACATGCACCCCCTCACCAGACAGCGCATGGACAAACACCGGCATCGTCGCCGCTAACGTTTTGCCCTCACCAGTTGCCATCTCCGCGACCATGCCACGCACCAGCGCACCAGCACCGAACACCTGCACGTCATACGGACGTAGACCCAGCAGCCGGTCAGCAGCTTCGCGGACAACCGCGAACGCTGCCGCAACATCATCGTCAGAGAGCGCACCGGCCGTTGCGATAGCCCGCAACCGGGCTGGCTCGCCACCAAGGTCGCGATCAGACAGCTGCCGGTAGTGGCCAGCATGCCCGTTCACACGCTGAACGAACCCGTCAAGGGAACGGGCTGTGCGCCCATCACCAACACGCAAAAGCCGGTCAAGTACACCCATGAACTGTCCTGTGCAGAGTTACCAGTCATAGTCGTGCGCACCTTCAGCACGTCCACAGCTGGCCTGCCAGGACCACACGGCAAGCACGCATTGGGGGCACCAACAGGCCCACGGAGCGTCGTGTCCGTGTCCGCCGTTACGGCCCTACCGGAAAGGACGGTGCCTGCGGGCCGTACCATCTTTCTTCGGAACGACAGCGCGCCCACACGCCGAACATCGGCCTTCACGCTGCTGCCCGACCACGTCAACGGGCGCCCCTTCGCACCAGTCGCCGCCCCACGGAAGGTGTGCGTCATCCATCGTTGTGAACCTCAGCGGAACCTTGCAGCCCTTCGGTACCGACGCCCTTCAACTCGTTACAGGCCGCGCATGCAGGCAGTCCGCGGGTTCCGGAACTGTCGTCATGCCGTACCCGATATCCGCATCGTGTTGCCTGCCGGCCAGCATCGAAACGGTGATATACCCCACGTCCCGCTGCGCTTGCCAACACAAGTGGCGCGTCCATCGCAAGACCAAAGATGTGTGTCCCCATCAGATCCTCTCTGTCCAGTGCCGGTTCTCTGGTGTGCCGCATGGCTACACGGAGCACCATAGCACTGGCCGATGACAGATCAGGGTCGAGCGGCTTTTCGGCCTGTGCTGTAGAGTTCAGACATTGGTGTTGGCCGTGCGGACGGGGAAGCCGCACGGCCAACACTGGTTTTGCGGTCCGGGCTTTTGGCTGCCGCTGCCGTCACCGCTTCGGGAGCGGTAAGTGGGACAACGGCACGTTCGCTGACGCTTTGTGGTGCGTTTCCCGCTATGGACAGCACCGTGGTCGCTGCAGCGAAGGCTGCTGCAGCAACGGTCGTGACCTTCATCGTGCCTCCAATGGTGTGCCGGTGGAGGGCGCTAGTTACGGTTCGAACGGGTGTCTGTGCAGACGGTGATGATCGCGCTGACGACCGCTGTTGCGGCGTAGGCAGCGAGAAGGATCCACATCGTCCATGCGAGGGTGGTGATTGCTCCGGAGATGATCTGTTCGGGTTGTAGCTGCGCGACCGCAAGCAGCTGGTTCCATGTCCAGATGGTTGATGGCCACGGTGGCCCGAGATAGCGCCACATCGCCGGCCCTGCAACGAACACGGCAGCGAGAAGGGCAACAGCACGAACGAACATCAGGGGTCTTCCGGTTCGGTGATACCACGAAGCGAAACGCCGGTGGAGGTCCCCGATATCTCGCGGGGCTGCAACCCGATCGCTTGGAGCGCTCCGGGGTTCCACTGGGTGTAGGCACGGATGTTCACGACGCGTGACTGGGCGTCAACGGTGATCTCGGCGTTGTAGCCCTGCGCTGCGAGGTAGTTCACGGTCTCTTCGATGACAAGCTGTTCGGCAAGTTCGGGTTCGGCACTGAAACGGAGCGCTTCAAGGTCGATGATCTGGGTAACTTGACGTGCTGCGGTGTCCGCAACAAGGCTGGCGTGGCGGGTCTGGTTGAGGAGTCGGCCACCTTCCCACATGAACGCCATCAGGACCAGCACGGTGAACATCAGCCATGCGGTCAGCGGCATGACGTAACCGTCGTTATCCCGCCAATTGTTCATGGTTCATTCCCTCGGAACCGGTCAACGGGTGCGCCGAACGACGCGCTGATCTGCTGCCCTGTCGGGAGCGATACCCAGGCGATATCGTCGGTGTAGACGGTGCAGGTGATGGTGACGCGGACCGTCTGGCCGCTCTCCAGCGTTCCGTTCCCTTCGGGGGTCACGGTGTATTGCGGCCCGACGCATGGCACCCCGCGTTCTTCAAGATGGGCGCGAGCGATCTGTTCTGCGGTTTCGCGGGCCTGCGGGCGGGTGGCCTGTTGCGTCCCGGCACGGGCACCGTATGCCGCTGCTGCTTGCACTTCGCTGAGCACCATCGGGATCCGGGCCATGTAGACCATGGTCCCAAGCCCGACCATGAGCAGCAGCACCGCAACGAGGGTTGGGAACGCTGCGGAGCCCTGCTGGTCCCGGATGCTGTTCATCGCTGGTCAGCTGGGATGAATCGTTCTACCGGCCCGGATGCGGTCGCTTCGATAGTCCAGGTCCAGGGGAACACACGGGCGGGTTGGCCAACGAGGGTGACGGTGACGGTGTCCGCTGTGGACGCGGTCGTGATCTCGGCTGTTTGCAGCCCACCAACAGACGTGAGGAACGCCAGGGTGGCGTCCCGTCCCGCGTCGTTGACAGCGCCGCCGCCGGTGTCGGACCCGAGAACCGTCATGGCGCGTGCACCGGACTGGACAGCCTGTTCAGCGACCATTGAGCCCCACAGAAACAGTGAGAAATGCACGATCAGGAACATCACGATGAACAGCAAGGGAAGAAGGAGCGCAGCTTCGGTCGCAAGCGCGCCGTCTTCCCGCTGTCGCCGCAGGGCATGGTGCATGTGCAGCTGCCTTAAGAGTGAGCAGTGGCGTGTCCGGCAGCGTTATCGCAGCCAGTAGGTCCAAACCGCACCGATCTGCTCGAAGTCCATGTCGATCGAGTCGGCCGCTTCGGTGACGGCGTTGAACAGGATGATGCCCAGCGCGATAGCGATGACGGCACCAACGCCTGCCAGTAGGACGAACTGGGTGTTGAGCGCGCCGTCTTCGCTGCGGTAGTTGCGAGCAAGGGAAGTGGTGATGTTGCGGGCAAGGTGCTGCATGGTGGTTGCTCCGAGGGCTTGCGACTGAACTGCCGACAACGTTCATGGTCGTCCGTGCCGGGGAGGTGTCCGGTGGGGTTTTGTTTGGGGCATGCCAGCACCACGATTTGCGCCGCCCAGTATCTTGCGCTACAGTTGTTAGCAGCAGACAGACAGTGTCGGACTCGCAGGAGCCCCCACCATGGCAGCCCCCACCATCCCCGAACCCCTCACCGCCAGCGAACGCCAAAAGCGGCGACGCAAGGACCACGCCGAAGGCCTCATCAGCCTCGCTACCGTCACCCTCCCCATCGAACCCCTCGCAGACATCATCGCCCGCTACGGGGAACCCACCAACGCCTTCCGACGCGGCGACGCCAAGCAGCGCCAACGCCACCGCCGCTCCTACTACCGCGCCCTCGAAACCGGCCGCATCACCGCCGCCCAGGCCGACGAACTCGCCTGCGCAATTGGACGGCACCCCGTCGAGGTCTGGGGCCAGGCCTGGTGGGAGGTCGACGAAGGATGACCCGCTGTGCCGTCACCGGATGCAACCGCACAGACGTCAAAGTCAAAAACCTGTGCGAGAAGCACTACCGCCGCACCATACGCACCGGCCACCCCGGCCCACCCGGCCCCACCCTGCAATACATCTGGTTCGACCCACAACCCCTCCTGGACGCCCTAACCAACGTCGGCGGGCTCAGCCCCAACATCGCCACAACCCAACACAACCTCCCCACCCTGCAGCGCGCCATCCAGCGCGCCAAACGCGCCGACAAAATCACCGCAGCAACCATCGACAAGATCTGCGCCGCCACAGGACTCAGCCCCGAAACAATCTACGGCCGCGAATGGTGGACACGCACCTAAACGCCGCCCACCAGATCAGAACGGGATCGGAACCACTCCCCACAGCACCCTTCACCCACACAGCATCTTGGAACAGACACCACGGCCAGAAACCCAAACAGCAACCGAACCCAAACGCACCCGAAACACCACCATGGAGCCATACAAAATGGCCAGCATCGAAGCACTACGCACACTCGAGAGGCAAGCAACACCCGGGCCATGGGAGGTCCGAGATGGCGCTCCCCACGACGTTCTCACCTCGTGGGAAGAGGGCCGCCGAGGCAAGCTGATCATTGCGGAGCACGCCGGACCCGACGGCGCACTCATCGCAGCTACACGCAACGCACTACCCGCACTACTCGATGTTGCACATGCAGCCGCTGCCATCCGCGAAAACCCTGCCGGAAAGAACGAACACCGCCGCCTCCACGCAGCATTGAAGCGACTGGATGCCGCAGAAGCCCTGCATCCCAACGGCCAGTAAGGGCCTGTGGAAAGTTGTTGCTCAAGTTCCAAGAGTGCGGCCTGACGCAGCAGAGCCCCACCCAAGACCGCAGTGATCTACCTCCCACCTGAAGGTGGGAGCACTCTCACTGCACCAGGTAGCTGTTCATAGGCTACCCACGCTTCAAGGGCTGGCGACGGTTCAACACCGTCTGCTGGGACGAACCGACGTCGTGGAAGCTGCTCGATGACCGGCGAACGCTACGGACCCAGGGCGTCGGCGACATCCGGATGCCGAAGTCGTCTGCCCGCCAGATCGGCCGGATGCTGGGCAAGGGCGGCCTCCGTTGGCCAGACCGAAGCGACGATCGCGGCCCCGCCGTTCCTCGACGTCACAGAGTTCGGGGCACCTGCTCCTCTGCGGAAAACCTCCCCGCAGCATTGCAAACACCACCACTGTGTGCTAGCGTTGATAACGGAAGATTCAAGCGGTACCAGCCCCCGAGCTGCCGACCTCAACAACCGGTCACCCGCACACCCGCGTGGGATGATCAGGGCATGCGGACAGGGCAGGGGCACGTGTCCACGGCCGCGATGGAACAGGTGGCCCCAAACCGGCAAGGCACCAGCATCACGACATTACGCGACCCCGCAGTAGAGGCTGCGGGCTCCCACCTTCAGGTCGGGAGAAATTCATATATCTGAGGTGAACTCACATGGCAGACGACATTTTCTCCCACTATGAGCGTGCACTGGACGAGATCTACTACCTGCGTGGCCTGATGGCTGCAGAAGCCCGTGTGACTGAAGCGCACCTTGAACTCAAGAGCTTCCCAAAGTCGCGCCGACGCTTCGCTGAGGAAGCTGTGGAGCGACAGCGTCGATGCGCCAAAGGCGAGGCCGAGCAGGTCTATGCCGAGTTTGGGCTTACGCACAACAGAGCTAAGTCCGAACTTCGCCGCATCGGCGCGAAGGGAACTCTGACCCGGGGCGAGTGGGAAGCTGGGGCGCGTTAGCACCTCCAGAGTGTCACCTGCTGACCCGAGAGACCGGCATGGGCACCATGACCCTGAAAGGGCTGATAACACGCCCCTAGGAGGCCACCGTGAACTGTCAGAACTGCGGCACAGCGTTTGCAGACGGAGACACTGCCTACGAGCAGCATTGGGGCTCGACGCAGGTTTCAGGCACAACCGTGACCATGGAGACCGTGCGGATCGTTGTGTGCGAGTCGTGTGCGTGAGGATGAGATGATGGTCATTGTTGAACAAGGCCAGATACGAATCAACACGGTCAGCGTGGCAGTCGAGGGTCCCGACTTCGCTGTGTTCGAGGTCAACACACGGTCGAAATACCCGGAGGTCGGGTTCCTCTCCGACGGCCCCGACGGGCTGGAGGTCTACCTGGTTGCCAACGAGCACACATTGCGAGCCGCGGACACTACACGCCCCACGATGCTGCGGTTCCCCAACAGGGGAGAATGGGGCGTCGTGACCAGCACTGGCCGGTACACGGTTGCCGTCGCGCTCTACCGGGCTGACGGCAAGCGACGTCCGGCCTGGTCAGCCGCGTGACCTCGTTCAGCTCCGGCGGTGCACTGTGCCACGTTGCACGTCGCGTTCTCAGAAGACAGCAGAAGGCCCGATGTGGTGAGGCGCTAACGCCAGCTATCCATCTGCCAAGAAGGCAGGTTGTGGCCATGTTGGCCGCGTTACACAGGAGGACGAGGTGAGCAGGGCCGACGACCTGGGCGACCGGATGAAGGGCTACGAGGCCGGCACACCAGCCGTCATCCCGCCTACCTCGCCACTCGTGATCCGGCTCGACGGACGTGCGTTCCACAGCTACACGCGAGGGCTCGACCGCCCGTTCGACCAGCAGCTATCGCTAGACCTCGACGCTGCGGCCGCCGCGCTGTGCGCTGACGTCGACGGTGCGCGTCTGGCCTACCTGCAGTCCGACGAGTGCTCGGTCGTCGTCCCTGCTCGCAGCAACCATGCTGGCGAGCACTGGTTCGGCGGCAAGGCCCAGAAGATCACCTCGGTGGCTGCGTCGCTGTTCACGGCCCACTTCGTGACGGCACGCGGTGACATGGCGCAGTTCGACGCTCGCGTGATCGAACTCCCCGACGAGGCCGAGGTGCGCGCCTACCTGTGCTGGCGCCAGGCGGACGCACGGCGCAACTCCGTGTCAATGGTCGCGTCCACGCACTTCTCCCATCGCCAACTTCACGGCGTTCCGGTCAGCGAACGGCGCATGATGCTCAACGGCATCGGTGTCGACGTGGACCGCGACCACGATCCTTGCGACATGCTCGGCCGGGTGGTGTTCAGGGAGACCTACGTCACCGACGTCACCTACGTGGACAAGCGCACGAACGAGCCGCGCACGGTTGAGGGAGTCACCCGCTCCCGATGGGTCGCCGCGGCGGCTCCCAAGTTTCGGGAACTCGACGACGTACCTCACCTCAACCGCGAGCCTGCCCAGGTCCGAGAACGCGGCAAGAGTTCGCGTTCCGGTAGGTCGCGAGGAACGACCCGGTGAGGTGGCGGAGGTGGCCCGGGCGGTGACGCGGGTCACGAGCTGCTGGGTCATGGTGGGTCCTGTCGGTGTGGGCTGTTGGGCTGGTAGGGCGGGCATGCCTGCCGGGTGTGACGCGGCGACGTGCTGCCCGTGGGGAAGGTGTAGCCAGGACGTCGTCGTCAGGAGCTGTTGTGCGCCACCCCACGTTGCGAGGCCCTGGGTCGAACCAGTGGCAGGACAAGCCGCCGGTGGCGGCGCCTCCGCCGTCCCCGAACTACAGCAAGATGGCGGATGCCCAGCGTGCTGCCGCCGCGGAGCCGTTCGGCCCGTCGACAGCGCCAGGGGGCCGCCAGGCCCCGCAGAGGGGGAGCGGTCCGTGGGTCGGCCGAGTGGGACAGCCGTGCCGCCCAGGTCGTCAAGGACACGACTGCGCCGTTGCGGGCTGCTGGCGTTCGAGGCCGCCATGTTCGCGGCCAGGTCCTGGAGTCCGGCCCGGGGGTGCCGTCGGGCTATCGGGTTCGGACACGGCTCGATGGGCTGTCGGACGACGTGTCGGTCGTGCAGTACCGGGAGAGCGGCGCGGTGCGTACCGAGGTGCATCTGGGTCACGGCCAGGTTCCGGACGGGATTCCGCGGCGCATGAAGGCAGACAGCCGGCAGGAGATGAACGTGGCGTTGGCTACGGCCCGCCAGGTCGACTTCGCCGAGCAGCAAGCGCGGGAGTTCCGCGCTAACGCGTTCAAGTACGCGCCGCCACCGCGGCCGACGGCACGGCCCCCACGGCAGGAGTGATCGCACGTCGTGTTCGTGTGGCCCGTTGGGGCCACCACATCCAGCAGGAGGAACAGCCCATGAAGCGCCCCAGCATCCGCGGTGTCGGCTCGAACCAGCACGCAGACAAGCCGCCGGTGACGGTCACCGGCCAGCCTGTCGCTGACCGCGACCGTGAGCAGGCCGCAGCGGCCGCGTCACACGCCCCGTTCGGGCTGGTGTGCGGCGCTCCTACCGACTCCGGTGGGACCTGCCATCACTTCCGGATGCGGGGCCGGGACGACTGCGGCCGTCACAACCTCGATCCGGTCCTGGCCGACAAAGCCGAGGAGCTCCGCGAGGACGCAAGCGACCCGTTCTGGCATGTCGCCCCTTCCCGCGAGTTCCGCACCCAGGCGGCCGTGACCAGGTTCGAAGCCCGGCGGCTATCCCGCCAGGGGGCACGCCATGCCCGGTCTGCGCACCGGCGCGCCGCTCGTGAGCTCGCCAAGCTGGGGTACAACACGGAGCAGGCGGCCACCGCGACCGACCCGCACCGGGTTGCTGGCCACTGGAACCTTTCGGTCCATCCGCCGGTCCATGAGACGCGCGCACCCGCTGGTAACGGGATGGAGGTTGTGGTCCGCACCGAAGGGCGCGGCGACAACCCGACGTTCTCGCTGGTGGGCACCCACCCGAACGGTGCGGACCGTCAGTTGTCGTTCCACCCGGACGAAGCGTTCGACGCGGACCCGGACCTGATGGGCCAGCGACACGACGCTGCGGCCGCAACGATGCGGACGTGGCTGCAATCGGGGACGTGATGTCGCAGATGCCACGTACGGTTCAGTTATCTGTTCTGACCATCAGGAACTGGATCTATCATGGGGCAACGCGAAGGTGCGTGTTCGACCAGTAACTGTGAACGATCGCCACGGTTCCATGGGCTGTGCAAGGCCTGCTATCAGCGGTGGTGGCGCGCCAGCAAGGTGAACTGGGAGGAACGGCTCGCGGATGCCCAAGCTGCCGTGAACGGCGCAGCAACTGTTGCTGAGCGTAACGCCGCTGCAGCAGCGTTACGGGCGCTGCAAGACCGGATCGATGCGGTGCCATCTCCGGTGTACACGCCAGATCTTCCATCGGACCCGCACGAATGTGCCACCCACCCGGAACCATCGGCTGCGTGCAGGAACCGTTGCCGATGCCGATGTGATGGCTGCCGGGCTGCGGACAAGCAGCAGCGGCTGGAACGGGACCGGACGGTGGCTGCTGGACTGCCGATATGGGTCGATGCTGCGGTTGTGCGCCGCCATCTGGTTGCGCTGCAGATGACTGGGATGGGCCGCCGAAAGATCAGCGAGCTCACAGGCGTTTCAACATCTGTGATCTCGAACGTCATGCGACGACGGCAGCGACGTGTGTCCCGTCATGTCGCAAACCGGCTGCTGGGCTGCAGGCCACAGCAGTACGACGGTGCGCAGATACCAGTTGGTCCTACGCGAGAACGGATCGACGAGTTGGTCGCTGGCGGGTTCGCTCGAGGGGAAATAGCCCGGTACCTGTCAGGAAACCCGGCGAAACAGCAGCTAGCTATCGCTGAGAACAAGCGGTCGCATGTGACGGTGCAGCAGGCACGTGGCGTCGAGATGCTGTGGAGTGCATGGAAAGACGGGATCGTCGAGCCGCGCGGGAAGATGCCGCCCGGGTGGCATGGGCCGCACTCCCACCTGCCACGTCGGGTCTCAACTGAAAGAACAGCAGTTCCCGACCAGCTTCGTGAACAGTCGCGGGCAACCAGGACATGCGGCACCGTTGGTGGGTATGTCCGGCATCGGCAGGACGGAACATCGCCTTGCCCGGCATGTGACGCTGCGTTCCGTAACGTGCAGGACAGACACCAGATGTCGGTAGCGTGACGAGGCAGGATGCGGTGTTTGACACATCGGCGCATGTGGTTGTGCCGTGCTCCGGGCAGAAACAGGAAAAGCGTGCGCCGGCCGGGCACTTATACATCGGGTCGTACCATCAAGCTGCGATGCAGGCCGCGCTGGCGCTGACCAGCCCGGACCGCATCTTGATTCTGTCCGGGCTGCACGGGCTGCTATCGCCTACAGACGTCATCGTGCCGTACGAGCAGCGCATGGACGCGCCAGGCAGCGTCAGCGTTGTCGTGTTACGCACCCAGGTGTGTGAACGTGGCCTGGATCGCGCACCAGCTGTTGTCCTCGCGGGACGTTCGTATGCAGACCGGCTTGCTGCTGCTGGAGCGTGGGTGGTTCGCCCGCTTGCAGGGACTCGAGGTATCGGTGAGCAACTTGCCCGTTTCGTTGCAATCCGTGACGCGCAACCGCCGTTGACGTTACGGGACGTCGTTCTAGGCGGCATGGCTTCCTCCCCCACCTGAAGGTGGGGCCTGCGGCCTCTACCTTCAGGTCGCAGGGCAAGAACCAGGAGGTTGGTAGGGAAGGGCTAGGCAGAGGAGGGACTATGCCAAAGCCCACATCCCGCAGATGTTCCTGCACGCCATGCCGGAACTGGACTACCGACCAGACAGGCCGGTGCCATCAGCATCGCGACGGAGCTAGTGGTCCCGCAGCCGGCGTGCCGCGCACATCTCGTGTGCGTGCGTTCACAAGCGCAGCAGCGAAACAGCCGCCGCTCGCTGACCAGCCGGCCCGGGAACCTTCCCCTATTGGAAGCCCAGAGTGGTTCGTCCACGGCAACGCCAACGATGCGGTTCTGCCACCCAACGAAGTTGACCTGAGCCGGATCGCGCATCTTCGTGGCCAACGTGTCGTAACTGTCGACCTTGATGGCACAATTTTCGGTCGAGAGATCTGCCACCCACTGCCCCGGAACCATCCTGACGCGTTCAGCGCAGACGATGACTGTGATCACATCCGTACAGAAATCGTTGACCGGATCAACGCGCAGATTGCCGAACACGACGCAGTCCCAGTGATCCTGTCGTGGCGCGCACTGAAACACAAAGAATCTGCAGCGTGGCTGCGGCACATCAACTTCACGTACGAAGCGATGTTTGTTCCCGGTGCACCGCAGGACTGCGCAGGCCTTGAACTGCCCTACCGCTCAGACGGGTCGATGGACCACGGCAAGAACCGTGCTGTACACGGCGGGTCACAAGCAGCGTTCAAAACCGCAACAGTGCAGGTGCTTCAGAACCGGTTGGGTTGCACCGTCGTCGGCAGTTGGGACGACAACCCGAAAGTGATCGCTGCGCTCTCCCAAGCTGGTGTCAGCGACCCACAGGTGGTGGAAGTCCCGGGGCGGACACGTTCTTGCGAACAGTGCAAACAGCCGTTTGACAGCGTCAACATCCGGCCTGCACCAACGAACCCGACGCTGTGTGGGGACTGTGCATGGCCACCATCAGATGTGGAAGACGGATGGCCAGCCAGGCCGGTCTGGATGCCGTTGCCGGCACCGCCACGTGACCCGCTCGCTGGACTGACACGCCCAGAATGGATGCCAGACCACACCCATGCTGTTACGCGCGCAGCAGCACCGTTCTGACCAAGCAGTTAGAGCCGCAGGCCCGGTCTTCATGGGCAAGTAAGGCCACTGCAGCAAGGTTCAGGTTCATACAGGCGGACATGGTGTCGTTACACAGCGCTGAGGTAGGGAACTCGGAGGCCGAGGGAGAGGCCGCAAGCATGCGAATCTGGATCCGGAAACCGTGGCGGTCGCCGTCGCGCCCGACCGTGCCCTACGACCCGACGCTGCATCGCAGCCGGTCCCGCTGGATGTGGTTGCAGGCTGTTGGCACCGTCAGCTGGCTGCGGCACGCCCACGACTGCCAAGACGCCCGCATCGGCTGTTCCTGCGCCGGTTCAGTCCAGTTCCCAGCTCGGTGACCTCATCCACGGCCACATCGACTAGGCGGAGGCACGAGACTTCGCGCTCGGGTCGTTCATGCACGGCACCGTTGCATGTTGAGGGAGCGTTTGTCTCGCTCTCTCGTCATGTTGCCGCCTGTTGCCGGGCGGCGGTCCCAGTCTGATCAGGCGGTGGCCTGTGCTGGGTTGACGTTTCACAGCC
>LFIK01000719.1_pt1 | contig 25292 bp, 24 predicted proteins | sample 643401 | NCBI WGS metagenome assembly LFIK01 (sample SAMN03777447, study PRJNA286221) | soda lake metagenome | biome: soda lake; feature: Kulunda steppe; material: water; isolation source: sample T5-Br brine of Lake Tanatar-5 | place: Russia: Kulunda steppe | collected 2010-07
AAGGTCGCGGCCCCCACGACGATGCCGCCGCCCAGGATGACGAAGGGGTCGAGCGGCTCGGCGAAGAGCACGATGCCCATCATGGTCGCCCAGACCAGTTGCAGGAACTGCACCGGCTGCGTCACCGTGATCGGCGCGTTCTGGAAGGCCTTGGTCATGGTCCAGTGCCCCGCCGTGGCGAAGAGCGCCACGAGGGTCAGCCAGGCGACCTGCTCAAGGCTCGGGGTAATCCATTGCACGGCGGCCACCGGGGCGAGCGCGATGGTGCAGAAGAGCGAGAGCAGCCCCACGATCACCGCAGTATCCTCGGTGCCGCTGAGGCGTTTCGCGATCAGGAACGATGTGGCGAAGAACGGCCCGGCGGCGACCTGCGCCATCTGGCCGATCGAGATCTCCTGGAAACCCGGCCGCAGGATGATCAGCGCACCCGCAATGCCGGCAATCACCGCGAAGACCCGGCGCATATGCATCGCTTCGCCCAGAAAGAGCGCCGCGCCGATGGTGATGAAGATCGGCGCCACATAGCCCAGAGCCGTCACCTCGGCCATCGGGATGCGCGCCATGGCATAGAACCAGAGGATCACTCCAACCCCGTGGACCGCGCCGCGCAGGAGATGCAGATGCAGGATCCGGCCCGAGGGACGGTGCGTCAGCAGCGCACCCATGAAGGGCAGCATCATCAGCGCGCCGGCGGCATAGCGGATGAAGGCGCCCTGCGCGGCGGGCAGATCCGCGCCGATATGGCGCACGATGGCGGTGACGCTGGCGAGCAGCAGGGTCGTCAGGAGCATCCAGCCGACACCGATGAGCGTGTTCTGCGCCCGCACCCGTCTGAGCCTCCCGGTTCATGCCGCGCAAGCAGCGCGCCGCATGGTGAGTATCACTCACCCGCATGGATTGCGGTGCAAGAAATTCCGCGTTCTCGCCTGCGTGATCGCGCCCGCGCCCCCGCAACAGGTCTCAGCCGCGCCAGAAACGCGGCATGAACAGGATCAGCACGGTGAACAGTTCCAGCCGCCCCAGCAGCATGGCGAAAGCCAGGATCCATTTCACCGCATCGGGCAGCGTGGCGTAATTGCCCGCCGGGCCGATGATCGGGCCGAGACCGGGGCCGACATTCGACAGCGCACTCACCGCCGCCGAGGCCGAGGTGAGGAAATCGAGATCGAACGCCATCAGGGTGATGGTGATGGCACCGTAGCAGATGAAGAAGAGAGAGAAGAACACCACCACGGAATGGATCACGTCGTCGGGCAATTCACGCCCGGCATAGGTGCGCGGGAAAATGCCGCGCGGAAACAGAAGGTGCCGGAAATAGCTTTGCAGCAGCTTGGCCATCACCTCGTAGCGGAAGATCTTCACGCCCCCGGTCGTCGAGCCGGTACAGCCGCCGACGAACATCAGCCCGAAGAAGATGCCGATCGCCACATTGCCCCAGGCGCCGTAATCGGCATTGGCATAGCCGGTCGTTGTGACGACGGAGACGACGTTGAACGCGGCCAGCCGCAGGGCATCCAGGAAGTCGAAACGCCCCGAGAGGGTCAGCCAGACCGCCATGCCGAACACGACGACGAGCAGGAATGACAGGAGCACCCGCACCTGGCTGTTGCGCAGCGTATCCGTCTCGCCCTGGAACAGGCGCACATAGAGCACGAAGGGCACGGCGCCGGCGATCATGAAGAACACCGCGATCCAGTGGATCGCGGGATTGGTGAAATGCCCCATCGAGGCGTCATAGGTCGAGAAGCCGGCCGTCGAGATCGTCGTCAGCGCATGCGCCACGGCGTCGAAACCGCTCATCCCGGCGAGCCAGTAGGCGGCGATGCAGGCAATGGTGAAGCCGACATAGATGGTCGTGATCGCGGCAGCGACCTCGCGCACGCGCGGCAGCACTTTCTCCGAGCGATCGGAGGATTCGGTGCGAAACAGCTGCATACCACCGACGCCCAGCGCCGGCAGGATGGCGATGGCGGTGGCGATGATGCCGATGCCGCCCAGCCATTGCAGGATGGCGCGCCAGATCAGCACGCCCGGCGGGGCGTCCTGCAAGCCGACGATCACCGTCGCACCCGTGGTGGTCAGCCCCGACATCGCCTCGAAGAAGGCGTTGGCGTAGCTCTCGCGCATCTGTTCGAAATCGGAGATGTAGAGCGGCAATGCGGCAAACAGCACCACGGAGAGCCAGGCCATCGGCGTGAGCAGGAAGGCCTGCCGCAGGGTCAACCCGCTATCCAGCTGCACCTGCGCGAAATACAGAAGCAGCATGCCCACCGTGAAGGTGATCGCGCTGGAGATCGCAAAGGCCTTCCAGTCCTCGTTATCGGCATAGAGATCGACGCCGACGGGGATCAGCATGGCGATGGCGAGCACGCTGAGCATGCCGCCGATCAGATACAGGATTGGTCGCAGATAAGGCGGCGCCCAATTGTCGAGGGAGAGGCGCCCGCCGATTCGCCGTTCAGCTTCGGTCACGCCTGTCCCCCGCCAGAAAAGCCTCCGCCTTGCGCAGGGCCTTGTAGGTCACCATGGCGATGACGCTGTCGCCGGGCTTGATATGGGTGTCGGCGGTGGGGATGAGCACGCCGCTGTCATGCACCACCGCGCCGATCAGGAAGCCTTCGGGCAGGCCGATATCCTTGAGCGGGCCGGAAGTCAGCTTCGAGCCCTCCTGCGCGCGCGCCTCGATCACCTCGCCGAATTCCTCGCGCAGGGTGTAGAGCGCCGTCACCGAACGGTGGCGGACATGGCGCAGGATGGTCGAGATGGTGATCGCGTTGGGGCTCACCACCGCATCGATGCCGAGCGAGGGCATGATCGGTTCGTAACTCGACTTGTTCACCAGCGTGATAGCGCGCTTGCAGCCCATGCGCTTGGCGAGCACCGAGGAGAAGATGTTGGTCTCGTCGTCATTCGTCACCGCGACCACCGTCTCCGCCGAGCCGATATTGGCCTCGTCGAGCACTTCGGTATCGAGGGCGTCGCCGAGCAGCACCACGGCTTTCTCGCCGAGCTCGCGGGAAATGTATTCGGCCCGCTCACGGGAATGCTCGATAACCTTGAGGCGCACGTAAGGCGCGTCGCGCGCGAGCATGTTGGCGAGGTTGAGCCCGACATTGCCGCCGCCGATGATGACCACGCGCCGCGCCACCCGCTCCTGGTGGCCGAAGACGTTCATCACGCGGTCGACCCGCGAGGGTTCGGTCACGACATAGACGTCGTCGCCCAGCTCGATCACGTCGTCGCCATTGGGCACGAAGGCCTCGCCGTTGCGGATCACGGCGACGATGATCATGTGCGGATCGGGCATGATCGTGGGCACGTCCCGGATCGCCTTGCCGATGAAGGCGCAATCATGCGTGTCGGCATGGATGCCGATGAGCTGGACCTTGCCGTCGGCGAGCGGCATCGTGTCGAAGGCGCCGGGGGTGCGCAGACGCCGCGCGATCCCGTTGGCGACCTCGACTTCCGGCGAGATCACCACGTCGATCGGGAGCTGGTCGGCGGCATAGAGGGCGCGCGAAAGCGGATCGAGATAGCCGTGATGGCGCACGCGGGCGATGCGGCGCGGCACCCGGAACAGCGTATAGGCCACCTGCGAGGCGACCATGTTGACCTCGTCCGATCGCGTCACGGCGATCAGCATGTCGGCATCGCGCGCACCGGCCTTCTCCAGCACCTCCGGATGGGAGGCGTGGCCGACCATGCCGCGCACGTCATAGGATTCGTCGACACGGCGCGCCTGTGCCGCGTCCAGATCGACGACCGTGACATCCATGCCCTCGACGGCGAGATGGCGCGCAATGGTCGAGCCGACCTGACCGGCACCGCAGACGATGATTCTCATGAGAAGCGTAACTTCATGACGGAAAACGGCCCCCTGCCGGTTCCGATGCGACACTCTTCCGGCGCACCCCCCGTAGCGTGACCCGTAAGGCGGGGACACGTATCGCGGGCGCGCCGACCCTTTGCCACCGGCTATTCGTGTCGACGATACACGCACGAGCCGCCCCCGGTCGAGACCGGGTCGCCCCCTTTACGCCTTTTTTCGCAGATGCACAACGCCGGCGATCGCGGTGGGGATGGGGTGGGGGAGGCCTTCGCCAGCGCTCAACCGGCGCTCACGCGTGCAGTTCGACAGCCATAACCTGTGGCACGCCGTCTTCCGTCGTAAGGTAAAACCGGGTCGGGATGATTGCCGAGACCCGGCGCTCATGGCCCGGCATGACTTCGGTTTCAAAGTCCACGAGCACATTAACACGGCCCGAGATGGCCCTGTCTGCTTTAATCACGAAGCTGTCGGGCTCAGGATCGCACATATACAGGCGGGTTGATGGTTGAGCCTTTAAAACTTCGTCCCATAAGGAATTAGAGGTCAGATCGTAACACATCGTCGCACGAAGCGCTGCGATAAGAAGGTGAATATCTTCTCGTGACGCTTCTTCGAGCACATACTCCGCGAGCCCGTGCAGCAGGGCTTCATCGTCGATCGCCTTGACGATTGCCGGTGGGAAGTCGGGAAAGACATATTGGTGTCTATTGGTCCCCGGAGACTTCTTCCCGGTTTCCGGCTGGACCGGGCGAAACGGCTTGCCCGAGATGCGCAGGGATTTCGCACCCGCCTTATTCACTGCCGGGTCAGCGCCTACAAACGAACGACCCAGAAATGCATGTCCGACATAAGCCTTCGCAGCCGCCTGCAAGCCAGGCAGCACGACATCGGATTGTGCGCGCATGATCTGATTGGAATCGATGGTCTTATGGGCGATCCAGTTCGCGCGCGCTTTGTCTTTGTGTTCCTTGAAAACCGTGATTGCCTCGTCGACCGCATTCGTCATGGCGCAACCTCCTGATCCGTAAGATAACGCAAAGCCAGATCAGCACCAATACCATCGATGTCCGTCATCAATCTCTGGTGATCAAATCCGAATTTCCCGAGAATTCGGCGAAAGAAGCTGCGATTGGCTGCCGGAATGGTAAGGCGGTGCATCGGCACATTCTCAGCATCTGGATCCCAATCCCTGTCCGGGTCGGGGTGGATCGTGAAGACGCCATGTTGCCGGAACACCCGCTCGATGCGTGGGGTCGTTTGCGCATATGAAACGTGCGTTGCCGCAAAAGGGTTGGTCAGAGCGCGATTACGCATGATACCTGGGACAAGTATCGCGAAAATCTCGCAATCATTGTCCATGTTCCCGCCATTGATCGCGAACCAGGCGGCGACCAGCGGATTGCTGCTCCAATCCAGGAGCCGGGTCGGGACACCATGATGCTGCGCGAGCGCCAGCCAGTCGAGATCGGAATAGCCATTGGCGTCGACCAATCGCACGGATTTTCTCTTGAAGGTTTCGAAGATCAGGCGCTCCAGGGAATGATCATAGCCTCGCAGGCCCAGACAATCGGCACGCCCGGCCTTTGGACGCAATCCGAAGCCTTCGCAGCCAGCAAGACCCTGCCGCATCCCCTGCCCGCGGAAGATCCAGCCAGCGTGCGAAGCTGAGAGCATGAGCGCATTGAATTCCGACCATTTCGCGAAATCATCGGGAGTTGGTGAAGCAGAAACCATGGGTGGTCAGGATCTCAACAAGAAGCTATTATAGATAGAATTCAGGCAATTTATGTTCTTTAAATTGCATTTTCCCGTTTTGAAGGCAACCCTTCAACCCCGATCAACACCGCCCATCCGCAAGCGGTACGCTTTCGCCTTGCCTTGCGCCATGCGGCGGGATTAGGTTCGCGGCATACGTTCGGGATTGCGTCCCGCGCCGGATTTTCGGAGGAGAATATGGGTTTTCTGTCGGACGCGCTGTCGCGCATCAAGCCTTCCGCCACCATCGTCATCACGCAGAAGGCGCGTGAGCTGAAGGCGGAGGGGGTCGATGTCATCAGCCTCTCTGTCGGTGAGCCCGATTTCGACACGCCCGAAAATATCAAGGAAGCCGCCATCGCGGCGATCCGGCGCGGCGAGACGAAATACACGCCCGTCTCCGGCATCGTGCCCCTGCGCGAGGCGATTGCGAAGAAGTTCAAGCGTGAGAACGATCTCGACTACAAGCCCTCGCAGACCATCGTCGGCACGGGCGGCAAGCAGGTGATCTACAACGCGCTGCTCGCCACGCTCAATCCCGGCGACGAGGTGATCATCCCGCGTCCCTACTGGGTCTCCTATCCGGAAATGGTGAGCCTGTGCGGCGGCACGCCGGTCTTCGTCGACACGACCATGGAGAACAATTTCAAGCTCCAGGCCGAGCCGCTCGAGCGCGCCATCACGCCGAAGACGAAGTGGATCATCCTCAATTCGCCCTCGAACCCCTCGGGAGCGGCCTATAGCTGGGGCGAGATGAAGGTGATCACCGACGTGCTGATGCGCCATCCGCATGTCTGGGTTCTGACCGACGACATGTACGAGCATCTCGTCTACGGCGATTTCAAATTCGTCACCCCCGCCCAGGTCGAGCCGAATCTCTACGAGCGCACGCTCACCATGAACGGTGTCTCCAAGGCCTATGCCATGACGGGCTGGCGTATCGGCTATGCGGCGGGCCCGGAGAAGCTGATCAAGGCCATGGATTTCGTCCAGGGACAGCAGACCTCCGGCGCCGCCTCGATCTCGCAATGGGCCGCCGTCGAGGCGCTCGACGGGACCCAGGCGCATCTCGACGTGTTCCGCAAGGCCTTCGCCGAGCGCCGCGAGCTCGTCGTCTCGATGCTCAACCAGACGAAATATCTCAAATGCCCGATGCCGGAGGGCGCCTTCTACGTCTATCCCTCCTGCGCCGAGGCAATCGGCAAGCGCACGCCTTCGGGCAAGGTGATCGAGACGGACGAGGATTTCGTCTCCGAACTGCTCGCAGCCGAGGGCGTCGCGGCGGTGCACGGCTCGGCTTTCGGGCTCGGCCCGAATCTGCGCATCTCCTATGCCACCTCGAACACGGTGCTCGAAGACGCCTGCAGCCGCATCCAGCGTTTCTGCGGCTCGCTGGGCTGAAGGCATCGGCAGGATCGGCAATAAGCACCGGAGGAAAGCCATCACTGCGCCGGATCAGACAGCCGAAAACCGCAGCCACCTCGCTGTCGCGCGGGCGCGCCGCCCCTTCGTCGCGCTCGCGCCGGTGATCGTCGCCGTGATCGCGGCGGCGGCTCTGGGCTTCGGCGGTGTCAGCCGTTTCGAGATCCAGGCGGGGCCCTTCGCGCCGATCCTGCACGGCTTCTTCTTCGATGCCTTCGCGCCGCTGATCATTCTCGTGATCTATGCCGTGGCGCGCATCATCACCATTGCTCTGCTCGAGCCGAGCGATCTGGCGCTCGCCCGGTTCGTGACCGCCCCGCTTGCTGTGGCAGCACTGCTTGCGGCTGCGCTTTATCCCACATTCGGCGGCATCATCGCCCGCTCCGCCTTCTTCGCCGGGGGGATGATGTTCGTCGAGGGCATGATCCTCGGCGCCGCCTGGCTGATCGGCGTCGCCTTCGCGGCGATCGTCTTCGGTATCGTGCTGGGCGCCGGCGTGATCTTCGTGCGGCTCGGATTCGGCGAGCCCGACCGTGCCCGCCGCGCCCGCCTCGCCACCGGGCTGATGCGTTACGCCGCCCTCGTCTTCGCGGGGCTCGTGCTGCTCCTGCCCGGCTGGGGCGGCGTCGGTCTCTATGGTGACTGGCCGGCCTGGCCGATGCAACCGGGGGAGGCCGCAGCCCTCACCGGGCTCAGCCTGATCGCCCTCGCGCCGCATGCCCTGATCGTGCGGCGCCACGGCTGAGCCGGACGGGCCTTGTCGCAATCGGTTACGAATCTTGATCGCGCAGGCGTTTGCGCGCGGGGGCGGAGCGGCTAAACCGAATTCACAGTGAATCACGCGAATCCTTCGGACCAGCCGGTGGTGACGCTACGTCTTTCGGGGACCCTTGCCCATGCTTCCCTTCATCGATCTCGCCGCCCAGCGCGCGGCGCTCGGCCCGCGCGTGGAAGAGGCCATCCTCTCGGTCGTACGCCACGGCGCTTATGTGATGGGGCCGGAAGTCGGGCAGCTCGAAGAGGAACTCGCAGCCTTTTGCGGGGCGAAACACGTCGTGAGCTGCGGCAGCGGCACGGATGCGCTGGCGCTCGTCCTGATGGCGAAGGGCGTGAAACCCGGCGATGCCATTCTGTGCCCGAGCTTCACCTTCGCGGCGACGGCCGAGGTCATCTGCTGGCTGGGTGCCGCACCGGTCTTCGTCGATGTGCGCGAGGACAGCTTCAATCTCGACATCGACAGCATCGAAGCCGGGCTCGTCACCGCGCGTGAACGGGGCCTGCGCCCGGTGGGCATGATCCCGGTGGATCTGTTCGGACAGCCGGCGGATTACGCGCCGATCGAAGCAATCTGTGCCCGCGAGGGGCTGTGGCTGCTCGCCGATGCCGCGCAGAGCTTCGGAGCGCATTATCAGGGCCGCAAGGTCGGCACCATCGGCGACGCCACCGCGACCAGCTTCTTTCCGGCCAAGCCGCTCGGCTGCTACGGCGATGGCGGGGCCATCTTCACCGACGATTCCGAGCTCGACGCGGTGCTGCGATCCCTGCGCAATCACGGTCAGGGCGCTGATCGCTACGAATATGCCCGCATCGGCATGAACGGGCGGCTCGACACGATCCAGGCGGCGGTGCTGATCGAGAAACTGCGCGTCTTCGCCGACGAGATCGCGGCGCGTGACCGGATCGCTGCGCGCTATGCGGCAGGCCTGTCCGATTGCGCCATGATCCCGCAGGTGATGGCGGGTTCGAGTTCGGTCTGGGCGCAATACACCCTGCGCGTTCCCGGTTTCGACCGCTCCGCCTTTCAGGCGCAGCTGCGCGATGCCGGCGTGCCCACGGCGATCTATTATCCCCGCCCGCTCCACCGCCAGGATGCCTATGCGCAATATCCGAGTGCCGGCAACGGCTTGCCGGTAACCGACCGGCTGGCGCAAGAGGTGGTCAGCCTGCCGATGCATCCCTATCTCGGCGAGGCCGATCAGGACCATATCATCGCCACGACGCGCAAGGCGCTGGGTGCCTGAGGCATTCTTCGGCGCATCATCTTGACCGTCAGCCGGCACCGGGATGACGGAAAGATACGCGCGCTAACCATCGATTCACGCTGCTGGAGGAAACCCGGACAGCGTCAATCGATTCTGAAAGAAATCTCTCGATTCTGTCGCTATCGGATGGCCTGATCCATCCGCCGGACGCGGTTCTTCCGCCTCCGCAAGCAGAACGGGAGACAGCGCGTGGCGTCACGCGGCTTGCAGGATTGGCAGGATATGGATTTCGGCGCCATCGGCGCCGGGGATGCCGCTGCGCGCACATCTTCCCGCTCACCTGCCTATGAGGCCGTGCACAGACCCCGCCGCCGCCGGCGTCTGCCGCTGATCCGGCTGATGCTGGGCTCGACGGCGCTGATCACCGTCCTGACCCTCGCCGCCATCGAGCATTACGGCGATGCGCCGCGCAGCCCGGTCGCGCAGGAATCGCGCGTGCGTGCTGAAGCGCCGTCGCTCGCCACGCCGCCGCCGGTCTGGCGACCCGCTCCCTCGCGCGACATCGCGGTCGCTTCCCTGCCCGATGCGCTCGCGCAGGCGGATTTCACCCATCACGCCGAGATCCGCGATGACGGGGCACGGCGTGATGCCATGACGCTCGGGGATTTCCGTAGTGGTGAGCCCCATTTGCATCTGGTTCTCTTACGCGGTGCGGCGGCGCGCCCCCGCCATTCCTTCTTCGTCGCGACCACCCTCGATGCCGCAGAGGCCGGGCTCGCCGTGCAGCGCGTGCGGGATCTCGAGCGGCTGGAGACGCGGCGTCTGCCGCTGACTGCGGCGCGGATGGTGCTGGAAGACGGCATCGCCCGGGATTGCCTCGCCTTTCGCAGTGCGGAGCCCGAAGGCGATGACGGGTTCGCGCTCACGGGCTGGACCTGCGGCGCTGCCGTGGAACCTGCGGCTCTGGCCTGCCTGATCGACGATCTCGATCTGGTCGACGCGATCACCGGCGAAACGCTGCTGCCCCCGGTCACGGTTGCCGGAGCTTGCGCCGGCGCATCGGAAGCCACCGTGCTCGCGCCCGATGCGCCGCAGGATATCGCGGGATTGCTCGGCATGCTCGACGAGAGCGGCGACGACGATGCACCGTCGAGAACGCTGCCGCCGCCGCGCCCTGAAGGCGATTAGAGCGCATGCCGACCTGACGGAGTCAGGCCGGGCGCTCCAGGTCATTGTTCGACGCATCATCAGACCCGTCAGCCGGTATCCACCTGACGGAATGATACTCTAGAGTGCTGTCACGTCAGCCGGCGCGTTTTTGCAATTCGCGCAGGATCGCGTCGCCCATTTCGGTGGTGGAGAGGCTGTTGGTGCCCGCCGGTGCGATATCGCCGGTGCGCGCGCCATTGGCCAGCGCATCGGTGATGGCGCCTTCCAGCATGTCCGCCGCCTCGATCAGCCCGAAGGAATAGCGCAGGCTCATGGCGAAGGAGCCGATCATGGCGATCGGATTGGCGCGGCTCTGGCCGGCAATGTCGGGCGCCGAGCCGTGGACCGGCTCGTAGAGTGCCTTGCGCTTGCCCGTAGCCGGGTCTTCTCCGCCCAGCGAAGCAGAAGGCAGCATGCCGAGCGAGCCGGTGAGCATGGCCGCGACATCGGAGAGAATGTCGCCGAAGAGATTGTCGCAGACGATGACGTCATATTGCTTGGGATTGCGCACCAGCTGCATGGCGCAATTGTCGGCGAGCACGTGTTCGAGGGTGACGTCGGAGAATTCCGCCCCGTGCACGGCGGTGACGACCTGCTTCCACAACACGCCGGATTTCATCACGTTGTGCTTTTCCGCCGACGACACCTTGTTGCTGCGCTTGCGCGCCAGATCGAAGGCGACGCGGGCGATGCGCTCGATCTCGCCGGTGGTGTAGAGCTGGGTATCGACGGCGCGCTTCTGGCCGTCTTCGAGGGTGACGATCTCCTTCGGCTCGCCGAAATAGACACCGCCCGTGAGCTCGCGCACGATCAGGATGTCGAGATCCTCGACCAGTTCGCGCTTGAGCGAGGAGGCATCCGCCAGCGCTCCGTAGCAGATGGCCGGGCGCAGATTGGCAAACAGGCCGAGATCCTTGCGCAGGCGCAGAAGACCGGCTTCCGGGCGGTGGGCATAGGGCACATCCGCCCATTTCGGCCCGCCGACCGCACCGAACAGAACCGCATCGGCGGCTTCGGCATTCTTCATCGCGTCTTCGCTGATGGCCACGCCATGGGCGTCATAGGCCGCGCCGCCGACGAGATCGCGCTCGGTCTCGAAGGCGGCGATGCCGGAGCGGGTGAACCAGGCGACGAGTTTCTCGACTTCGGCGGCCACTTCCGGGCCGATGCCGTCGCCGGGGAGGAGAAGGAGCTTGTGGGTCGCCATGGTGAGCCTCGTTTGTCGTCGCGAAATGAATTCCTGCCTGCTTTTGACGAAAACCGCCCTTCAGGGCAAGCGCGGATATGCCAAGCCGTGATTCACTCGACGCAGGCTGCGATCGGCCCCGAGCGCACCGCCCGATATGCGAGGCGCTCGGCAAGCCGCGCATGCCCCGCCGAGGGGGCGGCGGGATTGCGCCTTTGCGGCGCGGGGAGTGCGGTGGCCAGAAGCGCCGCCTGATGGCGGGTGAGATCGGCGGCGGAGCGGTTGAAATAGTGCTGCGCGGCGGCCTCGGCGCCAAACACGCCCTCATCCCATTCCGCGATATTGAGATAGATTTCCAGCATGCGCGGTTTCGACCAGAGGAAATCGAGCCAGATCGCGATGGGGATCTCCAGTGCCTTGCGGATATAGGAACGCTGCGGCCAGAGATAGACGTTCTTGGCCGTCTGCATCGAGATGGTGGAAGCCCCGCGCGCGCCGCCGCTCTCGATCACCTGACGCAATTCACGCCAGTCCACCCCCATATGCCGACAGAACTGCCCGTCTTCCGAGGCGATCACCATGAGCCGCAATTCCGGGCTGATCGCCTCGAGCGGGACGGTCTCGCGCGCGACCGGTTGCAGGGTGAGCCAGCGTGCGAGCATGATCGTCGAGGGCGGGGTGACGAGCATGTAGACGAGGCTCGATCCGATGAAGAGCGCGACGAGCAGCATGACGGCGCGCAGCAGGCGCCCGATCATCCGGCGCAGGAAACCCGGTTGCCGCTTGCGCTCCCGGTTCTTTGCCCTGCGTCCGCCCTTCGCCGGTGCCGACCCTTCCGCCGATGCGGCGGTGCCGGCGTCGCGCCCGCTTCTGCGCCAGCCGATCACTGCCCGCCTCCCGCCGCGCGCGGCAGCAGAACGATGAAATCCGGACGGTGGCGGATATAGCCGGCCTGGCGCCCGGCCTCATCGCCGCTGCCGGCGAAATAGTCACCGCGCGCCACCCCCGTGATGGCCGAGCCGGTATCCTGCGCGATCATCAGCCGCGCCAGAGGCGTCTCGCGATTCTGCGCATCGGGCAGCATTCCCGAGAGCCAGACCGGCAGGCCATAGGGCCAGATCGTACGGTCGATCGCCAGCGACCGATGCGGGGTGAGCGCCACCCCGGCCCCGCCGATCGGGCCGCTTTCCGCGCCGAGAGCCGGGTTCTCGGCAAAGAAGATATAGGAGCGATTCTCGCGCATCAGCGCATCCGCCCGCGCGGCATTGGCCGGGTCTTCGAGCCAGCCCAGCAGCCGCGCGAGGCTCATCTCTTCGAGCGGGATCACGCCACGCTCCACGAGCAGCCGCCCGATCGCGGTAAAGGCATGGCCGTTGCGGCCGCCATAGCCCACACGCATGACGCTGCCATCGTCGAGGCGGATGCGCGCCGACCCCTGGACATGAATGATGAAGGCCTGCGCAGGATGGCGCAGATAGACGAGCGGCGGGGCAAGGTCGTCGATGGCGCCGTCCATGATCGCGGCGCGATCGGGATAGGGGACATGGCTGCCATCGGGCAGGCGGCGCGCGGCGGCCAGGCCCTCGTCGATCCCGGGGAGCGGGTTCTCTGCATTGCGGGTGACCAGATCGGGCGGGCGCGGGCGCAGGGGTGCGGAGAAATCCGGGCCGGGCTGCCGCGCGCCTTCATATTCGGGCTCGTAATAGCCGGTCAGGAACGGGCGGCCCTCATCGGGAATGACGTGGTGCGGGATGAAATGCGCTTCGAAGAAAGCACGCGCGCCGCCCTGCCAGAGGCGCGCGCGTGCGCAGATCCCTGCCAGATCTTCGGAAAGGGCGATACCGGGGCGCAGGGTGACGGGGCTGTCGGGCGCCTCGCGCGCGGGTCCGTCGCAGGAGCGCATGAAGGCCGCGAAGGCGGCGTCATGGTCGTCTTCGGCCCAGCCCGGGAGAGCGGCGAAATCGAGGGGGACGAGTTCGGCGCGTTCACGGGCTACGGCATCGACCGATTCCAGGGCAGCGGTACCGGTGAGGAAAACCGCAGCCATGGCCATCGCTCCCGTCCGGAACCGGCGAAGCACGCCGGGCAAGCTCATTGCCCGGCTTCGGTCGCCACCAGATGCCAGGTCGGGTCGTTGGAACCGAGCGTGCGCGCGAAGGTCCACACATCGGTGACATCGACGACCGCATCCGGGCTGCCATCGACGACATTGCCCTCGCCGTCACGCGTCACGGTGATGAGTTCCGAGACGATCTTCACGGTGATCTGGGCGACCCGGTTCTTCACCTCGGCATCGACGAGATCAGCCTTGTCGACCGCGACGAAGGTGGTCTCCGCCGTTTCGCCGCGTGCCTCGCGCTCGCTGATGGCCGCCTCGAAACCCTCGTAGACATCCTTGGCAAGGAGGCCCCTGAGCGTCTCGCGATCGCCGGTGGCGAAGGCGGAGACGATCATCTCATAGGCCATCTTGGAGCCTTCGAGGAAGCCGCGCGGATCGAAATCCGGCTCCTGGCGCACGATGTCGTCCAATCCGTCGGCGACAGAACTGCCGGGCTGGGCAATGCCCTTCCAGCGATCAGCCGAAGCGAGCCGCTGCTCGGCCTGTTCCGCGCCGGGAAGCCGCACGACATTGTCCTCGGACTTCTGGCCCGCGCGATCCGATTGCGGCGCGCCGCGCCGGAACGGTTCCTGGGGAGGTTGCTCCTGGCCGGTCTTCTGGCCCAGCACGGATCGCAGGCGCCAGATCACGAAGACGGCCAGTGCGAGAAAGATGAGCGTCGTGATGTCGAAAGACTCTTGCATCGTCGATCCGGCCTGGTTTCCGGGGTCAAACACGCCCCACCCGTTACTTTCCGGGTGGAAACACATTCGGTCATGTCCGTCAACGCTTTCAGCGTCTCCTCGGACAATGACCACCCCCAATATGGGCATGCCTTGCCCGGACATCTACCACCCCGGCGCAGAATAGCCAGAAAATCCGAACGGCGGCGGCGTTTTTTTGGCGTAACCGCTTCTTCGCCCCAGACGCGACGGTCGCGAATCACGCGGATCGGGCCCCGATGCGCTTGTTTGGGCGCCTGAAGCATGTTAGCGGCCTTGCGAACGCAACCGTGACCCGTGCCGTCGTCGCCCGAGAGGGTGACGCATGCGCCGAAGGGTCGCGTGCACCGTTTCATCCTGCGCCGCGCAAGGCGCATATCCGCTCTGACAGAGGTTGACCGACATGGCCGATACCCCGAACACCAATGGCGCCGATCCGGCCGCCGCCGGCGCGCAGGCGCAGCAGAACACTGCGCCGTCGCTGAACGCGCTTGCGCAATTCACCCGCGATTTCTCCTTCGAGAATCCGAACGCCCCGCAATCGCTCGCGCCGCAGCAGCAGCAGCCGCAGATCTCGATTCAGGTCAACGTCAATGCCAAGCAGCTCGGCGAGACCGATTACGAGGTCGAACTGAAGCTCGAGGGCAGCGCCAAGAACGACACCAACACGCTGTTCGCCTTCGATCTCGCCTTCTGCGGCATCTTCCGCGTGAAGAACGTGCCGCAGGATCAGGTTCATCCCGTGATCATGATCGAATGCCCGCGCCTGCTCTTCCCCTTCGCGCGCCAGATCGTCGCGGATGCGGTGCGCAATGGCGGCTTCCCGCCGCTCTATATCGATCCGATCGACTTCGTGGCGCTCTACCGCCAGCGCGTCGCCGAAGCCCAGAAGGCGCAGCAGGCCGCCGGCAATGCCGAGCCGGGCGGCCAGACGCCCCCGTCTTCCGAGAACGCGTGAGCCTTATCCGCCGGGTCGGGCGCAAGCCCGGCCCGCACATCCTCCCGAGCCCGCTTCAGGAGCCGATCAGGTGAGCGAGACCGAAGCCGAGAAGAATGCCCGCCACAACGCCAAGATGGCGAAGATCAAGGCGGCACGCGACCGGATGATGGAAACGAAGACGGGCGAGAAGGGCCTGATCATCGTCCATACCGGCCCCGGCAAGGGCAAATCCAGCTCCGGCTTCGGCATGATCATGCGCTGCGTCGGGCACGGCATGCCCTGCGCCGTGGTGCAGTTCATCAAGGGCAACTGGGAAAGCGGCGAGCGCAACGTGCTCAAGACGCGCTTTGCCGATCTGTGCACGGTCCACACCATGGGTGAGGGCTTCACCTGGGAGACGCAGGATCGCGCCCGCGACGTCGCGGCGGCCATGGCGGCCTGGGACAAGGCGAAGGAGCTGATCCGCGATCCCGCCATCCACATGGTGCTGCTCGACGAGATCAACATCGCCCTGCGCTACGACTACATCCCCCTCGACGATGTCGTCGCCTTCCTGCGCGACGAGAAACCGCCGATGACCCATGTCGTGCTCACCGGGCGAAACGCCAAGCCGGAACTGATCGAGATCGCCGATCTGGTCAGCGAGGTGCAGGCGGTGAAGCACCCGTTCAAACAGGGCATCAAGGCGCAGAAGGGCGTGGAATACTGACGCCGCAATAGCCCCGCGTCAGGCGCTGCCGGGGCCGATCAGCCCTCATCCCGGCGATAGCGTGCGGCATGCGAGCCGATCTCGGCGATCTCCGCCGGCGCCGCATCGGCCCGCGCCAGCAGCTCGCTCAGGGCTTGCGCCCCGAGATCACCCGGCACCGAGAACAGCATCGACAATTGGCCCGCCACGCCGGTGGTGCAGACGATCTCGCCGCCGGCGCCGTCGATCGCCCGGGCCGCCTCCGTGCGCCAGCGCTCGAATCGGGCCGCATAGAGCACCACGTCGCGCACGGCTGCATCTGCGAGAGGCTTGGAGATCACGAAGATGGGCGTTCCGGCGGGGTGATCGTCGCGCTCGATGAAGGGCAGGCGGGCGATCACCTTGGGGCGGTCCGGCCCGGTCAGATCATTCCACCAGTCGCCGGCGGATGCGCCCTGGTCGAGGCGGAAGATACCCAGATCGCCGCGCCCGCCGGCGACTGCCGCGATCACCGCGCGCGCATCGGAATGGGGCTGATAGGGCACGGTGAAACCGAAATGGAAACGCGCGGAATCGCGCATCGGCCCGTCCCCGCCGGAAATATCGGCATGGACCGTATAAGGTGCCTGCACATAGGTGAAGGTGCCGATGATCACCCGCCAGATCGATTCCACCGTATCGAGCGGCAGCAGCCCGGAATGGCGTTCGGCCAGCGCCTTCATCATGGCGGCTTCGCGTCCGGGACGGAAGGCGGAGCCCGATTGCGAGGTTTTCTTGACCGCGATCAGCCGCTCGATGATGGCGCTGCGCTGCATCAGGCGCTCGTGCATTTCGCGGTCGAGCCGGTCGATTTCTCCGCGCAGGGCGGCGAGATCGACGGGGGCGGCATCGTCATTGGGGCTGGACATGATGGGGCTCGCGGCAATCGGGCGGATGAAAGCGACGTCGCGATCAGCCGACGACGTCGAGGCGCCACCGCACCAGGCGATGACGCTCTGCGTTCTGTTTGCAGGTTCACACGCTTCTGACAAGACGCGGAGGGCGAAGGCGGCGTTGCGGCAATGCGCAGCAGGCGTCGTCCGGCCCGGGCTGTGCCGTTCAGTCGAACAGGGCGTCGATATCGTTCTGGCTGACGCCGTCGGAACTCGGCCCGTTGAGCAGGAAGACCTCCTTGCGCGTCTGGCGCCGGGCTTCTTCCGGATCCGGGGGCAGATCGGCATCGCGCGCATTGACGGCGCTGGCGAAATGCGAAAGCCGCTTCTCGACCGCAGCGAGATGCTCCACCACCTTGCTGATGCGCTGGCCGGTAATGTCCTGGAACGAGCAGGCCTCGAAAATATCCATCACGCGGGTCTGAACCCGGGTGCGGTAGGTTTCGAGATCGGCATCGTCATAGCCGAGGATCTCCTCGGCGGCTTCCATGATCGAATTCGTCGCCGAGGCGGTGGCGTTGACGACGTTGCCGAGTTCGTCATGCGCGCCCGGAAGCCGGTCGCGGTAGAGTTCGTTGGCACGCAGGGCGCCGATCTCGTTCTTGAGCCGCGAAATGTAATCGGCGACGCGCGTCAGCTCATGCGCAATCATCCGGATATCGACCTGCGGCTCGGCTTCGCCGCTCTCCTCGTTGCGGCGGCGCGGACGCGCCTCGGTCGAGGTCTTGCGTATGGCGGCACTCGTCGCGGCTCTTGCCATGTCCTGCCCCTTTCCCCATCCCTGTCGATCAGCGGCCTTGCCGCGCCGCGCATACCATCCGCGACACGACCGACCGGCTTCCGATCGGCGATACGGCCGATCGGCGCGGCGGATCCGGATCCGGACCCGCATGCACCTTGCACGCCCGTCTGCGGATCATGCGCCGCAAACGGCCTCGATCTTGGATTTCAGCGTCTGTGCGTTGAAGGGTTTGACGATGTAGTTGTTCACACCGGCCTTCTTCGCGGCGATGACGTTCTCCGTCTTGGATTCCGCCGTCACCATGATGAAGGGCGTGACGCGCAGGTTTTCATCCGAGCGCACGTGCCGCAGAAGCTCGTAACCCGTCATCGGCTCCATGTTCCAGTCCGAGATGACGAGGCCGTACTTCTTCTCCTTGAGCTTGGCGAGGGCCGCGGTGCCGTCATTGGCATCGTCGACATCCTCGAAACCGAGCTGCTTCAACAGATTGCGAATGATGCGTACCATCGTCTGGTAATCGTCGACGACGAGGATCGGCATCTTGAGGTCGAGGCCCATGTCCCAAGCTCCAGTTTGCTCTTGCGCCGCAGAGCCGCGGCGGTCCCAATGAGGCTGTATGATCGGTATCGGAGGCCTTCGAGAAGCCCTCCCGCCACGACAAGCTTTAGCCGCGCTCCCTTGAAAAGCGGTTAATTGCACCGGCTGAAATGGATTTGGGTTGGCAAAAGCTTAACCACGCCGGTTGTGCCACGCCGCGAATGGTTGCAACGCGCCCGCCGCGCGCCCTGCGCATGCTCCCCGCTTGACCGCGCGCGCGATCCGTCGCACTTGCCTGTACCGGTCATTCGCGACAGACCGGTAATGCGAAATCGAGACGCGAGAGGGAGCGCATGAGCGGCTTCACATTGACGGGTGCGGATGAGGCGGTGGCGCAGGCATTGCGCGGCGCGGTCATCGCGATCGGCAATTTCGACGGCGTGCATCGCGGGCATCAGCAGCTGATCGCACAGGCGCAGGAGATGGCGCGGGCGCGCGGCGTGCCGGCGGCGATCCTGACCTTCAGCCCGCATCCCCGTGCCTTCTTCGCACCCGATACGCCCTTCTTCCGCATCACCCCGCAGCCCGAGCGGGTGCGGGTGATGCGCCGGCTCGGCCTCGACGGGGTGATCATCCGCCGGTTCGACGCGGCACTCGCCGCGACCCGCGCGCAGGATTTCCTCACGCGTTTCATTCTGGAGGAGATCGGTGCTTCGGGTGTCGTGGTCGGGCATGATTTTCATTTCGGCAAGGGGCGCGAGGGCAATCCGCAGACATTGCAGGCCTTCTGCGCAGCGCATGATATCGCCTGCAACGTCGTCCCCGTGGTCGAGGAGACGGGCGGTGCGATTTCATCGAGCGCCATCCGCACCGCACTCACCGAGGGCGACATCGCCGCCGCCAACCGGCTGCTCGGCTATCGCTGGTTCGTCACCGCGCCGATCCGCCATGGCGAGAAGCGCGGACGCGATCTGGGCTATCCCACGGCGAATATGGCACTCCACCGGGCCTGCGCCCTGCGCCATGGCATCTACGCGGTGCGCATGGCGGTGAACGGCGCGCTGCATGACGGTGTCGCGAGTTTCGGGCGGCGACCGACCTTCGATGACGGGGCACCGCTTCTGGAGACCTTCCTGTTCGATTTCTCCGGCGATCTCTATGGTGCCGAGGCCGATGTGGAATTCCTCGCCTTCCTGCGCCCGGAAACGCGGTTCGAGAGCGCGCAGGCGCTGATCGTGCAGATGGACGATGATTCCGCCCGCGCCCGCGCCGTTCTCGCGCAGGCGGATGCAACGCCCTCGATGATCGTTCCCGATCCCGATTGAGCATGTCCCGATTGGTTTGGCGGCCTCACAGGCGCTCGTCCGGCAATCCGCTGGCGCCGAAGACCGACCAGTCCATCTCCTCGGCGAGGCAGGCCAGCGCGCGGGTGCCGAGAGCCGAATTGCCGGATTCGTCCAGCCCCGGCGACCAGACGGCGATACTCGCATGGTTGGGCACGATGGCGAGAATGCCGCCCGATACCCCGCTCTTGGCCGGCAGGCCGACGCGATAGGCGAATTCGCCCGAACCGTCATATTGCCCGCAGGTCAGCATCAGCGCGTTGATCCGCCGCGCAAGGCGCACCGCCTGCGCCGAATCCGTCGCCATACCGATGCGCTCCAGCATCAGGTAGCGCCCGGCCCGGGCGAGCTCGGCACAATTGAGACGCACCGCGCATTGATGCACGTAGACCGCCATCACCTGCTCGATCTCATGCTTGAGATTGCCGTAGGATTTCGTCAGATGCGCAAGCGCGCGGTTGACATGGCCGGTCTCCAGCGAATCGAGGATATCGGGTTCGCAGGGCGGCCATGCTGCACGATCGGTGATGCCGAGCAATTGCGCGATCCTCGCCCGCACCGGCTCGGGAACGCCCTCGCGCACGTCCTCGTGGGCCAGCAGCACATCGGCGACGACGAGCGCCCCCGGATTGATGAAGGGGTTGCGTGGCATGCCTTCGTGACGTTCCAGGTCGATGATGGAATTGTACGGATCCCCCGACGGCTCGCGCCCGACCCGTCGCCAAAGCTCCTCGCCCGCACGCTCCAGCGCGATGGTGAGCGCAAAGACCTTGGAAATGCTCTGGATCGGGAAGCGCTCCGCGTGGTCGCCGGCCTGAAGCAGCGCGCCGTCAGCGGTCTGAACGGCGATGCCGAAGGCGCCCAGCCGGCTGTCATCGTCACCGGGGCGCACCTTGCCACGCTCCGTCTCGCCCGCCATGCGCGCAGCGATACCCTCGATCACCCTTTGCAGGCGCGTATTCTCATCGCGATTGCCTGTCATGCTCGCCCCTCCCGCTGCTCGGTCGCATCATGGTTGCCGGGCGACAACGCGTGGAGCGAGACCGGGTTCACGATCCGGGCAGCCGGGCGAGAATTCAAAAGCCGGTTCCTTCGCGCGCGCATTCGTGCTAACCGCCCCGCATCCCGGCGCAGCCGCGCTTTCGCCAGCACTCTTCCGGATCGAAATCATGCCCACCGATACCAAGCGCATCGCCCGCGCCCTGCTTTCCGTTTCCGACAAGACCGGCATCGTTGCCTTTGCCGAAAAGCTGCATGCGCGCGGCATCACGCTGGTCTCCACCGGCGGCACGCACCGCACCCTGGTCGAGGCCGGGCTGCCGGTGCTGGAAGTCTCGGAAGTCACCGGCTTTCCGGAAATGATGGACGGTCGGGTCAAGACCCTGCATCCCAAGGTGCATGGCGGGCTTCTGGGCATGCGCGCCAATCCCGAGCACCAGGCGGCGATGTTTGCCCATGGGATCGAGGCGATCGATCTGCTCGTGGTCAATCTCTACCCGTTCGAGGCCACTGCCGCTGCCGGCAAGCCCTATGATGATTGCGTCGAGAATATCGATATCGGCGGCCCGGCCATGATCCGTGCTGCCGCCAAGAACCACCAGGATGTCACCGTCGTCGTCGATGCCGGCGATTACGAGGCGGTGCTCGCCGATCTCGATGCGCATGACGGCCAGACCACCCAGACCCTGCGCCGGCGTCTGGCGCAGAAGGCCTATGCCCGCACTGCGGCCTATGACGCGGCGATCTCCAACTGGCTCGCGGGCGAACTCGCCATCGACGCGCCGGATTACCGCGCCGCAGGCGGCGCCCTCGCGCAGGAAATGCGCTATGGCGAGAACCCGCATCAGAAGGCCGCCTTCTATACCGACGGTTCGCACCGCCCCGGCGTCGCCACGGCGCGCCAGGTCCAGGGCAAGCAATTGTCCTTCAACAACATCAACGATACCGACGCCGCGTTTGAATGCGTGGGCGAATTCGATCCGGCTGCGGGTGCCGCGATCGTCATCGTCAAGCACGCCAATCCGTGCGGCGTGGCGCAGGGCGAGAGCCTGCGCGCGGCCTATGAGAAGGCGCTGGCCTGCGATCCGGTCTCGGCTTTCGGCGGCATCGTCGCCATGAACCGCCCGCTCGATGCGCAGGCTGCGGCAAAGATCGTGGAGATCTTCACCGAGGTGATCATCGCGCCCGATGCAGATGACGAGGCCATGGCGATCATCGCGGCCAAGAAGAACCTGCGGCTGCTGCTCACCGGCGGCTTGCCCGATCCGCGCGCGCCGGGGCTCGCCATACGCAGCGTCGCCGGCGGCCTGCTGGTCCAGGGGCGCGATGCGGTCATGGTCGACGACATGGATCTGAAGGTGGTGACGAAGCGTGCGCCGGATGCGCGCGAGATGGCGGATCTGCGCTTTGCCTTCCGCGTGGCCAAGCACGTCAAGTCGAACGCGATCGTCTATGCCCGCGACGGTGCGACGGTCGGGATCGGCGCCGGCCAGATGAGCCGGGTCGATTCCTCGCGCATCGCCGCCTGGAAGGCGGGCGAGGCGGCGCGCGCGCAGGGGCTGACCGACAGCCTCGCCAAGGGCTCGGTCGTGGCGTCGGACGCGTTCTTCCCCTTCGCCGACGGCCTTCTCGCTGCCGCCGAGGCGGGGGCGACCGCCGTGATCCAGCCCGGCGGCTCGATGCGCGACGAGGAAGTGATCGCCGCTGCCGACGAGGCCGGCCTCGCAATGGTCTTCACCGGCCACCGGCATTTCCGCCATTGATCGGGGGCGGGCGATGATCAGCATCCACGGCTATGCCATCGTCTGCCGGCATGACCGCATCGCCGATGCGACGGGCGCCTTCCCGCCGGCTTTGATGAACGAGGCCGATTGGGCCTATTTTCAGGCCGAGCTCGACCGGGCGGATCTGTGCGTTCTTGGCAGCGCCAGCCACCGTGCCACGCCGAACCGGGCCAATCGCCGGCGCCTCGTCATGTCGCGTGGCGCCGAGGGCCTCGAGCAGCGCGCCGATGCCTGGTGGTGGGCGCCGCAGAAGGTTGCCTTCGACGAAGTCTGCGCCCGGCTTCTGCCTGATGGCGGGCGCATCGGCGTACCGGGCGGGCAGGTCGCCTTCGACTATTTCCTGCATGAGAGCCCGCCGGGCCTTCGTTTCAGCGCATTCCACCTCTCACGCGCCACCCGCGCGGCCATTCCCGACGGGCGCGGGCTTCTGCGCGGCGTCGATGCGGGGCGCGATGCCGATGCGCTCCTGCGCGAAGGCGGGCTGACACCCGGCGACACGCGGATGATCGACCCCGATGCGGGCGTCGATCTGACGGTTTACGTCGCGCATCCGCGATAGGCTCCGGCGAAGAGCGCGCCACCGGCCGGCTTGCTCGCCGGGCGGTTTTCCCGTTAAGCCTACCTGCATGCAGCGGAGGCGGGGACGGATGCGGTTATTGCTCGGCCTGTCACGGGAAATCGACCGGGTGAACACCCTGATCGGCAGGGCCGCCTCGTGGCTGGTGCTGGCCGCAATCCTCGTCGCCGCCGGGCTTGCGCTGTCGCGGCGGCTGTTTTCCGTATCGTCGAATGCCTGGTACGAATCGCAATGGCTGTTCTTCGCCGCGATCGTGATGCTGGGCGCGGCCTGGACGCTGCGGCTCGACCGGCATGTGCGCATCGACATCCTGGTCTCCCGCGCTTCGCCCGTCTATCGCCGCCGGCTCGACATCATCGGGCATGCTCTGATGCTGATCCCGTTCTGCGTCCTGCATCTGTGGCTCGCGATACCCTGGTTTTACCGCGCCTTCGAGAGCGGCGAGACCTCGCCCAATCTCGGCGGCCTGCCGCTCTGGCCGATCCGGCTCGTCATCGTCATCGGGCTGAGCCTGCTGCTGGCGCAGGCCTTCTCGGAACTGATCAAGCGCATCGCCGGGCGCAGCTGAGGCGGTTTGCATCCCCCGCGCGGGCGTGACAGATTTCCGTGACAGCGATTTCGAGACGGGGAGCCGGCATGAGCCAGAATGAGAACGACGCGCAACCGCAATCCTGGAAAACCGCCTATCGCTCATTCTATTACGCGGATGCGCCCGAACCGTCGCCGCCGCCACTCGACCCGGCGACGACGGCTCTGCTCGTCATCGATGTGCAAAACACCTATCGCGACCGGCCCGATCCGCAGGCGCTGAGCGCGCAGGAGCGCGCGCGCTACGACGCCTGGACGCCGTTTCACGCGCGTTTCGAGAATGTGCTCGTGCCCAATATCAGCGCGCTGCTGGCGCATTGCCGGGATCTCGGCGTCGAGTGCATGTTCGCGCGCATCGCCGCCCTCAAGCGCGACGGGCGCGACCGCTCGCTGAGTCAGAAACTGCCGGGCTGGAACAACATCCTGCTGCCGCATCGCGACACGCCGTCGCAGGTCGTTCCTGAACTCGCACCGATCGAGGACGAGATCGTGGTCACCAAGACCACCGATTCGGCGGTGACGGGCACCAATCTGCGGCTTCTGCTCGACAATATGGGAATCCGCACGGTGATCTGCGTCGGCGTCTTCACCGATCAATGCGTCTCCTCCACCGTGCGTTCGCTCGCGGATGAGAGTTTTCACGTGGTGGTGGTCGAGGATTGCTGTGCGGCGGGGACCGACGAACTGCACCACCGCGAGCTCGAGATCATCAACAACATCTATTGCAACGTGATGTCGTCGCAGGAGCTGCGCTCGCTGATCGCCGCGCAGATGCAGGTAACCGGCGGGTGAGGCTCATTCGATGATGAGCAGCTCGATGCGCCGGTTGCGGGCCTTGTTGGCTTCGCTGTCATTGGGCACCAGCGGCTCGGTCTCACCATAGCCGACAGCGGTCAGCCGCGCCGCGTCGATGCCGCGTGAGATAAGCGCGTCGCGCACCGAATCGGCGCGTTCCTGCGACAGGCGCAAATTGACCTCCGCCGGCCCGTCGGAATCGGTATGGCCGCCGATCTGGACGGGGGCGGGGGCGCATTCGTCGACGAGGATCGCGAGTGCATCCATCAGCGCAGAGGCGCCGTCATCGAGGCTGGTCGAGCCGGAGGCGAAGGTGATGGGCTCGTCGGCGAGTTTGTCAGCGATCTCCGCCTGACACATGGCGATATCGGGAATCTCGGGCAGGGCCGGCTCGCTGATCGTCAGCTGCATCTCCCAGCCCTCGGGAATGCGGCCCTCGAGGGCGCGCATCAGGCTTTCCTGCGTCTGGGCATAGAGCGCTTCGCCCGTCACCGCGATGATCCCGTCGGCGATGCGCGCCTCCCCCTCCGCAAGGCGCGACAGGGCGATCAGCCCCGCGATCCCGGCCTCGACGATGGCCGGATCGAGATCGGGATCGGCCCGCAGGCCGGATTCGAAGGCGAGCGTCGGGAAGCGTTCGCGGGCGGTCTCGCGAAACAGGTTGACCAGATCGAGATCAGGCAGCGTCCCGTTGACGCGGATGCGCTCGCCGCTGCGGCGCAGGGTAAGGCCGTTCTCGCCATTCGTCGCGTTGCCGGCGGGCGCCTCGTCCGCGCGCGCGTCTGATGCGATCGAGCCCGAGGTTATCGATCCGGTCATGGCGATGCCGTCGCGCGCGCCCTGCGGCGCATCCGTGGCGGCCAGAGAAGGCCCCGCCTCCGGCTGCGGCAGGTCGCCGAAGCGCTGCATCCCGGTATAGAAGAGCGCTGCGCTGGCGGCGCCTGCGCACAGGATCGCGACGGCAATGAACAGACGCATACGAAACCCCTGGATCCACGCTTTGCCCGGCGACGCGAATCGCCCGCCGGTCCCTGCGCTCTTGCGCGCAGAGGATGACGAAATCGAGGCCGGTCTGGCAAGTGGTTTGCGATAATCCGCGCCGGCTTACGCCGCCTGCTGCTGCTCGAGGGTCAGAACCGCGACCGTGCGCACCTGATAGCCCGA
>LFIK01000721.1_pt1 | contig 25254 bp, 18 predicted proteins | sample 643401 | NCBI WGS metagenome assembly LFIK01 (sample SAMN03777447, study PRJNA286221) | soda lake metagenome | biome: soda lake; feature: Kulunda steppe; material: water; isolation source: sample T5-Br brine of Lake Tanatar-5 | place: Russia: Kulunda steppe | collected 2010-07
CGCGGATCCGTGCCGAGCTGGAACGGATCCGCGCCGCGGAGGGGCTCAGCCGGGACATGGGAGAAATGGTGGGCCGGATGCTCGACTGACTCAGCAGCCGGCGCCGGCCTGCACCGGCGGGCATGGCGTGTCGCCGTAGGAGCAGAACACACAGCAATCGCCCGGCAGCGGCCGCAGACGCGCCCCGCAGGCCGCGCATTCATGAAACCACTGGCACGCATCGGTCGGCATGCGCTCGGTACTGCGGGCGCCGCAATGCGGGCAGGTCAGGATGGAGTCAAGCCTGGGCCTCTGATCACTCATGCAACGACCCTGCCCGGCGGCGGCCCGCATGACAAGGCCCGCAAGCGCCCGGCGCGGGCGTGCGCGGGCATCGCTCACCCCTTGTCTGGCGGGCGGGGCTGGCCTAGAACCGTCGCGCCCCTGCAAGGAGAGACAAGCGATGCTGGATCTGACCTTCGAAGCCCCTGCCCCCCGCGTCATCTCCGGCGCGCGCGAGGATTGGGAGCTGGTCATCGGCATGGAGGTGCATGCGCAGGTGGCCTCGAAGGCCAAGCTGTTCTCCGGCGCTTCGACCGAGTTCGGGGCCGAACCCAATTCCAACGTCTCCTTCGTCGATGCGGCGATGCCGGGCATGCTGCCGGTGATCAACGAATACTGCATCGAGCAGGCGGTGCGCACCGGGCTGGGCCTGCGCGCCGCGATCAATCTGGTTTCGGCGTTCGATCGCAAGAACTATTTCTACCCCGACCTGCCGCAGGGCTATCAGATCAGCCAGCTTTACGCGCCCCTGGTGGGCGAGGGCGAGGTTCTGGTGGACATGGGGCCCGGCGTGGCGCGGCGCGTGCGCATAGAGCGCATCCATGTCGAACAGGACGCGGGCAAGTCGATCCATGACATGGACCCGACCATGTCCTTTGTCGATCTCAACCGCACCGGGATCGCGCTGATGGAGATCGTCAGCCGCCCCGACCTGCGCGGGCCCGAGGAAGCCGCCGCCTATATCGCCAAGCTGCGCCAGATCATGCGGTATCTGGGCACCTGCGAGGGCAACATGCAGTCGGGCAACCTGCGCGCCGATGTCAATGTCAGCGTCTGCCGCCCGGGCGACTACGAGAGGTTCATCGAGACCGGGGATCCCGGTCATCTCGGCACGCGCTGCGAAATCAAGAACATGAATTCGATGCGCTTCATACAGCAGGCGATCGAGTTCGAGGCGCGGCGCCAGATCGCCATCCTGGAGGATGGCGGCAGCGTGGTGCAGGAAACCCGCCTCTACAACCCCGACAAGGGCGAGACACGTTCCATGCGCTCCAAGGAAGAGGCGCATGATTACCGCTACTTCCCCTGCCCCGATCTTCTGCCGCTGGAGATCGAGCAGGGCTGGGTGGACGCCATCCGCGACAGCCTGCCCGAGCTGCCCGACGAGAAGAAGGCCCGATTCGTGCGCGATTATGGCGTCACCGAATACGACGCCGATGTGCTGACCGCCGAGGTCGAGAATGCCGACTTCTTCGAGACGGTCGCCGCCGGGCGCGACGGCAAGGCGGCCGCGAACTGGGTCATCAACGAGCTCTTCGGTCGGCTCAACAAAGCGGAGCTCGGCATCGCGGAGTCGCCGGTGAGTGCGGCGCAACTGGGCGGTGTTCTGGATCTGATCGCCGCCGACGCGATTTCCGGCAAGATCGCCAAGGATCTGTTCGAGATCCTGTGGACCGAGGGCGGCGATCCCGCGCAGATCGTCGAGGACCGCGGCATGAAGCAGCTCACCGATACCGGCGCCATCGAGGCCGCGGTGGACGAGATCATCGCCGCCAACCCCGCCCAGGTCGAGAAGGCGCAGGCCAACCCCAAGCTGGTCGGCTGGTTCGTGGGTCAGGTGATGAAGGCCACCGGCGGCAAGGCCAACCCCAAGGCCGTCAACGAGATCGTGACGCGACGGCTCGGCCTTTAGAAAACAGCCACCCGGGGCGCGCAGTCAGACATCGGCAAACGCGACGCCGCGGACGCGCCCGCACCGGCGCCACCACAAAGGGCATGCGGACGGCGTCGCGCGGCCGCAGCCGAGCTTTCTGCGCGAAATCCTGCCACCGGCCGCCGGGGACCACCCCGCAGCCCCGGCTCGCCGCTGCACGCCTCAAGCCCTTGTTCCAATAGAACGAAAGTACTGCGGCGGTGTCCGGTCATGGCACTTCGACCGAATTCGCCGACGGCCGCCGGCCCGTCAGAGGCATTGCTGACAATTCTCGTTCATTGACAGCGGCACCTCGGCCCGCCACACTCTGTCGATCCGGCGTGGACGCCTTCGGGGGACGGACGAATCTCCGTCGCTCGGGCATGCGCGAGCGCGCTGCCGTCGCTGGCCGGACCACGGCATGGGGCGACTTGCCGCGGTTCGCGCCGATGATCGAAGCGCCGTCGCGAAGATGCGACCGTGGTCACTATGTCGCTTATTGGTTTGTGTCGACAGTTTCAACATAGAGGGAGACGAATGATGAAAAGAATTCTCATCATCGCACTGAGTACCGCCCTTGCCGCACCGGCCTTCGCGGGCGGCAAGCTGGACCCGATCGAGGAACCTGAAGTGGCCACCCCGGAACCGGTGCCGGCGCCTGCGATGCACGACTGGACCGGCCCCTATGTCGGGGGCACGTTCGGGTTCGGCCGGGTCTCGTCGAGCGGAGCCGCATCCAGCGAGACCGGCTTTGGCGCCGCGCCGCATGCCGGTTACAACATGGATATGGGCGACTGGATCGTCGGCGCCGAAATCGAGGTGCTTCCGAACGCGCTCGTCGATCTGAGCACCGCCACCAGGGACATGCGCGGCACCTCCGGCCGTGTGAAACTGCGCGCCGGTCCGAAACTGGGCGCCGACGGCCGGACCTTCGCCTTCGGCACGCTGGGCGCGGCGCAGGTCCGCTCCTCCTCCGCTACGGGGAACCATTCCGACACCGGTATTCTGGGTGGCGTCGGGGTGTCCCACGCGATTCAGGACAACTTCTTTGCCACCGGGGAGATTCTCTATCACCGGTTCGGCAACGCCGGCGGCACGAATTCCTCGGCGAATGCGACCACCGCGACGGTCGGGCTGTCGTTCCGGTTCTGATCAGGCAGGCGATGGCGGGGGCAAATGCCCCCGCCCTTTCGTGAGCTCGGCCCCGCCGCGGCCGCTACCCGCCGGCGCCCCATCCTCAGGACACCGCGACAGCCGCAGATGCCGTCGCAAGCGCGAACACTGTGCGGGCCCGACGAAACGGTCGGTCCCGTCGCAGCGCGTCCGGCATGCCGAACCATCTTGCGGGCTTGCGGGCAGCCCGCATCATCATGCGCGACCGGCGGGCACACCGCCCGGGCAAAGTCACGCAGCGTGTGATCCGGGTCAGCCAGTGCCGCGCGAGATCGTCTTCCACAGATGGGTATAGCGGTATTTCCGGCGCATTTCGTCGGTCATCTCCATCACCCGCACATGCTTCTTGATCCCCGAGCCCTCGACCAGCCGGTTCATGAAGTTGTAGAGCGCGGTGACGGAAATCACATCGAACAGACCTTCCTCCGTGAACCCCGCGTCATAGACGGCCTGCGCATCGGGCATCCCGGTGCCATGCGGATCGACGGTGAGGCGGCGGACGAAATCGAGCACCGGGCGCATGCGATCGGGCATGTCGGGGTGGTCGGTCTCGACCCGCATCTCGGAGAACACGCTCGTCGGAATCTCCCAGGCGAGCGCATGCGCCTTGTGGGCATGAAAGCAGTAATGGCATCCATTGAGCGAGGACACATGCGTGGCGATGAGTTCGCGTTCGCCCACCGTGAGCTCGGACTCCGAGCGCAGGATGGCATCGTGATACTGCAGCAGCGGCTCGATCCCGCGCTGCGGGAACTTCTTGAACAGGCCCATGAGTTCGAGTTCGGGCATGGACGGGAAATGCGACATTTCGACGGTTCTCCTGACTCCGGGCGGGGCATGGCGCGGCTCACGCCGCCAGCCAGGTCTCGCCCAGAAACATGATGCGGTTGAGGTTGTCCCAGTGTCTGACGCCGGGGTGGTGATGGCTTGCCAGCTCGATCCAGAAAGGCTGGATGATCACGCCGTTGGATTGCAGGATCCCCTGCAGACGGCGCATCACATCCCGGCGCGCATCGGCGTCGAAGAGGCCGTTGGCCTCGGCCAGCAGCGCATCGAATTCGGGATCGGAATGGGCGGATTCGTTCCACGGCTCACCGGTGCGATAGGCGAGTGCGAGCACCTGCACCCCCAGCGGCCTTGCGCCCCAGTCGGTGACCGAGAACGGATAGCTCGTCCAGCCGTTCCAGAAGGTCGCGCCGGGCAGAACCCTGCGCTGCACTTTCATTCCGGCATCGCGCAGCTGCGCGGCGATCGCGTCGGCCGAGGCGCGGCGCCAGTCGTCGTCGATCGAGATCAGCTCGAACTCTGTGTCGGCATGACCCGCCTCTTCCAGAAGCGCGAGCGCCTGAGCCGGATCGTGCGCCGGCGGCGACAGCTCGGCATATTCCGGGTGCATCGGGCCGACATGGTGGTTCTCCGCGACGGCGCCGAACCCGTCGATCCCCAGCTCGAGCACCACGGCATTGTCGACCGCAAGCTGGATCGCGTTGCGCACCCGGCGGTCGTCATAGGGCGGGGTGTCCATGCGCATGCGCGCGACCATCGTGTGGGCGGAAATCGCGCTCGCGCGCACCAGCCCGAGCCCGTCGAGCAGCTCGACGAATTCGGAGGACGTCTCTTCGTTGGCGTCGATCTCGCCGCCATCGAAGGCGCTGACCAACGCCGACGGATCGGTGCCGTAGTCGATGAATTCGACCGCGTCGAGATGCGCCTCGCCGCCCCACCAGCCGCCGTCGCGCCTGCGCACAAGCCGCGCACGGGCGCCGATCTCGTGCGACTCGAGCTCGAACGGGCCGGTCCCGATGGTGGACTGTGCGAGGTCACCGCTCTGCGCGTGCTGCGGATGCACGATGAGCGCGGAGAATTCGGCCATCCCCGCGATGAGCGTGATATCGGGCCGGGCGGGGTCGAGCGCGACACGGTGGCTGTCGAGCTTGCGGATGGCGCCATCGCGCGCGCGATCGGTTTCGGGATCGATGAGCGCGGCCATCCTCGACGCCATCGCGTTGCCCTCGACCGACCGGTCGCACCAGCGCTCGATATTGAAGATCACATCATCGGCATTGAAGGGGTCGCCGTTGTTCCAGCGCACATCCTCGCGCAGATGCAGCACGTGACGGCGTGCATCGTCGGCGACCTCCCACCCCGCCAGCAGCACGCCGCTGAACGTGCCATCGGCGTGCATGCGCACGAGCGGCTCACAGAAGGTGCGGGCAATGTCGGCCTGCTGCGGCCAGTCGAACAGCCGCGGATCGGCAATCTCCTGTACCTGCATCCCGATACGCAGGGTTCCGCCGCGGCGGGGCTCGCCGGATCGGGCACGCAGCGGCGACGGCGCACCAATGAGCGCCGCGGCGGTCGCGGCGGATGCCCCGAAGATGCTCGCAAGCGCCATGAACTCGCGGCGCGGCATCCGGCCCGCGCGGGCGTCGCGGGCGAGCCTTTCAACGATCGGACGGGCACGCGGCGACGCTTCGCCGGGACGGGGGTCTGGTGACGTCATGCGAATGGCCTTCCCTGTGGGTCTCGCCCCGGATCACTGCGGCGGCAGATCCTCCCGCCCGGCACCGACCCGGATGACGGCTTGAGAAACGAAGGCTGCTCTCACCCCCGATGCCGTACGCATCGTCCCCGCAGGCCCGCTCATCGTCAAGCACGCCCACGCGTTCGTGTTCGCCCGTGAAGTCCGCCATCCACCCCGAACCGCTCTTGCAAGCGCGACGCCGATGCAGTATCCGCACCGTGACACATCGGCGAGTTGGCGGAGTGGTGACGCAGCGGATTGCAAATCCGCGTACGCGGGTTCGATTCCCGCACTCGCCTCCAGATTTCAACAGATTATTCGGGCGCAGGGCCAGGGCCGGCAGCGGCTTGGCGGGGTCTGGAGCGCGGTTTCACGGGGTTCGCCCATCCTCTGCGCGGTGCGGAGGCTGGCTGGGGCGACTCCTTGCACCCCTGCCACGACGGCGGGCCATTACCTTCGACGTGCAGGCATCTGATGTCTCATGCGGCGGTATCCGTGGTGATACCCGAAATTGCCTGCACCAGCGAGTCCTCCGTCACCTCTTCGGACGAGAATTCGCGCATGATCCGGCCCTGATACATCGCCACGATCCGATCGGCGACGCGCAATACCTCGGGCATTTCGGAGCTGATGACGATGACGGCGTAGCCCTGCGCGGCAAGCTCGCGCAGCAGGTTGTGAATCTCGGCCTTCGACCCGACATCGATACCGCGGGTGGGTTCATCCACGATCAGCACGCGCGGCTGCATCGACAGCCATTTTCCCATGACGATCTTCTGCTGGTTTCCGCCCGACAGGACGGCGACGGGCTGTCGCCAGCTCGGCGTCTTGATCGCCAGCTTGTCGCGGTACTGATCGAAGATCGAGATCTCCGCGCCGGACGACACGAAGGGCCCCGCGGTCAGATCCTGAATCTGAGGCAGGGTCATGTTGTCGCGGCAGCTCATCTGCAGGATGAGCCCCTGTTCCTTGCGGTTCTCGGGCACCAGGGAAATGCCGAGCGCGATGGCATTCTGCGGCGAGCCGATCTCGACCTGCGCACCATCGACAAGGATCTGCCCGGCGTAGGGCCGGCGCAACCCGAACAGTGTCTCGGCGATCTCGGTCCGGCCGGCGCCGACGAGTCCGTAGAACCCGACCACCTCGCCGGCGCGCACCAAGAAGCTGATGTCCCGAAACAGCGGCGCGCAGGACAGATCACGCACCTCAAGCACCGTGTCGCCCAGTTTCGGCGCGCCGGTATCGCGCGACAGATCGAGGCTGCGGCCGATCATCAGCCGCGTCACCTCATCCTCGTCGGTATCGGCCGTGTTCAGCGTTCCGCGATACTGCCCGTCGCGCAGGACCGTGATCCGGTCGGACAGGGTGAAGATCTCGTCCATCCGGTGCGAGATATAGACGATACCGACCCCCTGCGACTTGAGGTCGTTGATGATGTCGAAGAGGACGACCTTCTCGGCATCGGTCAGCGAGGCGGTCGGTTCGTCAAAGACCACGACGCGCGCATCGACGGTGAGCGCACGCGCGATCTCGACCATCTGCTGATTGGCAAGCGACAGATGCGCCACCGTCATTTCGCCGCGAAAGGCACAGTTCAACCGTTCCAGGATGGCATTGGCGCGCTTCGACAATGTCGCCCAGTCCACACGCCCGAAGGATTTTCGCGGCAGTTCGCCCAGATAGATGTTCTCGGCCGCCGACATCTCGGGCACGAGGCTGAGCTCCTGATGGATCAGCACCACGCCTTGCGCCTTGGCCTCGATCGGGGTGGTCATCCGCACCGGCCGGCCGGCGATGAATATCTGCCCCTCGTCAGGCTGGTACATGCCGGCGAGCACCTTCATCAGGGTCGATTTCCCGGCGCCATTCTCGCCCAGCAGGGCATGCACCTCGCCGGGCAGCACCTCGAAATCCACCCCGTCAAGGGCGCGAACACCCGGAAAGGTCTTGACGATACCCTGCAGGCGCAGGGCCGGTTCGCTCTTGTCCGTCATATGCGCAACCCTCCGTTGGCGGTGCGGTTGAAGCGTTTGTCCAGAAACAGGACGGCGATCAGGATGCTGCCCAGGATGACATAGACGTAGAAGGCCGGCACCTGCATCAGGTTCATTCCGTTGCGCAGAATGCCGATGGCGGTCACGCCGCCGAAGGTCCCGATGATGTCGCCCTTGCCGCCGGTCAGCTTGGTGCCCCCCAGCACGACAGCCGTGATCACCCACAACTCGTAATCGCGGCCCAGATTGGGCGTGGCTGCCCCCATCTGAGTGGACAGGAGCACCCCGGACAGCGCCGCCAGAAAGCCGATGATCATGAAATTTACCATCATGTGCGGGCCGACACGGATACCGGCATTCACCGCGGCCTCACGGTTGCCGCCCACGGCATAGGTATTTCGCCCGTGGACCGTGCGCGACAACAGCAGATGAACCGCAAGGGTGAGCGCGAGGAAGATTACCGCCAGCACCGGAAGCGGTCCGATCGAGAGGGCGCTGAAATCGGAATAGGCGAAATTCATCGCGTAGAGCGAGGACTCGCCGGTATAGACGAAGACCAGCCCGCGAATGCCCAGCATCGCGCCGAGCGTGACGATGAAGGCATCGACACCGGTCTTCCACACGATCAGCCCGTTGAACGCGCCCAGCGCGGTCCCGACCAGCAGGGCAAGGGTGACCGCGGGCAGGATCTGCCAGTTGCCCCAGGTGGCGAACATCGCCCAGCTTTGCACATCGACCGCGAAGGCCGCGGCCAGCGCCAGCGTGGCCCCCACCGACAGGTCGATATTGCCGTTGATCATGATCAGCGTCATTCCCAGCGCGATCAACCCGATGGTCGAGGTCTGCACGACAATGTTCTGAAAGTTGCGGTAGTCGAAGAAGTGATCCGACGCGAAGCTGAAGAAGACGAAGATGAGGATCACGAAGCCCCAGATCGGGTTGCGCATTAGCCAGCGCAGCGGGGCAATCTTGAGCAGTGTCAACACGACTTGGCTCATGCCTAATCCTTCCTCATGCTATCGGAGAAAACAGCCGCCCGCGCTTGGCAGCGACATCGAGCCAGACCGCGACGATGATGACCGCCCAGGTGACCAGCCATTGAGTGTAGTAGGGCTGCCCCATAAGGATCAGGCCGTTCTGGATGAAGGCCAGCATCAGGACGCCCAGAACCGTCCGCAGGATGCTACCGGCACCGCCCAGCAGCGAGGTCCCGCCCAGAATGACGGCGGCCAGAACCTGCAGTTCGTATCCCTGCCCGACATTGTTCTGCGATCCCATCACCCGGCTGCCCAGGATGATGGCCGCAACCGACACGCAAAGCGCCGAGATCAGGTAAGTCGCAAACACCACGCGCGAGCGCGGAATCCCCGAAAACACCGATGCGGTCGGATTGCCGCCGACGGCATAAACCCTGCGGCCGAAAGGCATGCTGGTCATTATCACATGCAGCAGCAAGGCCAGCGCACCGAAGATGATGATCGGCGTGGCAATGCCGAAGACCGCGCCGCGCCCGAAGACCGCGAACCACGTGCCGCTCTGATCCGCGATATCGACATTCTGCCCGCCGCTGTAGATCAGCACCAGCCCCTGAATGGCCGACAACATGCCCAGCGTGACGATCAGCGAGTTGAGCCGCAATATGCCGATCAGGAACCCGTTGATCGCGCCGAGGCAGAGCGTCGCCACGACCATGACCGGAATCGCCAGTTCCGGCCCGAGCTTGTCATGCAGATCGACGACCAGGACCGTGGCGAAGGACAGCATCGACCCGACGGACAGATCCAGATTGCCGCCGATCACCACGATCGTGACCCCCAGCGCCATCACCCCGATGATCGAAGACTGACGCAGAACCGACATGATGTTGTCGGCGGTCATGAACCTGTCCGACATGAGCGAAAAGGCGATCATGAACAGGACGAAGGCCACGAGAATGCCCTGCTTCGCGATCGCGGGCCCCCCGGCCTTGAGGCGGGTCAACAGCATCCGGCTCCTCCCAGACTCGTATGGCGCTGCGCCTCCCCGACGCAGCACGGTAGCGGGGCCGCGCAGCTTTGCGCGCGGCCCGCGCATCAGCTCAGGGCAGTCATGCCTTGATGCCCGACACGCCGCTCAGAACACCGGGCGGTCGAACTCTTGCATGTTATCCTGAGTGATCTTGGGCGTGTCGAAATAGTTCAGCTTCGGCACATCCTCGCCCGCCAGAACATCAAGGGCCGTCTGCAAGGCGGCCTCGGCATCGTCGACCGGGGACTGATAGACCGAGCCATAGTATTCGCCGCGTTCCATGGCGTCATAGCCGACCGCGAAATTGGTGGCGCCGATGAACACCATTCCGTCGGCGCGATCCGCCGCGATGGCGGCGTTCAGCGCGCCCACGCCCATATTGTCATCGCCCGAATACACGCCGTCGATCTGATCGAAGCGGGTCAGGAAGGTTTCCATGGTGCGCTGCGCGCGTTCACGGTTCCAGTCGCCGGGCTGTATGTCGAGTTGCTCGACATCGGGGCACAATTCGGCCAGACGGTCATCGAAGCCCTTCTGGCGTTCGATGGCGGTGGTGTAGCCGGGCATACCGGTGATCTGCACGATCTGGCCTTCCCCGTCCAGCGCGTCGCACATCATCTCGGCGGAATAGATTCCCTGCTGGATGTTGTTCGGGCCCGAAAAGGCCGAAATGAACTCCATCCCAGCTTCGGCGATGTTCGAATTGGTCACGATCACAGGAATGTCCTCGCGATGGGCATTCCGCACGGCGGGAACCAGCGCCTGACCGTCGGTCGGCCAGATGATGATCGCATCGACCCTTTGCTGAATCAGGTCCTGCATCTGGCTGATCTGCCGGGCGACATCGCCGCCGGCGTCGAGAACGATGACATCCACATCCGGGTTTGCATCGGCGGCCGCGATGAAGGCCTGCTCGTAGGTCGTCTGGTAGCTGTCGATGCCGACATTGTTCTGCGTGATCCCGATCCGGATGGTGTCGGCCGAGGCGGCGCCCGCCAGGGCAACCGCCCCGCAGCTGGCCAGCAGAATGCGCATGGTCTTGGTCATGGTCGTCCTCCCAAAGGTGTGTTCCGTGCCGCAGACCCCCCGAGACACAGTGTCATGAAAACGGCTGTCTCGCAGCACGCTCATGCTGTCCGCATCCGAACCGACGCTACACAGAAAAGATGATCAGATTGAACATATTTATGATCATTTTGAACATTTATGCGCTAGGATCGCCCCATCGATCGGAACTAGATGAGGGTATCGCAGATGTCTCAGAGACGAGATTTCACCGGACGCCGTGGCTTGCAAGGAAAGGCCGCCAAAGTGAAGATCGGGAATATCCAGAATGAAGATTCCCTGAAAGCCACCGCACCGACCGGGGGCGACACGGCATTGGGTCAGGCGGCGATGCCGACGGTGCTGGGGTTTCTCGACTCGCTGACGGCCGAGATCGAGACCGCCCTCGAGATCGGCGAGCCGAACCCCCATCTCAACATGGTCGCCGCGCTCATGAAGGCGCATCTGAGCGGCAAGGTCATCACCGCGACGATGCTGATTTCCGCCGCCGGCGTGCCCTATGCCACGGCACGGCGCAAACTCAGGCAGTTGCTGGAGTCCGGCCTGATCGAACAGCGCGCGCGAACGCGCACCGGACGCTCCTTTTCGCTGCATCCGACCGAACGGCTGATGACGAACTGGCGTCAGCTGACCGACCGGATCATGCGCCTTTGCAACGACGTATCCGGCGCCGCGGCGGATCTCGGGCGCGAGTACTATTTCGGCGCCTCCTACCTGACGGGCAGCCAGTCCATCGCGCCGCCGCAAGTGCTGCCGGAGCCTTTGCCGCTGGGCGGCGGGCTGCGCATTCTGGTGCATGGCGATCCGACCTTCATGGTCATGGAGAACCTCAAGCGCCAGTTCGAGCAGATCATCGGGACCAATATCAGTCAGCGCGCCTTCTCGATCGACCGGCTGCGCGCGGAAGCCCTGCGCAATGCCGAGCGCCGCGTCAGCAAGTACGACATCGTCGCCGTCGATCTGCCATGGATTGGCGAATTCGCCGAAAAGGGCGTGCTCATGCCGTTGGATTCGTGCCTGGACATCGATCGGCTGGACCCGCCCGATTTTCATACCGCAGGCTGGATGGCGGCACATTGGGGCGGGCGCCCCTTCGGCGTTCCCAGCCAGACCACGCCCGAGCTGCTGTTCTACCGCAAGGACCTGTTCGCCGAGGCCGGGCTTGCGCCGCCGCATACCACGGACGGGCTGATCGAGGCTGCCCGCCATTTCCACGCGCCTCAGCATGGTCAGTACGGAATCGCCTGGAATGCCGCGCGCGGCACGGCGCTCGGCCATCAGTTCCTGATGACCTGTGCCGATTTCGGACAACCCATCGTCAACCTTGAACCCATCGCCGGCGGATTCGATGCCGATACTGCCGGGCGCACGGATGTCGTGCCCACGATCGACACCCCGCAGGCGCTGGAGGCCTGCGAATACCTTCTGACGCTGCTGGAGTTCTCGCCGCCCGAGATCCTGTCCATGTCCTGGTACGAGCGCGTCCGCCCCTACGCGGCGGGCAGGATCGCGATGGCCTACGGGTATACGCTTCTCGCGCCGTATTTCGAACGCGACCCGTCCTCGCCCGCCAATGGCAATACCGGTTATCTGCCGCATCCCGCCGGACCGAAAGGCCGGGCGGTCGCGCCGGTGGGCGGTTACGCCCTGGGCATTCCCGCCAATCTGGCGCCCGAGCGCCGCGCCGCGGCGGCGGAGGCCCTGATCGCCTTCACCTCGCCGGAGGCGCAGAAACTCTACGTGCTCAACGGCAGCCGCACGGCGCCGCGCTACTCGGTGGGCGCGGATCCCGAGGTCAGGCGGATTTCGCCCATATTCGAAGCTGTCGACGCGATGTCGCTGCGCGATGAGCTGCAGTTCTGGCCGCGCCCGCCGATCCCGCAGATTGCCGAAATCATCGAGATATGCGGGCAGGAACTTCACGACATGCTGCGCGGAATCCTGCCGCCGCGCGTCGCCTTGCAACGCGCCCAATCGCGGGCCGAGCTCGCCCTGAACTGACTGACTGCGCCGAGGAGGACACCATGGACAGCACCCGTCTGAAAGGCAAGAACATCCTGATTACAGGGGCCGCGCGCGGCATGGGGGCGGCCAATGCCGAGCATTTCGCGGGGCAGGGCGCGAATGTCTGCCTCGGGGATCTGGACCTGGACGCCGCACAGGCCCTCGCCGACAGGATAAACGCCGGCGGCAACGGCCGTGCCATCGCCGTCGGCATGGATGTGACGAAACGCGAGGACAATGCCGCCGCCGTCGCCGCGACGGTCGAGGCCTTCGGCCTGATCAATGTGGGCCTGTTCAATGCGGGCCTGAACAAGCCCCGGTTCTTCATGGATATCGATGAAGAGAACTGGGACATGATCATGAACGTCAACACCAAGGCGATGTGGCTGGGCATGCAGGAAACCGCCCGCCAGATGATCAAGCAGGGCAAGCAGGACTACCCTTACAAGCTGATCAATGTCGGCTCGATCGCCTCGCGCAAGCCGCTGGTGGACGTCACGGTTTACTGCACATCGAAATATGGCTGCCTTGCGCTGACGCATTGCGGCGCGCTCGGCCTGGCCGAGCACAACATCACGGTCAATGGCTATGCGCCGGGGGTCGTGGTCACCCCGTTATGGGAGCAGCTCGACAAGGACCTTGTCGATATCGGTTTCAAGGAACGCGAGGGGCAGGCCTATGAGGACATCGTGCGCGACGCGCTTCAGATCAAGCGCGTGTCTTACCCCGATGACGTGCGCGGCACCGCGGCTTTCCTGTGCAGTTCCGACAGCGACTACATGACCGGGCAGATGATCCACATCGACGGCGGCTGGTGCATCCAGTGACGCACCCGCGGCTGGTGAGCCCGCGCGGACGACAACCCCGCCCCGAGTCCCATTTTGCAAACGGTGCGTGCGGACACGCACCAGACGGAGTTTCGCCATGTCCCGAGCACTGAAGCCCAATCTGCTGACGCCCCAGGATCTTGAGCCCCACTGGCGCTGGGAAGGGCGGCTGCCCGCCTGGGGCCATACTTCGGTGGATTTCGAACGCCGCATCGACCACGACAGGCTGCGCCGCTACCGGCTGGCGCGCACCCGGCAGGCGCTGCAGGCCTCGCAGGCGGGCACGCTGCTGCTGTTCGATGTCAACAACATCCGCTATGTCAGCGCCACCAAGATCGGCGAGTGGGAGCGCGACAAGATGTGCCGCTTCTGCCTGCTCACCGGGGACGATTCTCCCTATGTGTGGGATTTCGGCTCGGCCGCGGTGCATCACAAGAAGTACTCCGACTGGCTGGAACCCGACCATTGCCTTGCCGGCGTCGTCGGCATGCGCGGCACGATCCCCCCGGAATTCGGGCTGATGCGCAAATACGCCAGGCAGATCGCGGGGCTGATCCGGGATGCTGGGATGGCGGACATGCCGGTCGGCGTGGATTATGCCGAAACCGCCATGTTCCACGCATTGCAGGAGGAAGGCATCAAGGTCGTGGACGGCCAGCAGATCATGCTGGCCGCGCGCGAGATCAAGAACTGGGACGAGATCCAGTTGCTGACCCAGGCGGCCAGCATGGTCGATGGCGTCTATCACATGATCTACGAGGAGCTGAAACCCGGCATCCGGGAAAACGACATCGTCGCGCTTTCGAACAAGATGCTCTACGAGATGGGGTCGGATGATGTCGAGGCGATCAACGCCATTTCGGGCGAGCGGTGCAACCCGCACCCGCACAACTTCACCGACCGCTATTTCCGGCCCGGCGATCAGGCGTTCTTCGATATCCTGCAGAGTTATCAGGGCTATCGCACCTGCTATTACCGCACCTTCAACATCGGCCGTGCAACGCCCGCGCAGCGGGATGCCTATGTCAAGGCGCGCGAATGGATCGATGCCTCCATCGAGATGATCCAGCCGGGCGTGTCCACCGACACGGTTGCGGCGGTCTGGCCGAAGGCCGAGGAGTTCGGTTTCCCCTCCGAGGATGCCGCCTTCGGCCTGCAGTTCGGCCATGGCCTGGGGCTGGCGCTGCATGAGCGCCCGATCATCAGCCGCGCTGTCAGCATGGATCACCCGATGGAGATCCAGACCGGGATGGTCTTCGCGCTCGAAACCTATTGCCCGGCCGCCGACGGGTATTCGGCCGCGCGCATCGAGGAAGAAGTCGTGGTGACCGATACCGGCGTCGAGGTGATCAGCCTGTTCCCCGCCGAGGACCTGCCGATAGCCAACCGATACTGAGCGGTCGTGCCGGGCGGGGGGCGCCTGTCCCCATTGGCCCCGCGCGACCGAGCGCCGAGATGAAGTGTGGGCAATCGCCCCGGGAGGACTGCGCCATGGCCAAGACCAACACCGAAGACTATCTGCGCATGTACAGGCAGATGGTGCGAATCCGCACCTTCGAGGACAACGCCAACCAGCTTTACCTCTCGGCCAAGATGCCGGGGCTGACGCATATGTATTCCGGCGAGGAAGCCGTGGCCGTGGGCATCTGCGAGGCGCTGACCGACGACGACCGCATCACCTCGACCCATCGCGGGCACGGCCATTGCGTGGCCAAGGGTGCCGAGTTTCGCGAGATGTTCTGCGAGCTTCTGGGCAAGGCCGAGGGCTATTGCCGCGGCAAGGGCGGATCGATGCACATCGCCGACCAGAGCCACGGCAACCTCGGCGCGAATGCCATTGTCGGCGGGTCGATGGGCATCGCGACGGGCTCGGCCCTGCGCGCGAAGCTGCAGCGCTCGGACGACGTGACGGTGTGCTTCTTCGGTGACGGCGCCACCGCGCAAGGGCTGTGGTACGAGGTGATGAACATGGCCGCGCTTTGGAAGCTGCCGGTCATCTATGCGTGCGAGAACAACGGCTATTCGGAATACACGCGCACCGACGAGATCGCCGCGGGCTCGATCATCGCGCGGGCCGAGGCCTTCGGGATCGAGGCGCATCAGGTGGACGGACAGGACGTTCTGGCCGTCAATGACCTGGCGCAGAAGCTGGTGGCCCGTGCACGCAAGGGTGAAGGCCCGTTCTTCATCGAGCTGATGACCTATCGCTATCACGGTCATCATGTCGGCGACATCAACCGCGAATATTACCGCTCGAAATCCGAGGAAAGGGAGTGGCGGGAAAACCGCGACCCGATCATCCGGTTGCGCAGCCTTCTGGTCAGCGAGGGGATCGCCACCGAGGCCGAGATCGAGGCGATGAATGCCGAGATCGAGACGGATGCCACCGAGGCCGTCGCCTATGCCGAGGCCGCGCCCTACCCGGACGCGTCCGAGGTCGACATGCATGTTTACGCGGACTGAGGAGGAATTGATGCGCGAGATTACCCTGTCCCAGGCCGTGAACGAAGCCATTGCCGAAGAGATGCGTCGCGATGCGACCGTGTTCCTGATGGGAGAGGATGTGGCCGAGGCCGGCACCCCCTTCAAGGTGCTGTCGGGTCTGGTCGAGGAGTTCGGCACCGAACGCGTGATCGACACGCCCATATCCGAACCGGGCTTCGTGGGCCTTGCCGTGGGCGCGGCGATGACCGGCGCGCGGCCCATCGTGGACCTGATGTTCGGCGATTTCCTCTATCTGGTGATGGACCAGCTGTGCAATCAGGCCGCAAAGCAGCATTACATGTCGGGCGGCAAGCTGACCGTGCCGATGGTGCTGCGCACCAATATGGGGGCCACGCGCCGCTCGGCCGCGCAGCACAGCCAGTCGCTGCAGGCGCTGGCGGCACATGTCCCGGGGCTGAAGGTCGCCATGCCGTGCTCGGCCTATGAGGCCAAGGGTCTGATGAAGACCGCGATCCGCGACAACAACCCGGTCGTGATCTTCGAGGACAAGCTGATGTATCAGGACAAGGCGCCCGTGCAGGAGGAGGAATACCTGATCCCCTTCGGCGAGGCGCATATCAAGCGCGAGGGGCGCGACATCACGCTGATCGGCACATCCTCGATGGTGCAGGTGGCCGAAAAGGCGGCGGATCTGCTGACGGCCGAGGGCATCAGCGCCGAGGTCATCGACCCGCGCACCATCGTGCCGCTGGACGAGAAGACGCTGCTCGACAGCGTGCAGAAGACCAGCCGCGCCATCGTCATCGACGAAGGGCATCAAAGCTATGGTGTCACCGCCGAGATCGCGAGCCGGCTGAACGAAAAGGCGTTCTATCATCTGGACGCGCCCGTGCTGCGCATGGGGGCGATGGATGTGCCGGTGCCGTTTTCGCCCGCGCTCGAGGATCTGACCGTGCCGACGCCCGAGGGCGTCGTGGCCAATGCGCGCAGGCTGGTCGCCGGGGAGCTGATCCATGCCGCATGAGGTGACGATGCCGCAACTCGGCATGGCACAGGATGCGGGCCGGATCGTGTCCTGGCTCAAGCAACCGGGCGACGCAGTGGCCAGGGGTGATGCGCTGTTCGAGGTCGAGACCGACAAGGCCACGATGGAGGTCGAGGCGCAGGCGAGCGGCTTCCTGACCCATGTGCGCGTGCAGGCGGGTGAGGATGTGCCCGTGGGTCAGACCATCGCGCGCATCTCCGAGAGTGCGGAGGAGGACGAGGCCCCTGCCCCGCCCGCCGCCGCTGAACCAACCGCCGACGACGCGCTGCCCGAAGGCGCGCAGGTCACCATGCCGCAACTGGGCATGGCCCAGGATAGCGGGATCATGGTCGGCTGGCTGGTGGAGCCCGGCAGCGCGGTCGGCCCCGATGACCCGCTGTTCGAGGTCGAAACCGACAAGGCGACGATGGAAGTGCCCGCCGGGGCAAGCGGATATCTGGCCGCGACGCTGGCGCAGGCGGGCGACGAGGTGCCTGTTGGACAGGCCGTGGCCGTGATCTCGCCCGAAAAGCCCGACAGCCCCCTGACGCGCGCCGCGGCGCAGGGCGCCGCCTTGCCGGAGGCATCGAAGACGCAGGCGCAGCAGACGACACCGGACCCGGCGCCAGAACCGGCCGCGCAGGCGGTTGCGGACCCTGTCATTGCGGCCCCGCCATCCGGCCGGATACTCGCTTCGCCCAAGCTGCGGCGCGTGGCGCTGGAAAAGGGGCTGGAGCTTGCTCGGCTGGTCGAGGCGGGCCACCCGCAGCCCTATCACATGCGTGATCTGGAAACGCTTGAAACGCTCTCGAAGGACATCGCGGTCACGGCTCCCGCCACCGCCGCGCAGGCAATCCGGCTCGAAGCGGTCTGCCCGCAGGACGGCTTCGCCCCCTTCGCCGCCTGGGCGGCCGAGGTGCAGGGGCTGCGCGACGGCGATGCGCTGCTTGCCGCTCTCGCCGGCGCGGGCCTGGAGGGTGCGGTGACCGTCGCCGTCGAGCGCTTCGGCGCGCGGCGCGCATTCGCGGTACCCGAGGGACGCCACCTGTCAGCCGTATCGGAAACCGACACACCCCCCGCCTTGCTGTTGCGCGATCTGCGCACCACCCGCTTGCAGGCCGTCAGCATGGGCGCGGCCGAGCTGCCGGTTCTGACACTGATGCAGCAAGGCGCCGGGCTGTCACTGGTGCTGGAATGCAGCCCGGACCAGATCGCCCCGGATGACGCGATCGCACTGCTTTGCGAATGCGCCGGCCGCATGGAAGACCCGCTGCGCCACCTGCTCTGACATCGCGAGGTTTCGATGGACTACACCGATCTTTATATCAACGGCGCCTGGCATGGGACGGCCGAACGCTTCGACGTGGTCAACCCGGCGACGGAGGCGGTCCTGGCCTCGGTGGCGTCCGCCGATATCGCCAATGCCGATGCCGCTCTGGATGCGGCTGAACGCGCCATGGCCGACTGGGCCGCGCGCACACCGCGCCAGCGCTCGGAAGTCCTGCGCCGCGCATGGGAGCTGATGACCTCCCGGCTGGATCATTTCGCCCGCCTGATCACGCTGGAGAACGGCAAGGCGGGGGCGGATGCGCGCGGCGAAGCCGCCTACGCCGCCGAGTTCTTCCGCTGGTTCGCCGAGGAAGCCGTGCGCGCCGACGGGCTGATCACGCATGCGCCAAGCTCGGGCGCGCGGATCATCGTGCAGCACAAGCCGGCGGGGCTGGCCGTGCTGATCACACCGTGGAACTATCCCGCCGCTATGGGCACGCGCAAGATCGCGCCCGCGCTCGCGGCGGGCTGCGGCGTGGTTGTCAAGCCCGCCTCCGAAACCCCGCTGACGATGCTGGCGCTGATGCCGCTGCTTGAGGAGGCCGGCGTGCCCCCGGGGCTGGTCAATGTGCTGCCCTCGCGCCGGACTGGCGCGCTGGTCGATCACATGCTGCACGATGCGCGGGTTCGGGTGGTCAGTTTCACGGGCTCCACCGGCGTGGGGCGCAGGCTGCTCAAGGGGGCCGCCGATCAGGTGCTCAAACCGGCGATGGAGCTGGGCGGCAACGCCCCCTGCATCGTGTTCGAGGACGCCGACATGGACACCGCCATCGAGGGCACGATGCTGGCCAAGATGCGCAATCTGGGCGAGGCCTGCACCGCCGCCAACCGCATCTACGTGCATGAGCGGATCGCCCCGGAGTTCACCCGCCGCCTGTCGCACGCCATGTCGGCGCTGACGATGGGCGACGGCACCGACCCCGACATCGATGTCGGCCCGCTGATCAACGCCGACACCCGCGACAAGGTCGCCGCCCTCGTCGCCGATGCCGTCGCCAGGGGCGCGACGCTGGAATGCGGCGGCGTGGTCCCGGACGGGCCGGGTTTCTTCTACCCGCCGACGGTGCTGTCGAACGTGCCCGAAACCGCCGATTGCGTGCATGACGAGATCTTCGGCCCCGTCGCCGCGATCCAGACCTTCACCGATCAGCACGAAGTCATCGCGCGGGCCAATGCCACCGAATACGGGCTGGTGGCCTACGTGTTCAGCGGCGACTTCAAGCGAGGCCTGCAGGTCTGCGAACAGCTCGACTATGGCATGGTCGGTCTCAATCGCGGGCTGGTCAGCGACCCCGCCGCCCCGTTCGGCGGCACCAAGCAATCCGGGCTGGGCCGCGAGGGCGGGCATGAAGGCATGCGCGAGTTCATGGAAACACAGTATATTTCCGCAAGCTGGTAGGAGGTCCGCCATGTCAGAGGTCATCGCCAGTCCCAGCACCCGCCGCCTCGCAATGGAGCACGGCGTGGACATCGAAGCACGCGCGCGCGCGCTGGGGCGCACCACCATCGGCCCCGAGGACGTCTCCGCACCGGTCCCGACAGGCGCCGCCGACACGCGGTACTGGAATGTCGATCACGGCGCCTATGGCACGGTCCGCGAAGAACCGATGGGCCGCTTCGCGCAAGTCGCCGCAGCCAATCTGAGCGCCGCCAATGCGCTGATTCCGCAGGTGACACATCACGTGCGCGCGGATGTCACCGCCATCGAGGCGCTGCGCCGGAAATGGCAGCCAGAGGCACGGCTGCGCGGCGTCAGGCTGACCGCGCTCGCATTTCACGTTCTCGCGCTGAGCCGCACCCTGCATGCTTTTCCGCGGTTCAACGCGTCGCTGTCAGAAGACGGCAAGACATTGATTCTGAAAGATTATGTTAACATCGCCATCGCCATGGACACGCCGCACGGGCTTATGGTTCCGGTGATCCGCAACGCCGACCGAAAGGGGCTGTGGAGGATCGCGGGCGAGATCGCCGATCTCGCCGCTCGCGGACAGGACCGCAGGATCGCCCCGGACGAAATGGGCGGCGCTTCGATGACCATAAGCAATCTCGGCGGCATCGGTGGGATCGGCTTCACCCCCATCGTGAATCCGCCCGAGCTTGCGATCCTCGGCATCACCCGCACCGAGATGGCGACGGTGTGGGACAACGACACCCCCCGGCCCGTGCCCATGGTGCCGCTGGATCTGAGCTATGATCATCGCGTGATCAACGGCGCCGATGCCGCGCGATTTGCCAGCCATCTCTGCGCGGGTCTGGAGGATCCGCGAAGACTGCTGATGTGACAGCACTCGCAGCTCGGCGCAGCGCCCCGTCGGCCCGCACCCGCCTGCCGCCGAGATGCCCCTTGCACTGCCCGGCATCGACACTATCGTGCCGCCCGGCTGCGCGCGCCTTGCGGTGCCGCGCCTTTGACGGGGCATCGGAGCGAACGGGATGACACAGGGCGGGGCGATTTCGCTCGACAACTTGCGTGAGCGCGCGCGCAGACGGGTGCCGCGCATCTTCTTCGACTATGCGGATGGCGGCGCGCTGCGCGAAACCGCGCTGCGGCGCAACCGGCAGGCCCTCGACGCCGTCAGGCTCTGGCCGCGCGCGCCGCGCGACGTGTCGGCCTGCGACACGTCGGTCGAAGTCTTTGGCGAGACCCTGCCGATGCCGCTGGCGATCGCCCCGATCGGGCTGGCCGATCTGGTCTGGCCGGGGATGGACATGAAGCTTGCCAGCGGGGCGGCTGCCGGAGGTATCCCCCATATCCTGAGCACCGCCGCCTCCACCACGATCGAGGATGTCGCCGCGCAGGCTGGCGCCCATCGCTGGTTCCAGCTCTATACCTCCACCGATCCGGCCATCACGGACGACCTGCTGTCGCGCGCGGCGGCCGCCGGCTACCGGGTGCTCGTGGTCACGGTGGATGTCGCCGCCCCGGGACGCCGCTATCGGGATCTGGCGAACGGGTTTCGGCTGCCCATGGCCATGGGGCCCGCCTTCTGGGCGCAGCTTGCCCGTTGCCCGGCCTGGGCGCTGGCGGCGCTGGGCCGGCCCGTGCCGCGCATCGTCAATCTGGAAAGATATGCCCCCGAAAGCGGCGCGCAGTCGCTCGCGGCCTTCATGGCGGCGCAGATTTCGGCCTCGGTCGATCTCGATGCGATCAGGCGCATGCGCGCGCGGTGGTCCGGCCCGCTGGTGGTGAAGGGCGTCATGCATCCCGACGATGCCGTCGCACTTGCCGATATCGGCGTGGACGGCGTCATCGTGTCCAACCACGGGGGCCGGCAACTGGATGCGGCGCCCGCCGCCATCGAGGTTCTGCCCCACATCGCCGCTGCGGCGGGCGCGCGACTGACCATCATCGCCGATGGCGGCGTGCGCAGCGGCGAGGACATCGCGCGCATGCTTGCCTGCGGCGCCAGAATGGTGCTGGCGGGGCGGCCCTTCCTGTGGTCGGTCGCGGCGACCGGCGGGGCCGGCGCGGTGCTGGAGATACTGCGAGACGAATTCCGGCGCGCGCTGGGGCAGATCGGCTGTCCACGGGCGAGCGACCTCGGCTCCGATCACGTCGTGGCCGCGCACCGGTGCGGCACCGCCACGCCCGGCCGCGCCGATCAGCCCTGCACTTGTGCCACGGTATAGTCGGCCTGCCGCAGCGCGGCGACAACCAGATCAGCCAGCGCCTCAGGCTGTCGCCGGCCCGCCGTCCAGGGCAACAGAACACCATTCTCGGCCGCCCGGACCGCGTCGCCCTGTGCACCCAGATCGAAGGCCAGCGTGGGAAGCCCCGTCGCGAGGCATTCATGAACCGTGTAGGAGAACGTCTCGGGCCAGATCGACGGGATCAGCCAGTGCGTCACACCGTAGCGCGCGGCAAGCGACGGGATGTCCTCGATCGCGTAGACGCCATGGACCGGCACGGTTCCGGCAAGCGGAAAACCTGGCGCGATCCGCCCGATCAGGGCAAGGTCGATATCGGGCTCTCCACGCAACCTGTCGGACAGCTTTGACAGCACCGCCGCCCCCTTCTGCGGCCCGATCGCGCCCAGAACCCCGATGACCCGACGCCCCTGATCGGCGGGAACGAGCGGCGGGATCGCCTGCAGCAGCTTGTGAGGGTGCATGTGAAGACGCGGGACCGCCTGCGGAAAGGCCGCTGCGACGATATCGGCGCTGGCTTGCGAGAACACCACCAGCCGCGCAGCCGAATCGACCGCCCTGCCCCAGCTTGCGCGCCACTGCGCCAGTGTCATCACGCTGCCATCGCTGCGCCTGTAGCAATGCGCGGCGTCGTCGTGGTCGACCGCGGGCACGCCGCGATAGGTCCCGTCATGATCGAGCAGCGTGTAGGACGGGCTGATCGGAAGGTAGTCGTGAAACAGGATGTCGAGCGAAACGCCCGATGCCAGACGCAACAGGAAACCGGGCAACGCACTCAGATCGGGATCACCCACGGCGCAGGAATAGATGACCCTGCGCCGCGCGACCCCCCGCAGCAGCCGCACGACCAGGTCGAGATCATCGGTATTCGCCGTCAACCGGCCCTGCGGCGTATCGAGTTCGATCCGGCAGCGCCAGGCGCCCCCCAGACGCAACACCACTGAAGCGGGCGCGGATGCGACCTGATCCTGCAGGTAGTTCTCGGCCCCGCCGCCGAGGGAATGCGCGATATAGACGGGCAATTCGCCGAGATCGTGCAGGCTTTCGGCCCATGCCAGCGCCGCGACGAGGCGCGCGGTCACCAGGGGGTCGTCGCGTATGAAGTCCTGCACCATGCGGTTGTAGCCCGGATAACGCGCCGCGATGATGGCGTTGTTCTCTTGCACAAGGGCCATTTTCGCATCGCCGAAGCTGGCGCCGCCGCGATGTTCGACGAAAAGACCGGGCACCGCGACATGGCGCGCGCCTTTCGTTGCCGTGCGGCGGCACCAGTCGACCTCCTCGCCATAGCCCCGGCCGAAAGAGGTGTCGAAACCGCCTGTGTGATCCAGCCAGTCGCGGCGCATCGCCATGCAAAACCCCACCCCGGTCGGGGCGGCGACTTCCGGCGCCGTGTCGGCGATCCGGCTCCTCAGCGCATTATCGATCGCCTCGGCCTGGCCGTCCTCGAGCACGGTGCGGGTACAGATCACGGGCGCGGAGAAGATCTCGGCGTCATTGGACATCGGCGTCGCGGTTGCAACCCAGGGGTCCGACAGCGGCGCGATCAGCCGGCTGGCCCACCCGGGCGGCACCATCGCATCACTGTTGAGCAGCACGACCACCGCATCATTATCGGCCCGGGCCAGTTCGAATCCGCGATTGACCGAACGGATGAACCCCAGATTCTCCTCGTTCTCGACAAGGGTGATCCGGTCGGGATGCTGCGCCTGCTGCGCCTGCACCCAGTCGCGCAGCCAGGGCCGGACCCGCGCATCGGAGGACCGATCCTCGATCAGGATCAACCGGTACGCAAGATCGGTGTGTGCAACGACACGGCCCAGCGCCTCGGGCAAGAGATCGAAGGCGTTGTAGATCGGCATGATCAGCGAAATCCGACCGGCATCGCCCGCGGATGTGCCCGCCCCAGCCTCGCGCGCCAGAAAGGCCTTCTTGAGCATGGTGTCGGAGGGATTGCCATCAAGGCGCAAGGCGGTCTTGACGCGGCGCGGAAGGTCGGTGTCCTTGCGCATCAGACCGCGCGCGATCATCGGCACAAGCGGCAGCGCTTCGCGCCAGAATCGCAGGCGCAACCGCAACAGCGCCCGCAGCCTCGCGCTGCGCAGGCGCAGGTCGTGCCGGATGCAGCTTGGGTCCGGGCTTTCCAGTTCGATCAGAAGCGGCCCCTCGCTGTAGGGCAGGCTTGCGGCAAACCCGACATGGCTGTCGCAGCCCATGGCCGAGGCGACGTCCTCGCGCTCTTCACTGGGCCATCGCCGGATCTGCGTGTCCCCGAGCCGCAGGTTGATGCAGCGCGCCAGCGTCCAGCCACGCAGATACACCCGGCCCTGATGAAAGCGCACCTGCTCAAGATAACCGATCCTGTTGCCCTTCGCATCGCGCAGCCGGCACCCGGGGAGCGACAGCTGCAGGTGATGCTGCATGTAGTAGTCGCGAAGCCACCTGTACTGCGCGATCCGGACTCTGATCGAGGTCATCATGTCGGGCGACGGCTTTCCTGTTTCCGCTCAGTGATCATGCAAGCCCCATACAGGTTAAACACGGCCGGCAGCCACCGCCAGATAGATCATGAGGGTCTCGACGCGCGACTGCCGGTGGATGCCCAGTTCGCGCAGCAGCCGCAACCGCGCCCCGCGCCCCGCCCCGGGCCAGTCGCGCAGCAGCCGCTGCGCTTCGGGCGTCAGCGGAACCGGTGCCCGCGCCAGCGCCTGCAGATTCAGCTCCATCCAGTCGCGCAGTCTGCCCCCGAACAGCGCGCGGGCCCGTTTCAGCCGCGAGCGCGGGCGCCATCGCGCGCCCATGGTGTTGTCCATGTGCTGACGATACCGCAGCACGATCGCAGGATCGAAGCGGATCTGCGCGCCCGCGGCGCTGAGTAACAGATAGCTCCACCAGTCATGATGCGGCACCGGCTGCGGCCCGGCACGGCGCAGAATCCGCAGCGCAGCTGCATTGAATGTCAGCGTATGCCCCGACAGGATGTTCTGAACCAGCGCGTTGCGCAGCGACGGCGCCCTTGGCCAGCATTCCGACGCCCGGGTTCCGGCAAGCCCGGCATCCGTGATCAGATACCGCGCCGCCCAGGCACAGGGTGCGTCGCCGGCCTGACGCAAGGACGCCACCGCCCGCGCCAGCTTGTCGGGCATCCAGACATCGTCCTGATCGGACAGCGCCACGATGCCGCGGACAGGCAGATCCGGATGGCACATCAGATACAGGTAGTTCGCTGCACTCCCCTTGCCCGGCCCGTCGAGGATGCA
>LFIK01000722.1_pt1 | contig 25246 bp, 40 predicted proteins | sample 643401 | NCBI WGS metagenome assembly LFIK01 (sample SAMN03777447, study PRJNA286221) | soda lake metagenome | biome: soda lake; feature: Kulunda steppe; material: water; isolation source: sample T5-Br brine of Lake Tanatar-5 | place: Russia: Kulunda steppe | collected 2010-07
CCATGCGCCTGGCACTAATAAGCACACACGCGTGTATGAGGAGGAGCACGCATGGGGTGATAAGAGGGAGGTGCTTCCATCTATTTCCCTTTCCCGTGAATGACACGCCCACCCGGCTGGGCATGCATGACATGACCACATGGGCAGGCACGCAAGCCAGCACGAGACCAGCCACGTACCAGCAGCACCGGCATGATAAGGTACGCCCCTGCAGTCTCCCAGCCAATGGGGGGATGCCCATCAACGAAAGGAAACAGCCAATTCAAGCCGGCACCCTGCATCGCAGGCACAGCGCAGCAGCGCGTGAGCAGATGGTAGGTGGTCCCACGCTAGCCTGTGCCCACTTCAGACATGCTCTAGACAAACACAACCTTGCTTGAAGTTTAGATTTTGGTTGCAGGCCACCGGCTTCAGCTAAGCTGCCCTTGTTTGGCAGATACCGCCATGCAAACTATCCTAACCGTCAGACATGCTCGTTTGCACATGCACGTCCAGGCACACAACTGTGTGTCTGAGCACGCCTAGGCACGCGTTTGTTTGTCCAAGCATGCCCGGGCATGCGTCTGTGTCCGAGCGCGCCCAGGCAAACGTCTGTGCACATGCACCCCTGGTACGCATCTCTGTCCGAGCACCCCAGGCACGCTTCTGTATCCAAGCACGCAGGGCGCGGCCAGGCGGCCGCCTGGACAGAAGGGTGGGTGACTAAGGTGTAGCCATCACTGCTGCTTGGCAGCGCAAGGGCTCGCATGGCGGCGGTCTGATGGGGGCCCTTGACGCGTGGAGCGGGGCTGCGGCCATCTGGCTGCGCCGGCGCGCGGGGGCGGCGCCTGGCAGCACTCCCACCAGAAACACCAGACAAAGCGCAGCAGCGCTGCGCCTGCTGTCCCGTAGCAGCGCCAGGCAGCGCGAGGGCACAGGAGCACAAGGGGGTGAGGGGGGCTCCAAGGGCCACAGCGGCGCACGCGCAGGCTCTCACCGATCGCTGGTCCACGACAGAGGCTGGGCCCGCCAGGGATGGAATGAAATAGAATGCATCTGTCAGCAGGTTGTCCTGGGCAGCCAGGGTCAGGGCTCTGTACAGGCCTGCAGGTGGGGGCAGGGGTGGGGGCGGGGAGGGGCAGAGGCATGAGGGCGGCTGCATGTGCCAGCTGGCTGGGCCGGCTGGCTGGCTTGGGGAGGTTCCAATGTCTGCAGTACATGGCTGTGGGCGCGGGGCGTACTCGACGTGCAATGCGCTTGCGAAACGCGCAGCCATACAGGGTGGCCCCGGAGCAGGCGCGTCCCGGCGTGGCGCACGACATGACGCAAGACGCGCGCATTATGCAAGCGATTGCCTAGGGCGGCTGACAGCAAGAGCACTGGGACGAGGTGGAGCCGCTCAGGCGCCTCGAGACCACATGAGGGCGCCAGGCCCTCACATCATGGCACGCCATGCACATGCCTTACGTGCGCAGCAGCCGTGCCGTCTGCTGTGCACGTCGGCGGTGGGCTTAGCCATGGCACATCTGATAGATAGGCAGACGTCTGACACCTGTTCAGCTAAGCTACCAGCGGGCATGCAACCCCTGCCCTGGGCAGACGGCACACTCAGCTGCTCATAGTCCCTAGGCACCCCCCAACCTCCCCCTTGCGGCCTCCAAGACGATCCTACTCTGCACTTGCCTCATCCAAGCCAAACTCTCCGGGACCCTCTAGCACATATGCCCCATGTTTTGGGCCACGTGCTATCACACAGGCCAGTACAGCCTTTGACATGCAGTGACAGGCATGAATTCCGAGCAATTGGCTTACGCTTGCATTTAATGCCAGCCAAGTACGCACCAATGAACACAGGGATGGTAGCCAGGGTTGGCAGGCATCCTGCCAGGGGGTTCACACCCGCCTCCTTGTACAGGCGCGCAGTCTCAAGCTGGAGCTGCTGCTGGTCGTTTGCATACTTGGCTTGCAATTCCTTCACACGCGGCTGAAGGGCTTGCAGTGCTACTGTGGATTGGACCTAGTGGGCAAGGGCAGGAGTGAGGGATGGTTCATCAGGGGGTCAAGAGCGCAAGCTACAGGGCATGCTGTGCGGGCCTGCTTGCTGTCGCCAGAGCTTGTGCCTCCACAGACACTCACTGCTCAGGCTGTGAATGGTGTGCTCTCACGTAAAATAAAGCACGCGACCTTGTTGGCTTCACACAGAGCATGCACTCTTGAGCATGGTGTACTGCAAGGACGTTGGTGCATTAGTCACAGAACACGATGACATCCCAACATGGGTTGAGTGCAGAGCATGTATTGCATGCGCGCATGCACTCATGCACACAGAAGCATACACACAGCAATGCAAACAGCAAGCACATGCATGAGCTAAGATACTGCACACATTTCAGCAAGCGTGCGCAGGCGCCAGAAGTTGCTGCTCGATACTGGTACTGAAACTGTCAAAAGAATGTGCTGTAGCAAGAATGCAGTGCGTATGTGCATGGGTATACACTTGAATGTAGAACCAGTCATGCAAAAGCATCCCCTCATGCGTGCCAGGTGGACGCCTGTGCCTGCTGGCCACCCACCTGTTTTTGGGACAGCGGGAATGTCGCAACCTTCACCATGATGGTCAGCAGGATGATAGCGTAGCCATAGGAGTAGGGAACGTGAGCTTTCTCCAGCACGCCATCGAGTGTCTGCAACAACATGTGGGAAGGGGGGACGGCATGTCAGCTACTCCCTTACCTGTACTGGCCACAAATCCTGCTCGTGCTGTCCTTTTATTGCACCACACCACTGTCCTTGGCCCCAACACAGTCTCAGCAATTCAGCAGCCATAGCAACTGCAGTCTTCCAGATGCAGGTTCTGCCCACCTCAAGCAGCGACTCAAACACTAGGGCCAGGCCATCAAAGGGCCCGGCCCCCTCCGAGCCTGTCGGGGCTGCTGTGGCCCCTGAGGACGCCGCTGCTGCAGCTGTGTTAATAGCCGCATCTTCGGCCACGGAGGCCAGCAAGTTGAAGTGGTGGGCAACGACGTCCACAGCGCTGCGTGAGTGCAAGGCAACACACCAGGCAACACAAGGGTCGAATCGTTCGTCAGCATGGTAGCAAGCAACAGGGGCAAGTGAGTTGCAAGTCTTGTTGCGATAGCTGGTGAGCCTTACAATCAGCCAGGGTGCCCACCTGTTGGCAGCGGCAGCTGACTGGTCGATCTCCAACAAGGCCCGCACCGCGACCGCCGGCCTCCTAGAAGGCAGACGACCTAGGCCTGCGCAAATCCCACAAGAAGAGAACATGTAGGGAGGAGGGAGGTGCTAACATGTATGACAGGCCAGGCAGCGCATTTGCGGAGTGTGTGTTTGGGAAATTCCCTCTGTCCCACCTCTGGGGGCTTGGCGGTGCGTCCGAGCCTGCTTCCCGGCAAGGTACCTGCACGACATTTTGCACAAAGTCAGTGTGCTGGGACTGGGCAGCGACGGGGACTTGAGTAAGCTGCCAGAGGTGCGCTACAAGCAAACCGCTTCAAGCACCTGGATGAAGACAAGCCCTTCGCCAACATGTTGTCCTTGATTTATTAAGTACGATTACTTAAAAGATGGCTGGTGTTCACCAGCAACCTGATCAGTCAAACTACCTGGCTGAAGGTCAAACTTAAACTTGATTACTTAAAAGAGCAGTGCAAATTGAGATTACTAAACCGCGACAAAACAATTTAGAAAATAACGAAGGTCGTTCCCATGATGAAAGAAAGATGGATATAACACATGGGTTCTAAACCACTCCTGCCCGTAACATAGGATGCTCTAGAAACCCTGGTCAGACGTGCACTCCGGGGTGCAATCTAAAGAGACTAGAGATCACTTGAGACGCACATCTCCTCTCAAGTATGAGCTAGCACCGGGTCTACAGTGAGGGCTAGCCAGCTAAGTGAGTACATAGCTAGCACAAACACTCATGACACTTCGTCATATGATCATCAATGCCTCTCAAGGCATGTCGGCGCCAAACTTGAGCATCCATGCTTGGTTTCTGCTGATGCACAAGTCCTTAACCACCTTGTTGTACAACGCATCCGTGACAGGCAAGTTCTGCATGAAAAAGGCGCAAGAGCAAAATAACATGTAAGGTCCTGCTGTTGCTGTGGAGAGTGAGCAAGACATACTCAGGCGAAGCAAGCACGCTTATACTCAGGCGAAGCATGTACTCTCATGCCTGTGAAGGCTGACTGCCCATACAGCTCTCTACATTTCCTGACTTGGCACACAATACTGGAAACGATCAGGAAGTTATGTCTTCAGAGGCTTCAACAGCCGACCACATGAGAAGCTGCATCTTGCACGCGTCATGTCACGCACCTGCTGGTTTGCTGCAGTCAAGATGTCTTGCCGTTTCAAGCTTTCCTTGTCTTGCAGCAGCTCAACCACAATCCTCCTGAGCCCATCCTGAGCATACATGACATGGTTTCATGAAGAGAAACTTGAACAAAGACTAGCGCGTAGGCTGTGCCTGCACAGAAGCCTCCCCATGGCTATTTCCCCATGGCATGCTTAAAGTAAATCGGCAAAGCTTTGGATTCACAGTTTTTGCAATTAAAGCTCTTTCTGACAGCTAGTACGCGACTGCAACAAACCACCATGACGCTCCACAACTGCTGCCAAGGCAGGCTCCTCCCGATAGGAAAAGCAGAGCACATAAACACGCATTTGTAGGCCCTCATGCTCGGATCAGCCTGCATAGGCTGCCCATGGCTGCACCTCATCACAACTTCTCACCTGCTCTGGCTTGCCACAGGCCTTCAGCACATACATGCGCCGAATGCAAGCCAGTGGAAGGCCAGACATGTCGACCACCATGCTGTGCAGTGCTTGGTCTGTGAGCGTGGCCGCTTCTCGTGCTGCGCTGGTGCCTGCCCCTTTAGGATCTTGCAGCCACTGCCGCACATTAGCCATGCTGCACACATGCAATCACCGTACAGCGCGTCACAAGTTGAGGAAAGGGTGAGCAAAGAAGGAAGGTGGTGCACACACATAACGAGCTTCCCAATAGGCTTGGACATTCAAAATAAGCGCGGACATTTGAGCAAGACGTGTTACAGATAACCAGGCAAGGGTATGGCTTGAGAGCATGCATGCTCACTTGCACATTTGGTTCCCCACAGCTGATTCAGGCGCCCAAGTATGAACAAGGGTGACCAGCTGCAAAAATGATATTCCCAGGCACGTAAGGCAAAGCACACAAAAAAAAGTCCAGTCTAAAGCACAGGGACCATTTCTTAGTGCTGCAGTACTGTAGGCAGACATGCACCACCAAGTACAATGCAGGCAACTCTTATGCCAACTTAGTGAAATTTAGAGGCAAGTGCTGATTGCATGCAGACGGGATCTGATGAGTGGCAGGAGCTATTTAGCTGTTTTTCCCAACAAACCAACAACCCATCTGATTCTTACCTGCACACACTGTGTTGGCTGAACAAAGCTTTCATGGCGTTGGGGAATGCGTTGCGGGCTGCATCCGACACCCCCTACAGTCACATGAGCACACTTTGGTTTCGCGAGTTTGCCGTGCTAGTGGGACAAGAACCGAGCCTAAGCGTGTGCCAATACAGCCAGCAGCTCTCTTGTCAAGTATTGACTTCTTGAGATGCCTTGACCAAAATGGCATGTGCTGTCTCGCACGCAACATTACTACAATGCTTTGTGTGAGGGTAATGAAGTACAAGCAAATAAGTCACGCAATGCACATTACTTGAGTGCGTCAAGTGTGTTTATTGAACAATGTAAATACACGCTAGGCAATGTCGTACAAGACTTTAAGCCGCTGCTAGTCTACTTGCTAACTTGCTATTGGAACTCATACCACTGCTGCTAGAAGACACAAACTTATCAGCCAACCGGTTGGAAGCAGCCTGTGGAGGGCAGGCAGGCTGAGAGTCAGACAAGCATCCTGGACTTACCTCTGCACTTCCTGCCCTGTCTGGAGGAGTACTGCTTGTGCCTCCACTGTTAGCTTTAGATCCAGTGGCTACTACTTCTGAGCCCACAGCAGTGCCCCCAATGGCTGGCACAAACGTGTGCAAGTACTCTAATCTGCAGAGCATGTTGCAAGAGTGTCCAGTGCATACACCTCAGTGATGGATGTGGAGTGGAGAGCAAGGTAGGCAGCGACATAATTCTTCTTAATGAAGGGGAATTTAGAACAGGGGAACACATACGTCAATACTGCATACCTGGAGAGGAGAAAAAACATTCACGGCTGTAAGCTCAATATCCCTTGCCATTTGAATTACAAAGGCTAGCAATGAACAGAGAATTGCCTACTTCCCATGCTGCCCACACCCTTACAGGTGCAAACTCACATCAACGGGCTAAAAAGTCACCGTCGTACTGATGCTGCATTGCGACAGTTTGATGCTTTCAGGAAGGATAAGGAGATTGGGTTGTGTGCACAGGGGAAGCCTGGATGCTTGAGCACTCAATCTCTTAACCATAAACAAACAAGCTGAGGCTGTTGCTCGGACGAGGGGTAAGTTGGTACAACCAACCCGCCTTAGCCCACCAGATTAGCCAACCTTATGCCTCTACTCTCCTCACCTATTCAAATAATCGCGTTCTCTAGCGCTCTTTGCAGGGTCTGCATCCATGCTGGGAGCCATTAGCCTGTCCCACAACCTGCATGCCACTTCAGACTCTTGGAGGTGCACCTGTGCAGCAGAGGGGGGTAGCTAAGTCCTGAGCAAGTAGCTGCGCCAAGAACATGCAAATGAGTGATGTGCATGTACTCTCCATGTATTACAGTCAAACATGCTTGTACGTAAAATTGCAGTGCTGAATCTCAGAGATCAGCACTGCTCAATGTTGTGAATTACCCACTGAAACATTGCGTGCGGGCAACTATCAGCAGGGTCTCACCAGCAAGGACAATCATTCTAACACCAAAGCATGCTTCTCCGCAGTCAGAGCCTGCTCAAGTCCAGACAGCTCCCAGAGATATTCTTTTTGTCTTGAGTGCAGACTCTATGCTGGTATAAAGCACAGCAGTGCCTTAGCAAACACGAATAAACCATGTAAACCATCACATTACAAAGAGGAGGTGATTTCCAGGTTTGTAAGATGCCAAATTTCAGGGTACTCAGAGGCGAATTGCAAGCCTTAACAGTGCTCTACACTCTCGCCCGCGTTTACATTCACATCCACATCCACTACTGCAAAAGATGGCACAATCTGCGCGGCATAAGGGACCATCACTAGCCTCACCTTTAATTCTTTCCATGCCTCCTCCTCTTCTTTCTGGGAAATATAGGCATACGAGTTGATACGTGCCTGCAGCTGCCGCTCTGTTTCACGCTTTTGTACCTGCAGCAGGGTTGTAGCATAGAGACATTGTAAACCAGCCAGGCTCATCCTCATGCAATTCTGACGGCACAGCACGGTTGAGCTGGACGGCACAAATCACAAGTGACAGCAGTTATCAAATCAATTATAACTTTATGGAATAATGGCTACTTCTACGGTATATCGGTGATATACAATTATACTGCAATTTATGTATTGTAGCGCGGTTCCCCCAACTTGTACACATCTGAGGGATGTTAACCACAGGCCAAGCAAAAATCTTTCCAGGCCCATGGCATCATTAGGCTCATTTTAACTCCCTGTCACCGTGTATCATTGGATCATTTTCTCTGGCATTCAGGTTGTCATGGCTGCTGCGCTCCTGGCCCTGATACGAGTTCCAGGTCTTCTCCTCGAGATGACACCCGCAGGACAAACACCGCCTCCTTCCAAAGTTATCCCTCAGACCATTTGGCCGCACAGTGAGCCCAGATAACAACAGTGTTACATGAGTGATCGAAATGAATTTGCCCTTTGCTCGTAAACATACCTGGACCTCCACAGCACGAAGCGCTGGCTCCTCCCCCTCTTCTTCCTCTTCCCCTCCTCCCCCTTCCTCACCGCCCTCCTCCCCCTCCTTCCCTGCATCAAACAAACACTTTCACTAATGAAAGACAAACCAATCAGCCTAACGGCCAGGCTGGCGGTGGGCCTAGCTTGTAACTTGTCACTTGACTACAGACTTTGAGGGCTGGCCGACTTGGTCACAGAGGAATGACAGAAAAACTTGCGAGGTAGGCAACCTCCACCAACAAGGACTGCCATGCATGAGTGTGTGCTTTGTACCAGATGCCAAATAAAAGATTGCGAGACCTTGGCTTCTGTCATTTTTCTTGCACAGCATGGTGCTTCAACAAACTGGGAGCTGTTTCCAGGTATGTGACTAAAGGTGGGGTTCTCGCGCTCCCAAAGCATACACCCCAACTCATCCTTGCTCGCAGAGGTACTAGAAATCAACAATGGTGCACACTTTCAACTGTTGTCAGCCGCAGCCTTTCATAGGTGAGCTCAAGTTTCTCTTTGTTACATGCTGGAGGCACGGCACTAGGGAGGAAGACAGCGGAGGTGCATGGCAGACAATCCATTAGATCCCTGCCAACCTGAGCTCTCAGGCCTAAAATGAGGACGCTGCGCCCTAAAAGGTTTTGACACTGCCCTAGTGAGGACCATTTTTCTCATCTGGCACCCATTTTGTCTGGTATGTGTTTGCATGAAGCAGACCCCCCCTGTCCCGCCGGAAGTCACTGAGGGTCTCTTCAAGCCTTCGTCCGCCCAACATGTTGCAAACCCCACATGCATGGTAACCAGCATGAACGTGTACAAGGAAGCGGACACCCTCCGAGAGCACCAGATGCTCTCTCAGCAGCATAAGGGTTTTGCCTTGGACTTGCAAAGGCTTGCATCCCATGGCTGCAAAGTTTCATCCACGACCACTTAAGAGCAGATGGCATTACAATGACTTTCCTGCACCTTCACCATCCACTCACCCTTCTTGTTCAAGTAGCCCAAGTGAGGGCGCAGCTGCAGGCAGTATTCCAAGGGTGCCAGCACGAAAGCGCCGTCCTGAAGGATACCTATAGCCATGGAGGTTTTGGCCTCCACCGGGCTAGACCGTAGCGTCACCTTATCGACCCCCCTCGCGTGGTGTGCCTCGTCCCCGGCATAATTAGCTGAGGTTTGGTCAAGGGGCACGTCCATCTCTAGCCGCCTCGCATGTGGCTTCATACGCACAGCCTCCACATCCTCGTAAGGGTATTTCCGCCAGGGAGGGCGGAGGGGGCAGGAGAGCAGGCCTAACTGCGCACCCGCCGTGTCTGACGCAAGGTACACATCCAGCTCTCGAATAACAACATCATCCTCGTCATCCACCATTCTGAAAAAGAAAAAGATCTGGGAGACAAACCGTCACATTGAATGCGTCAACATAATGTTTTTATGTTTTGTTTACAAGCGTTGTCACGGTAAGGTAAGGTAACCTTATATTGGTTACGGAAAAGAGAATTCCGTCCCATCAGCTCAGTATCAAACCCTGATCAACAGGGGGCTTGCCTCTTCTTTGCTTCTTTGGCCTCCACCTCTTGCAGGCACTTGTCCACACGTTTTCCGAATAGGTCTGTCTCTGCTGAGGTGCCACCAATAGCCGCAGCTGCCGTCATGTACCTGCAGCAATGTTGGGAAGACCAACGCAGCAAATTAAGCCCTCAAGTCCATGCTTCACAATTGTATACGAGAAGCCACACGTCAACAAGCCCGAGCTACAGGTTAGCACTCATAAGGCAATACAAAGGATGCAGCATGACACCTGAACGGCTAGGACGAAAAGCAAGCACGCACAAGGGCTGTTTGGAGTGGAAGCAAACGGTCTCCTGCACCATGACGTGTTCACAAGTGTGTGCACTAGTGCCTCAGATTTGTGCACAGTTTTTGTGCACACCACTTTGTCCACTGATCTGCACTCTGAACTCACACATGAGGATAGGCTGTTGAGTGAGACCCATAGCCTGAAAAGGCAATGCCAGCCACTATTTGCCGCTTGTCTCGCGGCACAACGCGTGTCCCTGAGACACACCTGCATGCATGAGACAGCTGCTGTTAGCAGTCATGCTAGGCTGACAAGAATCTCCATGCTCAACAGCTAAGTACGGTCTGGTCAGGGCAGACCGCTTCAAATTATGATATTGCCACACAAGCTGATGCGCACACTAACCTGGCTGCAAACGTTGAAGCAAAAACGCTTTTATACCATACACCAACCCACCTAGCCCACAGCATCGAACCGATAAAAGTGTGATCGCTCAAGCGCTGCAGGGCACCCTGATCAAGGGTCATGGCCAAGGAGATAGGGTTACCTACGAGGTGCAAAGTGAGCAAACCCGCTCGTTTCAAACCTCTCAAAAGCCAGTTTCAGCGCACAGGGCAGCCTCTTTACCATGCGCGCTTTGCGGTGGACGATGACAACAATGACTCGAGCATTGCCATTCTTAGCCCAACACGAGCATTTGTCATTTTGTGAGGCTATAAGCAGCACCTTGGCCACTGCACTGAGCATGCATGACTGTCACCATACAGCCTTGTGGCAACAAATGCCCCTTCATCTGCATCGTCTCAGGATGCACACAAGCACCAAAATGCTGCATGGAATCCCTTACATTGAGCGAGGCTGTAAGCACCTGGCAACTACGAACACACACACTTAAGCTTGCACACAGCATGTGAAGTTCCGACGATGTATCATCCCTGGTGGTAAACCAGCAAGACAGGCAGTCACCCCCTCCTGCACTGCTTTCTGAGCCCCTAGGTTGATTCCTGGCGCGACCTGGTCCACAGTTCTCATGCATCACAAGAGCGCTTCATTGCACACTGGCATGGCATGCACACATGCGCGTGCCGCCCTGCCCCTTTAGTACCCGGCGTGTTCAAGACACGTTGGCCGCGCCGGCTTGCCACGCCCTCAAGGACTCGCTTCATGTGAGGGTACAGTTCTTCGCGCTCTTGCAGGACCTGCCAGAGCATCGCGGGCCGTTTTGTTGCTCTTTGCTCACATTGCCGCAGGAAAGCAGCCCAAAGATCGCCACAACTGTAGCTGTGGCAGTCAGGGCTTTGACGCTCCAAGGGATGGTCGGTAAGTGTGCCTCAGGTCATGCGAGCCATATTTTAGGCGCCGTCGCTCTTTCATGCACTCAGTGCAATGGATAAGCACGAACACACGCATGCAACACACGTATTGTAACGCATGCAAATCAAAGACTCACACACAACACAACACATAGGCCTGGCCATGTTAGCACTCAGCGGACGGTGGGCGCATGCAGTGCGGGGGAGCAGCCACCTTGCGCCACCCTTGCGCGCCCCAGTGCAGGAGGGTCATCAGGAGGTCCAGGTGCGCAGTGACGGAGGCCCTTCCAGGATACGCCTTGTTCACCGCTTCGACCATGCCGGGCAGCTTTGCACCCTCCGCCACCTGCGCAGCAGGCATGGAGCCAGTGCATGGTCTGGGCTGGGCCCCACAGTGCTGTACGATCACCTTCACATGAAGAGACAACATCTTTGTGGCAGGAGAGGCGCCTGCCCCCCCTCAGGATGGGCGCAGCCTCCAGCACACATGTGTTGAGCCCTTGCAAGCCTTGAGGCACCCTTCTGTCAGGGGAATTGTGTCGTAAGTGCGGGGACCTTTGAAGCGCTGCTGAGCATCCAAGCCCTAGGCCGGCAGCTTTGACACCTCGCTGCCGCATGTGGATGCTTACCTCCAATGATCCTCCATCAACGCATCACAACAAGCTGTCACAAAGGATGGGGCCACTCCTTTGGTTTGCAGCCAGGGCATTGATACCTGTCCCTTCACAATGCAGTTTCTTTCATGTCCTATGCCCAGTAACAGCAAGGCTCTGCAAAGCAGGGATGGCACACCACAGTTCATCAGCTACATACCAAAGCTCCACCAACGGGGACCATGAAGTTCTTGTCAGTGCTGGACACAAAAGCATCCACCCGACCTGCAAACAACACCACAAGGGTGATTGTAACAGAAAAGTGCCTGTGGACTAGTTTTGGGCAGTGCCTGATCAGCATTACGTGATTAAGATGATAACTGGTATGTGCATGCCTTAAACATTCCTGTCCTACAGGCATGCATCACATACATACTCAACAGTGAAATGATGCATTTGGACTGGACAGGAAGGCTGGCCTTTGTCTGTATTCAAGTGAGCGTGCGCACCTTTCCGCCAAGCCGCTGTGATGTCTCGGCAGATGGATGCGCTCTGGATGCCATACGCATTGTTGATCATGTGCGGCACACCGAACTCCGCACACATGTGTGCCACTGCCACCACATCATCACTCGCCCTGCAGGAGAGTTGGTTGCGCATGCTTGTGGCTCGTATATTTTGTGGCTGTAAAGAGCCTAAACAGAGTATGGATCCCGTGAATTGGAGCTCAGCGCAAGCATCTCATTCTGCTGGTATTTGCCTGCAACAGTGAGAGGCCCAGCCATGGACGAGCCACAGAAGCTTGCAATGTATGTGGTGTTGTGGGTGCCTTATCTTGATCCCTCCTAGTCAACGCAAGCCTCCTCTCTCAAGCTCAGGCATGCTGCCGGCAAGTAAATGGGTCAGCTTCAATTCCCTGTGTTTGATTGCTGTCAAGTGACAGAGTCGTAACACCCTGGTCCACTGTTCTGCGCTGCAAATTCCATGCCCATGCTGTTGTGTGGCTTGAGGTGCTTGCGGGACATGCTCCAGAGTTGCCGTAGCTCGCCATCCACAGACCTTGGTGCAAAGCAGCTGGTGGTGGTCACAACCGCGGCCACAGCATCCTTGCCCAGCCGCTCCACAGCCTCCCGCATGGCATCCACATTCGTGCACAGCTCATCGCCGCGCTGCTGCAGCTCCACCACCACTGGATCCAGGCCTGCAAATGTCATGTCATGAGGTGCCGCATCCAAAAAGGAGCATGCTCACAAGCGTCCAAGCAAGCTTGCACATGCATGGCACAGTCTCACAGGCGCACGCGCGCGCAGCAAGGCGTGGTGGTATGCAGTGCGGCAGTACCATGCTTGGCGTGTGCCAGGGCCTTGCAACATTTTGCAGACCTCAGGTGTGGTCAATTGTTCCAAAACGCTCTCAGGTTTTGGTGCGGCTGGGCATGCCCAACCCGCAACGTGGTGCCGTTCCATTCCCTTGCGCACCCCAGCCAGAAGCGACCAGAGAATGCCCTTTGACCGGCTGCTTGCTTCCTTCCGGCCAAGCAGGGCAGCGCAGGGCAGTGCAGCGCGTCTACCGCTCCCAAGCGCAGCTTACCGGCAGCCGTGATAGCTTTGAGGCATGTCTTCTGGTCGATCCGGGACCACACTACGAAGCGGGCCTCCCGCGGCCTGCGCGACCAGAACAGCCGGGCAGCGTCTCAAAACAGGCAGACAGCTCCCAGCCTGCTAGGCTTCACATTCGAGGACGGTAGCACGCGCGCCAGGCAAAAGAGCGCCAAGCGTGCCCACTTGTGACACGAGGCACACTCTTGCCAGTGCGAGAGCGCTGGCGGCAGGGTGCGCAGCAGCAACAGCTGGGGGGAGACGGGATGCTGGGCTGTGGCTCTGTCGCCACCCTGCGGGTGCCCTGGCTGGGTCACCTGGAGGCCTTGATGGCGAGAAGGGTCATGGTCATGGCCATGCCCGTGGCCAGGGGCAGCACCGTGACGCGCCCCAGGTCCTGTAGGCCCGCCACATGCAGGGCGTCTGCGGCCAGCAGCGTGGCCATTTTGGCCAGCAGCGACGAGCCCGCTGCCTGCGCACGTGTTGGGGGTGGTGGAGTGGCCTAGAGGGGGTGGTGGAGTGGCCTAGAGATGGAGAGCTACATTGCCAAGCACAGTATGGTGAAGGGCAGCAAAGGCGCAACCTGCTGCGGTGCATAATTGCACAAAAGCAGCCACGGCAAGCGCCTGCATCATTGTGTCAGGTGGATCAACGTCACGTAGCAATAGCATCATGGCATGCCACACATGTTATGACAATCCCACAGCGAGTGCCTCCATTCTAGCCTCAGCAGGCACCTCCAACCCGCAACGTGTTCCCTTAGGGCAGCTGTGCATGCACAGGCCAGCTGCAGGCCAAATTTCGCGTGTATCATGTACGGTATATGCCTGCACGCATGCGCACACACACGCCCCCCCCCTTTGTGACCCATACCTACCTTGGGCTGCTCTGCCGCAATGTCGCCGGAGCGACCAATGCCATGTGCAAGGTGGTGGCGCTGGCGCGCGACCAAAGGGCATGCCACCCTGCCCTCTCGCTCCCCCGCCCCCACATTGTCTAGGAAGTTGTTGGAGTCCATGAGCGCACAGTCCTGTAGGACAAAGCAAGTATAGCAGCAAGCACGGGCTTGGTTTGGGTGTTTCGCTTTGAAAGCCAATGGTGAAAAAGAGCCACAGGTGCGTGCTGCAGGGCAATCGGAACACGTCCTGGGTGCGTAAAAAACAGTGTGGGGCAACTTGCCAAGGCCTCAGAGCTGGGACAGGGCTTGAGCAGCATGTGGCTGAACGCGAGCTGCTGCAGCAACAGGGCAACACAGCGGCAGCCGTGCGTACTGTACCACACACAAGTGACTGCTGCCCACCAACAACTGGGCCACGCGGCAGCTGTGCGCACTGAGCACCCAAGAATGGATGGCAGTGGACACAGGTGTTCAAAGTGGCATGTAAGCAAAGGGCCTCATAGCAGAGGGAGGCCCAGGCTTCAAGCCGCCCACATGATGTGAGGGCCGAGATGTTCATGGGCTCATCATGATGGAACCATCATGGCTCAAGTTGATGGGACCATCATGACCCATTATGACGGAACCAACATGGTCCATTATGATGGAACCAGCACATGGAGAATCCTATGCCTTGCACTCCAGCCGGCACTGGTACTGCTCATGGGCGTTCACGGAGGAAGCCGCCATGTGGGGGCAGCTAGGACCCCTCGGCGACACACGGCACTCGGGCTCCTGTGCAGACGCTCAAATCTATGCCAAGCATGGACACGGCCTCATGTGGACCAGGGTTGGGTCGTGTGCCTATTTAAGAGCTGCAGAGCGCGAGGGATTCGGTAGGATTGTGGTGGAGTTGGCATGCAGAAATGATTGATCATGCGCTAATGAACCATCCCTGTCATGGACCATCAAAGAGCGCTATCCCTATAAGACTTGCATTTGCCTCACTCCTTGATACTGGTCGGGGCCCATGTGTTGCTGCACATCCACGGCAGGCCAGCAACAAGCACCCTCTAACGCATGCGTGCACATACTTGGGAGGCACATACACACAACTGAAATACACCCGCGCGCGTGCCGCCCACTCCCCTCCCACCACCCTGCTCGTGCAGCACGCACCTGCACAAACATTTCAATGGTGGGCTCATCCCATCCATGATCCGGCAGCCTACGGCTGGACAGCAGGGTCTTGACAAGCCGGTGCCGCCTGGCAAGGGCCTGCTGCCCCTGGCTCACGTACGACTTGGACACAAGGCTGCAGGCTTGCTCGCAGTTGGCGGCGTCCATGTTTACCTGCACGGGTGAGAGGCAAAAGGGAGGCAGTGAGTTGGCTGCGTCCATGCTTGGCCATGCAGGTGGTAGGCAAGGGAGGCAGTAAGTTGGCTGCATGGGAGCAAGAGGTCAGATTCCCGGGAGCTGCGCGCACACAGCAGCTCTGGTCCACACCCTCCGCGCCCGGTCTGGTATTCCTGCTCCTTGCTTTGCCTCCCCTGCTGCACTCACCTTGATCGGTGCCCTGCTCACGGAGTAGCCCTCAGTCCCTAGGCTGCTTGCCCCTGGTGAGGCCTGCAAGCGCTGGCTCCTGCTGGCAGCCCGATGGCCTAGATGCAAGTGCACCGCCTGTGGTCCAGGTGCCGTGGGTGATGTAGCACAGCAGGGCGGGTGCGAACTTTGAGGTCCACACAGGGAGCACCAAGTAGACAGCCTGTGGGGTGGGCATGCATGATCCGAACAGCCTCAGGGGCCCTGCGGCTCATGGGGCACCCATGTGCGCATGCATGCACACGCAAACACGCACGTGCATACGCGCACACACACATACACTCGGACTCGCACGCAGACTCGCACGTACGCACAATCACTCGACACCGCCCTATTAAACTCACACCCTTTGAGGGCTGCTTGCACGTGGGGCGTGGGGCTAGCAAGGCAGCTCCAAGGTGGATGTGTAGGGTTAAGGGCCCCCTGAGCTTTTGCCGGTGGTACTGCGGACTTGCAGAGCGAGCATAAGCAGATGGGGACAGAGCAGTGCAATAATCGTGCCCGAGTTGCCAAGCCAATGGAAAGCTGCAGCCTGGAATGGAACTGTACAATGGGATAAACGTGCTACACGGAATACACACAGAAGTCAGCATCATTGTTTTTACAACAACAAAAGGTGTACAATCCCTCAGAGGGGCTGTAACAAGGGGCACAAACTTCCTGCACTACAGCGCCTATGCTGCCTCGTCAGAAAGAAGGCGCCCTTGTCCCAAGGGCCTTGCAGTAGTGTGCAGGCCCAGCTGAATCAATCAACTCGTCTCCATTAGACACGCACCAACAGAAGCACCAGGCAGACCAAGATGACCGGTAAGGAGTCCTCTGGGATGCCAAGGATAAGCGGCTGGAGCACTGCAGGGAAGCACATAGTCTTGTGCTTGATAGCTTTTGAACTGGGTGTGCAATGCTTTAAAAAGGTTGAGACAGGCACTGCAGTGACAGCCTTGAGCATTTAGTGGTGGGCCCTCTAGGAGAAGATTGTGCGGGAGCTTGCACAGAAGATCAGCAATAGCATGCCAGAGATGAATGGCAATGTCTGCTGTGAGATGTCGCACAGGGAGAGACAAATGCGCAGCTCGCAAGAGGACCACTTCCTGTCTGACACCCTTGGCGGGCTCCATGTGGGCATTGGCTGGTGCATGGTTGTCCTTGCGCTGGATGATCGCCAACTATATGAATTGCAATGTTTTTCTTGCTTGTACAAAGAGCTTTACACACGCAGAGTGTACCTATATTGTAAAGCAGCACACGGGCGCCTGCACCAGGACCATCTTTGTGGATGCTAGAAGAGGAGGCTGATAGAAACAGCAAGGGTTGAGGATGTCCCTGCGGCAGCAGTGAGGCATGCACAGAAGATCGCCATCATGCTCCTGAAGGCACGCGCTTCTCCCGAAAGCTGCATGCAAAATGGTGCAGAGGCACATCACAACTAATGCCAGACCTAGAGCAGTGAAATCCAAAGCAATTGATATGTCAATGCCCGTGATCAGAAACATCTGGGGGTGCGAGTGGGACGCATGAACTAGTGGTGACATGGTTATTTAAAGACATCTGTCCTTGTACAGGCCTGAAGGTGCAACATATCCAAAACAAGTTAATGTACCTGAACTGAACCGTCGGCAGCAACTTTAAAGATGAGCTTGTCGCAGTCTAGTAAGCGTCTGTATGCAGACAAAGCGGTGGATGGGGTAGGAACAAGTGGCTCATTCATACAATCCACGTTGCAGGGCCTCTAGCTACGGGACAAGGGCTGCAGTTAAAAAGGCACGACAACAACCATTGCATGTTATTTTTGCTTACAGCCAACTTAAAAGTATAGATCTTTCTTCTGCAAGCAAGCCTGGTGCTCATCAGCGCCTACTAGAAAGAGTTCTTGAGGAGGCGTGGGGACCAGCACCTGCCGAGACGCCTACTAAAGGAATGACCCCCTGTACTGCCGAGCTGGAAGATGACAGAGGCAGGTATCTGCAAGCAAGCAAAAAGCTAAAAATGCTGGAGGTCAATCTAGCAGATGATGCTGTCTATGGTTGTCATGGATCTGTGCATTGCACCTAAATCTGAAGGTGTGTGGGACGGCATTATGGGTTAAAAATGGATAGAAACATAGAATGCAGAGTTCTCTCACGACCAGCGCAAGCAATAGATCAATTGATGCTTGTGTGGTGCAGGACAAGGCAAGGAGTACAGGCTGCATGTTGGCGCAGGTTTCACCCAGTTCCAATGCCCCGTTCGTTGCAAGTTTGACTGTACATACACATGCAAGCCTAAAATTGTCAAGAATCCAAGGCATGCAACATGGGATGCACACTCACGAACGCTGGATGAGACACCCTGATCTCGTAGCTGCGCCCAGGAACAAGCCCGCCCAAGCTGTAAACCTTTGTCTCTGAGTCCAAATGCAAGACTTCTCTTTTCCTGTGCTGCCCAGGCAAGAGCTGCTGAATGCCCCCTCCCAGGACGCCACTCCCAACCGTTTGCTCCTCACTCAGTGCCGCATTAAGTGATGCAACACAAATGAAACAGAAAATAAGGTACTGAAACATTAATTATTTCTCCCAACATCTTGTACATCCATCTACATGTGTACGCACATAATGTACCAGGTAGAAGTAAACTTTCATTAAATTTTTTTATTTTCATGAGAATATCGTCTTGTCATGCTGACTGGCTGAGACAACTTTGACTAACCCTCCTGGCCCCGACGGCCTCTTGGGACCGACTTAGAGATTGAGGACATTCTCGAATTCGAGATTAATTAAGTGATGGAGAACGTTGAGCCTGAAGGTCAGTCCTGCACAGCAGCATCGACGTTGACCAGTTGACCAGTTGCTCGTGCAAGTCGGTTCTTCCACTGTCTTTAAACCTCCTCCTTGGATAAGGGAGCTCATATCACCCGTTATTGATTCATGTAATTGAGAACAGGCGGGATTAACTCCCGTAGTTCAGTGCCATCCCGCAACCTGCAGTGAAGTTGACCACTCTGCATTATCCACAACAAGTAAACACGGCTTTGCTTGTTTTATACATGCAGTTGAGGCTCCCACTCAAAATTTGGTGCAGCAACACGCGCTGACGCCTGGCATCCAGCGCCGCAGCACTCGCCTGACCCCCGTAAAGTCAATCCCCCGTACAGCGGGCCCTGTCCTGCAGGTGAGAGGCACATCATTGGAATGATTGTGCAAAATTGATTTTAGAAGAATATTAGGGTTTGCGAGCTGTGTTGTTGTGCTATCCCATCATCAAGCAGCATCACTTGTTCGATTTACGAGCCATGACCCCCCATGTATGATGACCCCTGCAGGAGTGGAAACAAACCGCCCGTGTTAGCCCTCATACTGAAATTGCTCCAGGTCCTGCAGGCCAAGGCAAGTGCTTGCGGCAGTGCTGCTTTGGGGCAGCTCCCTCAGCGGATCGCGGTCAAGCATACGCCTCACGCTGACTGTGAGCATGCAGGGTCTTTCCTGGCCTGGTTCTCGTGAATCATGTCAGCTTCCTTCCTCCTTGTGGACTGACCTGTTGATGAGCAGCATGACGTGCTCGCCAGCACCGCCCCTTCCCGACCGTGTGCCGTCATTGTTGCATGGCAGATGCGCCAGCCATTCCGGCTGAGCCATGTGTGCTTACATGCCTTTTTATATGCACACATGCCTGGTCACAGCCTTTCAAAGCAATTGTGACACTCCGTCTGCATGCACGTGCGTGCTTGGGCACAGGCTCACGCCCAACCCCTGGGCAGCTGCAGCGACATGCCAGCCCCCTCAACATGGTGGGCGGCTTCGGCTCCCCCGCCTCTGTGGCAGCAGAGGACCCAACACCCCCGCGCAGCGCACCCACGCCAGCCTACCCACTGGCAGGCGTGGCCGCGCCTTGCGGAACTCCGCCCCTGCCAGGCAGCACAGCGGTCCCTCAGCCCCCGGCCAGCACCCCGCCCACTCCTGCACCAGCTGCCAGCAGCCCTGGACCCACGAATGCCTGGGCAATCCATGCCAATTGCGTGCAGCACGCTGCAGCTACTGACAATGCGCCCATTTTAGGGCCTGTCAGGACGCCGCCCGTGCCCGCTGGCACGTCGCAGGGGGAAGGTGGGGGGCCCAGGCCCACACCCGCTGCTGCAGGTGCGCACGCAACGCGAGTGCATGCTCCACCTATTAGCAGAGCCACAGCGCGTTTGTGGCAAGTCTGCAGCGCAGCCTTGCTGTGCCAGGCTCGCGTGCCCCATGCACAACAAAGGGGTGTCTGCCCTGCGTGCGTGCGTGTGTGTGTGTGTACAGTGGGCTTGTCAAGCAAGTAGCATTGTGAGCCCATCTTGGCCCGGCAGGCACCGGCAGCTGGGATGATCTTCTGCGCACAGCACATGGGCCACACCCCCACACGCTTCACTGCTATGCATGTGCGCATGTGCAGACGGCCCCACACCGCCTGGAACTGTCCAGCCCCTGCACAGCACCACCCCCTACCAGCTGCCGCCCATGGCGCCCCCCCTGCAGTCCCTCACGCCCTTGGACGTGGGAGAGGAGGATAGGGAGGCTGCACCAGGGAGGGACGTGTGGGACATACCCGCCACGCAGGTGGGGTCCAATCCATCTTGGCCTGGGACTGAGTGTGATTGTCTACAAGGGATGTTGCAGATGTTTGGGCTAGATGGGGTTGGAAGGCACCTAAGCAGTGCCACAGTGGAACAGAGCTGTGTTGCTGTTTTCTTTCCCCCAAGCAGTTGGTGCCAAGGCTGGCACGACTGACCATTCTGGCCCACCTGTAGGTACATTTTGTGGACATCACTCCTAGCACGCGGCTCAAGCTGCTCCAATTTTCTAGTAGGAAATAGATGCCATACCTTCAGTTCATAGTGGCAGCATTATGCATTACAAGCCCTGCACTGTTTCTGCTCCCCCCCAGGTGCTGTCACCATACCCAAACTCCCCAGCCGTACCTGAGGCACCTGCCCCTCTGCCAGAGGCGCCTGGCCCCCTTCCCATTCTGCCGCCAAGATCCCCGCTTCCCCCCCGCTCAGCTGCCAAAGCAGCGCGTGCACCACCTACACCTGGATCAGCTGCCCAAGCAGTGCGCACAGCCACGCCTCAGAGAGAGCAGCCTGCCAGTGCAGTCCCTGTGTCCAGATCAGCTGCCAAAGCAGCGTGCATAGCCACGCCTCAGGAAAAGCAACAGACAGGTTCAGTCCCTGTGTCTGGGTCAGCTGCCAAAGCAGTGTGCACAGCCACGCCGCGGAAGGAGCAACCGCCCAGTGCAGCTCCAGTGCCTGGATCAGCTGCCAAAGCAGCGCGCACAGCCACGCCACAGACTGGGCAACCCACAGCTTCAGACTCTGGATCAGCAGCCAAAGGAGCGCACACAGCCACGCCACAGAAGGAGCAACCGCCCAGTGCAGCTCCAGTGCCTGGATCAGCTGCCAAAGCAGCACGCACAGCCACGCCACAGAAGGAGCAACCGCCCAGTACAGCTCCAGTGCCTGGATCAGCTGCCAAAGCAGCGCGCGCAGCCACGCCACAGAAGGAGCAGCTGCTAAATGTAGTCCCTGTGCCCAGATCAGCTGCCAAAGCAGCGCGCAAAGCCACCACCCTGAAGGAGCAGCCGCTTGCTGCAGCACCTGTGCCTAGATCAGCTGCCAACACAGCACGCACAGCCAAGCCGCAGGAGCAGCCACTTGATGCAGCCCCTTTGCTCAGTTCAGCTGCCAAAGCAGCGTGCACAGCCACACCACAGAAGGAGCAGCCGCCCAGTGTAGCTCCAGTGCCTGGATCAGCTGCCAAAGCAGCGCGCACAGCCACGCCCCAGAAGGAGCAGCTGCTTGTTGCAACACCTGTGCCTGGGTCGGCTGCCAAAGCAGAACAAACAGCCACTCCCCAGGAGGAGCAGCCACTTGATGCCGCCCCTGTGCCCAGGTCAGCTGCCAAAGCAGCGCGTACAGCCATGCCCTTGCAGGAGCAGCCGCTTGTCGAAGCGCCTGTGCCGCCGGTGCCTGGATCAGCCGCCAAAGGAGCTGGCCCAGACACTCCCCGCACTGCATGCACCCCAAAGTCACCTCAGGGTCTTGTCCGTGTGGCCCTGGGCATTGACAGCTCAGGTGTGATGCGTCTGAAAATCAGCTGTATCACACCAGCAGCACCAGCACCAGCTAGGTCACCTCTGGCGGCTGCTGCTGCATCCATGAGGGTAGAGGGCACGCCCCTTGCAGCTGTTGCTGGCTCGCCTGCCGTGCCTACCGACCTCGCCGCCACACCTGGAGCCGGCCTGGCAGCAGGTCCAGGGTCTGCAGCTGTTGCTGCAGCAATTGCAGCCAAGCCTGGCTCCAAGCGCATGGCCCCAGCAGCCCCAGCCACTGCGCCGCCGCCTCAGCGCACGCGCCACCGCAGCGCCATGCCCGCCACAGCCACACATACGCCCCCACCCTCTGCGACAGAGAAGCCGCTGCCTGCCACGTCGCCGCGCGCCAGCCTGGTGGGCGCGGCAAGCGAGGCGCAGCAGGCGGTCGCTGTGCCAGGGCTCGCCACTAGTGTGGCCCCCGCACCCGTGGGAGCCAGCCCAGCGGGCCCAGGCCTGTCGTGCGTGTGGAGTCAGCACGGCAACCCCACCTTCTCGCCAGGACCAAGCCAGCTGGCCACGCTGGCATGTGACCGCGTGCATGACAGCGCCACTGGGGTGGCAGGCCGTGGCCGGGCGTGCGAGGCACCTGCGGAGGGGGCAGAGATGAAGGGGGAGGAGGGGGAGGGGGAAGAGGAGGAGGGATCTGCGGGAAGCAGCCCAATCGTGGCGCCAGCAGGCGGAGCAGGGCTTGGCTTGCGCCCGGTCCTGTGCGCGGGCTCGCCAAGGGGCGGCGCGTCTCGGGGCAGCAGCCCAAGCGCGCGCGTGGGCAGCGAGGGGCCGGGGGCCGCAGGGCGGCTGCTGCGCAATGGCAGCGCCGCGTCCAGCTTGCTGACCAGCCCGGCGCCGACGCGCACCACCTTGGCTGGCAGTGCATCCGTGGCGCAGCCGCGGCAGGCGTGGCTGCACGTGGCCGGGGGGCTCACAGAGGGTGGCAGCCTCAGCACGTGTGCCACAGACGGGCAGTGCCGGGCTGCTGTGCCAGATGACAGCGTGCTTGGCCGCGTGGGGGGCCCGTACTGCCACTCAATCCCCAACCCCTACACACTGACGCCAGGTGCGCGTGCTGGCCTGACGGGCCGTGTGCGCTGTGCTGTGCCGCCCTCGTTGCCGCATCAGAGCAGCTGCAGCGCAGCCTGCAGGCGGTGTCCCAACAGCTGAAGCTCGCTCAGGGACCTTATGTGCTTATGCGCTTATGTGCATGCGTGCCCGAGTGCACAAGCGCAGTCCTCTTTGCCGCGCAAGCCCATCCTGTGTGAGTGCCGTTCAGTCAGACTTCGCCCCACGCCTGCACAGAGCGCGCGGCCTCACTCACATGCCCCTGCCAGATATGTGCCCAGCAGCTGGACTGACGTAGCCCCTCCTGTCTGAAGGGCCCTGTGCTACCAGGCTGCCACGCCCTACCTCAACAGCCCTGTGCATGCAAGCCACGACGCACCACTTGCCGCTTCCTGGACACGTGCGAAGGGTCCCTGTGCTGTCCCCCGCCACAATTGCGCGTGCTGAGGCGGGTGTGCTGCCTGCACTCGCAGGCGTGTCCCAGCCGCCGCCCCCACTGATGACAGCTGGCCAAGCACAACTGCCCCTGCAGGCATGCACTCCAGGTGGGTGCCGCATGCGAGCTGGGCGTGCCGCGCTTGCACGCGCGCTGAGCACACTCTGGGCTTGCCACACTGGGCGTGCCGCGCTTGCACACGCGCGCTGAGCACACCCAGGGCGTGCAGCACCTGCATGCACGCCAAGCGCAGTGGCCCACACAACATATGCCCATGTGGCAGCACCAGAGGCACATCAGTGCCACACAACTTGTGTCCAGTCCTTGCTTGTGGGCACCATGCACATGTGCATATGGCACAGCGTCACATCGTTCAAGGCTAGGGTTGACCGCCGGACAGGTCGCTAGGCTGGTTGGTTGTAACTTTCCTGCCATTACGAGCTAAGAGGAAATGCAATACACCTGTGGTGGAACAGAATGATTTGTCGTGGCGTCAGGTAAGGGTGTCAACAACAGTTTGATTAGGCAAGGTCCAGGTCAGCAATGTCCCTCCACACTCTCAGCATCCTGAACTTCAGGTCAGCACTGATAGCTGGGAAACAAATAAGGGCCTCTTGCACAAGGTCTTGTGATCATGAGGCACAGCTCCGCAGCCCCTCAAATGCACTAAATCAAAGGCCCAGCAGGTCTCAGCCCAAGGCTGGAGCTTTGGGCCAGCCTCAAGACGTGCCCTAGGGGTGTGCTGTTGGACGACAACATATTTAGCCTGGCATCAGGCCTAAACTTATTGAAATCAGCAGTGCATGCCCCATCTCATGAAGAACGATCCAATCAGGCAGAGGCTGCTTCACATCTAGCATGCCTTTTGGTGCAGTTGCTGGAGTGCGGGCTTTGAATTACTCTGTTGTCACAATAAGCCTGCACTCCAGGCCATGCATACCAGCAGTTATCGCTTGTGTTTGCGAGGCACAAAAGTGTATGTGTGTGACACCTGGTGGTATGTGTGTGACACCTGGTGGTATGTGTGTGACACCTGGTGGTATGTGTGTGACACCTGGTGGTAGGAAGGGGTCTGTCACTGGGGTGCTGCATCACATACAAATTTGCGCACAATGAGCTGCTGCAAGCATGCGCCTGGCAGCTAATTCAGACGATGAACCATCAATTTCGGTGCCCTGGGGAGGTGATCTAAGGAATTTGGGGCCAATTTCCACAGGACACCAAACATGGTTGCATTGTCTGGCACTACAGCCAGACCCAGGCTTTTTGCACCGCTGCGCGGCACATGATGTTTGCAGTCCTTGCTCGTGAGCACACAGTGCTTGCATTTCTTAGTGTAAACATTGATTATTTTGGTATGATAAGATCATTTAAAAAGGACTGCTTTTGAACTAAAAATAAATATATGTGTTTGAATTCAATTGTGCAAAGAAATGCCAAGCGTCTTGTTGAAGTGAGACTCATTTGTAAGCCTGGCATCCCACGGCACAGGGGGTCCCATCGGTGTCCTCATGCTGCCGCCCTTCAAGCCAGTGAGCACCCTGCTCCATTCCGTTCATGTGTGACTGCGTCCGGATGCGAGCTCACATGCCTGCGCACATGCACACACACAAACGCGTGCCACGTGCACGCGCGCCCCTGCTTGCAGGCGTGTCCCAGCTGGCGCCCGGTCACAGTTCCGGCACGCCGGCCGCTGGCGCGCGCTTTGAGTGCACCACCCAACTGCACACTTTGGGCATCGGGGCCCCCAGGGACGGCACGCCCAGTGCAGCGGGTGCGGCCGGCCCGGCCGCCGCAGAGCATGAGCGCGGTGCAGGCGCGCAAGTTATGGGTGAGGCGCGCGTGGAGCCTGGGCAGTGTGGCGTCAGCAGCACCGTGGGGTGCGTGGGCGGCCAGCGCTTACAGGCGCCCGCTGAAGGCGAGGCTGCACAGCGGCAGGGGGGCCCCCGGCGGTGCACCCCTGGGGGCGCAGCGGAGGGGAGGGGCGTGGGCATGCACAGGGGGGAGGGGG
>LFIK01000723.1_pt1 | contig 25230 bp, 15 predicted proteins | sample 643401 | NCBI WGS metagenome assembly LFIK01 (sample SAMN03777447, study PRJNA286221) | soda lake metagenome | biome: soda lake; feature: Kulunda steppe; material: water; isolation source: sample T5-Br brine of Lake Tanatar-5 | place: Russia: Kulunda steppe | collected 2010-07
CTGTCATCGGCCTCCTGCAGCGCAAACGCATCTCCATCGGCGACCTGGATACTGTCCTCTGTCACCTCCAGCTGCGTATCCGCGCCCAGCTCGAAGACCTCTACGGAAAGCTGATCCACGACGATGGCGCTGCCATCCGCTCCCGAGCGCAGAAACTGTCCGGGAAACAGGTAGGTCGTTCGGGTCACGTCGTTCCAGGCAGCGCCATCGGTGGAGGCCTGCAGGTCACCCTCGACCTGCGTGACTCTCGCCACCGGCCCGGAAGCCATCACGACGGCACAGAGCAGAAGGACTGCCAGGCCTGTAGCTACCTGTCTGGTCATGCGGCCCATCGTTTTTCACCTCCCGTGTTCATCCTGTCCATGGTGGCCGACCAGCACGAAGGCACTCCAGATGAACGGATACCCCCAGCGCGGTGACTCCATGAGTTCCAGCTGGGCGCCGCGCAGGGCAGCACGGGGTGCTTCACCCTGCAGCAGGCGCTGATAGAACGCGTCCATGAGCGCCTGGGTGCCCGCGTCGCTGACCTCCCAGAGCGAGGTGATCACTTCCTGCACCCCGGCCTCCTGGAAGGCTCGCCTGAGACCGTAGATTCCCTCACCCGGGTAGATTTCGCCGAGACCTGTGTCACAGGCTGAAAGCACTGCCAGCTCGGTCCCGGCCAGATCCAGGCTCAGCACCTCCAGCGCCGTGAGGATGCCATCGTTGCGCGTATCCAGCTCACCCAGAAAGGGGGCATTCGAATTGGCTCCGGCGAACGCCAGTCCGGCTCGCAACAAGGGATTGTCGCCTGCCGGCGGCGGCGCATTGTCGAGGCTGCGTTCTGCGGAAACCAGACGATCACGCAGCTCATCGTCCGGCCTCAGAAAAAAACCGTGTGTGGCCAGATGCAGTACCCGCGGCGGTTGCTCGATTTCGAACAGGAGCCGCTCCTGCGCGGCGTCACCGATGCGCAGATCGTGCGCCACACGTCGCTGCTGACTCGCGCGGCCGATCAGCTCACCTTCCAGCTCGGCTCCAGGCAGTGGCGAGAAACTCAGGCCGCGCAGCCCGCGCGCAGCCGCGCGAAGGCTTTCCAGATCAGACGCTGCCCGTGCCTCCATGCGAGCCAGCGCCATGCCGCGAGTGCCATCCAGCAACGGATTGACCGCGGCTTCCGCGCCATTGCCGTCTGCCTCCCCGCGCAATGCGACGCGTGCCTGCTGACGTTCACGCGCTGCTGCCAGCGTCTCGCGGCCGGCAACCTCCTCCGAATCGTAATCGGGGCCGCCCAGCACCAGCACCCGGTCATCGGCACGCGGCAGGGCCGATGGAATCAGGTCACGGGACGAGGACAGCGTGTGCAGTTCGGTCGTTTCCAGCAGGAAGCGGCCGTCGCCATCGACCAGCGCATCGAAGGGCAACAGGTTCAGGACGCCATCGGGCACCACATAGATGCGCCGTTCCCCCTCCAGCTGGTCGTCCAGAGGCTTCCAGAGCGCCTCCCAGACCAGCTGACCGAAATATTCAACATCCTCGTCCAGGGCTCCCGGATCCTGGATGATCTCCCGATACTCGTGGATCAGTTCGGTAATCCGGTCCAGGTCATCGAACTGCACCAGCCCGGTCGTGACCCGCCCCTGGCCATGATGCTGCAGCACGCCAGCCAGCAACCTGCGCGCACCGTCGACGGTCTCGTACTCGAGAAAGTCCACCAGTGCCGACCCACGCGGCAGTTCTGCAATCACGTCATCCAGCGTCAGCCTTGCCACGGACTCGCGATAGCGCAGACTGGCCCGACCGAGCTGACCCTGGAGCGCTTCGATCTCGGCCTCCAGCTCGCGGATCCTGGCCAGATGTGCTTCAGGAGATTCCTCCTCACCAGGACCGGCAAGCGTCCTGGCGGCCAGCGCCTCCTTGCTGTCGGTCAGCACCTCTGCCAGATCGGCCAGTTCCGGATCCATGCCGAGCTGAGCAATCTGGCGAATTTCCGACGTCACCTTCAGCAGCAGGCCCTTGCGTTGCAGTGCTGCCTCCAGCAGCGCCCGCCCGGCCTGCTCCTCGTCCTCTACCTGCGGCAGCAGCCCCAGGTAGCGATTGAACTCTTCCCGATGCAGCCTGATATAGCCCTCGCGAGCATTGTCGCTGGTCACCCAGAGCATCCGGTCGTAGAAGCGGTTGCGGCGTTCGAACACGGTCTGGCGCAACCGCAACGCGGCATCGATACCCTGCTGCGCTTCGCGCACGTCGGCCAGTGCGTTGAGCGATTCGAACGTGTAGGGGTGGGCATCGCCCAGCACCGCCTCGCTCAGGACCACCGCCTCGCCAAGCCGCTGCTCGGCCGCATCCAGATCGCCAGCATCACGATCAATCAGCCCCAGGTCCAGCAGTGAACGAATGCTGTCCGGATGCTGCTCGCCAAAGGCTTCCAGCCGCCCCTCGTGAGCGGCCGACACATGTTCGCGAGCGCCTTCCAGGTCGCCGCTCTGACGCAGGACCCGCCCCAGGTTGTTGCGCCCGCGCAGAGCGTCCGGATGGTCGGCCCCCACTGCCTCGGTCCAGGCAGCATAAAGCCGCCGGAACATGTCGCCCGCCTCCTGGTAGCGTCCCTCCTTCATGTACAGGAAAGCCAGGTTGTTGCCGACCGCAATGGTGTCTGGATGCTGTTCGCCCAGAGTGGATTCCAGCACTTCCAGTGGCAGCAGGTAGAGTGGTTCGGCGCGGCTGTAATTCCCCTGACTCTCGTGCAGCAAGGCAAGATTGTTCATGCCTGCCAGGGTCTGGGGGTGACCGGGCCCCAGCAGCGCTTCGGACCGGTCGACCGCTTCCCGCAGCAGCGGTTCGGCCTCGTCCAGGCGCCCCTGGGCTTCCAGCAGCACGCCCAGATTCGACATGGCCGTGATGGTTGCCAGATGGTCCACCCCGTGCCTTGACCGGTAACCAGCCAGCACTGCTGTCCAGGCTTCTTCCGCTGCCGCCAGACGACCGCCCTGACGCCATGCCGCACCAAGCAAGTTAAGCGCATCCAGCCGCAACGGATGCTCTTCGGAATAGCGCGCATCACGGGCGGTCAGGACCGCTTCTGCCAGCTCGGCGGCCTGATCCACGTCCCCTGCGTCCAGTCGAGTTCGCGCCAGCGCCTCGGTGACCGCCTCATGCAGGGCCGTGTCGACTCCCAGCAGGTCGGCAACGTCAGCTCGCAGACGCTCGAGGTTGGTGACGGCCCTCTCCAGATCTCCGGCTCGGCGCTGCATGGAGCCCAGATCCAGGCGGGTACGCAGCAGCGGCTCCGAACCCGGCGGCAGCAGCGCAGCGCGAACGCGCAGAACTTCTTCGAAGTCTGTAGTCGCGGAGGTCAGATCCCCGGCCCGGCCCAGCACGATTGCGCGCCGCTCCAGGCAGTCGGCGTGTTCGGGGTGGTAGTCGCCATACAGATCGCGCGCCCGCCGACAGCTGTGATCCAGCAGCTCCAGCGCTTCTCGGGTCTTGCCCGCGGCGTCCAGTCGCGCCGCGACGGCAAGCGAGTGGGTCAGGACCCGCGGACTGTCTTCGCCCCATGCCTGGCGTACCGCCCGTGCCGCATTCTGCGCCAGTTCAAGCGCCCCTCGATGATCACCTTCCGCCGCATGCAGATCGGCCAGGGCAGCCTTCAGATCCAGCGTCCAGGGGTGGGCCGGACCAGGCTGCGTGCGGGAACGCTCCAGCGCCAGTTCATGCAGCGACCGGGCCAGTTCATGATCACTTCTCGCCAGCGACACATCGGCAAGATCGACCAGCGTGAGCACGGTAAAGCGATGGGCACTTCCGAAATAGGCTTCCGCCAGATCTGCGCCCTGCTCCAGGATTTCCTCGGCGGCACCGTAGTCGCCCTCGGCCGCCAGCGTGGCAGCCTCTTCACGCAACGCCTCCCAGAATTCGGCGGCGTCGCGTACATCCTGCTCATCCGGCAGCTCGCGCGCGGCTTCACCTTGCTCCACCACCCAATGCGGCGGTTCGGCCAGTATCGCACTGAGGCGTGCATTGTAGCGCCCGGCCCGTTCGGGCCGCCCCTGTTCCGCAGCCAGCGCGGACGCCTGACGCAGATCGGCCATCGCATGCTCGTGGCGACCGGCAAGCACCTGCCACTCGGCACGAAGGGCCCAGGCGGGCGCCACATCCGGATAGCGACGAATCAGGCTGTCCAGCTCCGACAGTGCCGCCGGATAATCCTCGGTGTCCTGCCAGCGCTCCAGATCCGCGCTCAGGGCATCCAGATCGGTACGGAATGCCTCCTCCGGATCCGGCCGCAATGCTGCACAACCTGCCAGGAGCGCGATGAGCAGCAGGTATCCCAGCATTCTGCCCGTTTTGGTTGCCATGACTGCCCTTCCAGATCTGTCGTGATGCACCCACATTCCACAAGGAAGCGCCGCGAGCCCTGAACGCCGCGAACCCTGCAGGTCCACGCAATACAGTGTAACGCCCGAGTCCTCTCCACACCTGCCGCGGACTTCACAGCATGGTTGTGCGCCAGCGCACATTCCCGCCTGCGAGCCCACTGCCGTCCGGCCAGCCCGCAGTTTACGGACTATTGCCCTCGATGCCGAACCGAGCGTACGAAGCTCACACCCGACAGGGCGCGCTTCGGCGGACTTAAAGCTGACTGTCTGCGAAGCGAAGGCTGAGGCATACTCCCCGCCCGCTGATCGCCGATGAAGGAAGACCTGACGCATGTGGTTTCGCAATCTTCGCGCCTGGCAACTGCAGGGTGACTGGACCATGGAGCCGGAACGGCTCGGCGCCGCGCTGGAACCGCACATCTTTGCGCCCTGCGCCCCCGGCCAGGAATCGACCCTGGGCTGGGAGCCTCCCGTTGCCGACCTGCCGGAAGAACTGGCACGACAGGTGGCGGGCCGGACCGTGCTGCGTGCGCGTCAGCAGGAACGAATCCTGCCGGCCAGCGCCATCAACGAACTGCTGCCGGAACGGCTGGCGGAAGAAGAGGCCCGTGAAGGCAGGCCGCTGCGCGCTGCCGAACGCCGTGAGCTGCAGGACAACATGAAGCTGGAGCTGATGCCACGCGCCCTGCTCAAGTCCATGCGGCACTGGCTGGTCATCGATCCGCACACCGGCCTGATCATGATCGACACCACTCAGGAGAAGCGCGCGGAGGCACTGCTGTCGCTGCTGCGGGACGCGCTCCAGACACTGCCGGTACGACCGCTCAGATTTGCTCAGCCCGTCGACACGGTGCTTACGGAGTGGGTACGCAGCGGCGACCTGCCCTCGGGCCTGCAACTGGGCGGCTGGTGTGACATGGAAGATCCGGAGGATACCCGCAACAAGGTGAAGTTTCGCAACCAGCCACTGGACGAGGACGAGGTAGGCGCCGCCCTCGACAGGGGTTTGCGGGTGACTGCACTGGAACTGATCTGGCAGGCCGATGGCGACGAACCCTTCAGTTGCGTGCTGGCCGAGGATGGCTCGCTGAAGCGCATCCAGCTGCCCGCGGCGGAAGCCGATGAGCACGGCAGCGACGAATCCGAAGCCGCCCGCCTGGATGCGGAGATCGCACTGCTGACGCTGACGCTGCAACGCTTCTTCGGCGTGCTGTTCCCGGCGCTGGGTGGCCTGGAAGCCATCGAGTGAATCGCGATAGCAGCCGCGGCTCGGTTAGACTGATGCTATCCGCACTGACGTCGAGAGGCAGCTGACCATGCTCGTTCTGCTTTCACCCGCGAAGACCCTGGATTTCGAGAGCCCGGTTGCGGTCGAGGCACATTCGACCCCGGAATTCCTCGAACAGGCCCGCCTGCTGAACACGGAACTGAGACAACTGGCGCCCCAGGATCTGGCTTCGCTGATGAAGCTTTCCGACAAGCTGGCGGACCTGAACCATCGACGCAACCAGGAGTGGTCAACGCCGTTCACGCGCGACAATGCCAGACAGGCCATCGCCGCCTTCCGTGGCGACGTCTATGCCGGCCTGCAGGCGGATCAGTGGTCAGAAGCGGATCATGCCTGGGCACAGGATCACCTGCGTATCCTGTCGGGCCTGTATGGCCTGTTGCGACCACTCGACCTCATGCAAGCCTACCGACTGGAGATGGGGACCCGGCTGCAGAATTCCGAGGGCAAGGACCTTTACGCATTCTGGGGAACGCAACTGACCGACGCGCTCAACGGGCAGCTGGATGCGGCTGATCATGGTGCCGTGGTCAATCTGGCCTCCAATGAGTACTGGCATGCGATCCAGCCCGAAGCCCTGCATGCACCAGTGATCTCGCCCGTCTTCAAGGACTGGAAGAATGGCCAGTACAAGCTCATCAGCTTTCATGCCAAGAAGGCGCGGGGGATGATGGCGAGCTGGATCGTGCGCAACCGGATCAGCGAGCCCGAACAGCTGAAGGACTTCGATGTTGCGGGCTACCGCCACGCAGCCGCAGAGTCCAGCCCGGAACGGCCAGTATTCCTGCGTGACGGGACCGACTGAAGGTGCTGTCCTGATGTCGCGCGGCTGGCTCGAGCCGAGGTTGACGAGTTGCCCTGCAAGGGCCCTGCCATGCCACCCGCGCCATGCCGCATCCGGACCACGACCATGCGCTTGAAGGAGACTCGGTGATGGACGAACAGACCCGCAACGCGATCGAGGCCGCCACTTTCCGGCGCCTGCTCGAGCATCTGGACAATCACAAGGAAGTGCAGAATATCGACCTGATGAATCTGGCCGGCTTCTGCCGCAACTGCCTGGCGAAGTGGTACCGCGCAGAAGCGGCCGAGCGTGGGCAGGAGCTGAGCGATCCGGAAGCTCGGGAACGAATCTACGGCATGCCCTACGAGACCTGGAAGGCGAACTACCAGAAGCCGTGAAGCATGCTCGTGCCCGCTCGGCCCTGCTCCGGAAATACCTGGCGAGGCCAGCGCTCGACGGCTCGCGGGCCCATCTCGCTCAGCTGTACTGGCGGAAGTCAGCCAGGATCTCTGCATCCAGCCAGGATGCCAGTCGGTGATCGCGAATGAAGCCGCAATGACCTCCGTAGCGGGCCACGCTGATGTCCAGCGCCTCTGAGGGCGCCAGCCTGCGCAGGCCCTCGCCGGGGATCACCGGATCATCCAGCGCCGACAGGATCCGGCTGGACACCTGCAGATCATGCAGATAGTCGCCAGTGATGGCATAGCCGTTCAGATACTCGTCGCTGTCGCGAAATTCCGTATGGTGCTCCACGAACCAGTCGGTCATGGGCCCCAGTGCCCTGATGGCACGGGTCGCGGAAAAGTCATAGCGCTCGGGGAAGTGTGCCGCCTTGTGAAGCATCGAGCGCCGCCACTTCTGCATGAAATAGAACCGGTAGACGAACCAGCCACCATCCAGGGCCGTCATGGTGGCCGCCGGATCCAGCACCGGGCACACCGCCAGCGTCCGACGCAGGTCCAGCCCCGCCGCCGGCGCTGCCCTGGCGACCCGCAGGGCAAAGTTGCCACCCAGAGAAAAGCCGAGCAACAGCAGGGGCTTGCGCGGAAACTGCTGCTGCAGTACGGCGATGGCGTCGACCACTTCCTGCAACCGGCAGGAGTGAAAGAGACCCGTATTGAGGCCGTGAGTACCACCATGATCACGCAGGTGCAGACGCGCCACGTCATAGCCGGCAGCATGAAGTGCCGAACCCACCGACAGCATGTAGAGGGAATCGGCGCAGCCATGCCAGCCATGCAGGCCGACCACCAGCGGCCGCTCTGCATCATCTCCATGCTGGGTCAGCAACGCTTCCAGACGGGTGCCATCCGGACAGGTCAGGATTCTTGATTCGGCCGCCGCCCGGAAGGCGCGAGCACGCCGTTCGACCAGCAGACGACGGGCAAAGGAACTGGCAGCAATAGTCTGGACATGCGCAGAGCGCAGCCCCACCGGGGGTTCGAAGTCGACCTCGCGCAACTGCGGCTCGCGCGCCGGCCGCGCAGAGGACATCAGGTCTGACGAGGTCATCGCTGCATCCATTGCCTGAGGAGCCGGATCAATACCGCCACGACGGCTGCGGCAACTGCCAGCAGCCCCACGAACAGGACGCTGCCAACCAGCAGCTCCCAGAACATGGTCATGTCCAGGTCCCAGATCCTCCAGAATGCGAGGAACAGCGCCGCAACGCCGATAGAACCCAGCACGATCCTGCGACGCAGGGCACGCAGTCGCTGGCGCCCGGCAGGTTCACGCAAGTTGGTCAACGAACCACCTCTATCAGTTCCACTTCGAACATCAGCGCTGCGTTGGGCGGAATCGCGTCGCCAGCACCCTGTTCGCCGTAACCTAGCTCGGGCGGCAACCAGATGCGCCAGCGATCACCTTCGCGCATCAGCTGCAGCGCTTCCTGCCAGCCGGCAATGACCCGGTCGAGCGGAAACCTGGCGGGTTCACCACGGGCCTCGGAGCTGTCGAACACCGTACCATCCGCGAGCTGGCCGGTGTAATGAGCCACGACCTCGTCGGCACGGCCAGGCTGGTTGCCGTCGCCCGACTCAAGCACCTCGTACTGCAGGCCCGAATCGGTGACGGTGACGGCCTCCCGCTGCGCGTTTTCAGCCAGGAAGGCCCGAGCAGTCTCCAGCTCGGCTTCTGCCCGCTGGCGCACACCTTCATCGCGGCGGCCGACGATATCGTCACGGGCAGCAGCGAGCTGGTCCTCGGATACACGCATGTCTCGCTCTGCAAGCGCGTCCTCGACTCCGGCAAGGAAACCTGCCTTGTCGAAGTCATCTTCGAGCTGATCGCGAACGGAACCTCCGAGGGCATAACCAGCCCCGTAGCTCATGTGCGCTGCTGCGCTGTCGTCCAGCTCCGACGCCCCGCCATCCGGGGCCTGCGACTCCCCGCAGGCTGTCAGGGCAAGAGTGCCTGCAAGCAGGGCCAGGGCGGACCCGGCAGTGATGACCTTCATGATTTCTCCTTCATGGTTCGTCCACCCCTGCAGAACCGGACGCAGTTGCGTGGTCTAATAGGGGCTGCCTACTATAGCGGCGACGCAGGACAGTCGGAACAACCGGGCCGTCCGAATGCGCATGAGACCGCCCTCATGATCGCCGGTCGATGATTGCGCCCAAGCCATCTGCGAGAGGTCTACAGGATGACGTCCGCATTGCGAAAAAGTTTCATGTTTCTGCTGCTGGCCATACTGGCGGCAGGAGCTCTGGGGCTTCGCAGCGAGATCGAGCCCCTGAAGCTGCTCGAGCCCGCCGACGAACACCCCAGCACCAGCATCAATATCGTCGAGCAGCTCAATCGGCACCACTATGTGCGCCAGCAGCTCGACGACTCGCTGTCCAGCGAGATCTTTGACCGCTACCTGGAAATGCTCGACCCCCAGCGCATCTATTTCAGCGCGGGGGACGTCGAGGGCTTCGAGCAGTACCGCTATGTGCTGGACGAGGCACTGCGCTCCGGCGATCTGGAGCCTGCGTTCACCATCTTCAACCGCTACCAGGAACGCCAGCGCGAACGGCTGGAATACGTGCTCGACCTGCTGGAAGGTGGCGTTGATCAGTTCGATTTTGCCACCGACAAGACCCTCGAACTGGATCGCTCAGAGTCCCCGTGGATAGAAGACGGATCCGAGATGGACGAACTGTGGCGGCGTCGAGTGAAGTCGAGCGTCCTGAACATGAGACTGAACGACCGCGAGTTCGAGGATATTCAGGAATCGCTCGAGCGGCGTTATCGCAACCGCCTTTACCGCGCTGGCCAGACCAATGCGGAAGATGCCTTTCAGCTCTACATGAACGCCGTGGCGATGTCCTACGACCCTCACACCCAGTACTTCTCGCCACGCACCTCCGAGAACTTCAACATCAACATGAGCCTGTCGCTGGAAGGGATCGGCGCGGTGCTGCGTACAGAGGACGAGTACACCACCGTCGTGCGCCTGGTACCTGCCGGTCCCGCCGACAAGAGCAATGCGCTGCAACCCTCGGACCGGATTGTCGGCGTGGCCCAGGATGACGAAGACATGGTCGATGTGATCGGCTGGAGGCTGGATGACGTGGTCGAGCTGATCCGGGGCCCCGCGGGCTCGAAGGTTCGTCTGGACGTGATTCCCGGCGATGCGGGCCCGGGAGCCCAATCCCACGAGATCAGGCTGACCCGGGAGGCCGTGCGCCTGGAGGAACAGTCCGCCCAGAAACGGGTGCTCGAGGTGGATCGTAATGGCAGGACCCACCGGCTGGGCGTGATCGACATCCCTACCTTCTACGCCGACTTCCAGGCAATGCAGGAGGGTGACCCGGAGTACAAGAGCACCACTCGGGATGTTCGCCGACTGATCGAATCGCTGAAGGAGCAGGACGTCGAAGGGATCATCGTCGATCTACGTAACAATGGTGGTGGCTCGCTGCAGGAAGCGAGCGCACTGACTGGCCTGTTCATCAACGCCGGCCCCACGGTGCAGGTACGCAGTGCCAGTGGACGCGTCGACCTGTTCAACGATGACGGCAGCAATGTGGTCTGGGATGGCCCCCTGGTGGTGATGGTCAACCGGCTGTCCGCCTCGGCCTCCGAGATCTTTGCTGGCGCCATCCAGGACTACCAGCGCGGACTGGTGATCGGCGGCCAGACCTTCGGCAAGGGAACCGTCCAGACACTGATTCCACTCAACCGCGGCCAGCTCAAGCTGACCCAGGCCAAGTTCTACCGCGTTTCGGGCCAGAGCACCCAGCACCAGGGGGTCATTCCCGATATCGAATTCCCTGAAGTGGTGGACCACGAGCGCGTTGGCGAAAGCAGCATGCCCGATGCTCTGCAGTGGGACGTGATCCGTCCGACCCGGTTCCGGCGCGAGGAAAGCCTCGCCCCCCTAATCAGCATGCTGGAAAACCGGCATCGGTCGCGCATCGAGTCGGACCCCGAGTTCGAGTACCTGCGTGACCTTGCCAGTCGCAACCGGAGCCAGGCGGAGCGCACGGAGATCTCTCTCAATGAAGAGGTTCGCCGCCAGGAGCAGGCCGAAGAGGAAGCGTGGCGCATCGATCTGGAGAACCGGCGCCGGACTGCCCGCGGCAAGGAACCCATCGAGACCATCGAACAGCTGCGCCAGCTGACCTCGGCTTCCGAGGCGGCCGGTGGCGAGCCAGGCATGCCACCGGCGCTGACCGAACTCGATGACGAAGGCGAACCCAGGGTCGAGGATGAAAACGGTGACCAGGTCGCCAGGGAAGAGGACAAGGATGGCCTGCTGCTCGAAGGCGGCAACATCCTCCTCGACTTCATCACCCTGCGCCAGAGCGTGGCGGAACTGGAAGAGCCGAACCTGAGCCTGAACCGCTGAGTCTCTGAAGACGACACAACAGCATTGGGGCCCTTGCCCCCCTGACGACCCGGTTACAGCAGACCGGGTCGTCTTTTATTGGCGTGGCAGAATTACACCAGACAACCAGATCGACTGCACGAACGGACGACTGCGGGTATCATCCCGTCCACTCAAGTTCAGGAGGAGATTGAACCGATGCATCCAGGGGTACACGCTGCCAATCAGCCGGACAAGGCCGCCTTCATCATGGCCCGCTCCGGCAGGACGATCACCTACAGGGAGCTGGAGGACAGCTCCAACCAGGGGGCACAGCTGTTCCGCAGCCTGGGCCTTCAGGCTGGTGATCACATCGCCCTGATGCTCGAGAACCATCCCGACTTCTTCAAGATCTGCTGGGCCGCCCAGCGCGCCGGCCTCTATTACACGGCCATAAGCTATCGCCTGCAGGAAGAGGAAGTCGCCTACATCGTCGGCGACTGCGAAGCCAAGGTTTTCATCACCAGTGCAGCCCAGCGGGAGCTCGCGGGACGTCTGAGCGAACGCATGCCGAACGTTCAGCGCAGCTACATGCTGGACGACACCATTGCCGGCTTCGAGTCCTGGGAAGCCGCCATTGCCGAACAGCCAGCCGAACCGATCGCCGATGAGACCGAAGGCGCCGACATGCTCTATTCGTCAGGCACCACCGGGCGCCCCAAGGGCATCAAGGTACCACTCACCGGCGAACCGCTCGGCTCTGCGGGCAGCCTGCTGCTGCTGGCGCAGGGGCTCTACCAGATGGACGAGAACGTCCGCTACCTGTCGCCGGCACCGCTATACCATTCGGCACCGCTGCGCTACAACATGGCTGTCAGTCGCCTTGGGGGCACGTCGGTCATCATGGAGCGCTTCGACCCGGAGGAGTGCCTGCAACTGATCGAGAAGCATCGGATCAGTCACGCCCAGTTCGTGCCGACCATGTTCGTGCGCATGCTCAAGCTGCCGGAGGACGTGCGCAACCGTTATGACGTATCCAGCCTGAAGGTCGTCATTCACGCCGCAGCGCCCTGCCCCGTGCAGGTCAAGCAGGCCATGATGGACTGGTGGGGCCCGGTCATTCACGAGTACTACGCCGGCACCGAAGGCAATGGCTTCTGTGCCGTCGGCCCGGACGAGTGGCTGTCCCACCCGGGGACCGTGGGGCGCGCACTGATCGGCGAGATCCATATCTGCGACGACGACGGCAACGAGTTGCCGACCGGCGAGATCGGCACCGTGTACTTCGGGGGCGGTAACGAGTTCGAGTACTACAACGATCCGGGCAAGACCGAGGACTCGAAGCACCCGAAACAGAAGGGCTGGACTACCCTGGGCGACATGGGCTACGTGGACGAGGAAGGCTTCCTCTACCTGACCGACCGCAAGACCTTCATGATCATCTCCGGTGGCGTCAACATCTACCCGCAGGAAGTCGAAAACCTGCTGGTGACTCACCCGAAAGTTGCGGACGTGGCAGTGTTCGGCGTGCCCAACGAGGAGTTCGGTGAAGAGGTCAAGGCAGTGGTTCAACCAGTGGACTGGAATGCTGCCGGCGACGAGCTGGCGGAAGAGCTGCTGTCCTTCTGTCGGGATAGCCTGTCGCACATCAAGTGCCCACGGTCGATCGACTTCGAGCAGGAGCTGCCGCGCCACCCGACCGGCAAGCTCTACAAGCGCCTGTTGCGTGACCGCTACTGGGAAGGGCACGGGAAATCGCGCATCCTCTGAAACAGCAGGCCATCTGTCGAACCGGCCACCGAAGGGCGGTTCGACAGGTCACCGGGAATGGGGCCAAGGGACCGGCGCCATTCCCGCATCGTCGGATCACTGAAGACGCCACTCATGAACTTCTCCAACGGTCCCGCCTCCAGCAATGCTCACATGCTGGCAGGATTGCTCGAGCGTCACCTGGACAATTCACCCCTGGCCGTCATCGAATGGGATGGGCAGTTTCGCGTACGCCGCTGGTCCGGACGCGCCACGGCCATGTTTGGCTGGCGCTCCGACGAGGTGGCCGGTCTGCACCCGGACGACTGGCGTTTCATCGTGGAAGAGGATGGCGTGCGTACCCGGGATGTCATGGCCGCCTTGCTACAGGGGAAGGTCGACCACAACATCAGTCGTAACCGCAACTTTCACCGTGATGGCCATGTGATTCACTGCGAGTGGTACAACTCGGTACTGCGCGACGCTGATGGCAACCTGCTTTCCATCCTTTCGCTGGCCAGCGATATCACCCTGCAGCAGGAGCAGGCCGAGCACCTGCAGCTGCTGACCACCATCATCGAGAACACCAGTGATGGCGTCATGATGACCGATGCGCAGGGTCGCATCCTGACCGTCAATCGCGCCTTCACGGAAGTGACCGGATATCGCGAGGAAGAGGCGCGCGGCAACAACCCTCGAATGCTGCAATCGGGGGTTCACGATCAACAGTTCTATGCCCGCATGTGGGGCGCCCTGAAACAGCAGGGTCGCTGGCAGGGTGAAATCTGGAACCGGCGCAAGAGTGGCGAGATCTATCCCCAGTGGATCCGGACCAACGCCGTTCACGATGCGGACGGCCAGCTCAGGCGCTATGTCTCGGTCTTTTCCGATCTCACCGACATCCGCCGCTCGGAAGCCGAGCTGGAGAAACTTGCCCACCAGGATCCAGTCACCGAACTGCCCAACCGCCTGCTGTTTCGCTCTCGCCTGGAGCAGGCGCTGCGACAGCGCCGGAGTGACCAGGACGGTCCGGCGGTAGTGCATGTGGACATCAATGACTTTCGAGCGGTCAATGACAGCTATGGCCACCAGGCCGGGGACCGGATCCTGTACCAGCTGGGGCGACGGCTGAAACCGCTGATCTGGCCCAGCGAGACACTGGCCTGCCTGGGTGGTGACGAATTCGCGCTGCTCTGCTCCAGCCGCGAGCGTGCCGTGGTGGTGGCCGAGCGCATGCTGGAGTTGTTCGCGCAGCCCCTGCAGACGTTGCAGGCAGTTTCCGAGCCCCTGTTCCTGACCCTGGCCATCGGCATCGCGGTGGCGCCCACCGCTGGCCAGAGCGTGGACGAGCTGCTGCAGCACGCCTACGGTGCGGCGAACAGTGCCAAGCAGGATGGCGGCAACAGCTATCGATTCTATACCCAGCACCTGACCGCCCGCGCCCGGCGCCGGCTGTTCCTCATCAATGGCCTGCGCAATGCATTGAACCGAGGTGAACTGGCGCTGCACTACCAGCCACAGGTAGACACGATCAGCCAGCGGGTCACGGGCCTGGAAGCGCTGCTGCGCTGGCACCATCCTGAAGACGGCCCGGTATCACCCGCCGAGTTCATTCCGCTGGCAGAGGAAACCGGCCTGATCGTGCCCATCGGCAACTGGGTGCTGGAACAGGCCTGCAAGGACATGGCCGCCCTGAAGACCCGGAACATTGCATTCGGACACATGGCCGTGAATCTCTCGGCACTGCAACTCCAGCAGGCAGAGCTGCCGATCGAAGTCCAGTTGTTGCTGGACCGCCACAGTCTGAGCCCGGGCGAACTCGAGCTCGAGGTCACTGAAACCTCGGTCATGGAGCCCGCTGCGCGTCACCTGCTCGACAGCTTGCGGGAGCTGGGCGTAACGCTTGCGCTGGATGACTTCGGCACCGGCTACTCGTCACTGGCCTACCTGCAGCAGCTGCCCTTCGACCTCATCAAGGTAGACCGGACATTCGTACAGCGCGCACAGCACGCAACGCGCGACCATCAGCTGCTGTCCGGCATCGTGCAGCTGATCCACGGACTTGACCGTTCCGCGCTGCTTGAAGGCATCGAGACACCGGAACAGCTGCAGATCGCCCGGGCACTGCACTGTGAACGCGTCCAGGGCTTCCTGTTCAGTCGCCCGCTGCCCCTGGATCAGGTCATGTCGCTGCTCGGGGACGGTCAGCGATACCCACCTTGAGGCAGCGCGGCCCGAGCACGCTATACTGGTCCGACACGGGCACTGGCGGCGCCACCAGCAGGCGTCGCCCGCATCGTGCAGGAGCAGCACATGACTCTGGATGACCTTCGCACCCTGGCCAGTGATCCGGATCGCCAGGAACCCGAAATCCTCTCCCTCGAGGGCATGACCTACATCGTCCGAGTGGGCGAGGAGCTGCTCTGCAGGGCCGAAGGCACCACCCTGCAGTTCAACAGTGCCCATGCCGCGGGCCGGGCCCTGGCCGCCGCTGGTATCGAGCAGGGCTGGCTTGTCCACCGTTCTCCTTATGACGAGATGATCGGCCGCGGTGATACCACGCCTCCCGAACCACTGCGGGTACCGATGCGCTTCAGTACGGTTTGAATCAGGCCCCACCGCCCCCACCTGTGCGGTAAGGGATGGCGCGACCCGCTACCGCCTGCAGGCGACCGGGACCAGCAAACACCGGCTGGCGAGCGCCAATGTTCGCGAAGATGTGGCGGAGGCCTTGCAGACGATGGATATCAACCAGGATACGGATCAGGACAACGACAACGGACACAAGCAGATCCTGCTGCCCCAGGACGCTCTGCCCGGCACGCTGCACGTCATTCCGCACGAATCGCGGCCCTTCTTCCCGGGGCAGGCCATACCGCTGTCCATGAGTGCGGAGCTGTGGCTGCCGACCCTGAAGGCAGTGCGCGACCGCGGCGACAACGTGATCGGCATTGTCGCGACGCGCCAGCGTCTTCAGGATCAGCCGGTGGCCTCCGACCTGTTCGAACTGGGTACGGTCTGCCGTGTTCATCGCGTCCACCAGCAGGAAGACCAGCTGCAGGTGCTGCTGGAGGGACTGCAGCGCTTCCGCATCCGCAACTGGCTGCGTGAGTCGATGCCGCTGCTGGCACAGGTGCGCTACTACCCAGAACAACGCGGCAGCGATACGGACGAGATCAAGGCCTATGCGGTCGCCATCATCAACACGATCAAGGAGCTGATCCCGCTCAATCCGCTCTATGGCGAAGAGCTGAAGGTATTCCTGGGACGCTCGAGCCCCAACGAACCCTCGGTGCTTGCGGATTTCGCCGCCAGCCTGACCTCTGCCAGCCGCGAGCAGCTGCAGGACGTGCTGGAAACCCTGCCGCTGCTGCCGCGCCTGGAGAAGGTGCTGGACCTGCTGAAGCGCGAAGTCCAGATCGCATCCGCCCAGATGGAGATCCGCCAGCACGTCGAAGCCGAGATGCAGTCCCACCAGCGCAAGGCCTTCCTGCAGGAACAGTTGAAGTTCATCCAGCGCGAACTGGGCCTGAGCAAGGATGACCGTACCGCGGACATCGACGAGTTTCGCCAGCGCCTGGAACACAAGCAGGTCCCCGAGGCCGTTCGCAAGCGCATTGACGACGAGCTGCACAAGCTGTCGCTGCTGGAAACCGGATCGCCCGAATTCGGCGTCACCCGCAACCATCTGGACTGGCTGACCGACCTGCCCTGGGGCTGCTTCAGTGCTGACACCGAGGACCTGGAACAGGCTGCGGCATCGCTGAATGCCAGCCACGACGGGCTTGAAGACATCAAGGATCGCGTCCTCGAATTCCTGGCAGTGGCTATCATGAAGGGCGAGGTCTCGGGCTCCATCCTCCTTTTCGTGGGCCCTCCCGGAGTCGGCAAGACTTCGCTCGGTCGATCCATTGCCGAAGCCATGGGCCGCAGCTTCTATCGGTTCTCGGTCGGCGGCATGCGCGACGAGGCGGAAATAAAGGGCCACCGTCGCACCTATGTGGGCGCCATGCCGGGCAAGCTCGCTCGCGCGTTGCGTGAAGCCGGTACTCAGAACCCGGTCATCATGCTGGACGAAATCGACAAGATCGGAGCCAGCTACCAGGGTGACCCGGCGTCCGCGCTGCTGGAAGTGCTGGATCCCGAGCAGAACGACAACTTCCACGATCACTACCTGGATGTGGACGTGGACCTGTCGCGAGTGCTCTTCATCGCCACCGCCAATCAGCTCGATACAATCCCGGCACCCTTGCTGGACCGCATGGAAGTCATTCAGCTGTCCGGCTATCTGGCCGAAGAGAAGCTCGACATTGCCCGCAACCACCTGTTGCCGCGTCAGTTGCGGCGAGCCGGCCTGGCAAGGTCGAAACTCAGCGTGCACAGGGCTGCGTTGCGCCGGATCATCGAGGGCTACGCCCGTGACGCTGGCGTACGTCGTCTCGAGAAGGCACTCGGCACCATTGTCCGCAAGGCGGTGGTCCAGGTCCTTCGAGGCGAACCCACGCCCATCCGCGTACGCGCCGACGATGTCCAGTCGTATCTTGGGCTGCCGCACCACCCGCCAGAAACCCGCCAGCATGGTGTCGGCGTGGTCACTGGTCTGGCCTGGACCGCACAGGGAGGCGCCACCCTGCCAGTGGAAGCAACGCTGGTGCAGCGGGGGCAGCGAAGCCTGAAGATCACGGGACAGCTGGGCGATGTCATGCGAGAATCCGCAGAGATCGCCTGGGACCATGTGCAAGGCCAGGCAGGCACACTGGGCCTGGATCCGGAATACTTCCACGATGCTTCGGTGCACCTGCATGTTCCGGCCGGAGCGACGCCCAAGGATGGTCCCAGTGCCGGTATCACCATGGCAACCGCGCTGGTGTCGCTGGCCCTGGGCAGGGCACCCGCCAGGCACATGGCCATGACCGGTGAACTGACGCTCACAGGCAAGGTCTACCCGGTGGGCGGCATTCGCGAAAAGCTGATCGCGGCGCGGCGCCAGGGCATTCGCGAGGTCATCCTGCCGGATGCCAATCGCCGCGACGTGGATGAAGTACCCGGTCACGTCAAGGACGGCGTGACGATCCATTACGCCCGGGGTTTTCGTGATGTCCTGAAACTCGCCTTGCCCGACCCATCGTGAGCCGACCCGGACTCGCCGATCAACAGACCGGATTTCGCAGTGCAGCACACCAGCCATGACAGTTTCGGCGGAGCTCGCGCGAGTGAACCGTCCACCTGCCCCATCCTGTCATGGCTGCCTCCGGGTGCCCGCCCACATGAGCGTCCGCGTCACCGACCGGCGGTCGTCGCTCGACTGTTGCTCGTCTCGCTCGCATGGCTGTGCATGACGGCCGAGGCCGCAGTCTCCCCCGCCATCGAAGGCCTTGACCGCGGCCTGGCCAATCGCATTCTGGCGCGAGCGGATGCGGACAGTCTGCGCTGCGATACCCCACGCTGGATCGTGCGTGCCTGGGTCCGGGACCTGGAAGAGGAGATCAAGCGGGCGCTGCGCGCTCGCGGACACTACGCCCCCAGGGTCAGCATCGCACTGGAACGGGAAGCAGACTGCTGGCAGATCAACGCCCAGGTGGAACCGGGCGAACGTGCCCGCCTGCGTCGCTACCAGATGGACGTTATCGGAGAGGGCAGCACAGCCGAAGTCTTCACCAGTATCCTCGAACGGCATGGCCTGCAGCAGGACACGCCCTTCATGGAGGCCGACTACGAAGCACTGAAGCGGGCAATGCGTCGTGCTGCCGTGGAACACGGCTATTTCGATGCTCGCTTCACCCGGGCCCGGGTGGACGTCTGGCCCTCCGAGGCTGCTGCCGACGTGACCCTGGAATTCGCCACCGGTCCGCGTTACCAGTTCGGCCTGACGCACATCGACCTTGAGCCCGACGTGCTCGATGACCGGATGCTGGCGCGCTTCCTGCTTATCGAACCCGGCACCTTCTACAGCCGCAGTGATATCGAGCGCCTGCGCCGAAGACTGCTTCAGGCTGGCTACTTCGAGAGCGTTGCCGTCAACGCCCGCACCGAGGATCGCCAGTTCGGCATGGTGGACGTTGACGTGGAACTGGCCATGCGCCCTCGCCATGAAGTGGCCGGGGGTCTGGGTTTTTCCACAGACTACGGACCGAGACTGCGCAGCAGCTACGAGAATCGCTACCTGAATCGCCTGGGCCACCGCGGCGTCGTGCGCCTGAACCTGTCGCCGGTACTGCAGGAACTGCAGACCGACTACAGTCTGCCATTGCGTGGTCGCGACGATGCCTGGCTGATCTTCGATGCAGGAGTGCAGCGTGAGAAGACTGACTCAGCAGAAACGCTGATTCAGTCCCTGGGCGTCCGTCGCATGCGCAACGGTCCCTGGGGGACCCGTCTGACCGAATCACTGCAGCTGCAACGCGAAGACTTCGATGTGGCGAGCGATGATGACGTGGCCTATCTGGTCATGCCGGGACTGGGCCTCAGCCGCAGTCAGCAGACCCGGGCGCGACCGCTGGAAATCGGCTGGCGCTGGGATGCGCAGGTGCGCGGGACCAGCGAACCCGTCTCCACCACGACGTTCGCCCAGCTTTACCTGCGCGGCGTGGGTGCACTGCCGCTGGGGGAGCGTATGCGCGTACTGGGGCGCGTGGAATTCGGCACCACCTGGGCCGCATCGCTCTCCGAACTACCCACTTCAGTGCGCTTCTTCGCTGGTGGTGATCGCTCGGTGCGCGGCTACGCCCTGGATGCGCTGGGCCCGACCGACGACGCGGGTGACGTGCGCGGCGGCCGTCACCTGACCGTGGCCAGCGTGGAGCTGGAGCGGGTTGTCCGGGAGAACTGGTCAGTGGCCCTGTTCGTGGACTCGGGTGGAGCCTTCAACAACACCTCCGACCCCTGGTCCACTGGCATCGGCGCCGGCGTGCGCTGGCAATCACCGGTGGGGCCCATCGGGCTGGATATCGCGTCGCCGCTGGACGATGACGGTCGAACGATTCGCCTGCACATCGGGGTGGGGAGTACATTCCAGTGAATCGCACCCTGATCTGGTTCCTGCTGCTGCTTGGTTCGCTGGTGGTCCTCAGCTACTCGGCGCTGCAGAGCAACTGGCTGCGAGACCAGGTGCTGACCCGCGGTCTGGATGCCGCCACCGAAAGCTGGCAGCTGGAACGGGCAGAAGGCAACCTGCTACACGGCCTCACCCTGCATGGACTGCGGCTGGAACTGGCAGCGGCCACCATCGAGCTGGATCGGTTCGATCTGCAGCCGGCGTTCGAGCGCCTGCTCTGGGGGCGGCTGGCAATTCGCCATATCGTACTGACCCGCCCCCGAATCGAACTGCACGAGGTGACCACCACTGACGACACCGGTGCCAGTGCAGCGGAGCTGGACCTGTACCTGCCACTGTCCGTGCAGATTGCCCACCTTGCCGTCCACGAGCTGGAACTGCACCAGGACGGCGCGCCGTTGATCCAGGGCCTGAGCACATCCCTGTCACTGACGGCACAGGGCTCCCGCCTGAGCGTTGACGACTTCCGGCTGGTCTGGCCCGACCAGCGGCTGCGTGTGTCAGGGGGCGGAACGCTGTCGATGGTGCCGGACCTGCCCCTTACAGCAGGACTCGATCTGACCCGCTATCCGGCCTCCGAGCAGGAACCACCCGTGCACCTGCAACTGATCGTCAACGGTGACATGCACCGGATCGACGGTCGCGCAGAACTGCAGCAACCGACCTCGGGCCTGGTCCGGTTCACGCTGGAGCCTGAAAGCCTGGCTTTCCGCCTGGACGGAGACGTGGCCGCACTGACCTGGCCGGACCCGGAACTGGCCGCCACCCTCGAACAGCTGACATTCAGCGCGCAGGGCGATCCGGAGGCCATCGACTGGTCGATCTCCGGGCGCGGGGCCTGGGATGAGGTGCCCGCCAGCCTGGATGGCCGTGGTCGACTGACGCCGGAGCGGCTCGAGATCGAGTCTGCGGCGATCGGGTTCGATGCCCTTGCAGGACAGCTGAGCGGCCGGCTGGATCTGACCGGCGAGCAGGCATTCATGGCAGAGCTGGCCATGCAGGATCTGGACGTCAGTCACTGGTTCCCGGACTGGCCCAGCCGACTGCAGCTCGACACCCGAATCGAGGGCCGACTTCCGGGTGAACAGCAGCCACTTGCCGTTCAGGTGCCTCGCCTTCAGCTGCGCGGAGACTGGAATGCCGTGCCCGCCCGGCTGGACGCAAGTCTGAGCGCCACGCTGGAAGGTGACGATAGCCGGCTGCAGATTTCGCATCTGGAGCTGAGTGCAGGCCGCAACGAACTGGACCTGACCGGCGAACTGAGCGACCGGATCCAGCTCGACCTGGATGCCAGACTGCAGGACCTGGGCCAGCTCTGGCCCGGCCTGGAGGGGGCCCTGACGGCCACTGCGCAGGCCACCGGCGAACGCATCAGTCCGCGGCTGGTCACCCGCGGCCATGCCGAACAGGCCGGCTACGAAGGACTGCAGGCCAAGCAGCTGAGCTGGGACGGCGAAATCGACCTGCGGGCGGAAGCCGACAATCGCATGGAGATCAGTCTGACTGGCCTGACTGTGGCCGATACCCGCATCGACTCCGATCTACAGTTGAGTGGCAGCTGGCCGCGACTCGCCATGCATGGCAATACTCGCATGAAAGAACTGGACGTCCGGGTGGATCACAGGCTCGGCTTCGATGCCGAAGCGCTCGACAGGATCGAGCTGCAGCAACTGGATCTGGGACTTCCACTGGTCGGGGACTGGAGCCTGGAATCCGCGATGGAACTGTCCTGGGACCTGGCCGCCAGCGCTGCGCGACTGAGTGCAGCCTGCCTGCGCCAGGCGGAAGACGCTCGTTTGTGCTGGCAGGACGCCTATCTGCACCCGGAGGACAGCGAGCTGGATCTGACCCTGGAAACTCTCGATCTGGAGCTGCTGCGCCCTTACCTGCCGCCGACGCTGCAGGTCGATGGCGCACTGGACCTGCGCGTGGGGCTGCGCGGGACGACGCTATCGGGCGAGCTCACGGGTGACAGCATCATGCTCTCGGTGCTTGATCCGGATCTGGACGAAATGCTGTTCGAGGACGAGCTGCAGGTGCTGCAACTCGATTTCGGCCACCGGGAAGGTGAGCTCAATGCCGACCTGCAGGCTCGCGCAATCAGCGCCGGTCGCATCCAGTGGACTGCGACCCTGCTCTCCGATCCGGAGCAACTGCAGACATCACCTGCAGCCGCCCTGCTCGACGCGGCCCTGACCTCGCGCCTGGACCTGGCGATCGACGAGCTGGCACCTTTCACGCCCCTGATTCCGGGCCCTGCGCGTGCAGAAGGCGGCCTGCAGGGTACGCTTCACCTCTCCGGCACCTTGGCAGAACCCGCAATCAGCGGTTTCGCTGACCTGGAGGGTCGGCTGGCCCTGCTCAACCTTGGACTGGAACTGGACCCACTCCAGGTGAGTATCAGCACCCTTCCCGGCAGTGCCGCCCAGCTTACTGGCAGCGCCACGATCGATGGCCAGACCGTGCAGCTGCTGGGCAGTCTGGACTGGCTCGGCGAAGACGGTCCGGTGGCCGAGGCCACCCTGACCGGCGACCGGATTCCGCTGGCGCTGGGCCCGGAGTTGAGCCTGGTCCTGACTCCCAACCTGCAGTTGCGCTATGACGATTCGGGGGCACGCCTGAGCGGTCGCGCCGTCGTTCCCGAAGCCCGCATCCGGGTGCAGGCATTGCCGGAAGGAGGTGGCGATACACTGTCGGCTGATGTGGTGATCCATCATGACAATGGCGAGACCGTGGCCGAGCGCGCCCTGCCCTTCTGGCTGGACCTGGAAGTAGTGCTTGGCGATCAGGTCCGCCTGTCCGCCTCCGGCCTCGAAACCCGCCTGGCCGGCCGGCTGCGGTTGCGCCAGTCCCCCGAGTTCCCGTTGAGCGCCCAGGGGCAGCTGCAGACACGCGATGGCGCATTCAATGCCTATGGCCAGGACCTGACCATTCAGCGCGGGCGGCTGGATTTTGACGGCCCGCTGGACAATCCGGCAGTCGATGTCCTGGCCATACGCCGAGTCGGTGATGCAGAGGTCGGCATCCAGGTCAGCGGCTTCGCCTATACGCTTGAAACCCGGCTGCATTCGGCACCGCCCAGAGACGATGCCGAGGCGCTCACCATGCTGATCACCGGGCGCGAACCCGGCGAGGCCAGCTCTGCTGACATGGATCGGGTCAGCGAGGCTGCACTGGCATTCGGGCTGGGCCAGGCCACGCCAGTCCTTGGCAGGCTGGTCAATCAGCTGGGCATCGACGAGCTGGCACTGGACAGCCCTCTGGACGAAGACACGGGTGCAATACTGGTGGGTACACAAGTCACTGATGACATCTACATCCGCTACACCTACGGACTGCATACGCGAGTCGGCGGTCTGCTGATCGAATATCGGCTCACAGACTGGCTGTCAGTGCAGTCGGAAACCGGCACAACCCAGGCGATCGACCTGATCTTCCGGCGCGAGATTCGCTGAGCATGCACAAGCTCCTGCTGCCCATCGCAGCGCTCCTGATCTCGGACGCGTTGCTGCTGACCGGACATGGCCTGCAGCTCACGCTGCTGCCCCTGCGCGCCGCGCTGGAAGGATTCAGCGATGCCCAGATCGGGCTGACCGGTTCCGCCTACTTCATCGGCTTCGTCGCCGGATGCCTGCTGTCACCCCTGGTGGTACGCCGGGTCGGCCATATCCGCAGCTTCGCAGTGCTGACCAGCGCCTTTTCCGCACTGATACTGGTGTTCGACCTGATCCCCCACTTCTGGACCTGGCTGCTGCTGCGCTTCATGACCGGCGCCTGCATTTCCGGTCTCTACATGATCATCGAGAGCTGGCTGAACGAGCGTTCCACCAGCGAAACACGCGGTACCGTTCTCTCGATCTATACCATCATCAATCTGTCCATGATCGTGCTCGGCCAGCAGCTCATCAATCTGGCCGAACCGGAGACGACTACCCTGTTCGCCATCGCCGCGATCCTGCTCTCGCTGGCCATCATTCCGGTGTCCATGACCAGTGCGCTGGCACCAGCGCCACTGCACCGGGTGCGGATCGACGCCCGCAAGGTCTGGAATCTGTCACGAGTAGGCGTGGGTGGAGCGGTAGCTGCCGGCCTTGCAACAGGAGCCTTCTGGAGTCTCGGGCCAGTCTATGCGCGCGAAGCAGGACTCAGTACCAGGGACCTGACCTGGTTCATGAGCCTGGCCGTGCTCGGAGGGGCTGTCCTGCAGTTTCCGCTTGGCCGGCTGTCGGATCATTTCGACCGGCGCATCATCGTCGCCGCCACGGCAGCAACCGGCACCCTGGTTTCGGCAGCGCTGGGACTGCTTACTGCTGCACCATTCACCGTGCTGCTGGCGCTTGCATTCTTCTGGGGCGCCACCTCCATGACCCTCTACGCAATCTGCCTGGCACATGCCAATGACCGCGCAGAGCCCGAGGACTTCGTCATGGTGGGCACCAGCATCCTGCTGATGTTCGGCGCCGCATCGGCGCTGGGTGCCCCGCTTGCGGCTCTGCTGATGTGGCTTGCCGGACCGGGCGGGCTGTTCCTGTTCTCGGCACTGGTGATGGCGCTGCTCACCATTGGCACCATCCGCCGTCGACGCACTCATTACCTGCCCGTCGTGGACGAGACCGTACCGTTCCGACAGGTGGCCGCAGTGGGCACTCCGGCAGCGCTGGAGATGGACCCGCGCACTGAGATCGCGGCCGTGCCCATGCCGGAGCCACCACCGGATCATCCGGAAGCTGCCGAGTACGCAGCCTCCCACAAGCAGGCACCGCCAGCCGCGGCCGATGAAGCAGCACCAGAATCGCGTTCATGATCCTGGTCGAGGACGCGTACACGAGGAATCGGTCGAATACGTACGGGCCTGGGTGAGGTGGCCGGCGCGCGGTCTGTCGCTACTCTAGGGAGACGCTGATCAATGCGCCCGAGCGCCAGAGCGCGGGCGCATTGATCAGCGCCTCCCCAAGGCGACCTGAGCGAAGCTCAGCCGGCACCATCCAGCGCGAACTTCTGCAGCACGGCCAGTGGAATGAGCTCCAGCGCGCTCTCGTGCGTCGCAGCCAGCACCACGCCGGGCGCAGCATTCTGGCGCCAGGCCTGAATCCAGCGCGCAGCGCACACGCACCACTGGTCGCCCGGCTTCAGACCGGGGAAACCGTATTCCGGTACCGGAGTGATCAGGTCGTTGCCCTGCTGGGCGGAAAACTGCAGAAA
>LFIK01000724.1_pt1 | contig 25222 bp, 36 predicted proteins | sample 643401 | NCBI WGS metagenome assembly LFIK01 (sample SAMN03777447, study PRJNA286221) | soda lake metagenome | biome: soda lake; feature: Kulunda steppe; material: water; isolation source: sample T5-Br brine of Lake Tanatar-5 | place: Russia: Kulunda steppe | collected 2010-07
CACACACACACACACACACACACACACACACACACACACACGCACACACACACACACACACACACACATTGCAAGCAAACAAAAACACACACATATGCAGACACACGCATACACACGCACGGTCAAGCAACAAGCTCACACCCGCTCACCTCCCCAAACACACACACAAGCACACACTCATACACACGCAACGGCACACCTACACGCTCCGGCACAGCGATATTTAAAGCTTTGAGTGCATGTCTATACACACAGACGCAGACACGCACACACAGGCACACGCGCACATGCAAATGCACACACGCACGCACACGCACACAGTATCCACGCACGCTCGCAAACACAACGCATACATGCATGCAAAAACACACACGCATGCACATGCACACATGTTTGCACGTAAACAAAGCACAAAAACACATGCACAAAAACACACAATGCAGGGAGCGTGCATGTAATGCAGACAAACGCAAGCGCGCGCACTAATGCACACACACACATATGCGAGCGTACACGCATACACAAACAGAGCATTCACACATACACGTATGCATACATGCTTGTGAGCGCACATAACTTTGCTTTAAGGTTTGAATTGCTGCTACATTACTTCTAAGGTGATCATCATCACGGGTCCCACTGCGGTGGGCAAGACTGGCGTAGGCCTGGATGTGGCCCTAGCGCTCGATGGTGAAGTCATCAGCGCTGACAGCGTGCAAGTATATAGAGGCTTGGACATTGGATCTGACAAGGTGTGTATGTATGCATGCATCCAATTACATGTGTATGGTGCTGTGCAACTTGAAAAGACATGCGCTCGTAAGTGTTTGTTTTTTGCTTGCGTGTGCGGCTTTTGGCTTAAAATCAATCGTTGTTGAAACAAGGGAAGACTACCACAAGCGTACTCACAGTTTTTCCAAGGACTTTCGTTGAGTTTACGACAGCTGCAAGCCTGCTTGATAGTGCGCCTGCTAGCATCCATACACACATTACATATGTGACACATGTGTCCCCCTCCCCCGTGTAAGGGCTGCGCAACAAAAACTGTGCTGAGGCATGCATTCCGCCACCCTCATGCAGCCGCAAGAGAGCTTAATCAGTATGAGTGCCCTTGCTTGCAGCTCCCTGTGTCAGAGCGTAAGGGCGTACCCCACCATTTAATTGACGTGCTGGAAGTGCACGAAGACTATTCTGCTGGGCGCTTTCATGATGACGCGCATGCAGCAATCCGTGATGTGCTTTCGGTGAGTGCATCCTGTGAGTGCGAGGGTGATAAGGTCATACAGGTCAGTCAACATGAGTGCCAACACAATTGCCAAGACAATGCAAGTGACAATGTCCTTGAGGGAAGAAGCATCCATAGCCTTATTTTGTGGCCTGAATTGCCCGCTGACGTGCTCTACTGCGTGCTTCATGCACTTGCCCTCCTGCATAAGGAACCCTACCCACTTTTCAGGGCCATGCAAGTCCACGTGGGTTGGGAAGCCAAATGAAACAAGCGCTGGCATTTAATGCTTTCAAGCACATGGTCCGCCCATGACTACCTCTGTGTTTGTGTGGGCGTGTGTATGCGTGTGCGTATGTGCGCGAGTGCATGCATCCGTTGAGGCTAGTTGAATGCTTGTTGAGCCTAGTTTAATGCTCAGCACGGTTGTGTGCGTGCTGTTTTCTGAGGCCCAGGCTCACCCCACCTGCGCTTTCTCCAGGTAGGCCAGCTGAGCACAGACCTGTGTCACATGTTGCGCACTGACTTGCGTCACATTTGTTGCTATGTGCAGCGAGGTCGGACCCCAGTGGTGGTAGGGGGTACGGGCTTCTACCTGCGCTTCCTCCAGGAGGGCAAGCCCCAGGCCGACAAGACGACGCCCGAGGTCGCTTCGGCTGTCAAAGAGGAGATTCAAAAGGTGCCTGCTTGAGGGTAATGCGCCTTCGCCTGCCTGAGGGGCTTTTGTAACTGAGGGGCTCTGAGTTAGGCTGCTGCCTTGCTTGCCAAGGCTGGGATGCTTTTAGAACAGACCACTGCCCTCCCCCATGTAACGAGGGCGCCTATCAGGGAGCTCCCTCCCCCCCTCTTCCTTCTTGTTTCTCTCGACAAGGCGTCGGTGTGTGCGTCAGGTTGATACTGTAAAGCAGCAGCGCCATGATGGGGAAGGAGGCTGCCTGCCTTTAATGGGAAGGTGGGGGGCACAGGCTGTAGGGAGAGGATTAGAAGGCATGGGTCTGACACCAGGCCCAGTGATCAGTGCATGAACAGCCCCGCAGCTGAGCTCAGGATGCTTTGACTCGTTTGGCAGGTGTGGCAGGATGAGGCGACAAAGCTGGGAATTGAAGGCGGAGCAGATGGCTTGTCTCTAGCTCAGAAGTGGGGCACCGCTGTGAGGCTTCTTGGGGTGTGGGGAGACGCTGACGCCATGCACAAGTAAGGAGTTTGGCTATGCGCGCACGTAACCTGCCTTCTGAGAGAAGAGCACGCTGGCAGACATTGACTTGATGCCTTGTGGAACATTATGGAGACCTTTGTTGGGAGTGATTGATTGTAGTAGGTAGCTGGTGCGCAAGCCGCCTGCACCTATGCCTGTGCCCCCCAGTGCATCTATGCCTGCCCCCCCAGTGCATCTATGCCTGCCCTCCACTCCCCCTTCCACCTCTGTACAATGCCTCACTGGTGCATGGGCAGCCTACTAACATCCCATGCGCCGTGTACAGAGGGGTAAGGCTGTGCCCGCGTGTCTCCTGCTGCATCTGCACATAGCTCTCATGCATGAGCGGCCTGCACAGGAGGTGGCCTCCTACCCTTAGATGCAGGCCACTCCTTCTAGAACTGGCCATGGCCAGCCACCACCAGCGGGTGTGCATGTCTCCACTGAGAGCCTTCGGAGTGCGTGCTATCTTGATCCATGTTGCAGCTGATGACAGCACTGCTTGGAGGCCCCCCATGGATCCAAGCCAGCATCCAAGGTACTGCGACCAGGCATGGGCATGGATCCGGGCACCAGGCATGGGCATGGGCGCCAGGCACGGGCACCAGGCATGGGCATCACGCACCTGTCAGCGGCCCACCATTGGTGGATGGGTGCCGTGCGTGTTGTGCAGGATCTCTCAGGAGACAAACAACTACTACCGGCTGGAACGGGCCCTCGCAGTGCTGCGCTTGACAGGGCGGAAGCGCGCAGAAGTGGACATCGGGGCGCAGGTACTGCAAGAGCAGTGCCTGACCTTGCCTTTGTGCCTGGTACCCCGATCCAGGGAAAGAAGTAGGCTGTACCCCATCTCTGACCCATGTCTTTCCTGCCCTTGATGCGAACCTGATGCACACGCTTGTTAGTCCAAGGCATCCACTGCTGCCCCTTGACAGCAATAAAGAGGAGATGTAGTCAGCGCGCTCGTGTCTTCAAGCCTGGCATGCCTATGCTGCACCCATCCTGGCTGCTTTGGTACATGGGCATCTTTCCGTTCCTGCTCCAAGATGCCACTTGAAGCCTGTTGCCTGCTCACTCCCGCTGCAACCCGCAAGCTGGCCATTGACAGCGGCAACGACATGGCGCGCACAAGCAGTGGGCGAGCTGCAAGCACCAGCAAGCCTGGGCAGGAGCTGGACTTTCGTCTGTTCTTTCTGCATCGTGACCGGGAGGTGTTGTACAGACGCTGCAATGCTCGAGTGACTGACATGGTACGGGGTGCAGGGCCTGGCTGGCTTGGCTTGCAGAACCAGTATGATTAGGACCCCCTGGAACAGGAGCCTGTTGTCTTGTGCTGCTTTGATATGGCTGATTCTCATTCTCACGCATCTGAGGAGTTACCATGAAGGGCTACTAGTGGACTGCTTGATCCCTGAAGGACAAAAATGCGTGCTTTGGCAGGGTTCTATCTTCTGTTTGTGCAATGCCTAAGCATTTACAGAATAGTTGGGCGTCTAGGAAGCCATGCTTATGGTGCATGTGCCCCGTGTGACACTGGAGCACAAGGCGCACGAGTCTATGAGCATGTTGAAGCTGCCCAGCGCAAACATTGCCTGGCAACAATGCGCCAATCCAAGCATATGAAGATGATGAATCATCATTGATTATGCATAACGTCTGAAAACCCAGGCTATGGGTGCTTCACGTTTTGCTGTCTCAATGTAGGGTTTTCAGCGCTTGCTGTGCAGGTGTTGGGCCTTGGACTGCTGGACGAGGCGGCCATGCTCCTGGGCAAAGGTATCTCAAGTTGTGATGGCGCTGCACCAGGGAGTATGGCTGGGAAAGCGGTGGGCTATCGTCAGGCTATTGAGTGGATTCTGCAGGTGTGTGCGCTTCAAGTCAGGTGTGTGCGCTCCAAGTCAGGTGTATGCGCTTGAAGTCATCCATCGTTGAGGCCTAACCTCGGTACAGGGGCTGACGCAGCTGAAAGGTTTCTTGATGATCAGGACTGCAGTTTTTCTGATGCTCTTGACACACACCAGACTTATTTTCTTTGATGTACAACTTGCCACCTTATGGGAGCTGGGTGATAAGCGACTCTGTCTGAGAACCTGCTTTGCCTGGAATAGCCATCCCTGCTTTCCATTATTTCTTACGGACAAGCTTGTAGGACCACACAGTGCTGGTGCAATTTCTCTCCTTGCGCTTAGGTGGCAGATGCAGAGGTCATAAGCCGCGAAGACATAGTAGCGCTGGTCGATGCCATTTGCTTCAACACGCACAAGCTAGTCCGGCACCAGATGACTTGGTTCAGGGACAACAGCTCATACAAGGTGAGGTGTCTCGGGGTAACGCAGCTGGCTGAAGGGTTTGGAATGAAGCAAGCCTGCTGTGCAATTGTCACATGTATCATGCCGCCCTGTCATACTAGCTGGAAGCCCCCTGTGCTTACAAACAAGTCAGCAAGATAGGCACCTGAGTTATAAATGCCCAGAACAGCCTGCCATGGCCGTCACCATGGTCTACAGTATCACCATCGTAGCATTCACTGCAGTCACGCGTCCCTCTGCCATCCAGTGGATTGACATGGACCAGCTAGACGAGGCTGCGGCGACTGGGTCGTCTCAGCTGACAGCCACAGATGCAGCAGTTGCCATGATTTTGGACCATGCTCGGCGCCCTGAACATGAAGGTAAACTGACCTTCTTCAGTGTCCCCCCCCTTTGTGTTGGCTCAGTCTGCGTCTGCCCTTGCATCTCGAACAGATGCATGCAATGACCCAAAACGTCATGCAGAGGCTGAACAAATTGATGTACATGCATACCATGTTCCATACCAAATGCATACTAAGCATGCAACAGGGGGGGGTGAAACTAGGCCATTTGGAGGGGCTTTCGTTTCCCAGGCTTTCTTGGCCCGATGGCTGCACTTTTCTAAATTTCTTCCAGGCATAAAGTACAACTTCATTTTGGCGAAAAGTGCCTGAGTCAGAGGCAGGAAAGCTGGAAGCTGGCAGAGGTTGCATTTCTTGCATGGAAGAGAGACCTAAGGAGCCAAAACATTAGGCCATTCGTGCAAAAGCACCAAAATGCATCATTGACGATGATCATTCATTGTTGACCCTTATGCAACCCTAAGTTGGTCTGTAAGAAAAATCAGGGTATGGGAGGGTCTAGTTCTCACCCCCTAGGGCTGGGTTTGTCTGATTCCAATGACACATCTTCCCACCCACAGCACCTTTCCATCCCTCTTCTTTGTTTTTGTTTTGTGGCCTGATGGCCTTTTGATGATCACAATGCACAGGTAAATGCAGTAAGGCAGATGCAGAAAGGTTTTACTGTAACTGATCAAGAATGCAAAAGTCTCTTAGCGCTTTCAAATACGACAGCATTCATAGAGATATAATATTCATAGAGATAAAATGACTCAATTCAGTGCTCCAAGTGGTCCAAAATGTCGATGTTTCTAGTTTTACTGCCAGAACTTCCACCCCACTTTTGAGCAGGTTTGGCAATGGTTCCCCAGGTGCATTGTTAGCATGTACAATTTCCAACAATTCTTCAATGATATGCCCAGCAATTATTGCCAAACCTGCACAAACATGTGCTCTCAATTCTGTTCACTAGTCCCCCACCCTGATCCTGCAAGCCAGCCGGGCTTGTCTGGAAACTCCCACGTAGCACACCAGAGAGGGTGATATTCAGACAGTAAGATTTTGAACTCCTATAAATCGTCCTATGATGTAGGCAGCATGAATCCAAAGAGTAGAATATTATAGGGCAAGAGCCTGGGTCTTAGCCACAGGCGCGTTTCACGACCAAATGCACGTACGTGCTCATGCAGCCAGTGCCATTTTGCTTAAGTGACCCTAATCTGCAATGTCCTGACCCTTGGCAGTCATGCTTGTACCCCTCAATCAACAACTGCGTAACCTGCAAGCTAAATTTGGTGCATATTTGTTCATTCTACATTGCCCAGGGGAGTGTCCCGCGGACAGTGGCCGATTAGAAATGGCCCAGGCAAAGCGGCTGAAGACAATGCATGGTGGAGGCCCGTTTCACGCCGTTGTCGCAGCAGCCTCAGCCAACGTGGCTGCCGTCTCCAAGCATCAGAAGCAGCAGCACAAGCAGCAGCAGCGGCAGCTAAATGCAAGCCAAGGGGCGCCCAGCCTTGGAGATGCTCAGGGGCGCAGGCCAGATGCCGGCATCGCGCCTGATGAGGGCTTGCAAGTGTCTGCAGCGAAAGTTGACAGTGCTGTCCAGTACAGCAACAGCAGTGGGCAGCAGGTGTTGGAGAGCTTCATGGGCAGGACAGCTGAGCAGCTGCTGGCGGAAGTTGATCTTGCGGCTGCTCATGTGAGCCAGGTTCTGTTACCCCAGCTACGGAAAAACGCCTGCTTCCAGGAGTTGTTGGCGAGTGCACGCGCAGAGCGTGAAACAGCTTTAGTGCAGCAGGCCGCCAAAGCAAAACGAAGGCTTCAAGAACGGAAGCAGAAGGCAGCAGACAGGGCGGCTGCTAGGCAGCACGCACAGTGACCTTGCTGCTTTCTGCAGCCATACTAGTACTCTTTATTTGCCTCCGGGGTCACAAGGATCAACAACTGGGCTTGTGTGCAGCCTACTTGTGTGCATTTGGGTAATGCCTTGGAGGCGCCCAGGGTGCCCAAAACCTCCAATATCTGCATTTGCAGATGATATAAGATAAGGCTTACAAGAAGATAACTTATCTTAGATAAGGCCTTCAGTCAAGAAGTGCGACTGCTAGCAGATATGTATAAGATAAGCATCATCGCCAAGGGTCTAAAGTCTCAGGCAAATTCAGTAGGGTCACCACGGGCCCCAAATTTACAAGTTATGGGCTAACCGCCAGCCAGGTCGTTAGGCTGATTGGTCTGTTGCTGGTCTTTCCCAGCCAGAATGAAGTTTCATACAACTTTGAATTTGACCTTCAGCCAGGAAGTTTGACTGTTCAGTTTGCTGGTGAACACCTGCCATACAGAAAACATCCGTAAGTACTGTGATAAAACGATAGGAATCATTAGTTTGTTTCTGGAAAAAATTGAAGAAATCCTCAGAACAAGCTTGGGAGAAATAAAAAGCTCCAGTCTGATTGACAGTAATTTGTTTGCTAGTGGTAAATCGTGAAACAAGTTTGCAAAGTGAAGCCTCAACGAACACATTTGCATGCAAGGACACAGGAAAAGAGCGTGTTTTTGGTCCTGAATTGCTGCAAGATCACACTTATCACATGTACCATCATGATGTTCCCAGCTTCTTGTCTCGACACGCAGCGCATGGGAATGTAACCTGAAACGTACCGCATTGCGATGTGTTTGCCTGCCCAAATCCGGATGCAGATACCTAGGTACAGAAAAAGGCGGTCCATCAACAGTCACCGACCTAAGAGGCAAAGCAACCCAATTATGACATTTTGCAGCCTTGTCTGTGTGATCTTCATTGCCTAGCTGGTTTCCCTGGTTCCAAATACTCCTCAACCTCTTTCTCACATCAACTTGACAAGTTGTTGAACGACAAATTCTGACTGTGGAATTGCTTGAAATGTTCTCACGTAATGTTGGAAATCACCGTTCCTTTCCAAACCATGTACAGCATCCAAGAACTCAGCACTCCAGCACTTCTTGTTGATAGTGCTCATCGCAACATCAGCCTTGAGGACTTCGGCAAGAGTGCTACTATGACTGCGTAACAGATCATTATAAAATTTCACAGCCGCTTGGAACCAATAGAATTGCAAGGGCTCTTGGCCACACTCACGTAACACAGACCAGTTGGGAGTGGTGCGCTTTACACCTAAGATTCCTTTAAGCATCATGCTTCACATGATGCACATGTGAACTGTTTGCAGAGGGCAGTCCATCTCAGCTCCTTGCTTCATGTACCTAGTGCCCCATATTTGACTTGCATACATGCTTGCTGGAAGTGCATATCCTTTAGCCAGCCAAAGCATGCTGTGTGGTCTATCTGTCAACCGGTGCTCCGATGCAAACTGCTTGATTCTACGACAACCAGCCATGAAAGGCGTAAGCATATTCTCAGCTGCAGCAGCCATATTGTGTGTCTTGGTGAAGATCATGCCCAGGTATTAAAAAGAATCTTTGTTGGCAAGCTGCGATCCTCCTGGCATGAACACAGGTACCCTTGTGCATCAAGAGTTAAAGTGCACCACCTCTGATTTTGATGTGTTTACAATCAGTCCCTTCCTTAGAGCGTAGGCGCTCAGCCTATCCAACATCACCTGCAGTTGGCCTGGCTCATTTGCAGTTAAGCGCAGATCATCTGCATACAACATGTGTGTTACGCAAACATCAGCTCTTCCTGTCACCGCCCCACGTAAGTCCCAGGCTATGCAATCAACATCATTGATGAGAGAGAAAAAGCAAAGGTGAAAGAGGGCATCCTTGTTTGACACCACGAGTAAGCACCATTGCTTGCTTAGTTCCTTCCACCAGCACATACTCGTCTGCATCATGCAGATTTTAAATGATCATCAAGAGGCAGGTGGGCATGCAATTGCGTTGGAGGTGCTCCCAAAGGGCACACCTAGGAATGGAGTCATACGCCTGCTTGAAATCAATAAATGCTGCATGCAAGCTAGGTGAGCCATGAGGTTCTTTTGTTTGCGCAGCATGCAGCAAATGTCTGAGGATAAACATGGGCTGGAGAGTGTTTCTGCCTGGATAGAAACTAAATTGCGTGTCAGGTATCTTACTGTTCTTCTGACACCACTCCATCATGTATACTCTCGGGACATTCACATACAGCCTGTACATTGTGTGTACCAGCTAAAGAATAGTCCATAACGTCCGAAATGAAATGGCAGAGTTTGTCGTGCCGTTGAGAAAAAAATCAGAGACAGTCTAACTAGGCAAGGCATGTAAGGTTAGGTTAGGTTACAAAGCTGTACCTGCCAAACGAGGGCAGCTTAGCTGAAGCCAAACGGGCCTGCAACCAAGACCAACAAAAGGCAGGCAAGGTTGTGATCAAATCTAGGCACAGCATTCTAAGCACTCATCTACAAACAACGCAAGGCCTTTGGTGTCTGCTTGGCTGATAAAGTCTCTTAGCCTGTTTGAGCTACCAGGGGGGGGATCGGAAGAATGGACAGTGCTTGACGCGCAAGTTTGCCAAGTCAGCACTCGGGCAATCTAAGAGGACATGCTCTTCATCTTGCACCCAGTGCCAGTTGCATTTAGTGCAGATTCTGAGCTCTAAAGGAACTCTGCGCTGTTGTCGGAGCTGCTCGATATTCAAATTGTGACCAGAGAGTATTAGTCTGGAGAGAGCACTAGACAAACGGTTTGGGATATTGTGTCGTAGGTATAAAGGCAGAGTTGGTTTTGTTCAACGTTTCCGATCATCCCAAAAGCCAATCTGACACCCTATGGGCACTCCAAAATGGGTGTGATATGTCCTCATGATTCTGCTGGAAACATGTGCATCATGAGGGTGAATCTGGTCCAGATCTTTCCATTCTCGGATCGTCTGCTCACGCAACAACAGTTCAAAGTCACTCATGTTGATTTTGGAACGGCTCATGATAGCAGAGGCGTGCTCATCAGTCCCTGGTATTTCATGAAGAGCAGATAAGACTTCAAATGTCCAACTTCCTTTTTTGTGAGCCAGCCTCAATTCAGCTTCATTGATCTTGCTCAGCAAGGCATTGTTGCTTGTCAAAAGGCTGTTCCAGAAGCGAGCAACACAGCGGAGCCAGTAGAAGTATAGGCGCAGCTGACCTGTCTCTCTTAGTAGGCAATGTGTGTTTGTGCTTCGTTTCACAGACAACAACATCTTTAGAAAGGAAATGTGGTGGATGTGGGCTTTGGTTGTAGCAGATGATTTGAATGTGAGTCTTTGTAGCCCAAACTTGACATCCATAAAGGCCGGCAGAGAGTGCAAAGACTTGAAAAATCCAGAGCATGGCATGCTTTCTGTTCTTGATACCCAACTCAGCAAATCCTCCACACTCTGGCTGTGGCACCAGCAAAACTGCGGGCCATCTGGTTTGAGGCATTTGTCATCCTTCCATTGTGGCTGAGGATCGTGCCCAAGTATTTGAATTCTTGCACACGCTCAAGTTGAGTGCCACTGTAGCAAAATATCGGTGGGATGAAGCAAAAAAAGGCCATGGTTTTGGTCTTGTGCATATTCAGCGTCAGCCTTTTTTAAGCCGTGTAGGTATGGAATCGGTCGAGTTGGAGCTGGAGGTGGTGGGCAGTGTTGGTAGTAAGTGCAATATCATCTTTGTATTCACAATGGGAAACTTGGGTTGTTTGCAAGGCTGTCATTGCCCCATGATCCGACGCATTCAAGAACTTGCCCAAGTCGTTTGTGAAGAGAGCGTAGAGTAGAGGGCTCAGCGGGTATCCCTGCTTCAGTCCCTGAGTTGCCATATTTTCCTCAAACACCTTGTCTCCGTTAACGAGGATACAAACACTATCTTGGTACAAAGCCCTTATTGCTGAGAGCGAATACTCAGGAACATGAATGTTCTGAAGGTGGGCCCATAGTTTCTCTCTTTGGACATTGTCATAGGTAGCAGTGAGGTCAAGAAAGGCAGTGAAAAGCTTCTTTGTTTTAAGTTCAGCTACCTACCGTGAGGATGTGTCGCAGGATATAGATCGGCTGATTTGTGTTTCTTGTGGGGCAGAATCCAAACTGTGTGTCAGAGATCTGATTCTCAGCCAACGCCCATTCGGTCAGTAAGTCTCTCACCACGTTAGCGCACAATCTGTACATGCATCCATTGATGGCTATAAGCCTGTAGTTCTGTGGAAGAGAAGGCTCAGCTTTCTTGTGGATTGGCGTGATTTTGATTTTTTTCCAGGCCATAGGAAGGAGACCATCACGCAGGAGGAGTTTGAAAAGATCTGTAAGCAATGGAAGGAGCACATTTGCCCTCTGTGCCTCCCTTGTCCATCCATGAATTGTCTCTGCTCGTTTGATAAACAAGGTTGGAAAGGGGTCAAACCCAGGTGAGGAATTAGTGTTCATGCGGGCCATTCTGTTCAATGTACGTGCAAGGTTGGAAAGGGGTCAAACCCAGGTGAGGAGTTAGTGTTCATGCGGGCCATTCTGTTCAATGTACGTGCTCAGTAGGGCCTTAAGAATATATCGTGCAAGGGAGTTTGATCAGGGCTCTGCTGCAAAACAATGTTGATATTGGATCCCTTTCTGTACCTGCCTCCTGGTCATGGTGGAATGGCTATGTCTGTAGTAGTGATCTGCCCTGGTTCGTAACTTGTCGCTCAGAGCCTGGTGCGCATAAGGGAGTCCAGGGACCAGATCTCTTGGTGTACTTGTCTCTTTTGGTGTAAAGTGTTCTTTCAAGTAGTCTGTCCATACATGTGCCGGGATATCCAAACCTATCGATGTTTGGCCATTAAGCTTGCGCTCACGGAAAAACTCAAAATCTTGTACGTCGCGGGCTTCAATCAAATTGGTCACTTTGTTTGCAATGATTATCTTGTGTGAGCAGCGTTTCCTCCTGCAAAGGGAATTGTATTCCTTTTTTAGAGAGCGTGTGGACTGTCTGAGCTTTGCAAGGCATGTAAAATGTAAGGGGCCTCGAAAAAAAGGATTGGCAGAAAGGGAAGAAAAGGAACGAGTAATTTCTTTTGAGAGAGCACACAAACAAGTCTTGACAGTGAAAAAGAACGTGCACCTCATTTTGAACAGTAGCACAGGAACACTTGTCCCAGTGGCCATTTCCACCACGCCAGATGGATGATTCCACTACGAGAATATGTGCTCGCAAGCAAAACCTGCTCACATTCCTGATAACATGCTTAGGATAGATACCGAGGAGGCATCAGGGGAGCACCCCCATTCCCCACCCAAGTGCGTGAATCAGCTTGAAGATCTAAGAGGGGACAGGCAAACCAAAAATGATAAGTCACCAATTTGTTGTCGCTTTCTAGAAGGTTCATGTCAGCAATGTCCCTCCACACTTTCCTCATTCTACACCTCATCAGCAGTGAAATCTGAGTAACAATTAGGGAGCCCCTGAAAGAAAGCTTGTGTATAAGTGTCACAGCCTCGCAATCCCTCAAAGGCGCGCAAAATATCCAAAGCCCAAGATGTTTAAGCCCGAGGCACCGTCTGCATGAAGGGCCTGCTTAAGAGTAGTCAGAGGACAACAACCCATTGTAAAACCTAATGGCAGCTCTAAACCGATTGGTCTATAGCAATAGAATTGCAGAGGTTCATGCGCACACTCACGTAGTACAGCCCAGTTAGGCGCAGACCGCTTCACACCTAGGGTGCCCTTAAAGAAATTTAAATGCAATGTCTGGAGGGTAGGTCTAAATACATCACCTTCGCGCAAAAATCCTGAGCCCCAAACCTGACAGCCATACATACCAGCAGGCACTACATGTGCCTAAGCTAGCCAAAGGGAAGCAAAAGGTCTGACACATAGGGCAGTGTCCCTTACAAACCCACGAATTCGATGAGCTGCTGCAAGCATTGGTGTAGCTGCATGCTCAGACGAGGCTGTCATGTTGAGTGTTCGGAGATATGTCATGCCAAGGTACTTAAACGAGTCAGAGGACTTCAAAGCAGTGCGCCCCCAAAAGTCTATGATCTGCGCACCATCCAGTAAGGATTGAAGAGAAATACATGCAAAAATTGGAAAAGTATTAGGGCTTTAGTTGAGATTCGCTTAACGACGTTAAACGACGTTTAGATTAACGACATAACCTTAATTATGGGCTTTAGTTGAGATTCCTACGCTCTTCAGGAATATGTTCTGTGAAATTCTCACCTCCCTCTCACCCAAATGTTTAAACCAATGAGCAATTGAGAGAAAACCTGCGTACTTGACTGAGATGGAAGGGGTTGAAGGAAAGCTGGTCCATTCCTTGAACCCGTATCTTTTGGGTGTAGAAGGAGACAAGCCTCTGTATGTTGATTTTTCGAGGTAGGCTAACAAGGACTGACTTGGCAGGGTGGGAAGGGGGGGTGCGGCACATCTACGCATGCTAGAAGCTGACCGCATTTTCCTTTCCAGTCTCGCATGATGAACGGGAAAGATGCCTTGCTTACAATGCACTTGTTTGCACCTTAGGACGCTATGGATCGCCCTGGCGCTGCTTGTTCTTCGATGGACCCTTGACAGGACAGTGGTTCCAATGCTTAGGCACTGGCTTTCCAAACACGGCAAAGAGGGTTTGGCCATGAAGTTTTTTGATGACGTGAGTGAGGTTTTAAAATCTGCTTAAAAAGCTAGGTTGCCTGTGGTGCTCTGCCGCTGCCTACTAACTGCCCTCTCCATATCCTGGCTGCAGGCATACATTGTTGTCTGGGCTGCGGCGACTGAGGTGTTTGCCATTCACATCACACTGAACACAAATGGCGACTGCAAACCCTGGAGCACGTACACTTGTTTCAATGGATGGCCCGACCATAAGCTTAACATGCCACAGCGATGGTGAGGTGATGGGGCAAAGCACCAGCGCACATGCATTTCATTGTACCTCTCAGTTTGCAGGCTTCCTAGGAAGGTGGTGTTGGCTCTCTTGAGGAAGCAGGCTTGAAGCTGTGTAGCTGCTTGTGCCTGTGGATGATAAGCAGCCTTGTTCTGATGCTCACAGCTGCCGTGTCTTCCTCAGTGGCCGAGCCTGCACAGGTTCTTGGGAGCAAGCACCCGTTTTGATACATACAGATCTGGGATGCTCGATGGTGGAGAGCCTCTCCTTGTTTCTGATCATTTGCCTGCTATCTGAGAGATTGCTTAGAATGTGTGCGCCCGCAACATGTCCCTTTATATCTCTTGGCTCTGGAACCTACACTGCCTAGGTTTGTTGGGAGGATCTGATGCACACCTGGATAAGATCACTTTCGCAGGTACATGCTTCTCATGTTCCATGGCTACTTGCACGAGGTAGTGGGCGGCTTCATCGGCATCGGCCCCCGTGTGCGCACTGACATGCTCATCCATCATCTTGCCACGATGACACTGATCTCCTCGGCCTACCTCCTCAACCTCTCCCGGATGGGCATCATGTGGCAGGCACTTTTTGACATAAGTAACCCCCTGCTGCACTCAGCAAAGATGATGAACACCCTGAAGTTCCCCCAGGCAAGGCTTCAGGGTTGGCGTTGCCAGTGCTCCTGTGTGCTTGTCCTCTCCCTTGGTGAGCCTCAGTGAATACTGTGCATCCACCCTAGGCGCCCAAGAATGCCTCCTGCAAAGCAATATGCTAAGCACACACATAAGAAGGGCGCGTATCCTGTACAGATCAGGAAAGATGGCAAGCGTCAAGGAAGTTGATCATGGTCCCACTTTCTCTGTGCACATTGGTACAAGACGCAGGCACTGGCTCACACATTTGCTCCTGCCCTGCATGTGTGCTACAGACGGAGACCATCAAGTGGTATGTGTTTGCAGTGTTTGCACTGGCCTTCTTCGTCGCGCGCATCGCCATGGCACCTTTTTCAGTCGTGTGGCCTGCTATCACACAGTCCACAAGGGTAAGCGCAACTCGGCTGTTCTAAACAAGGCAGCTGGACAACATTCGCCGTAACTTAGTGTCCCCTGCAAGATGTGAATGCACTTCTTATTGCCTATCACCGGCTACCTCATAAGCTCTGTCAAATTTTATGAAGAAATTTGCACCAAATACTAGTGCACCAGCTAGCATGCCTGTGTCTTGGCGTGCATTTTTAATTCCAATACCTCAATGTTGTCAATGCTGTGACCTGCAGGTGCTGCCAATTGAGTGGTCTGCCCTTCCCCTCTGCATGATGGTAGTGGTTTGTGGCATGCAATGGCTCTGGTTTTACAAAATAGTGCGCATGGCCACGGGCGCGGATGATGCGCACGGCAAGAAGGAGGCTTAGGTGACCAGCAGCTTTAAAGCCTTGGAATTATTTTGTAACTTCCCAATCCGTGTCCAATCAAAAGTGTGTATGTGTGTTTGTATGTGTGTTTGTCGACTGCCTTTCCATCCATGCTCGGCCTTGTGGGCCTTGCTCAGCTGTAAGCTGCGTGAGTGTGACCGGTGTGACCTTTTGTTTTTGTGGGTCGATTGCTGTTGTGTGAGTGTTCCGTGTTGGTCATAAATTTGCAGCTCGGTACAGCTGCAAATATGTGGTCAAGGCGGTTGTGTTGCACCGGACACCGCATGAGCAGCTTTGAAGGTAATTTCCTATTATGGGAGGTTTGTTCTTAGGCAATTGGTCATAGTCAATTTATGAGCCTTGTGGGCCTACTTCTAGCCGAATACTGTCCCAGAGCTAAGGTGGCGGGCATACAACTCAGTATGGAGCATGCTCCTGCGCTGGATGTATAACCTGTACACCCGGTAAGGGCCATTCATTCCATGGTCTTAGCCTTCGATGACTTTCCAGAATTCAGGCAAGGTTACAAAGATGTACTATCCGAACGAGGGCAGCTAAGCTGAAGCCTAACAGGCCAGCAACCAAAACCATGAAAATGCAAGCTAGGTGGTGTTCTGAAATCCAGGCACAGCATTCCAGGCACTCGCGCATGAACAAGGCCAGGCCTTTGGCGTCTGCTTGACTAACAAAGTCTCTTAACCTATTTGGGTCGCTAGAGAGGGTGCAGAGGAGATGGTGGTGCTTGATGCGCAATTCTGTCAAGTCTGCACTAGGGCAGTCTGAAAGTAAGTGCCTTTCATCTTGCACACAGTGCCAGTTGCATTAAGTGCAGACTATAGGTTCGTAAGGAACTCTGTGCTGTTATTGCCGGAGCGAATTGACATTCAGGTTGTGGTGGAGAGTTTGAGTCTGGAGAGCGCACTTGAAAGATAGTAAGCGATACTTTGTTGTTGGTCAGAAGGAAGTCGGTTTGGATGCGCATGTCTGATCATGATGCAGCGCTGACCTTTCCTGTCAGCAGGCTGAACAGAGTGAGAAAGTGTAGGGCAGGATAAGGGCATCAGAGGCTCTGCAGTCTCATTGTGGGCAACCTGTTGTCTGCTTGGTGTACACTGTCGCTTTCCACAGCCATTCCGCACACCACCTTTGCTCAGATACAAAATTATGGTCATGCCATGAGTCTATTTGGTGTGCAGCAGTCTCTCAGTGCAACGTCACCTGGAACTAATTTTGTTTTTCAGGTTACTGGGCGCTCCCACGCTTCAAGCCGCTTGTGTGTTGTTGCCCCCAAATTGGGCTTGCAAAGGCTAAAGGGGCGTACTCCCTAGGGAGTTGACATGGCACACATCTTACTATGTCGTTCGGAGCAAGGTACCACAGTAATACTTATACATGTATAAGTACAGCGAGCTCGTCTTTGAAGTGCTCAAAAGTGCTGTAGCTGATCCGACAGCAGGATCAAATACTCGACCAACTGACTCAATCAACCTCCGGGTCACATTGCAGCACAAATCTGGCACTGCATTGATCTGGTGTGACAGTGAGGTAGCAATGTAGCAATTTTCCAGAAACGAATCGACAATGACTTGTAACCTTGCAGCAGCCTTGATCAACGAGCACCTGGGGTCAAGAATCACAGGAAGTCAAGGGAACCTGGCCTTGACTTTTGAATAAGAGACCACGCATGATGTGATATTGGTATTCACGTATTACATTCAAAATGTGGTGTTGAAAATGAGGTTTGAACGTTGTGGCGGTTAAGCAAGGCGCAAGGCGGGAACTGCATGCAGCGATCGTTAGTATTCAATTTAAGTTATAGTATTTCCTACAAATTTTAAGCTCCTTATCGTTCCCTTCCATGTCTATACCATGAGGCATGCAGCCTGGTCAGACAGAACCCTTTCCGCCTCAGCATGCTTGGATCCAAGCTGCATATCAGGCACACGCGTGAGTGCGCATACTAGATGCACCAGCATGCCTGAAGCAGGAGCGCTTGCCCCCAGGACAACCTCAGTGCTGCCTGAGCGCACCCTCATCGTCTTCGAGTTGTGTTTCATGGCAACCCTTCAGGTCTCTTCAGCAACACAGATCTGCCTCTGGGGAGCCTTTACCTCTAGGGAGCCAGAACGATGACAGAGACAATGCAATAAGAGGGGTGGAGGACGCTGGGAGTGAGCAGCGGCAAGCGCATCCAGCTGCACTACCAGTCACCCCGACCTCGCCACCTACAGCAGCGGCACCACTGCAACACCTATGGACCGGTCCAGGACTTCAGTCAGCCCTCCCTGCTGCTCATGCCGCAGCCATCGCTGCAGTAGCTCACAACCACCCAAGCCCTCCGCCCCTGCACATCTTGCGCTCTTCCCAGCTTGATGCCGCGCGCTTGGATGCAGAGCTGACATCCTTGCTGGGAGAGCAGCTAGGCAGGGTGTTTGCCTTGTTCAACCCGGTGCGTGCCGAGGTCCCACGCCTTCATCTGTTGGCATCCTATATTACCATATGGTTTGAAGACATCTGCAGCATGGGCTTAGGGGGATGGTCTCGCTTCTCTTTGACCTTCTTTTGCTATGCTCCAATTTTATCCTAATTTTGGGGGGTAGAATGCTTTAAAAGCCATGCATAACCTATGACCACCCACTCACTGATGGTCAACTCTGTTCCGCAGGGCTGTGCCATGCAATGGGATGCAGAAGTCAACGCCGTCCTTAAGCTGCTGGTGCGTGCCTGGACCCAAACTGAGTGATGCAACGCTGCTGACCTGTGCCACACGTTGGTGCCGTGCAACACCCAAGCCAGGGTGAGGAAGCGCCTGGCATGCCTACCCATGCGCATGCAGCAGCATGGCTGCACCTCGGATATGGCCCTGCCACCCCTGGTCCGCCTGCCTGCCTGGACCAGTTCTACTATCCATGCTGCACCTGTGCCAGCAGCAGCAACAGAATGGGGAGCAGCGGCAGCAGCGGGTAGCAGAGACCACAGCAGACAGCAAGCAGTGCAGCCACAAGCACAGAGCAGGAGGCTTGACTTGTTATGAAGCCTGGAAAACCTCCTGCACAGTGCGTTGCCTGCGACATAATGTGCTTGTGTGCAGGTGTTTGGGGCCTCTGTGTGGTGCAGCCCCAATGCAGCGACACCCGGGTCAGCGCTGCTTAACCTCAAGTATCGAAATGAGGGGGCCCCGGGCGCTGCCTGCATGCCCGCTGCTTTGTGGCACTGGGTAGGTGCTTATGGTCCACACCTGCCTTAATGCACCTGAAGGGGTGTGTTTGTTCGGCACAGGCAGGTTCGCTTGCCCGGCCGCAGGCCCATGCACGTGCACCTCCCCAAGTTGATTTCGTGCCCCTTGACGCAAGCACACCAGCACTGGGATTGCCCTGCCATGTGGGTGGTGCACTCCTGATAGTGCGCCTGGGACAGGCAGCATGTGCGCACGTAGCAGTGCGAACCGCATGGGCAGCGGCACACATGCATGCGAAAAGATGTGCACAGACAGCACAGAATCAGCGCAAGTGCCCAGCAAGCCTCCAGCCAGCGCTGTGGGTCCTCATACAATCAGCAGAGCCCTGCGTCTGGAGCTGTGCGGATCAGCAGTTTCTCTTAGCCACGCCTGCCCACTGTCACTGCCCCTCACAGCCCTTGCTCGTACCATAATCCTTGCTGCCATTGCGCGCGTTGCTTGCGCAGCACTGCCCCCATGCTGCTTCAAACCCTCTCAGACAACCCAAAAGGCTGTCTGCTTGGCCGACTGCGCACCTGCAGGGCATGCAGCGCTCAGGCCCACCCCCCTGTGGCAGCAGCCCAACCCTGCACAGCACATGCCAGCCCGGCGCCGCAAGCAGCTGCGCACCCAGCGCACGGCCACCGCAGCACAAGCGCTGTGCTGCGCGCAGGCTCGCGGATGGTATGCTGGCCCTCCACGGCGGTCAGGGCAGGCGCGAGCAGCTGGGGGGGCGCTCAGGCGTGGACGGGCCTGGGCTTACTGTTACGCAGCGGGCGCTGCTGGTCATGGGCTTGGTGGGGTTGCCCTATCTGTGGGCGCGCATCGGGCAGCGGGTGGCCGCTGCGGCCGTGGAGGGTGAGTGCGTGCCCGCATACACGTGTGACACCTAGCAGCTTTGACTGCCCCACAGGCAGGGCAAGAAGGGGCCACCTGGTTTTGGCTCGGCTGCCCGCCCTGGTATCAGATACCCAGGATATCATACCCTCTATGGCCTGCCAGCACGCTGAGCCTGTGGAGAGAAAGGGAACATGGGGAATGCAGCCAGCCGCACGATCCCCGTCAGCCCAGCGCAGTTGCTCTGGAGCGACCGCAAGAGGGTTGTGGGTCTAGGGGGCCCAGTATTTGTTTGGAAGGCCCGCCTGTTACAAATGCTGATGAGTGTTGGGGTGGGGGCGTGTGGGTGTGTTCAGATGTGGTTGCATAAGTCTGGCAGGCTGGCCTGGTGGGCTTTCGTCCAGCTGACTTGCAGTTTAGGCTTGATCGGGTGCACAAGTCTAGCGAGGGTGGGCTGCATGTGTGAGGCTTGATGGGGACACACAGGCCTGGGGAATGCACTGGTCATGGGTCATGGGGGATATGCTGGTCATGGGTCACAGAGGAAGCACTGGTCATAGGTCACAGGGTCACAGGGGATGCACTGGTCACAGGTCAAGGGGAATGCACTGGTCATGGGTCACAGGGGATGCACTGGTCACACACAGGTTAAGGGGAGTACACTGGTCATGGGTCACAGGGGAAGGAGATGCACTGGTCATGAGTCATGGGGAGTGCATGAGATGAGTGCCAAGGCTGTCAGAAGTAGGATGGGACCACGCATATGCCTGGATGTATATGCCATTGGACAGCCGCTTATTTCTGCACAGGGTCGGGCTTGTTTGCAGGGTGGATCAGCCATGGATGGCACCCGCAGCTCTGTAAGCACCCACAGCTCCGTATCTGTGAGCACCCTAACCCACAGCTCCATGAGCAATGGCGCTGAGTCTGCAGATGCACCTCCTCCTGCAGGCGTTGGGGCTGGGAGGGCTGGTCCAAGGAGCTGGGCGCGGGAGGCTGCGGCAGGACAGCAGGCGGCGGACAACCAGCCACTTGCACCCAGGAGCAGGTGTGTGCGTGTGCGCATGTGTGGGTGTGTGGGTGTGTTTGTGCTTCAGGAGGGGCTTTCATAAGGAGGCTTGAGCCGGGGGCCTTTAGAGAGGGCCTGTGCACGGGGATGGCATGTGCAGGGGGGCCATGTGGAAACGGTCGTGTGCCTTTAGAGAGGGCCCTAAGCAGAGGGACCTAAGCAGGGCGACCTGTGTGGCAGGGGCTTGGGCACTGGGGGTGTGCTCTTAAGTGGTGGGGGGGCGAGAGCAAGATGTGTGCAGGTGCGTATACATGCAATGCCCACCCAATTCACCAGGGTCACCTCCGCTGGCCCACCCCCCCTACCTGCAGGCACTTCAGGTGTCAAGGTGTCGACATGCAGGCGTAGGATGTACGTTGTGGTGTCTCTTGCACACACTTAGTGTTCCTCCAAGAGGAGCACAACAGAGGGGTAGCCTAACCACAGCGGCTGCCACCTCCCCGTGCTGCGCTCACTGGAAGCCCTTGCTTCTGCCAACCTATGTATGGCTTACGGACTTAGCGCAATGTTATTCTTGTTGTTAACCTTGTTGTTAACCTTGTTGTTAACCTTGTTGTTGTCCTCACGCGGGCAGCAGGGTGCCTGGCCATCGGAGCACGGAGCATGCGGACCTGCTGCCTCACCACCCACAACACCACAGGCACAGCAGCAGCACCAGCACCAGGAGCAGCACTAGCGACAGCGCCTGGGGTGGGCTCGCCTGCAGCCAAACGCCCAGCACACGTGCCCCAAGCGTGCCTGCGCATGGAGGAGGAGGTGTGATTGGCGCGGCCCTCACGCGTCTTGGCCTGGCCCGCCTGCAGCCCCTGGTCTTGTCATGGCTGGCAAAATGCGGGGCGGCTTGCAAGGAGCAATGGCGGAGAGTCGCGGCCCGAGGGCGGCGCGTGTGGGATGCCTGCCTGGACGCCAGGCTCGTGTGGCGGGCCATGCGCGGGGCGGAGACAGCATACAGGGGCGCGGCCCTGCTTAATTTCCTTGTGTTTCTTGCCGGTGGGGAGTACAGGTGCGTGCAGGGGATGATGTGCTGTTTGCACATGTGCGCGTGGTGTGTGCACACAAAGAGTGTCCATGTCCGTGCGTCTGTGCACAAGCACGCGCGCCATGTGTGCTGCAAGCTCTGCTCCAGGACAGGATCGTTTGACATGCTCCACGTCTTCTCTGGAGAGGAATTTCCTGTTATTGTCTGACATGCTCCAATTCTCCTGCAAACAAGACAGCATTGTTTCACATGCTCCACTTCTATGAACACAGGCGGCACCTTCCCAGCTTCCAACCGCCTTACTGCACTTGCGTTCTGTGGCTGCAGCTGCAAATAGCACATGCGCACAAGGCTTCCTGTTTCTTTTGCTTGCTTGCTTGCTTTGTGATTGGCAAGCAGGTCCTTGCTGGAACGGCTGGCAGGTGCACGCCTCGTGTACGAGCAGCCCTCCATGACAAGGGTGATCAGCTTTGAGTACCTCAACCGCCAGCTTGTGTGGCACGAGATCTCTGAGCTCCTGCTGCTCCTGCTGCCCTTGCTGCAAGCTGCCAAGCTCAGGTATGTGGGTATGTGTGTGCGCGCATGTTTGTATGTGTGCGTATGTGTGTCATGCGTGTTTGTGCGTGTGTGTACGTGCGTGTGTGTGTCATGCCATTGCTCTTGCCTGTTCTGGTTAGTCAGTGATCAGCAGTTGTAGGTGACCACCTTCCAGGGTGACCACCTAGTGGAGATATTAGGTTTGGAATGTTTGGTTGTTGCTTAAGTGCCAGGCACCTGTGCTACTCACCTAGCAGTGCACAAGAACGCTAGATTTTGCGAGTGGCATCAGCGCGGCTGTTCGATCAATCCTGCTGATGTCACTCATTCTTTGCACTTGAACGCAATCTCATGCACTCTATGCCAAGGTGCAAGCTCATGCACTGTGTGGCAACGCACAATATCATGCCACAGTATGGAGGCCCACGCGCTCGTTCTGCAAGTCTTGCACAGGAAACGCAAGTTGTCTGCTCTTTCTTGCGCGCACAATTTTTTTTTGCTGTTCTACAAAGAGATATGCAGCGCTGAAATGGCATGTGCCCCGGCATGTGCGCTGCCCCTGACCCCAATACTGCACAGATTTCATGTGTGTGTGTGCATTGCACCTGCGCCTCACACCACCTGCTCCCTTCCTCATAGTGGTGCTCCAACTGCATGCGCCTTGTGCCACATGCGCACCAACACTCTAGTCTCGAACGGTGTATTCATCTTGTGCCTCCTTTGTCTCGTGTGGCTGCTCTTTATCCTCATGCCACCGTGTATCATACGGTATTTAGGTATACCCATGCATGTGCCTATGCCTCACGCGGCTCACGAGTCATGCTGCATGTGCCCCCCTGGACCTGCGTCTCGAACAGCAAGTGCTTCGCAGCACCCATGCCTCACACTGCACTTTCCTCACGCCACCTCACACTACCTGTGCCTCTCAATTTCCAAATCCCGTGCCACCGTTGCTGCACGTGTGTGTGGCGGCCTCAGGCGGGGTGTGGGCCGGGTCCTCCCCCAGCTGCCCAGTCCTACCGCGGTGCTGCAGCGGTGGGCGCCGTTTGGCGGTAGCGCACAAGGGCCCGCTGCAGCAAGCCAGGCCAGGGGTGGGGCAGAGGCGCCTCCGTCAAGTACAGGCCTCTCCATTGCTGACACGTCCGGGGAGGCGGGCGTGCCAGCTGTGGAGGCAGCGGCGGCGGCAGCAGGGAAGTCGGAGAGTGCTGCAGGCCGCAGCGCGAGGCCTCCTGGGCCCTGCCCTGTGTGTGGCACACAAGAGATGCTGCTGCCTGTGGTGGCCTTGCCTTGCAGGTGGGTGTACTGCGCATGGGCCGAGTGTGCGCCTGCTGCACACGTGCATCTGAGAGGAGTGTGAACATGGTGCTCGTGCGCATGAGTGTGTGTGCCCATGTGCGTGCTCGAGCCTGTGCAGCCCAGTGACGAGCAATGGCTTTGAAGATCAGGACATGGGAGCTGGGGCTGTCCTGCAGGTGTCAAACGGGAGATCTGCGCCTTAAAAAGTCCTGCTCATCACCAGGCTGATGGCGCTAAGGCTACTGCCGCAGGTTTGCGGGTAGAAATGGGAGCCTGAGACTCCATGTCAGCGTGCGGCTCTGCCACCTTCCACTGTCGCCTCTACCCCCACACGCTGCTGCTGCTGCTGCTAAATCACCCGCCTGCTCTTGCGCGCTGTTCTCACGCACCGACCATCAGCCATTTCTACCGCTCTGCAAAGTTGCCCTTTGCGGGTGCAACTGCTGCCCCTGTACTGGCACATGCTCTGCTGCTTCTGCCTATCTCCGATTGTGCTGCACAACTGTGCCAATTGTGCAGGCACGAGTTCTGCTACTTTTGCTTGTCCGCCAACTGCGCCGCGGACCGCTGGTACGAATGTCCACTGGATGGTATGCGTGTGGCTGCAATGAAGCGTTGGCAGCCAGAGGTACAATAGGGAGATGGATGGCATGCGCATTGCCACCATGGAGCATCGGCAGCCATATGGACCCTCGGGTCATGCTCTGCTTAGGATGCTTTCAGGGGAACCAGCTTATGTTTGGCGGGAGCTGGCTTTTTTGTGTGCCAGGAGCTGAAGCTGTGTGTGTGCAAAGATGCTAACGTAGAACGCCAGGAATATTAGCAAAATGATTATACAGCAAGCAGAGTGGCAGCAAGGAAGTACTAAACAAATTGGGGCAGTCTAGCCATCATGCATATGGAATTCAATATGCATGGCATGAACCTGTGGAACTCTCCCTGTAGATCAGTCATTCTTTTATTGCCTGAGCAAGCTCAGCCATTTTTTCATTGCCCCCTAGATCAGCCATTCTTCAATTGCCTGAATTAGCTAGCTTGTGTAGCGGAGAAATGTACGCTTACATTTTTGGTCGGGGCCCTGACATGCAGCTTGGCCGTTGACATGCTTTCGCTACAAGTAAAGCTGACTAGTAAGCTTAGTAAGCTAGTAGCTATGTTCATCTTTTGTACATTGATGATCATGATTTATCATAAATCTGCAGCCTAGCATTTAATTGCCGTAGAACCTGAGGTGCGTCATAAGCAAGGCTTGTAAATATTTCCATTGTACGTACTGCTGGGTGCTGGTTTACATCATTTTTAAAGCATTGGAGAAAAAAAGAAGGATAAGCCTCTAGGGTAATGTACTTGGGTCATGGGTAAGAGAGTGTTTTTATTGCCTATCATAGGCGTGATGTAGTTTTTCTTTCTTCCAAGGGTGACTGCGTAGGCAGTGAAGCAATCCCTACATCAATTAAAAAGAGTCACCTAACGCCACAACTAAAGAAAACAAAAGAAGTCAGTGGGGATCAGGGGGATGGCTAGCAGTACTCCATTCATGGTCTTGATGATGATTTGCAGCTAAAGTTTTCTCAAGAGCGCGTCAGGTACTCACAAATTTATAAAGTTAAAGTTAAAAAGGGTTAACCGCCAGCCAGATCGTTTGGCTGATTGGTTTGTTGCTGGTCTTCGCCAGCCAAAAAATAGTCCATAATGTCCGAAATGAAATGGCAGAGTATATTGTGCCGTTGAGAAAGAAAATCAAAGACAGTCTGACTAGGCAGGGCATGTGGAATATAAGGGACCTCCATGGAAAAGGATTGGCAGAAAGGGAAGAAAAGGAAAGAGTACTTTCTTCTGAGAGAGCACACAAACAAGTCTTGACAGTGGAAAAGAACATGCACCTCATTTTGAACAGCAGCACCGTGACAGGAACACTTGTCACAGTGGCCATTTCCACCGCGCCAGATGGAGGATTCCACCGCGAGAGTATGAGCTCGCAAGCGAAACCTGCTCACATTCCTCATAACATGCTTAGGGAGATCAAGG
>LFIK01000726.1_pt1 | contig 25168 bp, 27 predicted proteins | sample 643401 | NCBI WGS metagenome assembly LFIK01 (sample SAMN03777447, study PRJNA286221) | soda lake metagenome | biome: soda lake; feature: Kulunda steppe; material: water; isolation source: sample T5-Br brine of Lake Tanatar-5 | place: Russia: Kulunda steppe | collected 2010-07
CACACACACACACACGCACGCACGCGCGCACCACACACACATACACACACGCACACGCACACGCTCACACACACAACTGTGTGCAGTTGTGTAAATGCGCACATGGACACGCATACCAGCACACACGGGTGCAAAACATGCACATGCATACAAATATGAACAGTAACGCATACATGCACCGCACAAACACACACGCACAAGCAGAAGCATGGAAATGCTCGGAGACGTAGATGCATGCGCACGTGCGTGCGTTAATGCGTTTGCAAATGCATACACGTGCATGAATGCTCACGCATTCATATCAGCACATAAAATACCATTGTGTAACATTTTTTAATTGTCATACTCATCATTTCTGCTGTTGCTGTTGTTCAATTCAGTTGCAGTGGGCAGGAACAGCCAGTGTGTGCCCGTGCATGAGTGCTTCACCTCCATGTGTGCAAGCCTGAAAATAGATAGTCACACGCTGTTCAAATGTGCTCTGCCACAGGTGGAGGGCTTCTGATGGGCGTCTGCGCAAGTGCACAGACATGGGAGCCTGCACTCCCCCCATCCTCTGTGCCCCACCAAAACCCTAAAAATACTCGGACTGGGTCAAGTGGTATACATGAGCCATTACAAGGAGGTGACACAGGCGAGCAGCTCGAAGTCTCCAGTTTCAGCTCCATCACAAAGTTTGGTGCGTCATAGCAGTTGGGGTAATTCTGCTTTGCATGTGGTGATCAGGTGGCCTGTCGTGTCTGCTCTTACCAACACATGGCTCAATTGATGCATAATCTTCCTCAACTTGTGGAGAAGGATGATGCGCTTGTCACTGTTTATGTACTTTGAAGCACATGTCAGCATACAGTTGCAGGCCTACCTGTGCCTGTGGGCAAGCAAGTGTGGACACTGGGACAAAACTCAGCTCAAGCACAAATATGCTTACACATACATGTCATGCATGCCCATACACATACACACAGCATTGGACATGCACATATGCATGCACATGCGCATGTGTACGCACACATGCGCACACACGCACACGTATACTTGCTCTCGCATGTTTACAAGCAGGTGCAAGGACACGTGCAAGCAAGCAAATGTATGAACGCTCTCTCACACAGACACATTCGTACAAACAAGCACACGTGAGGACCCGTAAATGCACATTCCTGTGTGTAAGCGCATGCAGACAGACACACATCTGTCTGCGCGCATGAACACATCCACATGATCATGTGCAAGTGTCTGCACACGTGTGACACACATCTGTTTGCGCGTATGAACACACCCACATGATCATGTACAAGTGTCCGTACACATTTGCATAGGCTTGCTATGTTTGCTGCACAACACACAAACTGAAAATGTCACTCAAAACCTGCCAGGCGAGGACCCTGCCTCTGGCCCCAATCACTCCCTCAAGTCTCATGCTTCAGAGCCAAGGAGCAAGCCCCCGAGAGCTCCGGCCGTGGTTCCACGCACAGCATCTGACCCCTGGGCCCAGGACGATGTAAGTCTGTGATGCAGGATGATGTTTGTGATGCATGATGACGTAAGTCTGTGATGCAGGCTGAGGTGAGTCTGTGGTGCAGGATGCTGCCTTATCCATAGCAAGGGGGCATCTTACACATCCTAGAGTGACACTCATTCTCTGGGCCCAATTTATTTTTTGGTCTTTAATGCAGCAGATCGCATGCGCAAGGATTCGCTGACTGTGTCAGCTCACTGCATCTGTGGGCAGGCAGGGACCTGCGGGAAGGAGCGCTTGGGAGAGGGATTGGTGCACGACATGTTAATGCCAGTGTCCAGTGTGAGCTCTGCGTGTTAATGCCAGTGTTCAGTGTGAGCAGTGCATGTGAATGCACGGCCAGTAATTTGAGAAGGATGAGGTTGTCAGGATCTCTCTCTCTCTCTCTCTCTCTCTCTCTCTCTCAATGTGTCTATCCATCTATCTATCCATCTATCTATCTATTGATCTATCAAAAGGCTCAGATGATTCAAGTATTGGTGGTACGGCCTCAAAGATGGGGCAGCAGTCCTGATTTGTGTTATGATGTCATGTCACAATATTGTTGTTCAAGGTGAAAGGCTTAAAGGCCTGGTGATGACCAGGTTGACATTGGGCTGTATATTTCAAGAAACAAGTACTTGAAAATTTCCATTTATTACCTCTGGGCTTGGAGGCTTCAGCACTTGCTTTGGACAGCATGTGTCAAATCCAACTGTATACTCAATATCCTGGCGCCAAAAGCTATTTAGCAGTACATAAATGAGTCCAATCAAGGAGAGTGTGGTGTGGTGGGTGAGTTGGTGGGGTATGTGACTTTCCTGGGTCCCCCCTTTCAGAGCTTCCGTGAGAGAAAAAGTCAACTCATAGTCGGATCCTCAGCTCAAGCCCTGTTGATTGGCAGCCTGTGTGTGAAAGTTGAGTAAAATTGGAAAGCTGGAGACATTTGTATTCTCAATGCTCTCTTGCCAGGTCTCATGCCCTGGCAAGACTTTTCAACAAACTTGCAGCATTTGGCTTCAAACTTGCATGATACCATACTCTGTTATTAAAACAGAATCTGAAGTCAACCAAGCAAGGAAAAGTTGAACATGATATCCAAGCCCATGGTGGGTCCTCAATGCATGAGCGTCTTATCTTTTGTTTTCGCACCTGTCTCGCCTCCTGAGCACAATTCTGATGTCTTTAGACAGCATTTAGAGTGGAGGCTCTACAAACAGTGCAAGGTCACCCTTTGTGTCTGGGTTGGGTCAACAATTGGGGCCCTGGGTAATGGATCTGAAGGCTCTGCCCCAAAACTCATGTACGCCTTCCTTAAGGATTTTGTTTTTGCCTCCTGTTTGGGCAATGAAATGTAAATTTCCAAATTCAAAACCCCTGCAAACGTGCAGAACCTTGGGTCCATTGAACGCCAGCAAGGGCGGGCCTACAAAACACCCCTTCTGCCATATATGGTGCAGGACAGGGTGATCGACTGGGGGCTCCATGTCCGCGCATATATTGATTCCCAAGTGGATTCCCAAACCCCATCTAGAAGCAATGCGCAGGCTACTATTTAGCAGAGAGGAAAGGGGCGGAGCGCATCCTTGCTCAGCCAGTGTCCGCCCCAATGTAGTCTTGTCCAGAATGCACAAGTGCTGAGGTAGGGAGCAGGTTTGGTGCAGCAAATGGACGCACCAGGGTTGCATCTTTGGCACTGTAAGCTCAATTCAAAACTGAGGAAGACAGCACATGAAATTGGCATTGCTTGTTCCCCTGATCTCCCACTTCGCAGCTGTCCCAGTCCCTGATGAGCGGTGCAGGCAGGCAAGGAAGCGCGGGAGGCAGGAGCTCTTCACATCTTGATTTTTTCCCTGAGGACCAAGGTAGAGCGATGGTGCAGGAGCGCGCCTTGCCCTCTGCTCTGTCCTTACTTGGGTTTCGCGTCTTCAACAGCTGTGCTTGGAGGCGATGGCTTCACCCAGCATGAAACATGTTACATGGCTGCAGGCCTATCTTGGAAGGGCCTGCTCTTGCTCCTGGGTCGTAAGTGTAGTTGGACACCCAAGGAAGTGCAAATGCTTGTCTTGGATTGGACCCCCTCATGAAAAACCCAAGGCAGTGCATATGCTTGTCTTGGATTGGACCTCCTCAAAGATTTTTTCTAGGCTTGCTCTGCACGGTCAAAAGGAAATTCTTCTGCTTCCGAGCTTCTCCGCCTCTCCTCTCAGAGGGCCAAGTAAGGGGGCCAAGGTGTCAAATTTGCTGGAGCACTGAGTTTAGCTCCACTGGTCTTGAGTTCTTGTGCTTTTAGAGAGGAAGCATGCAGGCCCTGGATGTGCATGCTTTCAAACAACACTCCGTGAATGCTGTGAGAAATCCAAAAGTTCGAGCCTCAGGGACCTGAGCACTCCACGAGCATCGCATGCACCCGTCTGAATGAGCATGAACGATCCCTGGGGGTACCTTCTGGGCCCATTGTTTCCACAGGTCACCTGAGCAGCATCCACGTCACCTTCTACACACACCTGCCCATGTGGTGCACTGAACACACGCGTGCTTGTTTGCAGCTGTGTGCGCCCGCCCCTGTGGCCCGACCATGCCGGTGTCTTGGAAGATGGGTGACAGCATAGGCAGCGGCTCCTTTGGCAATGTGTACTTGGGGCTCAACAATGACACGGGTAAGGCTGCTGCAGTGCCACCTGATTGCAAGCGCGCTGTGCGCACTGCATCCACGCAGCTACGTGTACCATTCTTGAGCCTCACCTTAGCTGCATTGCACTGAGTGACTAGACGCGCGCCTGCCCTCCTCTGGCCGCCTTGTTGCTTGAGCGCCAACGAATCGTGGACATGCAGATGGGCACAAACTGCTCGGTGAGGATACACTTTTGTAATGTACATACAACTTATTTCATGCATCTCCTTGCATGTGCACGGGAAGTCTGCTTGCAGGTCCGGGTAGGCCGTGTGGCGAGAGCACTGGAAGAGCGTATCATACGCTACGTATGTGCTCCCAGCCTCTCATACCAGATATTTTGTGTGATTTATCGAAAGACCAGGCCTGTTTTGCCACACTCAGGCCACGTGAGACGCGCTATACCAGGGTAAATTTTAATGTGTCTACATCAGGTCACTCCTGGCTGCTGTGTGCAGGGGAGCTTCTGGCCATCAAGGCTGTGTCACTGATGGATGACAGCGGCACTGCGCAAAGGCGTGAGGCTGTGGAGCAGCTTGAGCATGAGGTCCGCCCCTTTGCCTCAGTACATGGAGGTCTTTGTACTGTACCTTGTGCACGCGCTGCAGCCCTTGTGCTGTTTACCCCCCATAATATCATACTTTGCCTTTACACACTTCAGCAATTGCTGCGCGGTTGTGAGGTGCACACTTACCATGCTGCGCTGGCCTGTTAGTAAAATATCTGTTAATAAAATTTAGTAAAATTGCCTTTCTTCAGTGAGCGCATGTTGTGTTTCTGTCTTGAGCCCTTAATGCTTAGCAGGGAAGCTGGATAAATTGCAGGGAAAGGGCAAAGAGTCACTCATCTTGCTGCACCTGACAAACAGGCTGAAGCCTGGCAACCGCCATCTCAATTTCATGTCATCTGTTTCAAACCCTATCCAACATTTATGCTAGACAACTTAGGCGAGTCATGAGTCACAGGTCTCGCGTTTATTCGAGCTTAATCCTGTGTGTTGTTGTAGGTGTCAATGCTCAGCAACTTGGATCACCCAAACATTGTGCGATACGTGGGGACAATGCGTGAAGGTTCTTCACTGCTAATTTTCTTGGAATACGTGCCTGTGAGTGCGTGCGTACATGGTGTTAGCTACACAATGAGCTTGCAAGGCTCACAGTAAGTAATTGTGATCCACAAGGTTAGTTTAGATTAGCTTGCTTTTGGGTAAGGTGTTTAATTCAATCAATGCAAGAAGTGCAGGACAGCAGGGCAGGAGGAGTTCCTGGAAGATAGCAATAAGCCTTCCTCTGTGCTTTTTCAAGACGTCATGAGAGTCCAGTTCTTTGCTCCGTATTGCCCCTTCACAAGCTTGCCACCTGGGCCATGGATGCTTGCATTTCTAAGATGAGAAAGTCGTGCTGATTCTGTCTCACTGTGCTCTCACCCATCAAGCTTGCCTCGTCCACACTCTTTTACTCAAAACATGGCGCGCACGTGGACAGTTTCCCTGCACGGTGTTGAGGGTCAAACACTTAAGGCAGGGCGCATCAATTTTGCACTGTGGTACACAAGCTGTCATATTTTGCACTGTGGTACACAAGCTGTCATATTTTCGGCAACCTGTGCACCCGCTGTCGGCTTGCGTATTGAGTACCAAGTGTGTCCTGGTATTCCCCATGTGCAGGGTGGATCCATCTCATCCTTGCTGTCCCGCTTTGGCCGCCTGTCCGAATCTGTCATCTGCGTCTACACCCGCCAGCTGCTGAGCGGCCTGGCGTACTTGCATGCCCAGCGCACTGTGCACAGAGGTGGGGTGGTTGACAGAGTGCCGGTCAAGGATCAAGGAGGTTGCATGTCGAATGACCAAAACTGTGGATGTTGCAATGAGCGTGCAACATGCGTGCACATGGCTGTTGCTGTGCGTGGGATGCAGGAAGGCGTTGCATGCTACAAATCGTTTGAGATCCTTTGAAGGGGTACCATATCCCTTTTTCACATCATCAGAGGAAAAGCTGGAAATCCACTTGCTGCATTTGTGGGATCAACGACTTTCTTGTCACGCACATTTGGGTGGGTGCGTCGTAGAGCTGCACAAATTAAAGGTTTGCCAGCACACCGCCCGCACTTGAACAAGCCATGGTGCTCCCAAACTCATCTGCAGATGTCAAGGGCGCCAACCTACTTGTAGAGACAAACGGACGTGTGAAACTTACGGATTTTGGTAGGCGGCATAATTCACTAGCCTTTAGAAAATGTACTGACTATTCTTAAAGCTAGCAAGAACATTGACTGCACCTTATTTGCTGTGGTGTGGACCCTCACTTTTTACAGCTATTTGCCCCATTCTAGAACACCAGCTCCAGCACTGGCACTCACTTGCCTTCGCCTGCTGCTCGTTTGCACAAAGGCATGGCTAAGCAGATGGTGGAGGCAGCGAGCTTCACCAAATCTTTTAAGGGCTCAGCATTCTGGATGGTGAGGCAGGCTTCCTCTCAAGCAGGCTCTGGCTGTGTTGCTGTATAGTTTAGTAGATGCCCCTTCTTTATTGCTTACTGCTGTACCCACCGCAACACAGCCCTGGCTCAAATGTCCAGGCCGGCCTGTGTTACAGCAACATCAGCCAAACATTGGTTTGGTTTTGCCTGGTATTTTGCATTGTGTACACTACGTGATACATCTCCTTCTGCTTGGTGTATGTTACGTGATACATCTCTTTCTGCTTGGTGTATGTTACGTGATACATCTCTTCCTGCACCCAAGGTGCAATCCCTGGTTGGCCGCTGGTGCTGCACGCTAGAAAGAGGGGAAGCCAGACACAACCCAAAAGGGCTTATCTTTTGCGGCCATTACAAGCGCAAGGGGTCCTTGCTCAGTAGTTTGGTTGACTCAGAATTCAAATAGCTATTGGTGCTGTGAGATACTTGCTGCTCTAGCTGATCTTGGGGCCACTAAGGCGGGGCTTGGTGACCATCCATTGCAGCGTCCGTCTAGTACAGAGATACTCAAATGAATGGGTTCATCTCAGGGGCCTGTGGCGTTCCTGTTGTTGCTACCCAATGGTGTGTGGACCTGACAAGGCAAGCGCATGCGACTTGCACGGATTTAAGACCGAAAAAGTACGTGGGCGGTGAAAACACTCCCCACGTCAATGACGGAAAATGGGCCGCCCAGGCCACGGGCTTGACTGCAGGCGTGCTTGCTCGAACTCAACTCCTGGCTTGCCCTGATTTTTGCGCACCCGGTTGCTGGCTCCTGTGCATGCGCAGGCCCCTGAGGTCATCAGGCAGCAGGGCCATGGTATGGCGGCTGACATATGGTCCCTGGGGTGCACGGTGCTAGAGATGGCCACGGGCAAGCCCCCTTGGAGCCAGTGCACCACACAGGTGCGCGCGCGCACACGTGACGTCACATGCGTGCGCATATGCCTGCACATGCACGCACGCTTTTGTAGGCCCCTGCGAGGGCAGGCGTGTGCATGCTGCTGGGCTCTGCCAGGCCTGATGTGGAAGGAGCTATCTGCACGCCTCGCCTCACAGGCGACCAAGCATGCATGTCAGGGCTGCTCTATAACATGTTTGCATTCATGCTCTTAACGCGCTGAATGTTTCACATGCCACAGCCGCTGGTTTCACCATTGCTCACTCCACTTCCCCCAGCACGCAAGGTGTAGGCCGGCTGCCAAGAGAGCTGCAAACTATGTGCACAACGGCTGCCAAGAGAGCTGCAAACTATGTGCACAGCTTCTCCCCTGGCCATATTCCGCTTTTGGTCCACAATAAGCAAGGGCCTGCAGCCTCATTGGCCTCTCTGGCCCCACCACTCGCTTAGACATAGTGGTGTTCTCCCCAGCATGTGTTTGCAGTTGCCCGGAGTTGCTGGTAAACTTCTGACTTGACAATGCATGCACCACACCATGGCTGCAGGTGCAAGCCATCTTCAAAATTGCCAGCAGCCAAGACTTGCCTGCCATCCCTGAGTCGCTCTCCCCACAAGCCACAGAGTTTGTGCTGCTGTGCTTACAGGTGTGCTCACTGTAGAACGCAGATACCAGCGCGCATGGCTCATGCAGCATGAGCAAGGGCATGCACTCGAGCTGTTCGGAGGGTGTTGTGGGCAAGAAGCAAGTGCCAATGCGGAGGGGATGCAGCTTGTCCTATCTGGGCTGTACTCTGTGTCCTCTTTCTTAACTGCGCACCTCCTCCCAAGACTTGTGCAAAAAGCACCCTGCAGACATAAAAAACCCTGCAGGCATCGCGCTGCTGGTTGCTAAATTCCTTTACGTGCACCAGGTGGAACCCGTTCGCTCTGCTTGGCGTCCGCATTTTTTACCGGGCATTGCTGATCATGGCTCCTTTATGTCACACGTTTACCTCCTTGAGCGCACAAGCTGCCTTTCCATCCTTCGCGCTCACGGGAAGGCCTGTTACTGACTCATCTCTCACTCTAATAGAGGGCCCCATTGGCTGCCTTTCAATCCTGCATTCTTACGGAGAAAGTCCGTCAGAGACGTGTTCATCCATTGTTTCCAGAGCGCCCCATCAGCTCTTGCACACATTGACAAACCAGCTCTTGCACACAGTGACAGACCAGCTCTTGCGCACAGTGACAAACCAGCTCTTGCGCACAGCGACAAACCAGCTCTTGCACACAGCGTCAAACCAGCTCTTGCGCACAGTGACAAACCAGCTCTTGCACACAGTGACAAACCAGCTCTTGCGCACAGCGACAAGCCGTGGCTCCCTTCCCACCCCTTATGTGCCCACAGAGGGACCCATCAGCTCGACCATCCGCAGAGAGCCTGCTTAATCACCCTTTTGTGACCTTCAAGGTATGCTTTGTGCGACCAAGAATGCATTCCCTTTGGTGACCTTCCAAGGTATGCATCACCTTTGGTGACCTTCAAGGTATGCATGCCACAAGGGAAGCCATGCTCTCCGGTTACTGCAGAGCCGCCTTTGTGCCTCCTGATACACGAGCGTGCTCAAGAGGTTGAGCAGTACGAACGGGTGCTGACACAAGAATTGATTCCAAGGGCTCGGATTGAAGGAGAGAGAGGGGGGGGGGCAGGAGGCTGGGACTGGGACGCTTGAAAACGCTGCAAACCAACGGAACTGCTGCAGGTGCTATCAAGGTGCCTGAGAGGCACGCAGCAGTGTGCAGGCCCTTTCTTACGCAAGCGTGCTATCATGCATTTCAGTTTCGGTTGCCAAGTGCTGTGTCTGGGCGTGGTCGGACATGCACGTGTGAGGGGAATAGCCCAAAAGACGGAGGTCTCGCTCGCTGCTGTCTTCACAGACAAGAAGAGAAGAGAGGTGTTGGCCTTGAAACCTTGCTGGACAAGATGGGGATGCTAGCCACCTCTGGCACATATGCGTGAGCTAGAGGTAGCAGGGTGTTGGCGGCTGTAGGACTGCCAGGGTACTCAGCTGCATACCCTGCACACGCACAGGACACGTCTGCCGTCCCGGCACTTCGGTCCATGGACCACCGCTATCTCAACCATGCCAGCTCCGCGCAGCCACAAAAGCAGCGGCAGCAGCCTGGCTTGCCCCTCCAGCACCCTTATGCGCAGCATCGTGCACATGGGCAGCCGGGCGCCGCCAAGGTATGCGTGGGGCTGCGCACTGGGAGGTAGAGGCTGTTTGCTGCTGGTCTTGCCAGGGTGATAGGTCAGGGTGATAGGTCTTGCCAGGGTGATAGGTCTTGCCAGGGTGATAGGTCTTGCCAGGGTGACAGGTCTTGCCAGGGTGATAGGTCAGGAGACGATGTAAGGAGGATGTGGGTTGACGAGAATGGTGGACTTTTGGGTTGCCAGACTGTGTAGGCAGAGTAAAAGATGCCAGCCAAGACAGGCAAAAGGCTGCTGGGTCCGCATGTGCTCAACCTCGAAGGCATCAATCTAAGACATGGATGTGTGCTGACGTGGACTGCCCTTGTGAGACGCATGTGTCTTGTTTGCTGGCCCTTGTGCACGTATTTGAGTGTGTGTTGTTGACTTGTATGTAGCTACCATTTCTCCTCAATGGAATGGACGCATATAGATAAGCAAGCACACAAATTGACAGGCCTACAGACAGAGAGACAAATGAACAGACAGACAGTCAGACAGTCAGACAGACAGTCAGATGGATGAGTCCATTGAACACCATATAGTGTCGAGCATTGTGTCTAGCTCTCCTACATGCTGCGATCATGATTTGCTCTGCAGATGATAGCAGGCAAAGGGAGCGCTTTACAAGACAACGCTGCGGGGAAAGTCCAATCCCAGCTTGGAAAAACACCCTCTGCCGGCAACAGGGCAGACACGGTGAGTGTGTGGCAGACACGGTGAGTGTGTGGCAGACACGGTGAGTTGCGGACACGGTGAGTGTGTTGTAGACATGGTGAGTGTGTTGCAGACACGGTGAGTGTGTGGCAGACACGGTGAGTGTGTTGCAGGCACGGTGAGTGTGTTGCAGACACGGTGAGTGTGTGGCAGACACGGTGAGTGTGTGGCAGGCACGGTGAGTGTGTCGCAGACACGGTGAGTGTGTGGCAGACACGGTGAGTGTGTGGCAGACACGGTGAGTGTGTTGCAATTGCAGTGCTCCTCAGGGGCAGGTGTGCCGTGCACAGCATGTCATGCTGCCTGGGGAGCGGCCACGCAACCCAGGTGCTCCTGGCCACATTGCCAGGATGCGCTGCAAAGCAATCAAATTGACCCTCTCAGCGAGTTATGCACCAGATAGCCGCATGGAGAGGTGTGTACCAGATTCTGTGGATGGGCCAGTGCTTTGGCGGCAGGGCATTTCTCCCCGTTTGCAACTTTCAGAGGAGCACATAAGCGTGCTGCACTCAGCAAAGAATGTGCTGCATGCACCCACCGTGCTGCTGATACGCCCTTGCGTGCTTCAGGTCTGGAGGCACCACTGCTGCCCTGCCTGGGCCACACAGCTGCCCTGCTTGGGCCACACAGCTGCCCTGCTTGGGCCTTGTGTTTGTGTGGAAACTGCACACGTGCCCAAATCGAGCCTCAGCACCACGGCCGTGCCGGGGACATTCGTTGCCCGTGACTCATGCAGCACGAGTCGTGATCCTCTTGCTTGATGCAGGGCCCTCCCCCGACCCACATGTCTGGCAGTTTTGATGTCAGCACTTAGATCTCTCCTGCGCGCTGTGCCCACCCCAGCCGGCTTGTCGGCCCTTGTGCACTATGCCTGCGTGAGCTGTGTGCACACCTGCGCGCATTTGCTCCAGGCTGTTTGCCAGATCTCATGAGCGTCGCTTGTCTGGGCTGCAAGCATGCTGCGCCGCCCCCCCACCTGGGTCATCCATTCTCATGGGCTGTGCCTCCCTGGGCTGAAGGCCCCCTCCCCCTTAAAGAATCCTCTTTGTGCGGTGTGCCCTGCCTGCAGGAGGCTGGCCGCACCAGCAAGAACTCAGCTAATGCCCCCCGGGTCACCCACGACTCGCTGATAGAGCAAGTGTTGGGCAGGGCGGGCGGCGTGGAGGCTGGCGGCCAGCGCGGCTCGGCCCAGATGTTGGCCAAGCAGGAAGCAGAGTGCGTGAACAAGAACGCGTGTGCGTGCATGCAAATGTCTGTGCATGTGCCCATCTGGAGTTTTGTGTGTTCTTTGTGCATCAGGGTGGGAGCAACATGGTGCATCAGGGTGTATCAGGGTGTATCAGGGTGTATCAGGGTGTATCAGGGTGCATCAGGGTGTATCAGGGTGTATCAGGGTGCATCAGGGTGTATCAGGGTGTATCAGGGTGTATCAGGGTGGGAGCGACATGGTGCATCAGGGTGCATCAGGGTGTATCAGGGTGCATCAGGGTGGGAGCGACGTGTCAAATACGGAGATGGGCTGCAAGAGCTTTGGGGTGTGCAAAACTGGCTCCAAGTTAACGCTTGTGGCATGGGATGGGACTGAAGTTTACAGGAGTGGGCTGCAGTGCGGTTTGTGGCTTTCAAGACGGGGACGTGTGTGCTTGTTTGTGTGTGTTTGTGTGTGTGAGTGATCAGAATTTGCATGTTTTGAAGAGGTAAAGCTTGGTAAAGCTTGCTGGTTCTCAATTGTGGCATGAGTGTGGTGTAGGCTGACAGGTGTGTTCTGTCGCGAGAGAGTGGTTGCGGCACAACTTGCTGGGAGTTAGTTTACGGGATTGCAGCTGTTACTTGCAGAATGCCGGACTGCAACTAAACACGCGATTTCTCGGGCAGCATCCCTGTCGGGTTGTCTGTTGATGTCTCGGGCAATATCCCTACTGGGTTGTCTCAGGTGTTGTTTCAGGCATTGTCTCAGGCTTCATCCCTGCAGTGGGTGCAAAGAGGCTGCTTCTGCATGCAGCAGAGCACGCGCAGTCCTTCTTTGGGCTCCTGCTTGCCTCATCTGCAGCCAATGTGCTCTGGAGCTGTGCGCACGCCTGTCCTTCCCTCATCATCCGGTGTGACTGTGGGGTACTTGATGCAATGGTTTGACTACAGGCTGCTTGTGCAGGCTGATGTGCATGCCCCAGACGCGCCCCTCCCTCCCCTAGCTCATGATGATTGCCCTCACTTATGATAGCCTTCTTTTCTTTGTTGCTGAATGATCATGCACATCTGATTCAGGGTTGCCGTCAGTGAGGATGCAATGGACTTCTCCATGCAACCCACAAACTTCAAGGTATGCAGGCCTTCAGAATCTGCTTGGTTAAAGCATGGACGCCTGATAAGTTTGCTGGTAGCGCTTGTGGTCTGACCTTGTTCTGCTTTATACCAGCGATGCCTGTCCCAGGTGACCAGGGCGCTAGTGACGAGCTCTTGCAAATTCATGCTCCCGTGCATGGGCTTGTGAACACTCAGCGCTGCCCTTTCCTTGACAACCACGTGCAAGCAACCTCTGCTCCAGTTTCTCTTTCTCAACACTCGTGCTCTCTAACATGTGCCTTCCAGGTCCGTGGCTTGTTGTCGCTCTCCCAACTGCCGCTGCTGGCCCAAAGCACACTGCCTGTCGTGCACGTCAGCCAACTTTATGCAAATCCGGCATCTGACCCTGTCTCACCTCACAGCTAGAAGCTATTATTTGTTGCTGTCTATGGACTTTTTAATGATGCTCCTAAAAGCACTTGACTGAACCATGGTTGGGGGCGCAATGCTGTGGCTTGGCCAATGGTCAGATGGAGCGATAGGCAAGCAGGCACCTGGCACACAATGCTTTGATTGCACCTACAGCCAAGGCACTGCAAAACCCATGTTTATCAGGGTACTGACAAAAAAAGCGATCAGTGTCGGGAGCCCTGCCGTATCTATGAGCCAATTTAAGTGTAGAGTGGGTCTGTTTTAATTTAATAATGTTGCTTTTCTGTGCCAGTTGAAGTTAGTCCACAGTGGATTGCTGGTTTTGAGGGTGGCAATGCTCAAAATACTGTCCCAGAATCCAAAGTAGCCTGAGTTTGCGTCAGCCTCCCGTTGTCTGTGATGTTTGCTTATGTGCTCCTTCAATCTTTCTTTAACATTTTTAAGGGTTGGCAGTGTATGTGCACAGGATGAGGAGTTTGCTTTGTTCTCTGCTGCAAGCCAATCATTATGGATTAAAGAGAAAGGGTTGCCATCTGGTGCGGGTGGAGGAATGTGTACCTCATGTAAATACTAGATGGTTTTCTATTGAAACCAAATGTGTGCTGATGATTTTCCTTCCTGAAGGAGTTCAGTCGCAGGACTTTTGAGCTGGCCTGACGCAGAGGGGAATAGTTGCCAGACCGCAGGGAGGTGTCTTCATAGATGTGGTTTAGTTGTTACATGTTAACAAGATATACAAAGCCAACACGGATACAGCAGAGGTTCAGGGCAAAGAGAAAGTAGAGACAAAACTGGATTCCTATCAATGACACAGCTCGCGATATACACCAACTCTGGTCAGTAATAGCAATTATAGCCACACAAGTGTATATGTGGTCGGCAGCATTACAAGTGGCTTCAGTCTTAGCCATGCAATCAATAAGTGGTCCAAGTTAGAATCTCTCACAACTTGAGACTCTCAAGCAGTGTGTAATGGCCACACAGCATTAAGTGGCACCATCTTCCGTGAGAACACCAAAGAGTCTTCCCATACTATGTTAAGCCCATGGTATGTTAAGCATAACAGGATACAATGGGTCTTGTGGTCTTGTATACTATACTGTAGGACAGTCTGCTCAAAGTATGCTGTCGATAGCACAAGCGAATCATTGCGAAGCATGATGCTTGATTAGGCACTTCGGCTCAAGGTCTCAATTCATGGCTGATTAGTGTACAATTGTGCATGTAATAAATTATAATGCCCTTCAATTCTTAGGTAGTATTGCACTTTCTTAGTGGACATGCAGGCGCATGTTTATACATGCCAGATATATTATGCAGTGCATATATGATGGTGAAAAACAAAGTGACCTTTCATTTTCATCCAACCAACCCACACTTGTCCAGCCCACAGGTCATTGTGAGTATTGGGTTCATGAAGTTTGTTTCATCAACCATACAGACCAGAATGCACAACTTAATCAGCAGGAATCTCAGCCCATAAGCTACTCATCTATCCTTGCTGCATGCGTCTACAAAGCAGATGGGAAGTACAAAGGCATGCTCGCACCCGAACGTCTCCAAATTCTCCACCAAAAATACAATGAAGCCAAGAACACAGGCCTTCACCGCAAAGTCAGCCCACCACCACAGAGCTTTGCTTCTGAGTTGGTTGGACTGTTTGTGTGTAAAGCCAAGGCCACCAAGCAATTTGATAACAAAAAGATATAAGACTCCTTCCATTGTATCCTCCCTCCCCATGTCATAGCAGCCTTCAAATATTGCGTAACTGTGACCCAAGAGAAAATGGCCTCACCACTGGACTTCAATCCAGACCTCCCACACTACTGGAGCAGCCACCCACGTGACACCATCTTTGGTGCCTTTACTGACTGTTTCTCCTCCTCTTTTTCTGCTTCTCTATTTGTAATCCCATCTATGAAGGTGACGTGACATCATGCTCTTTACCTAAAGGCACGCCATTTACTCTGCCATCAACAGTCCCCTTGACATACCCACAGCAACCTTCATGCTTCTCCCCTGCTGAGGCAAATCCATGAGCACAGACGCATACATGGCCTTTACAAACAATTCAACATCATGTGTAGCCTAATGGGAACTGTATCATCTCAAAACCTTCAGTACGCGGATATCATCGACATTGATGTCCCATTCTGGAATGATTCCCGCACCCCACACCCAAAGCGCCACTGGGACCTGCAGACCATTGCGGTCTGGAACACACAAGCCAGACTGACCTTAAACAACCGCAACCCTGAGTGGCTCAATCACCTTGCACAGAGCATCCCTGAGGCTAAATACCCCACCTCCAGGTCTTAGCAAAAGATATAAAAGCCTGACCACCTCCTAGTCGCAAAGCGCCACAACCACGACACACCATTGCAACCAGACAAATGACAACTACACTCCAGACAAATACAAGACAAATCATACCCTAATCTGGTTCTCAAGTAGCAGACTGGAAGAAGATCGCTTACACAGATGGGAGCTGCATCTGTCATGACCACCAGCAGCCTGCAGTTAACTCAACTGCATTCGGAATCAACCATCCAATCAACCACAGTTGAAACAACTGAAAACAGTACGTCAGCTCGTGTTGATTCAACTACAGTTAAATCTACCCAAGTGGTTGATTTCCCAGTTACTTCAACTGCAGCTGTTTTGGAGTTGATTCAACCATTCAATCAACCAACCACAGTTGAAACAACCAGCGTTTATCTGTCGATTCATTGTTGAATCAACCGCAGTTGAATCAGCCAAAAACAATACGTCAGCCCATGTTGATTCGACTGGTTTTTCAATCAGGAAACTGCATTTCATTGGCCCAAACATGTCCAACGAGATTACTGGAGCAGGTGTTCACATACCTGACACCAACAGGATCCATCACGTGAACCCCAATGGCTCCAACATTACTAATACTGCCCAGAGGGCTGAGCTTGCAGGCATTGCTGCAGCCGTTACTCATGACTACTCTTCGAAAGCTACAGACAGTGAAAACTTAATGAGACAAATCAGAAGGCAGATCAGATACCCAGAATTGTGCACCTACCACATCCAACTCCACCTCCTAGAGGCTATCATCAAAGCAATCTGCAACAGTGTGACACACTCCATCAAATTCCTGAAAGTTAAATCCCAAACTGGCATTTTTGGTAATGAGCGTGCTGATCATATAGCAAAGCATGTGGCCAAACATCCTGAAGCTGCTGACACCGGTATTATAAAGGCAGGGCATGAAGGTAACCCTTTTCACGACATCACCTGGCTTGCAACCTCCACGGATGGTCCAAACACACAGCGTCCTGATGCTGGCATGGTACTAAACCCCAGCCTTACCAACTCCAAATGCGCTACCTTCCCAACAAATGTGACGCACTACAAGCACACATGCATGAGGTCCACAAACTAGGCAACACACAAACTGATACCAGCTACTTCACCTACAACCAGAATTTAAAGAATAAGAGTGCTCACAGCACAATCAGTAATGCTTTCTGGTCTATACCTGGCATCTCTCACAAGGAAAAAGAGACAGTTATGAAATACCGGTCTACTCAATCTACAACCAAATACATGCTATCTGTTTCAAAAAATCCAATAGCCTCAGTTGCCCCTTCTGCTCCAGCCAAGACAATGCACTCCATGTCCTCTCAGGGTGCCAGCATCCCATCATAAGAAAAATGGTGACTGAATGCCATGACTTTGCAGCAGACTTATCACAAAAGCTATCAGTAAAGGTTCTCAAGGCTCCTGTTTTGTTTCCACAGATGTGGGCAGTGCTGACAAGCATCGTATGCAAGATCTTCAAATACCAGTGACAGCAGAATCCAGAGTTCCTCCGACTTAAATTTTTGCTACAAACCATAGTTAAAGAGACTCACTTTTAATTCTGATGCCATTTTAGTGATTCCAAAGAAAAAACACAATATCAACTCTCAAAATCAACAGAACCATCCCAATGATCAAGGCCTAAATTAAAGGAGAGGAAGAAGGGTGGTTTTGGTGGGGGGTAGGGATCCTTAGCGACATTTCCTGCAGCCGGAGGCAGACCCCAAACACCTACCACAGCTTACCAGCCTAGACAGACTCACCCTGAGAACCTCCCTTGGCAGTGTCGTACCACCCATCTCATTGAGATAAAGTACTGTGAAGACACTCGCCCTGAGCAACAGCTCCAAGCTGCCCATGCTCAGCACGCTAGCCTTAGACGCAGCATTGCAGGAGACCATGTATTTCATGTCAACCTATTAGGTGTAGGGGGTGTTACTTACATTCCACACACTTTGGTTCCTCTGAAGAGTCTCGGCCCCGATTCACAGAGTCAAGAAGCTTGCTCTTAAGCTCCATGCTCATTCTGTGCACTATGCTCATAAGCTTGTTCAGACCAGACGTTCTCTTGAGCATTCTCCTCACCTTCAAACCAATCAGGAGAGGTCTGCGGGCTTGTCTTCTCGCAAACCTCAGGAGGCTCCTGATCCTCACTGACTGCCCTTTTCTTTTTTGGTGAAGGGGCTTTTCTTCCCAAGTGGCCCCTTTTCTTTAATTGATGTAAGCAGATGTTTTGCTGCTTACGCAGTTTATATATATGGTAAAAAAAATATATGGTACAATATAGTACAATTTGGCGCAAGCTAAAGTAGCTTAAGCACAGAAACCTGCAGGTTTCAGGCCTCCTCAATGCAAGTATGCGTCTTATCAGGCAGGCGCTTTGAAATGTCTAGCTAAGTCTTGATACTTAGATGCTATCCAGAGGGTGCAAGCAAGTTATGACCTGTCTTAGTCTGGATTTCCTTCTCAAATGTGATGCATGATGTGCAAAGTCTTCTTTCCATTCCTCTTTGAAATTGTGGCATGTGATGCTCAAAAATACAAATATTGTACTTACTCGTGTCAGCTATTGTGGAAGGCTGCATGTTTTGCAATAACATCAGCACACTCATTGTCTATTATGCCTGAGTAGGCCTGAAGTTAACAACACTTTAAAGAAGTTCCAGAGTCCATAAGGATGCTATTTTCGAAAGCCCATTTCAAATCTATCTGTAAGCTCCAGAGTGAAGCACATTCTTAAACAAGCTTATACATAGCAGTCGGCGTACTCTCATGCATTGGTAATGCAGAAATTCTGGCGGAGGCTAGGAGTACACACATTATGGTTAAGCTTCCGATTTGATGCCACGTTTCCCTGTTATGCTAGCATATCTGATACAGGCTGTTTAGGCTATTGATAAGGGCTTTGGCACGTTGTGGGTGATACTCCATCTCTATTGATTGACAGCCTAGCCCAGAGTTTTGGTGTTCCATCATCATGGTATTCAAAGGATTCATGTTGTCAAAGCCATATTTTTGAATGGCCTGCCTTTTTTGATTTATTTGAGCATTTAATCAAATTGATTATATTTTTCGAGCATTAAATTGATTAGATTGCAAGGCACAACAGGTAATGAGTAAATTAGGCGTGGAATGATAGCAGTGGAGTTCATATGTTTGGCTTTTGAAGGTGCAGTATATGATTGAACAAGTGCCGTAAGTTTGCACTTTAGGTTATCGGTCCCCTACTTCTGCTGGCGTGAATAAAGGAAGAGGTTTACAGCTGGTGCAAGTTCCTGGCAGTCTCCCCCATTAAACTGGGAAGAGACGCATGTGTGGATTGAATGTGTGTTAAAGTCTAGGGTGAATGTTTGCTTTCACAGGTCCAGACCAAGCTTACTAAGGGGTAGCTCGACAATTATAGATGGTCCCCATCGCTCCAACTAGGATAGTATGTAAGCTAACTTTGTGACATTGCTGTGCATGTTTCGCCACATGGTGTTGTAATCTACAATGCTGCTTGTTTACCCTGACTAGTTGTTGGTCTGGTCGTATGTCATAACAATATTTGACTTCAGCAAGGTGTACATCCCAGCGCTAAGTGTGTAAATCCTGGATGTTTCTTTGATGGCTATTCTGCTGCCAGCTGGTAGTATAGAATTAAAGCACCTGGTCTAGAGCAAGAACGAAGTTCATTTGCTGAAATGCTTGGTAAAAGCCATTGGGGTAAAGTCCTGTTGGCTACATGCACAGGCAGAACCAGGCTTTGTTGAGCCACCTGGGCTTCACTGCCATTACCTGTGAGAATGATGTTATCTCACCTTAGCTCAAGGTTTTGATGGTGGACCTGGAAGCAATGTATTTTACTAAAACTGAAAGTTTTAATCACCATTGTTGGATTGAAGTATTTTGACCGCCAGAAAGCATCTGGATTTAGATCCTGGCTGATGACACAGCAGGCAAGATGAGCTAGTAGCTCTGCCATACAGATGGGCCAGAGATGAGTGTACAGAGTGCTCGATCCAAATTTCACAACATTCCTTCTGTTTATTTATGCTTGAATTGGTCCAGGCAAATTTGCTAGTAGTAAGATAACTGATGTTATTCATCTTGTTCAATGATAACCTCAGTCAGCATCAGCATCTCCAAGTCTGTGATGCTTGCTCATGTGAGCTTCTTGTTTGGCACTCATGCTTTGATGGGGGCCAAGGCTTGTTCTAGTGGTAGAGTGGGTAGGCTTATCGTTCTCATCCGTGAGCCATTACGTGAACATGGGAGAAAAAACTGCATCATCAGTATCATCATAATCAGGCCCAGATAGGCAGTGCATTTCTGGCTAGAGCATCTGGCTTTAGTGCCACAGTGCTGGAAGGCATGTGTTCATTTGATCGGTCATCGTCATTTGATAGGCAACAGCAGAAGCGTGCGATGTTCAGGAAAGAGCAATTAGGATTCCCTGGTAAATCAATGCTGAGGCGGTGGTATCAGACCTCTGAAGGGTCTTGAAGGATCTGTCATGCATGTCTTACAGGCCATATCAGTTATGGCTCTTGTACTTATCGTCTGCGCACGCAGAAGTTCATCTAGAGCGTTTTCTGGTTTGCTTGCTGATCGGCTTGCAAATTGCTCATTTGGCAAGTAGCTTAGTTCATAGCAGTACTGTGTTGCTGACAACAGGCTCAACCTGTGTCATTTCTGAGCTTGACTTATGGGCTAGGCCTGCATACGTTCCAGCGTTTTCGTTGATGGAGCCCTTAGGCTTAAACTTGGGCTTTCTTTTTCTTTGGCTCTCCCAGCACATTTTTGAAGTTACGAGTCAGGGTTACCCCCAGCCTGGCCGTCAGGCTGATTGGTCTGTGGCTGGTCTTTGCCAGCCAAAAAAGTAATCCATAATGTCTGATATGACACAGCAAAGTTTGTCGTGCCGTTCAGGAAGGGAATCAAAGACAGCCTGATAAGGCAAGTCATGCAAATGATAAGGGGCCTTTACAGAAGAAGACTGGCAGTAAGGGAGGAAAAGGAAAGAATAATTTTTTCTTCTGAGAGTAGTTTTTCTTTTCTTTCTTTTCTTTTCTTTTCTGAGAGAGCACACAGACAAGTCTTGACAGTGAAAAAGATCGTGCACCTCATTCTGCACAGCAGCACAAGAGCACTTGTCACAAACTTTTAAACCGTGCCAAAAGGAGGATTCCACTGCGACAGAGTGAGCACGCAGACGGAACCTGCTCACAATCCTCGTAACATGCTTAAGGAGGTCAAGGTGCAAATAGCGAGGTGGCATCAGAGGGGCACCCCCGATCCGCACACAAGTGCGTAAATCAGCTTGAAGATCTAGGAGGGGAGAGGCAAACCAAGAAGGATAGGCAAGTTTTTTGCTTTCCGGTTAGTATCAGCAATGTCCCTCCGCAATTTCTTCATCCTTATCCTCAGGTCGGCAGTGAATTTGAGTAACAAATAGGGTGACCCTGCAAGAAGGCTTGTATAAAGGTGTACATGCACACCGATGTCCAAAGATATCTTAGGAGGACATGCCTGACATCAACTTCACATCTTTAATCCATTCAAGCATTGAAGCCCCAGTCATCCTCATGTACTGATTAGTGCTAGTTTATGCAGTGCTTGTTTATGCCCCTGCGCGAGAGCTTGTACAAACATGCAAATTTGAAGGACGTGCCTGAAATTAATGCAAGGTACCTGTCTTCTACAGTGCTTGTTTATCAGGATGGTCATGTAAACAGCTACTTTCTATAGATGACATTCCAGTAGGCCAATTGGACCAGAGCCGCCTTGGGCATAAGTCCGTGGAGGGGAACGACCGAAAAGGGTGTATTCTATATAGGTGATAGAAATTTCCAGAATTCCGATTGATAGCCTACGCCTTGCCTATAATATATATGAGTCCCTGAGCGTGGTGTGTTCAATGTACATGCAGTAACATGACGGAAATTTCAATATAAGAACCGTTATAGTTTTGGCAAACCACAGGAGAGAAGCATCGACTCATGCAGGATGTGGCAGGACAGATTTCCTGACGATATGATGTACTTACGTTTTTAATTTGGTCTCCTCGAGTTGTGTGTTCCTTGGAGACATGTTAAATTTCAAGAGAAGCGTCCCAATGTGTCAGAAGCAGAGACAACCAGCGCAACCAATGGCGCATCTAAGGAGTGAATCTAAAAAGTCACGAACAACAAAGATGTCAAGTTTGATGCGGACAGAGCAGACTGTGGAACTGGATTCAAAGTTCTCAGGTTTGGCAGATGATGCTGGACTGATGACAGTAGCCGGGTTTGGAAGCTTACTCTCTGGTAGGGGCTGGACTGGAGACTGGGGATTTTCCATGAAAGGCTTGCAAGCTAGAGCTCATAAGTCAAAACTGACTCATGCCAGCATAAATGGAACGCATGTGGTTCAAATTGCAGTTTATGATCAAACAGTTAAGAAGAAATTGGAGCATATTTTAGCATTGCATTTGCTCTCTCACAAATGGATTGCACACGCACGCAGAGCGCTCGGCACGCACTACTTTCCCTGAATTACAAAACTTCCGTTTAGGCAAGGTAAGCAGGTCGGTTGTTGAGAGTTCTTGGACATTAGTGGAATGCATCCTCAATTGCCAGGTTTTGGTGCTTGTTTGGATGGATGCTTGTGCTTGTGGCCAGTCCTGTGGGTGACCACGCCCTTAATCCCGCAGGTGGCAGGTTGGCGCCGCGTCTTTGCGCACACGGCTGATATATTTTATAAGCGAGGGATTGCACGGCCCCAAACAGTGAGTCCAATTTCAAGTTGCTGCACAGGCCCCCCAGGGACCACTTTTTTTTTACATTCAGGGCTGCCTAGAGGTAACCTTTGTAAGTCTGCACTTGGTTCGAAAGCATCATGATTATGTTATTTTCAGAGCTATACCTATCACTTTTATCTTAATTTCCAAATGCTTTGAACAGAGAGAGGTGGGCTCATTAAGTCTCGAACCTGGCAATCACGGCCAGACGGTGGTGGTCTCCCTTTTTGAAGTACCATGTACGCCGCAGTCAGTGGCATTGTTCATAGAACGAGAACACGAGTTCAAATTTGTTGGTGTACCAGTCCAGACACTTGACGGCCAACCGACTGGAAGGCGCGCGGTAGGTGACCGCCAGTGCACTCATAACCGTGCATCGCAAGTGCATGCTGCAGGATAGCGCACGCTCTGTTTGCCTCCTGGTTCAGGTTTTGTAAGGCATGTCAGGGGTCTTTCCACAACTTTCCGAGCACATGCAGTGCACACGCCGGCAGTCTTATTCTGCGTTTTGCAGGTCATTTGCGCTGCTTGGACAGATGAAGAGTACAAAGCAGCAAGGTGTCCCCCTGAGGAGTGGCAGCGTCGCTGGGCTGTCCATGGGGTCGACCGAGTGTGGGGGCGTGACATACTTCCTTGCCGCGTCTACTTGCGCCAGTGAGTCGGCCTGCACAGCCATCTTTGCCTTGAATGCTCCCTTGCTTCAGCGTGCATATTGAGAAAGCTCCAACTGATCGGTGTGCCTGCAACGCCTACACACAGAGGACTCACAGCTGCACCTCATACCTTGCATGCGGCTGACTGCTTTGCACAAATGCAGTTGTGTGTTGGCGGCACGGTCAATGGGCCCTGAATGTGAGATCTCATTCTTAGACTCCACATTTCTAGCCGACCGCGTGACTACAGTGCGCCAGCACCTTGAAGCTGACCCTGCTATCCTTGACGAACTGCCGCCACCAGAGCTAATTGGCCGGTATAGTGGGTAGCAGTGTGGAACATGAAAGAAAGACACTGGAACAGGAAAGGTTGTCACTGACAACTTGCCAGGCATGAGCTCTTTTCCACCGGCCTATTGCTTGATTGTCTTTTTTCCTTCATTGACATAGGGAATGTGTTTTCTGCCTACGTAGTCTCTTGTCTTCACTGGGACATGTTACCTGACTGCCCCTGCTGGCATTGTCTTGTCTTTTCCAGACGTGTGCAGGCCTTATATCTGCCCCTATCTGTGATCATTTCCATGCTGCTAGGGCCATGCTTTAGGATAAGAATGGTTGTTTAAATTGCAACCTTCCTTTTCTGGACACTGATGGCCACCCGGCCAGGGCCTGGCGTCGCCATTCCGCATGAGCGTGGCTAGGTCTGAGTCGGCAGAAAATTCTTATGTGGAAGCAGACTTTGATAATAAGAAAAATATCCTGTTTTTGAGTTGGCATAACCCAGTCATTGGTTCAAGTGCATGCGGGATTTTGTTGACGAGGCTTGGAGATTTGGAAGGTAAGTCAGTCTCGTGCTATGTCGAGGAGCTTCAGCTCCAAATCCTTGTTGATTAACTTCTGCAACCGCTAACCAGCTAACATCAAAGATGGGATTGCCACCAGGGCCTGCAGTGCAAATGGTTGTTTCAGCAGGGATAACATTTCCGTGGCAGGCTTGGTATTGGCAAGGGCGTCTGCACATTCATTTCCGGCAAATACGACGTGAGATTCTACTTTATAAAGGAAGATGTGGGATTTTAAGTTACGGATGGTATTAGAAAGGATTTTGAGGATGTCTCCTTGGACATGGTGACGGTGTTTTTCTGGGTATAACAATTGTACAAACATGTTTCCTAATTTGATGGAGTGAGGAGAGGCTGTCTGTGGCAATATGATTATGGCCATGTGCAATTGCAGCAGCTGTAGCTGCCAGTTCTGCTCTCCCTACGGTGTTGGTTATACCAGCACCATTAGCTTCAACCAAATTAGAGTTGCCCATACTGGGGTGGTAGAAACCTGCCCCAATAACTTAACTGAACTCTTGGATATGCCAGCTACCATCTGTACAGGTCCAGGACTTCCAGTCAGCGGTCTTGAGTGCGCTTCAGGAATGTCCCGGGCAAAGTTTTGAAGCCATGTAGGGTTGTGGCTATTCAGGTGGAGCCATGCAGCTGTGTTTTAGGCTGCTATGACATGGAGATTCCAGGAAGCCTGGGGTAAAGGAGTCTCTTGGCTAGTCCAGCTGGAGGATTGAGGGGTAGCGTTGGTGACCTCATTAGCTGGGATCGTACCAAGTTAATAACACAGATGAGGATAGGTTGTCAGGAGATTAGAGTAAGGGTTAGTGATCATGGATCCCTTCCAAAATGGTAGGAACATGAAGGTGGCAGTTGTTTTGTACTATGATGCCTGATCAGGCCACCTGCCAGCACCAATTTTTTGTTGTGATGCACTGTGTGGCCTGTTCAGGCCATGTGCCAGCACCAATTTCTGTGTGTAATTTCTGCGTGTAAATTGGCCGTTTCTGAGACAGTCGGATTAATGTCAAAGCGCGTTGTTAAAGCAAAAGGCATTGATGGCTGGACAGCGCAGTTCGCGGGGACTCCGCCGGCTGGGCAAACGGTGCACTAGGGCACAGTGTCCTCGCCCCCCGGGGGCCGCGCTGCGCCCCTTCCCGCGCCCCGCGAGTGCGATCTGTGGTGTATGGTGCGTTTGTGGTGGTGTTCTTGTGACAAGGGCATGGGCGATGCATGGTGCTCCAAGAGCCCCGACGCGCGTGCTTGCAATTGATTGACACCAGTACCGTGTTACGTGGTAACATCTCTCTGTTAGAAGGTGTGTAGGAGCTGAGATCACGGTGACCGGGTTAGTTGGGTTCGACTCCCAAGGCAGACAATATAATAGGAAATACACA
>LFIK01000727.1_pt1 | contig 25167 bp, 24 predicted proteins | sample 643401 | NCBI WGS metagenome assembly LFIK01 (sample SAMN03777447, study PRJNA286221) | soda lake metagenome | biome: soda lake; feature: Kulunda steppe; material: water; isolation source: sample T5-Br brine of Lake Tanatar-5 | place: Russia: Kulunda steppe | collected 2010-07
CGCAAGCTCAAGGGGATCACCCTGTATGAGCCGGCGGAGCTGGTGATCGGCGCGAAGGCGGGGACGCCGCTGGCCGAAATCGAAGCGGCGCTCGCCGAGAAAGGCCAGCGCCTGGCCTTCGAGCCGCCGGATTACCGCGCGCTCCTCGGCACCACGGGCGAGCCGACCATCGGCGGCGTCGCGGCGGCGAACCTGTCGGGCCCACGCCGGATCATGGCAGGCGCAGCGCGCGATGCGCTGATCGGGGTACGGTTCGTCAACGGCCATGGCGAGATCGTCAAGAATGGCGGGCGGGTGATGAAGAACGTCACCGGGCTCGATCTGGTCAAGCTGATGGGCGGCTCCTGGGGCACGCTGGGTCTCCTCACCGAAGTGATCTTCAAGGTCCTGCCGATCCCCGAGACCTCCGCCACGCTCGTCTATTCCGGCCTCGACGACGAGCGCGCGATCGCCGCTCTATCCGAAGGGCTCGGCTCGCCCTTCGAGGTGACGGGGGCAGCGCATATTCCTGTCGGCGAAGGTTATCAGACCGCGCAGACGCTGATCCGGATCGAGGGCTTCAAACCCTCCGTGGATTATCGCCTCGGCGAATTGCGCGAGACGCTGGCCGATTACGGCGATCCGGCGACGCTGCCCCATGATGCCGGCGATGCTTTGTGGCGCGGGCTGCGCGATGGCGGGCCGCTGATCAGCCTGTCGGATCACGCCATCTGGCGGATTTCGACCCGCCCCGGCGCCGGCCCCGCGCTCGCCGCCGCGATTCGCGCGAAAGTTTCGGGCCGGCATTATTTCGACTGGGGCGGCGGGCTGATCTGGATCGCCACCCCGGCAGATGACGAAGCAGCGGCGAGCGTGCGCGCTGCGACACAGGCCCATGGCGGCCACGCCACGCTGATGCGCGCGCCGCCGGAATTGCGCGCGGCGATCGAGGTCTTCGAACCCCTGCCCGAGCCGCTGATGCGCATCTCCCGCGAGATCAAAACCCGCTTCGACCCGGACGGCATCTTCAATCCCGGGCGGATGTATGCGGGCGTGTGAGCGCCGCAAGGATCCACCTGAAACCAGTCATGTGAGTCGCACCCATGCAGACCAATTTCGCGCCTGAACTGCTCGAAGATCCGGATATGCGGGAATCGGAGAAGATCCTGCGCACCTGCGTGCATTGCGGGTTCTGTACGGCGACCTGCCCGACCTATCTGCTCTTGGGCGACGAGCTCGACAGCCCGCGCGGGCGCATCTACCTGATGAAGGACATGCTGGAGAACGGCAAGCCGGCTTCCGAGCAGGTCGTCACCCATATCGACCGCTGCCTCTCCTGCCTCTCCTGCATGACCACCTGCCCCTCGGGCGTGCATTACATGCATCTCGTCGATCATGCCCGCGCACATATCGAGGAGACCTATCAGCGCCCCTGGCATGATCGGGCGATGCGCAGCCTGCTCTCGGCGATCCTGCCCTATCCGGGCCGCTTCCGCCTCGCCCTGTTCGGCGCCTTCCTCGGCAAGCCCTTCAAGGGTGTGGCGAAGGCCTTGCCGAAGGTGGGGCCGCGCATGGCGGCGATGCTCGATCTCGCCCCGGGCCGCCTGCCCACCCGCTCGGCCCAGGAGGGGCCGGGTGTGTTCCCCGCGCAGGGCGAGGCGCGCGGGCGCGTCGCGATCCTTCAGGGCTGCGCCCAGACGGTGCTCGATCCCGGCATCAACGAAGCGACGATCCGCCTGCTCAACCGCCACGGCGTCACGGTCACGCAGGTGGCCGGCGAGGGCTGCTGCGGAGCGCTGGTGCATCATATGGGGCGCACAGAGGACAGCCACGATTTCGCGAAGCGCAATATCGACGTCTGGATCCGCGAGATCGAGGAGAACGGCCTGGACGCCATCATCATCACCGCATCGGGCTGCGGCACCACGATCAAGGATTACGGCCACATGTTCCGCGAGGATGCGGACTATGCCGAGAAGGCGGCGCGGGTCTCGGCGCTGGCCAAGGACATCACCGAATATCTCGAAACCCTGACGCTGGAGCCCACCGGCGAGGCGGACAAGCTCACCGTCGCCTATCACTCCGCCTGCTCGATGCAGCACGGCCAGCAGATCAAGGAAGCGCCCAAGAAGCTCCTGAAGAAGGCCGGTTTCAAGGTGAAGGACGTGCCCGAGGGCCATATCTGCTGCGGCTCGGCGGGCACCTACAACATCCTCCAGCCGGAAATCGCCGAGCAGCTGCGCGCCCGCAAGGTGGCGAATATCGAGCGCACCCGCCCCGACATCATCGCCACCGGCAATATCGGCTGCATCACGCAGATCGGCAAAGGCACCGGCATCCCCATCGTCCACACCGCCGAATTGCTCGACTGGGCCACCGGCGGGCCACGCCCGCAGGCGCTGGGTTGACGCGCGAGATTCCCGCCTCGAATTCCCGCCGCGCCACTGGCTAAGCAGGCCGCGCCTCTATAGGCTGCGCGCCGGTTCCGTCTCGGCGGAGCCGTGCGTGAACCGCAGACGAGTTGATTCGCATGACCCGCAAGACGCCCGGGCCCGCCGCCAGCCAGGGGCCGACCATCGATATCGAGGATCTCGCGGCACGCCTGCGCGCCGGTGATCGCGCGGCCCTGGCGCGGGCGATCACGCTGGTGGAATCGCGCCGGGCGGATCGCCGCGACGCGGCGCGTGAACTGCTCGAAATCGTCTTGCCGGATACGGGAAAGGCCCTGCGTGTGGGCATTACCGGGGTTCCCGGGGTCGGCAAATCCACCACGATCGATGCGCTGGGCTCGCAATTGACCGCCTCGGGCAAGCGTGTCGCGGTGCTGGCGGTGGATCCCAGCTCCACCCGCACGGGCGGCTCGATCCTCGGCGACAAGACCCGCATGGCGCGGCTTGCGATCGATGCCAACGCCTATATCCGCCCCTCCCCCTCTTCCGGGACGCTGGGCGGCGTGGCGGCGAAGACGCGCGAGACCATGCTGCTGTGCGAGGCGGCGGGGTTCGACGTTATCCTCGTCGAGACCGTCGGTGTCGGCCAGTCGGAAACCGCAGTGGCGGATCTCACCGATTTCTTCCTGCTTTTGATGCTGCCCGGTGCCGGTGACGAATTGCAGGGGATCAAGAAAGGCGTGATCGAACTCGCCGACATGATCGCCGTGAACAAGGCCGATGGCGAGGGGGCCGACCGGGCCCGCAAGGCCGCCGCCGAATACCGCGCCGCCCTGCACATCCTCGCCCCCGCCTCCCCCCTGTGGACGCCGCCGGTGATCACCGTATCCGGACTGACCGGGGATGGGCTCGACACGCTGTGGGAGCATGTCTGCGATCATCACGCACGACTTGATGCGAAGGGCGAGATCGCCAAGCGTCGGCGCAGCCAGGATCTCAAATGGATGTGGGCCATGCTGGAGGAGCGCATGCATCGGCGGCTGCATGGCAGCCGGGAGACCCGCAGCCGGATCGAGGCGCTCGAAAAGCAGGTCAGGGAAGGTACGCTGCCACCCACCTCAGCCGCCGATGCCATCGCCGAAATCCTCGGTCTCTAGCGCCATGCCGGGAGGTTCGATGCGACACCACGCCCTGCCGCAAAAGCGCATTCTCGTCACGGGTTTCGGCCCGTTCCCCCGCGTGCCGCGCAACCCCTCCGCGATCATCGCGGAACGCGCCGCACAGGCACCCGTCTGGCGCAGACGCGGCTGGCAGGTCGATGCGCTGGTGCTGGAGACCCGCTACGACGCGCTCGACACGACACTGATTCCGGCCCTGCGCAGCGGTGGCCATGATGCGGTGCTGATGCTCGGCGTCGCGCCGCGACGCAAGGCGATCACGCCGGAAATGCGCGCCTTGAACCGGGTCTCGCGGCTGTTTCCCGATGCGGCGGGCCGCGTCGGCGCCGCCGATCTGCGCCTCGATCCCGGAAGCGATGCCACGATATTGCGCAGCCATGCGCCGCTTGAGGCGATGGTCCGGACCCTGCGCGCGGCTGGATTATCAGCAAGGCTGTCGCGCGATGCCGGGCGATATCTGTGCAATGCCGCCTATTTCACCGCCCTGCGAGAAGCGGGTCGCGACAAAAGCCGGCGCATCGCCTTCATCCATGTTCCGTTCCCCCGCCCCAACCGCAAACGCCGCATGGGCGCCGCCGATGACGGGACCGGGCATGCACAAGCGCGCCGCGTCGGCGTTTCGGGGCGCGCAAGGCCGCGCGCAGGCGCGCCAGTAGAGCAGCAACCGACCATGCATGAACTCGTAAAATCTATCATTGATTGCATAACAATACTGGTGCATGGTCGCATAATCACCTAAGGACTTGATAATTAAACTTTGTTTATAACGCTTTATGTCGTGGCCGTTAACCAGGCATGAAACAATTCATGGTCAATTCAGACGCAAGATTGCTGGAGCCTGTGGGAATGCTGGAACGTCTTTCGGAAATGTCTGCGGATTCATCCTCGGCAGGCCGTCGCGCGCTCTTGAACGCGGTGACCGATCTGTTTCTCGTCGATGATGAAACCAGCGAGACCGCGCGCGATCACTACACCGAAATCGCGAAGCGTTCGATCGACCAGATGGAGAGCACCGACAAGGCCGATTATGCCGAGCGGGTCGCTGCCGAGCCGAAACTCCCCGGCGCGATCGCCAAGAAGCTCGCCTCGGATGACGAGGTCGCGGTCGCGCAATTGGTCCTGCGGCTTTCGCCGGTTCTGACCGACGCCGATCTCGCATCGATCGCCGTCACCCATTCCCAGGCCCACCTCGTCGCCATCGCCGAGCGCGCGACCCTGTCGGAGAACGTCACCGACGTCCTGGTCGAACGCGGCGATCGCAAGGTGCTGCGTACCGTCTCCGGGAACGAGGGCGCCGCCTTCTCGGAGGGGGGCCTCGATACCCTGATCCGCCGTGGCGACGGCGATGCGCAGATCACCCGCAATCTGGCGGAGCGTTCCGACAGCCTGCCCGCGAGCCAGGCCCGCCGCGTCCTCCAGATCGCAGCGCAATTGGGTACGACGGCGAGCTCGTCAGTGGAAACCGAGATCGTCGATGGTTCCACCGACCAGCGTTTCGCCCGCAAGGCACGGGAACGCAGGCTCGAAGTGCGGCTCCTGATCGCGGATCTGAAGGACGGCAAGCGGCAGATCGACGATGTGGTCGAGCTCCTCGTCAAGGATGACCGCGCCTTCGATCTAGCCCAGGTGGTGAGCAATTTCAGCGACATTCCCAACACCCAGGCCCTGCGCGCCCTCTTGCAGAAAGAGGCGAGCGGGATCGCCGTGGCCTGTCGTGCCATGGGTCTCGGCTCGGCTGCATTCCGCGCCGTACTCGAAATGCGCGCCGGGCGCCTCGGCATTCCCGCGAAGCAGATCGACCAGGATCTGGCCAGCTATGAGAGCCTGAGCACCGAAATGTCGGAGCGCGCCATGCGCTTTCTCAAGGTGCGCGGCAAAGTGGCCTGATCTGACGACCGGATCTGCCGGCGCGAGCCGCCCGGAAACCGTTGATCAGGCCTGAAACGCCCCACGCAGACTGCTCGCGGGCTGCAATTGCCCGACCTCGATGCCGTTCCAGTTGTGCAGCGGCGCTTCGGCGAGCCCCGTCAGGAATGACTCTTCCTCAGCCGATTGCGCCAACAGACGCGCCAGCGCATAGGCCATGATCGCCTCCGATGCGCGCGTGGTGCCATCGGCGCATTTCAGGGCGATGCCGAGCCCCGCATCGGGCAAGCTGGCGCAGTAGACGCCTTCGGCGCCGGTCTTCATGAAGACCCTGTCACCGAAGCGCTCCATCACCCGCGTATCGAAACGCCCCTTGCCGGCGACCATGGAGGGCGCCTCGGCAACCGCCGCGCGAATCACCGGTGCCGCATCGGCGAAATCACCCGGCACCCCCTCCCCGGTGCCGAAACGCGCAAATGCGGTGGCGAGGGCGGTCAGAGGTACGGCATAGGTGGGGATCGAGCAGCCGTCTATGGCCCGATTGGCCGCTTCATGCGGCGTATCCATCATGGTCACGAGAGCCCGCCGGACGTGCTCCTGAACCGGATGGTCGGGCCGGATATAGCCGCGCGGATCATGCCCCTCGGCACAGGCGAGGCAGACGAAGCCCGCATGTTTTCCCGAACAATTGTTGTGGAGGCTGCGCGGGGTTTCGCCCCGGGCCGCCATGGCGCGCATCGCCTCCTGGTCGAGGGGCCAGTGACTGCCGCATTCGAGACAGCCGCCGTCGCGCCCGACCTTTTCGAGCATCGCTTCGGCGGTCTCGACATGGGCCGGCTCACCGGAATGCGAGGCACAGGCGAGGGCGATCTCGTCATGACCGAGCCCCAGCGCATCGGCAAAGCCGCCGGCCACGAGCGGCAGGACCTGCAACGCCTTGACCGCCGAGCGCGGATAAACCGGTCGCTCGACATCCCCGATGGCGATCCGCCGCTTTCCGGACGCATCGGAGATCACCAATGCGCCGCCATGACGCGATTCCACCCGCGTACCGCGCATGACCTCGACGAGAACCGGGTCGTTCATGTTGATCTCCTGCTCACCTGGCAACATCGCATGGCGACCATCCCGGCCCGCCCTGTCAATGAGGCCGGCACCCCTTTCCCGATGAGCGCGTCGCCACCGGGATTGCGACGCCAGCGCTTTCCATGCAGTTTTGTGGAAAACGGGAGGCGAGGATGGCAGGGATCGACTACGAGGCGGAGTACAACAACCGGGCGCGTGTCCCCGATCACGGCGAACATATTGCCGGCTGGGCGCGCGATGCACTGGCCTTTCGCGAGAATACACCGCCGACCCCGATCCCCTATGGGCCGGGTGAGCGCGAGACGCTGGATCTTTTCACGCCGGCGGATCCGCGCGGGGAAGCGACCCTCGTCTTCATTCACGGCGGCTATTGGCAGGCCCTCGACAAGAGCTTTTTCAGCCATCTGGCGCGCGGCGCCAATGCGCACGGGATCAGCGTCGCGATCCCGAGCTACGATTTGTGTCCACAGGTGAGCGTGGCCGAGATCATCGCGCAGATGCGGGCTGCCTGCGGGACGCTGGCCAAGCTCGGGCGCCCGCTCGTCGTCAGCGGGCATTCCGCCGGCGGGCATCTGGCGGCCTGCATGCTGGCGCAGGACCGGGAGGCGGGTTCCGATGCGGCGGGCGAGCAGCACGTGCGGGCTGCCTATGCCATATCCGGGCTGTTTGATCTCGCCCCCCTGATCGGGACGAGCATCAACCAGGCGCTGCGCCTGGATGCCGCCTCGGCGCGCGCGGCAAGTCCACTATTCACACCACCGATCCGCCCGGGCCTCGTCCTCGATGCCGTCGTCGGTGGCGACGAGAGCGCGGAATTTCATCGCCAGAGCCGCGACATGGTCGCAAACTGGGGCGATGCGGGCGTGGAGACGCGTTTCGAGAGCCTGGCCGGGCGGCATCATTTCGACGTGATCGCCCCCCTGGCCGATCCCGATTCGGGCATGACCCGGCGCGTCGTCGCGATGGCGGGCGGCTGAGCCGGCTCCGGGCTGCCGGATGCAGTCCGGCTTTGCCAGATCGCGGGGAAACCGCTAGATCGGATGACGATCATCGCGGCGCAGCCGGGCCATGGCGCAACCCGGACGACCGGCCATCAACAGGAGTGAGACCCGTGCAGACCTTCTTCGTCGAGATCAAGTGCAAGCTGGGCAAGACCTACGAGGTCGCCATGGAACTCGCCGATCGCGAGATCGCCTCGGAGATCTATTCCACCGCGGGCGATTACGACATCCTGGCCAAGTTCCACATCGACCGTGACGTGGATATCGGCCATTTCGTCGCCGAGAAGGTGCAGACCATCCCCGAGATCGACGATACCAAGACGATCATCACCTTCAAGGCCTTCTGAGCCGGCGCGCCCCTGATGCGGGGCGCAATGCCCGACCGAATCAGCGACGGCTGCATTCCGCGACGAGTTTCTTGATGAAGGCGTCGCATTTCATCAACTCCTCGATGGCGACCCATTCGTCGGCCTGGTGTGCCTGGGCAATGGCGCCGGGGCCGATGACGATCGTCGGCACCTCGGCGATCGTCTGGAACAGGCCGGCTTCGGTGCCGTAAGCCACCTTCTTGTGATCGTTGCGCCCGGCCAGGCGCTTGGCCAGGGTGGTGATCTCGGTATCCGGATCGGTGTCGAGTCCCGGGAATCCGGCATAGACCTCGATCTCGATGCCGCTGTGCGGATCCACGGCCTGCATGCGCGGTTCGAGCACGTCACGGGCATAATCGCGAAGCCGTTGCACCAGGGCGTCGGGATCATCCTTGCCGATGGCCCGGAACTCGCACCGGATCTCGCAATGATGCGGCACGATGTTCAGAGCCGTCCCGCCCTGCATCACACCGACATGGGCCGTGGTATGCGGGACGTCGTAGAGTTCGTCCCGGGCGCCCTGCCCCTGCAATTCCTCCGCGATCCGGCGCATTTCGGTGACCAGCATGGCACCGAATTCCACCGCGTTCACGCCGTGCGGCGCGAGCGACGAATGCTTCGTCAGCCCGCGCACCCGCACGATCATGCTGCGTTTGGCCTTGTGTCCGATCACCACCTGCATGTTGGACGGCTCACCGACGAAACAGGCCTGCGGGCGCACCGGCTGATGCTTCAGCCAGTTCACCAGACCCTTCGCGCCGACACAGCCGACTTCCTCGTCATAGCTGAAGGCGAAATGGATCGGACGCGCCAGATCGCTGCGCGCCATCAGCTCGGCATTCGCCAGGCAGACAGCGAGGAAACCCTTCATGTCACAGCTGCCGCGCCCATAGAGACGACCATCGGCCTCACGCAGGGTGAAGGGATCGGACGACCAGTCCTGACCCGTAACCGGGACGACGTCGGTATGGCCGGAGAGGATGTATCCCGGCTGATCCTGCGGGCCGATCGTCGCCCAGAGATTGGCTTTCTGACCCGTCTCGTCATAGACACGCTCAAATGTGTAACCGAGAGGCGAAAGAAATTTCTCAATCCAATCAATGATTTCAAGATTAGAGTTGCAACTCGTCGTGTCGAACGCGACTAGCGTCGACAGAATCGATGCGATTCTGTCATAAGACATGTCAGGACTCCTTATACACTTTTAACGTGCGCTACGAGGCCGGCACAAGCGACATCTGCTCCGTGCGCACGAAATCCACGAATCGTCGTGCAACCGGAAGGTTGCCCCCCACGGCGGGGAAGAGGAAAGAAGCCTCGTATTCGATGAGCGGCTCGAAAGGCCGGAAGACCAGTCCCGCCCCGGCGACATAGGCGATGGGGAACGGGTTGATCACGGCGATCCCGAGCCGGGCGCGGACCATTTCGAGCAGAAACTGAACGGTTCCGGATTCGAGAACCATGCGTGGCTCGACGCCGTGATCGGCGAAAGCCCGCTCGATTCGGGCCCGCGCGGAGAAGCGGCGCGTCACCGAGATCATCGGCTCTTCGCCGATATCGGTGGGCGTCACGACCTCCTTTTCCGCGAGGCGGTGGTCGGCCGGCATCAGCACATGCGCCACGGATTGCCGGAAAGGCTCGGAACGCACACCGAAATGTGATGCCGGCACGTCGAGGACACCGAGATCGGCCGTTCCGTCCGCCACCGATCCGATGGCGTCATCCGAACGTCCGATTTCCATCTGGATGCGGGTATCGGGCTCCACCGCCAGAAACCGTGTAACCATCGGCGCGATGAAGGTATGCGCAACCGTAGGCGGTGAAAATATGCGCAGCAAAGTGCCGACACTCGGTGTATTGGGCCAGTTCTCCAGCCGCGCCAGAGCGGCGAAGATCGGAGCCGCCTCCGCATCCAGAGCAAAGGCATCCGCAGTCGGCACCAGGCGGCCGCCGTCGCGGATGAAGAGGTCGCGCCCGAGCCGCTGCTCCAATGCGCCGATGGCGCGGGAGACGGCGGGCTGTGACACGCCCAGACGTTGTGCGGCTGCGGTCGTCTTCCGTGTCGTGATCACGGCGTGCAGCACTTCCAGTTCCCGAACGCTGGGGCGTGAGGCCCGGGCGGCTTCGTCGTCGCTATCCATTTCGCGCATTGCCTTATTACCACTTCTGATGCGTTTATAGGGTGACAATACAAGGTGTGTATATTAGCTTCATGTCAGCGGCGATCAAGCGCCCTATGCGCAAACGTGATCGAGGATCGCCGCAAATTCGAGAAGGGACGGGGCAAACCCGTTTTCATCGACCAGAGGAGAAACAATATGAAGCAGGGCTTCAGGCGGTTCGCTTTTGCGAGTCTGCCACTCGCACTCATCTTCGCCACCCCGGCCATGGCCCAGAGCGTTACGGTAGGCCTGGCCTCGGAACCGACTTCGGTCGATCCGCATTTCCACAACCTGGTACCGAACAATGCGCTGCGTCAGCACATTTTCGACGGTCTGACCATTTCCGACGAGAACATGCTGATCCAACCGGGCCTCGCGACCTCGTGGGAAGCGACCAGCGAAACGACCTGGGAATTCACGCTGCGTGAAGGGGTGACCTTCTCTGACGGAACGCCGTTCACCGCCGCCGACGTGATCTACTCGTATTGCCGGGTGCCGCTGATCGAGGATTCCCCGTCCTCGTTCACCAGCTTCATCGCCGATATCGTGGATATCGAGGCGCCGGATGATTCGACCATCATCTTCACGACCAGCGGCCCGTCGCCCCTGTTGCCGACGAATCTCGCCCAGGTCGGCATCGTATCCTCGGCCGCCTTTGGTGGCGAGAATGCCGAATTCGGTGCGGATGGCTGCGCAAATCTCGGCGACCTGCCCGCTTCGACCGATTTCGCCAATCCGGAAGTGGCGATCGGCACCGGCCCGTTCATCCTCACCGGCTACACCCCCGGTGAAGCCATCCGGCTTGCGGCCAACGCGAGCTACTGGGGCGATGCTCCCGCCTGGGAGGAAGTGACCCTGCGTCCGATCACCAATCCTGGTGCCCGTGTCGCTTCGCTGCTCGCCGGTGACGTCGATGTGATCGAGACGCCGCCGATCCAGGACTTCGACCGGATCCAGCAGGACGGCTTCGAAATCGTCCAGGGCCTGTCCAACCGCGTGATCTATCTGCATTTGGACAATGGCGAAGACGTGCCTCCGGGCGTGTCGGGCACGGATGGCGTGAATCCCCTCGCCGACGTGCGCGTACGCGAAGCGATCTCGAAGGCGATCAACCGTGATGCCATCGTCGATCGCGTGATGGGCGGCTTCGCCGTTGCTGCCGGCGAGTTGCTTCCTTATCCATTGTTCGGCACCAATCCTGACGCGGAGCCGGATACATTCGACCCCGAGGCGGCGCAGGCCCTGCTCGCCGATGCCGGCTTCCCGGACGGGTTCGAAATCACGCTCTTCGCACCGAACGACCGCTACATCAACGATGAGCGTGTCGCCCAGGCCGTGGCGCAGTTCCTCTCGCGGATCGGCATCCAGACCAACGTCGATACGATGACGGCATCGACCTTCTTCTCGCGCCGCAACACGAACGATTTCGGCTTCTGGCTGGCCGGTTGGGGGGCCGCTTCGGGTGAGATGACCAACCCGCTGACCGCGCTCATCGCGACCCGTGATCCGGATACGGGGATGGGTTCGACCAACCGTCAGCGCTACTCCAATCCGGAGATCGATGCGCTGATCATCGAGGCCCGTCAGACGGTTGATGACGATGCCCGTCAGGCTATCCTCCAGGAAGCCTCGCGCATGGCGATGGCGGATTATGCCACCATCCCGCTGCATTTCGAGATGACCCCCTGGGCTGCCAACCCGGATTTCGTGGTCACCCCGCGTGTGGACCAGTCCACGCTGGCGACGGGAATCCGCCCGGCCGACTGACCGGATGAAGACCGCTGACCCGGCCACTTCCCGTGGCCGGGTCATGCATTTTCGAAACGCCGCTTGCCAGGCTCGCAGCGATCTCCGGATCGGAAGCGGAAGCGGTACAGTCGGCTCAGGCGGAAGGCACTTGTCCGCAGTGCCGATGCTTCGAAACAGATCCGGCGTCATGCCCCGAAGGGCACGCCAATAAATCCGATCATGGCAAGACATATCCCTACGAGAAGTGCCCCAGATTACCCGATGCAGGCCGAACCGTTGTCGATATCTCCATGCCCGTGGCCCGGTTCGGGCCCACACACCGGTGCAAAACGCAGCTTCCGTTCGGAAATGTCTGCGCGAACCTCTTGCAAAAACGTGATAAACGCGTTTTGTGCAGCGCTTGACCGAAGCGGCGACAAAGCTTGCGCTTTCGCCATGTTCGCTTACCCTGCCATCGGGTCAAGCGTCTCATCTGTCCTCTAACCGAGACGGCCGTCCATGCTGGTTTACCTCATCCGCCGTATCAGCCAGTCGATCATGGTCGTCGCCGTCATGGCGACGCTCGTGTTCCTCGCTGTTTTTGCCGTTGGCGATCCGGTCGCGATCCTCGCGAATCCCGATGCCGACCAACGTGAAATCGACGCGATTACCGCGCGTCTCGGCCTGGATCGGCCACTCTACGAACAATTCGGCATCTTCGTCTGGAACGCCCTGCAGGGCGATCTCGGGCGATCTTTCGTCTACGCCCAACCGGCCGTCGATGTCATTTTGCAACGTTTCCCCGCCACCATGGAGCTGGCCTTCGTCGCGCTGATCTTCTCGATCGTGCTCGGCGTGCCGCTCGGTGTCATCGCCGGCCTGAAGCCCGAATCCTTCCTGGGTCGCTCGATCATGTCGACCTCGATCCTGGGCTTCTCGCTGCCGAATTTCTGGCTCGGCCTGATGATGATCCTGCTCTTTGCCGTGCAGTTGCGCTGGTTTCCGGCCAGTGGTCGCGGCGAGACGGTCGATGTTCTGGGCGTTCAACTGTCGATGTTCACCTGGGACGGCCTGCGGCATCTGTTCCTGCCGGCACTGACCCTGTCGCTCTACAAGGCGTCGCTCGTGATCCGCATCGCCCAGGCCGGTACCCGCGAGGTAATGCTGCAGGATTACGTGCGTTTCGCCCGCGCCAAGGGCCTTTCCGGGCGGCGAATCGTCATGGTCCACGTACTCAAGAACATGATGATCCCGGTGGTGACGGTGCTTGGTCTGGAACTCGGTTCGATGATCGCCTTCGCGGTGGTGACCGAGACGGTGTTCGCCTATCCCGGCATGGGCAAGCTTCTGATCGACTCGATCAACCGCCTCGATCGTCCGGTGATCGTCGCCTATCTGATGCTGACGGTGATCGTCTTCGTCGTCATCAACCTCGTCGTCGATCTGCTCTATGCCGCAATCGATCCCCGCGTGCGCCTGACCGAGTCGAAGGGCTGATTGGGAAGCCAGTGACATGAACGATACAGCCAACACCCTCCCCGACGCGTCCGCTGCCAAGGCGCCGGACACCGTGATCAAGCCCCTGGTCGATCCCGTGGCCACGCCGGTCAAGGGCTCGATCGACGCCAAGGACCTGGGCGAGAGCCTGCTGCGGCGCCACATCGCCAGCTTCTTCGAGAGCAAGACGGCCACCGTCGGTCTCGTCGTCCTGGTGACCCTGGTCTTCGCGGCTTTCTCGGCGCCGCTCTGGGCGCCGCAGAATCCCTATGATCTCGCCACGTTGTCGATCATGGACAACATGCTGCCGCCCGGCGAACGCCTCGATACGGGGATGGTCGCCATTCTGGGCACCGACGACCAGGGCCGTGACATGTTCTCGGCGGTGCTCTACGGCATGCGCGTTTCGCTTACCGTCGGCGCCTCCTCGGTTCTGATCGCGGCGATCATCGGCGCCACGGTCGGCGTGTTCGCTGCCTATATGGGCGGGCGCACCGAGAGCTTCGTGATGCGCGTCGTCGATCTGCAGCTCTCCTTCCCTGCGATTCTCGTCGCACTGGTGCTGCTGGCCGTGTTCGGTCGTGGCGTGGACAAGGTGATCATCGCCCTGATCATCGTGCAATGGGCCTACTACGCCCGAACCGTGCGCGGCTCGGCGCTGGTCGAAAAGCGGCGTGAATATATCGAGGCGGCCCGCTGCCTGTCGCTGCCGCAGCGCCGGCTCGTGTTCAAGCATCTGCTGCCGAACTGCCTGCCGCCGCTGATCGTGGTGGCCACCGTTCAGGTCGCCAATGCGATCGCCCTCGAAGCGACCCTGTCCTTCCTCGGCGTCGGTGTGCCGGTGACCGAGCCCTCGCTGGGCATGCTGATCTCCAACGGGTACCGGTATCTGCTCTCGGGCAATTACTGGATCTCCACCTTCCCGGGTGTGGCGCTGGTGATCCTGATCGTCGCGATCAATCTGGTCGGCGATCGCCTGCGTGACGTGCTGAATCCGAGATTGTCACGATGACCCGGCATTCCGATTCCCAGCGCGCCCGGTCCCGACCGGGCGTGCCCGGCCTCACCGCAGGCCGATCCGTTTCCGGCTCGCAAGGCGTGCCGTCCATATCCTGCCAATCAGGAGCGCAGTGCTCATGAGCAAGACCGTCCTCGACGTCCAGAACCTGAAGGTCACCTTCCAGACCCGCGAAGGCCTCGTGACGGCGGTGAACGACATCTCCTTTACCGTAGGCGCCGGCGAAGTGCTCGGCCTCGTTGGGGAATCCGGCTCCGGCAAATCCGTCACCGGCATGGCCATCCTCGGCCTGATCGATCCGCCCGGCGAGATCGTTCCCACCTCCTCCATCAAGGTCGAGGGCCGCGAGCTGGTCGGCCTGTCCGAGGAGAAGCTGCGCCGGGTGCGTGGCAAGGACGTGGCCATGATCTTCCAGGATCCGATGACCACCCTGAACCCGGTGCTGCGGATCGACACGCAGATGATCGAAGCCATCCGCGCCCACGAGAAGGTATCGGAGAAGGCCGCCCGCGAACGGGCGCGCGATGCTCTCGCCAAGGTCGGCATCCCCTCTCCGGAAGAGCGGCTGAAGGGCTATCCCGGCCAGTTCTCCGGCGGCATGCGCCAGCGCGTGGCCATCGCCACGGCCCTTCTCAACCGCCCGACCGTGCTGGTGGCCGACGAGCCGACCACCGCGCTCGACGTCACGATCCAGGCGCAGATCCTGTCCGAGGTGCAGGGCCTGTGTGCGGAAACCGGAACGGCCCTGGTCTGGATCACGCATGACCTCTCCGTCGTGGCGGGTCTCGCCGACCGTGTCGCGGTGATGTATGCCGGGCGCATCGTCGAGGAAGGCACCGTGGAGAACGTGCTGGAAGCACCGATCCACCCCTATGCGGCCGGCCTGATCGGCTCGGTCCCGAGCCGCAACAAGCGCGGCGAGCCCCTCGCCCAGATCGCCGGCATGACCCCGTCGCTCGCCAATCTGCCGCCGGGATGCCCTTTCGCGCCGCGCTGCAATTACGCAACCGACATCTGCCACACCACCATGCCTGAGCCCACCCGATACGAGGGCGGACGCGCGGCGCGCTGCCACCACCCCCTGTCGTCGCCCACGCCTGCGGCGGCTTGACGATCGAGATCGAGGAAGAACGATGGACAACACACCGATCATCAAGCTCGACCACGTGCACAAGCGCTTCACCCGCACCCTCGATTTCGCGGAAAAGATCGCGAACATGTTCGGGGCCGGAATGAAGGAGCAGGTCGTCCGCGCGGTGGACGACGTGTCACTGGAGATCGCCAAGGGCGAGGTCGTCGGTCTGGTGGGGGAATCCGGCTGCGGCAAGTCTACCCTCGGGCGCGTGATTTCCGGCATTCTGGAGGCCTCTGACGGAACGGTCTCCTATATGGGCAAGGACATGGCGCGCATGGTCGGCGCCGAGCGCCGCGCCACCGAGCTCGCCGTGCAGATGATCTTTCAGGATCCGATGGCCTCGCTCAATCCGCGCATGCGCGTCGTCGACATCATCGGCGAGGCCCCCGTCGTGCATGGCATCATCAAGAGATCCCAGCTCGACACCTATGTCAGCGCGGTGATGCTCAAGGTCGGCCTCGATCCGAGCACCCGCATGCGCTACCCGCACCAGTTCTCGGGCGGTCAGCGCGCGCGTATCGGCATCGCCCGGGCGCTCGCGGTGAATCCCAAGGTTCTGGTCTGCGACGAATCGACTGCGGCGCTCGACGTGTCGATCCAGGCGCAGGTGCTCAACCTGTTCATGGATCTGCGCAAGGAGCTGGACCTCACCTATGTCTTCGTCAGCCACGATCTCGGCGTGGTCGAGCATATTTCCGACCGCGTCGCGGTGATGTATCTCGGCCGGATCGTCGAGCTCGCGAAGACCGACGACATCTTCGCCGGGCCGAATCATCCCTATACCAAGGCCCTGCTCGAAGAAGTGCCGCGGCTCGAACCGAAGAAGAAGCAGTTCACGGCCCTGAAGGGCGAGATCCCCTCGCCGCTCAATCCGCCATCGGGCTGCCACTTCCATCCGCGCTGTCCGTTCGCCTTCGACCGGTGCACGAAGGAGCGTCCGCTCCTGAAGGAGATCGGCAAAGGCCGTTTCTCCGCCTGCCATCTCAACGACGAGCCCGGCAAGACACCGCTGACGAAAGTCGAGGTGCAGGTCACCGAGACAGCGCTCTGACAGCAACACATATCCGGCGCGGCGGATTCGGCCGCGCCGGACAACGCCACCGATCGAAAACCGCCTTTTCAAAAGCAGCCCATTGACTTGTGCGGCGCAAAAGGCGATATGTCGGACACCGCAGCGCAATTTGCGCCGGTCGGGGCCGCGTGAGTGGAACGTCTCACAATCGTTTCGCGCCCCCAAACCAATCCCGAATTCCGACAACCTGATCACGCGGGTCGTCTCCCCAACGAGCCCGCATGCGCCGACGCGCCTGTGTGGCTCCCCGCATGCACAGAAAGTACCGACTTGACCACATTTTCCGATTTCGGTCTCGCCGAGCCCATCCTGAAGGCGCTCGCTAACGAAGGCTATGAAACCCCGACTCCGATCCAGAGCCAGGCTATTCCGCTGGTGCTGGAAGGCCGCGACCTGCTCGGTATCGCCCAGACGGGCACCGGCAAGACCGCCGCCTTCTCCCTGCCGATCCTGGATCGCTTCGCCCGTGATCCGAAACCGCGCCAGCCGCGCGGCTGCCGGGCGCTGATCCTGTCACCGACGCGCGAGCTGACCAGCCAGATCGCCGACAACATCCGCATCTATGGCCGCAATCTGCGCCTTTCGACGCAGGTCGTCTTCGGCGGCGTGCCGATCAACCGGCAGATCCGCCAGCTCGAACGCGGCGTCGACATCCTCGTCGCCACACCGGGTCGCCTGCTCGATCTGATCGATCGCCGCGCACTCAGCCTCGCCCATGTCGAGGCGCTGGTGCTCGACGAGGCCGACCAGATGCTCGATCTCGGCTTCATTCATGCGCTGCGGCGCATCGTGAAGCTGGTGCCGCGCGCGCGCCAGAGCCTGTTCTTCTCCGCGACGATGCCGAAAAGCATTGCCGGGCTCGCCGAAGAATATCTCGACAACCCGGCACGGGTCGCGGTGAAGCCGGCAGCGACCACCGCCGAGCGTGTGGCGCAGGAAGTCGTCTTCGTCTCTTCCGGCCAGAAACAGAGGCTGCTGGCCCATGTGCTCCGGGATCAGGGGGTGAGCCGGGCGCTCGTCTTCACCCGCACCAAGCACGGGGCCGACAAGGTGGTGAAGCATCTCGAGCGTGACGGCATCCCAGCAGCGGCGATCCACGGCAACAAGTCGCAGGGCCAGCGCGAGCGCGCCCTCAACGATTTTCGCCAGGGCCGCTGCAAGGTGCTGATCGCCACCGATATCGCCGCACGCGGCATCGATGTCGACGGCGTCTCGCATGTGATCAATTTCGAGCTGCCGAACGTGCCGGAATCCTATGTCCACCGGATCGGGCGCACCGCCCGTGCCGGCGCAGAGGGCGCCGCCCTGTCGTTCTGCAACATGGAAGAACGCGCCTATCTGCGTGACATCCAGCGCACCACGCGCCAGGACATCCCGGTCATCGCCCTGCCGGAAGGCTTCACGCCGGAGCCGCCCGTGCAGAGCGAAGCGCCGCGCAGTGCCGGTCGTCCCCGCAAGGGCGCCGGTCCCGGCAAGGCGCCGCAAAAGCCGATGCAGGGCAAGCGCCGGCGCGGACCGCCCGGCAGCGGTCAGCCGCACAAGGGCGCAGCGCGCCCGCCGCGCCAGCGTGAAGCCATCAGCGCACAGCATCGCTGAGCCGTCTGCAGCCGGCGAGGCTGCATGCCTTGCCGCGTGCCGATTGCCGAATCCGCTTGCTCCTTTCGGGCCCGCACGGTTTCATGACGGAACCGTGCGGGCCCGTCTTGTTTCGCCCGCATGGATCGAGGCGCCCCGGGCAAGGGAGCAGGTCATGGCGACAGACAGCAACGGAACATGCGGCTTCGCCTTTTCGCAGCCGGTCGGAGCAGGGCCATCGCGCATTCTGCGGGCGCTGTTGCTCGGCCTGACGATCGCCCTCGCCGTCTCACTCACGATGGGGGCCGCACGGGCATCCGGCGATACCGGTCGCAATGGCGATACCGCAGCGGCGGAGCCCGTCGATGTGGCGCTGGTGCTCGCCGTCGATATCTCGTTTTCGATGACCATGCGCGAACTCGCCTTGCAGCGCGACGGTTATGTCGCGGCCTTTCGCGATCCGCGCGTCCATGCCGCCATCGCCGCCGGCCCGCATCAGCGCATCGCGGTGAGTTACCTGGAATGGGCCGGCGCGGCGACGCAGGAGGTGATCGCGCCCTGGCGGATCATCGACGGGCCGGATGCCGCCGAGGCCTTCGCCGATTTCCTCGCCGAGCAACCCCTGCGCCGCACCCGCCGCACCTCGATCTCGGCGGCGCTGACGACGGCGCGCGACCTGTTCGAGACATTGCCCGCCCCGGCCCTGCGCCGGGTGATCGACGTATCAGGCGACGGACCCAATAACGAAGGGCGTATCGTCACCATCGCGCGCAACGAGACGATCGATGCCGGCATCACCATCAACGGTCTGCCGATCATGCTCGCGCGCGGCGGGCCGCTCGATATCCCCGATCTCGATCATTATTACATCGATTGCGTCATCGGCGGCCCCGGCGCCTTCATCGTGCCGGTGCGCGCCCATGCGGAATTCGCCGAGGCCATCCGCCGCAAACTCATCCTCGAAATCGCCGATCTGACGCCCCCGCACCCGCTGATCCACCGCGTGGGCGAGCGTCCGGGCGCGGATTGCCTGATCGGCGAGCGGATGTTCCAGGATTGGCGCGAGCGCAACCAGGCGCGGTGAGGGCGCGTCTCAGGGCGTCGGCTGGAGACGCGGCAGGGCGGCGATTTCCGCTCCGGCTTCGCGCTCGGCCATGGCGAGATCGTATTGCATCTGCAGATTGAGCCAGAACGGCGCTCCCGTGCCGAACCAATGCCCCAGCCGCAACGCCGTATCACCGCTGACGGCCCGCTTGCCGGCGATGATCTGGCTGATCCGGTTGGGCGGAACGGCGATCGCCCGCGCCAGCGCCGTGGGCGAAATCCCGGCTTGTGCGAGTTCGTCGCGCAGGATGGCACCGGGAGGGGCTAACCTGTCGAACATCTCGAAATCTCCCTGCCGCGCACTCCGTTCCTCACGTCTGTGTCATATATCGACTAGTTTTGCAACCTTGCATACACATCGCCCGAATTTGCTTGCAACGGCAATGCGTCGATCATGGCCGCGAGGGTATCCGCGTCCTGCCATCGCCCGGTCAACGTCTGGCTCTCGCCGAGTGCGATATCGAATCTGTAATCGCCCAGCCGCGCGAGCTGGGCGAGGCAGGCGCGCACGATGCCGCGCTGGATCGTGGTGAATTCGAAGGAGAGCGCCGGCACTGGCTGGCTGAGCCCGGCCAGCACTGCGGCCTCGAAGCCCTCCACGTCGATCTTGGTGAAGGCGGGCAGGCCGTGTTGCGCGATCAGGCTGTCGAGGCTGACGAGCGGGACCGTGATCCTGTGATCCCAGGATTGCCCCTCCCAGCCCGGCGCGCCGGCGGCGGCTTCGAGGAACTCGGCGGAGGCGGTGCTGACGGTGGGATTGGCGCTGTTCACATGCAGCGTAACCTCCCCCGGCTGCGGCCCGGCGGCGGCGCGCAGGAGCGTGACATCGGCGTCGCGCCCATGGATCAGCCGCAATGCCCGCATCGCGCCGGGCTGCGGCTCCAGCGCCACCACCTTCGCACCGAGGCGGCGGAAACTCGCGATCCGGTCACCGACATGCGCGCCGATATCGAAGACGAGATCGCCCGGCGCAATGAAGCCGGCATGCAGCGAGTCCATCGCCTGCGCACGCTCCGGATCACCGTAATAGATATGCAGCGAGCGCCCGATGGCGCGGGCGGTGCCTGGAAGCCGCGAGACCACCTCTGCTTCCGGATTGTCGTCGAGCGAATGCCCCGGCACGTCCTGTTGCGGCATGATGATCATCCTCTCTCCCGCGGGCGCGGCCCGCTGCGGCACTGGTCCAAACCGCGTTGCGGCACGTAGTGTTCCTGTCACTGCGAGGTGCAATCGAACCCGTGACGCTTGACCCGCGTTGCCCTCCGGCACACTTGTTGCGCGAACGCTCAACGCATTTTCAGGACCCGCCCATCTCATGACCGGTATCCCCGACGCATCGGCGGCCACGACGGCCCATGCTCTGTTCTACGTGGCAAAGCGGCAAGCGGTTTTGCGCGATACGCCGCTTGCAGCATTGAGTGCGGGCGAAGCGCGGGTACGCACCCTGTGGAGCGGGATCAGCCGGGGGACGGAGCGACTCGTCTTCGAGGGCAATGTGCCACCCGATGAAACCGAGCGCATGCGCGCGCCGTTCCAGGAGGGCGATTTCCCCTTCCCCGTGAAATACGGCTATTGCGCCGTCGGCGAAATCGAGGACGGGCCGGCGGAGTGGATCGGGCGCACGGTCTTCTGCCTGCACCCGCATCAGACCCGCTTCAACGCGCCGCTCGGCATGCTCGCTCCCCTGCCCGAGGGCGTGCCTGCGCGCCGGGCCGTGCTCACGGCCAATATGGAGACGGCGCTCAACGGCATCTGGGATTCCGGTGTGGGCCCCGGCGCGCGCGTCATGGTGGTCGGCGGTGGGGTGGTGGGGCTGATGCTCTGTGCGATCCTCTCGCGCATGCCGGGCGTCGAGACGGTGCTCGTCGATATCGACCCGCAGCGCGCGGCGCTGGCTCAGCATTTCGGCATCGGTTTTTCCAAGCCGCTCGATGCGCCCGGCGAGATGGATGTCGTGTTTCATGCCTCCGGCGTGCCGGCGGGCTTGTCCTGCGCGCTCGTCTGTGCCGGCACCGAGGCGCGGATCGTGGAGATGAGCTGGTACGGGTCGCAGACCGTGCCCGCCCCGCTCGGCCTCGCCTTCCATTCGCGCCGCCTGTCGCTGATCTCGAGCCAGGTCGGTTCCGTCGCGCCGGCTTACCGCGCCCGCTGGAGCCATGCGCGGCGCCTCGCCAAGGCGCTCGACATGCTCACCGATGACCGGCTCGACACCCTGATCACCGGCGAGATCGCCTTCGCCGACCTGCCGCAGGCCCTGCCCGATCTGCTCGCCCCGGGTGCTGCCGGCCTGTGCACCGCCATTCGCTACTGAACGCAAGCAAAGGAGACGCCGCATGTTCGCCGTCGAAGTCCGCGACCACGTCATGATCGCCCACAGCTTCAAGGGAGAGCTCTTCGGCCCGGCCCAGAAGCTGCACGGCGCCACCTTCGTCATTGATGTCGCCTTCTTCCGCAAGGAGCTCGGGCCGGAAGGCGTCGTGGTCGATATCGGACGCGCGCATGACGCGCTCAAGGCCACGCTCGGCCCGCTGAATTATCAAAATCTCGACGAGTTGCCCCAGTTCGCCGGTCAGAACACCACCACGGAATTTCTCTGCAAACACATCTTCGATGCGATGGCGCAGGCCGCGCGCAGCGGCGCGCTCGGGCCGGGATCCGAGGAAATCGCCAAAATCCGCGTGCTGATCGGCGAATCGCATGTGGCGCGCGCCTGGTACGAAGCCGATATCGCCGGCTGACCCATCATGCGCAAAGCCTGTTTCCTGATCCCGGGCGACCTCGCGGCGCCGACCGGCGGCTACGCCTATGCCAGACGAATCCTGCCGCTGATGAGCGCGCAGGAAATCGATCTGCGGCATGTGGCCCTGTCCGGCGGCTATCCGCATCCGGATGAGGCCGATCTCGCGGCGACCCGCGCCGCGCTCGCGGATTGTCCGGAGGATGCGGTGCTGCTGATCGACGGGCTCGCCCTCGGCGCCATGCCGCCGGAAATGATCGCGCCTTTCGGCCAGCGCATCGTGGCGCTGGTGCATCATCCGCTCGGGCTGGAGAGCGGGCTCGATGAGGCGCGTGCGCAGGCGCTGATCGAGAATGAAAAAGCCGTGCTCGCGCATTGCGCGCGGATCGTCTCCACGAGCCGGCTGACGGCGGAGACGCTTACCGCCGATTTCGCCGTCGCGCCGCATCGGATCAGCGTCGCGGAACCCGGCACCGATCCCGCCGAGCCGGCGCAAGGCTCTGCGCCCGATGCGCCGCTCTCGCTCGTGGCGGTGGGTGCGGTCTCGCCGCGCAAGGCCTATCCGCTCCTCGTCGAGGCGCTCGCGGCCTGCGAAACCACGACGCCGTGGCATCTCACCATCATCGGCGCGCATGACCGTGATACGGACGAAACCGCGAAGCTGCGCGAGACCATCGCCCGCCACGGGCTCGGCGATCGCGTCACCCGCGCCGGCGCTGTCGATGACGAAACCCTCGCCGCGCATTATCGCAGTGCCGACATCTTCGTCTCCGCCTCGCTCTATGAAGGCTATGGCATGGTTCTGGCCGAGGCCATGGCGCGCGGCCTGCCCATGGTCGTCTCGACCGGCGGCGCCGCCGCGCAGACGGCACCGGACGAGACCGCCTTGAAAGTGCCGCCGGGCGACGTGCCCGCGCTGACCAATGCACTCTCGCAGATCATCGACGATGCGGTTCTGCGCCGCCGCCTCGCCGAAGCCTCCGCCCGCGCAGGCGCCGCCCTGCCGCGTTGGGAGGATACCGCGCGCATCATCGCCGACGTCATCAGGGATATCAGGACATGACCGGTTTTTCCGCCGATTGGCTCAGCCTGCGCGAAAGCGCCGACCACGCTGCCCGGGATCAGGCCCTTCTGCAACGCCTCGCCGAGGCCCTGGCCGATCGCGACAGCCTCGAGATCATCGATCTCGGCTGCGGCACGGGATCGAACCTGCGTGCCGTCGCCCCGGCCCTGCGCCAGAAGCGTCAGAGCTGGCGCCTCGTCGATCACGATGCCGGGCTGCTCGTCGCGGCGCGCGACACGCTCGCCGGCTGGGCGGACGAGGCCATGCGCGACGGTGACGCCCTCGAACTCGTGAAGGACGGGCGGCATTTGCGGGTGAGTTTCATCCAGGCCGATCTCGCCCGCGATATCGAACCGGTGCTCGATCCCGCCCCCGATCTCGTCACCGCCGCCGCCCTGTTCGATCTGTGCGCGCGCGACTGGATCTCCGCCTTCGCCAATGCCGTGGCCCGACGCAGGGCGGTTTTCTATACCGCGCTGACCTATGACGGGCGGGAGATCTGGCAACCGCCGCATCCCGCCGATTCGGTGATGCTGGCGGCCTTTCACGCGCATCAGATCACGGATAAAGGCTTCGGGCGCTCCGCCGGCCCCGAGGCGACGCAGGCCCTCGCGGAGGCCTTCGCGAGCCGCGATTACACAAGCGAGATCGGCGACAGCCCGTGGCGGCTCACCGGCGAGGATGCGGCGCTGATCGCGGCGCTCGCCGAGGGACAGGCCGGCGCGGTGGCACAGACGATGCAGGTCGGGCCGGAGCAGATCGCGCGCTGGCGCGCGGCCCGCAGCGAGGCCGGCGTGGCATGCGTCATCGGCCATCAGGACCTCCTCGCCGTTCCGCAGTGACGAAACGGCGAGGCTATTCCGCCTCAGCGCTTACGCGGCATCATCTTGCGCAGGGTGTCGTCCTTCATCGAATAATGGTGGTACAGAGCCGCCACCGCATGGATCAGCACCAACGCGACCATGGCCATGGTGAAGATGTTGTGCAGCAGGAAGATCGGGCCCGCCGTGTCGAACCCGCCGCCGATCGGCAGGGTCAGCGGAATCGTCCAGAACAGGTTGACCGGCGCGCAGCAGGCCGAGGTCGCCGCCCAGCCGGTGAGCGGCACCAGCACCATCAGCACATAGAGCGCGCCGTGGCTCACACGCGCGGCCATGATCTGCCAACGCGGCATGTTCGGCTCGAGCGGCGGCGCGCCGAGAATGAACCGGGCGGCGATGCGGATCACGACGAGGCCGAAGACGATCAAGCCGAAGGATTTGTGCAACTCGTAGAGCAAGTTCGTCAGGTTCGAGGGGTCGAGCCGTGTCATCACCAGACCGACCGGGACCATGCCAAAGATGATCAGGGCGATGATCCAGTGCAGGGCGATCTGGACCCTTGCATAGCGTTGCAGGGATCCCGTTTTCGAGCCCGCTTCCATGGTGTCGCTGCTCATGGCATTCCTCCTGCGCTCAGAACGTCGTTGCGCCTTGCCTCGTCCGCAGGTCGCAATCGAACAGAACTTCGCCCCCCTTCAGTACATAGGTGGATGTTTCAGGTCGCAAGGCGTCCTCGAGATTTTCGATCACCGGCAGGTCGAGCCCCTGCTTGCCCGAACCGATCAGAACCGGCGCCATCAGGATGTGCAGGCGATCGATGCAGCCGGCATGCAGAAACCCGGATATGGTGCTTGCGCCGCCTTCCAGCAGGATCCGCGCAAAACCGGCCCGTGCGAGCGCACGGAGAATATCGCGCGGTGCGATCGGCCCGTCTTCCGGCCCGTCGAGGATGATTTCCTCGACATCCGGCGGAAGCGGCACACCCCGCCCCGCCCGGCGCATGACGAGCCGCCGCGTACCGTCCGCGCGCAACACCCGGGCGGAAGCGGGCAGGCGGCCATTGGGATCGATCACCGCCCGCGCGGGGCTGCGCCCGTCGACGCGCCGTACGGTGAGTTGCGGATCATCAGCGAGGATCGTGCCGATCCCCACCACCACCGCATCCACATGGGCGCGGATCGCGTGCAGATGGTCGAGCGCGTCATCGCCGTTGATATAGAAGGAATGCCCCGTCACCGTCGCGATGCGCCCGTCGAGCGATTGCCCGAGTTGCCCCACGACGAAGGGAGCGTGCGGGGCGCCGTCACCGAAATGACGGAATGCCGCGGCGGCAGGCAGGCTCGAAATCGCTCTCATGTTGATCCGCCGGAACTGATGAGCCGTAGAA
>LFIK01000728.1_pt1 | contig 25102 bp, 23 predicted proteins | sample 643401 | NCBI WGS metagenome assembly LFIK01 (sample SAMN03777447, study PRJNA286221) | soda lake metagenome | biome: soda lake; feature: Kulunda steppe; material: water; isolation source: sample T5-Br brine of Lake Tanatar-5 | place: Russia: Kulunda steppe | collected 2010-07
CCCGCGGCCTGAGTCTGTTCCTGCTGCCGCGGCGGCTGCCGGACGGCAGCCTCAACCACTATCGCATCGTGCGGCTGAAGGACAAGCTGGGCACCCGCTCCATGGCCAGCGGCGAGATCGTGCTGGAGGGTGCGCTGGCTCATCTCGTGGGCGAACCCGGCTCGGGCTTTCGCCAGATGACCGACATGATCAACATGTCGCGGCTTTCCAACGGGGTCCGCTCCGCCGGCCTGATGCGCCGGGGACTGAACGAATCCCTGTTCATCTGCCGGCACCGCAGCGCGTTCGGCCGCCAGCTGATCGAGCTGCCCCTGATGCAGCGGCAACTGGCCAAGATCATGGTGCGTACCGAAGTGGCACGTTCCGTAGTGCTGCATACTGCCGGTTGCCTGCAAGCCGCGGATGCGGGCGATGCCGAGGCGTCCACCCTGCTGCGGATCCTGACCCCGCTGATCAAGTTCCGCGCCACCCGCGATGCCCGTGTGGTCAGTGGCGACGCCATGGAAGTGCGCGGTGGCTGCGGCTACATCGAGGAGTGGTCGGACGCCCGGGTACTGCGCGACGCTCACCTGGGGTCGATCTGGGAGGGCACCAGCAACATCGTGGCGCTGGACGTGCTGCGGGCCACCCGCAGGGAAGCCGCCCTGGACACGCTGCAGCCCTGGCTGCATGGACTGCTGGACGACGCTCCGGGGCTGCCGGAAGCGGAACGGAACGCGCTCGCAGCGCAGGTGGACCGTGTCTCGGCTGCAGTGCGAGCAGCGGCAGCAGGGCACGACGAGGCGGCCGCCCGCACGGTGGCGAGCGCCCTTTACTACCTGGCGGGAAGCGTCTTCCTGGCGTGGGACGCCAGCAGGCTGGCGCCGGACTGGCGCCGACTGGGGCTGGCGCGGCTGGTGCGCCTGCACCTGCTGGAACCGCGCGACCCGCTGGACAGCGGCCAGGGTGATCCCGCAGTCCTGGGCAGACTGCTGGAAGAGGCTCCCATGACACAGGAGCAGGCGCTGCAGTTGCAGTGAACGGAAACCGCCGCGGGTGGCGCACGCCAGGGTGCGCCGCCCGCGGGGATCGACGACTTACTGCAGGTCGAAGCGAATCCCGGCCACGAAGGCGCGACCGATGATGGGCGCCTCATCCCGGAAGAAGCTCTGGTGCAGCCGGCCGTCCTCGTTGAGCAGGTTGCGGCCCTGCACGAACAGCTCGGTCCCCGGCAGCGCACGCGGCTCCCAGCCCAGATCGAACGACAGCAGGTTGAAGCCGCTGGTGGAATCCTCGACTTCCGAGGTGTTGTTCTGCTTGAACACCCGACGATAGTCGACACTGAAGCTGGCCTCGCTCCAGGCCCAGTCGATGCCGATGCCGGCGCGGGTCGGCGTCATGCGGGGCAGATTGCCGCCGCTGCGCAGCTTGCCACGCACATGGTCGGCACTGAACCGTACCGCCATGCTGGTGGGTCCATCCATCAGGTCCAGCACCGCGCCCAGCTCGCCGCCGTAGAACTCGGCATTGGCCTGCTGGTTGAACACCAGCTGGTTGCGCAGCCGGCACAGGCCACCATCACCGGGAGCGCAGCCCACGGTCTGGCCTTCACCGGCACGGTTACCAATGTCGTTGACGAACACCGGACTGCCGGTGCCATCGTCCTCGGACTGCAGGAAGATGAAGTCATCGACCCGGTTGTAGAACAGCGCCGCGTCGAACCGGAACGGCCCCGCATGACGGTCCAGCCCGACTTCCAGGTTCAGGTAGGTCTCCTTGCCCAGGCCGGTATCGCCGACCTCGAACGTACCCGCAGCCGAGTGCCGGCCGAAGGCATACAGCTGCTCGACGGAGGGTGCCCGCTCGGCACGGGTGATGGATGCCCGCAGGTGATGGGCGTCATCCAGTTCGTAGATGGCGCCGCCGGAAACGCTTACCGGCCAGAAGGTCTGGCTGCTGACCTGCTCGGGCAGGTCGATGAACTGACCGTCCATGCCGGTGACCCCATCCACCCGAGAGCCGATGACGTCATCCGGATTGGTCCGGTCCCGCTCCACACGGGCACTGAACTCGAGCGCGCCGAAGTCGGTGGGGCGCTCCTCCAGCAGGAACAGGGCTGCCGTCCGGCCCCGGGTCGGCCGCACGTAGAAGCCGCGCTCGGCGCCACGGGGGTCATCGGCCTCGAAGTCGCGATCGGTGAACTGCAGCCCGACGACACCGCGCCAGCCGGCAATGGGTGCGTGCACCAGCTCACCGCGGAACTCGAATTCGTCATTCTGGAATTCGGCCTCCACGATGCGCTCGTCCAGTTCGCCACCCAGGGAGGTACGATTGAACTCGAACTCCACCTCTTCCATCTCGAACCAGGTGTAGGAGGCCTTCACCCGCGCGGCCGTGAAGCCGGGCAGCGGATCGATGAACTCGCCGCGCAGATCGATGCGGTCGTACTCCGCGAAGATGCGCTCGAAGTCGTCGGACTGGCCGCCCTCGTCGCGCGGGCGGGCGTCGAAGTTCTCCGGCACGCCGTACTCGGTCTTCCAGGTGCTCAGACCAAGGCCGAGATGCCCCCAGTCGCCGCGCCACAGGCCGGTGACCGAGAACGCATCCGATTCGATGCTCGAATTGACCAGGCGATTCTTGCGGCCCTCGGTCTGGTCGATCTGCTGAAAGCCGTCGATGTCGAAGTCATCGGTGCGGCGCACACTGGCATCGGCCCGGAACACTAGCTGCTCGTTCGCAGGCAGCTCGATACCCGCTCGCCCCTGACGGTCATTGCCGTTCTCGCCATAGCTGAGCGCACCGCGCAGGCGGGCCCGGTCACCGAACTCCGGATTGAAGCGGTCGGTCCTGACGTTGACCACGCCGCCCGCGGCACCGCTGCCGTAGAGCAGCACCGCGGGACCGCGATAGACCTCGACCTGTTCGGCACGGGACGGATCGATGGCGATGGCGTGATCCGCACCTTCGCCGGAAACGTCGGAAGTGGGCAGGCCGTCCTCCAGGGTACGTACCCGAGCCCCCTGCAGTCCGCGGATCACCGGGCGGCCGACACCCGGGCCGAAGTCGGAATTGGCGACGCCCGGCAGGCCATCCAGCAGTTCACCGAGCGTGGCTGCCCGGCGCCGCTCCAGCTCGTCACCGAACAGCACCGACACCGGCTGGATCAGGTCATCGGGCGTGCGATCACCCAGCGGGTCCGCCGTCACCACGATGGTCGGCAACAGACTGGTCGACAGCGTCGGCTGGGACTCTTCAGCCTGGGCCTGGGGCGCGGAAAGCACCGCAATCGCGGTGGCAAGCGCAGTCAGGGCAAAGGGGGTACGGGCCATGATCTCAGCCACTCCTTGTTGTAGCCGGAACCGGGTTCCAGTCCGGGCGGGCGCAGGAAATGTGATGTAATAATGTTACATCACTGTTGCGCGGCCATTCTCTACGGATCGCGGCCGTTGTCAACACGGAATTCCGTAGCGGGAGCGACATTCTGCAGACCAGGCAGCGGCGTTCCCCATGCAGCCATGGGTAACGCGCTCAGTCAGCCACGACCACCCGGTCACGGCCCTGACCCTTGGCGCGGTAGAGCGCCGTGTCGGCACGACTGATGGTAGTGTCGATGCTGTCGCCGGGGCGATGCATGGCCAGACCGATGGAGACGGTGATGGGAGCCAGATCGCCGATTTCCGGGACATCCATGGCGGCCAGCGCCGCCCGCAGCCGCTCGACTGCGGCGCGCGCGCCTTCTGAGCTGCTTTCGGGCAGCACCAGCAGGAATTCCTCGCCGCCGAAACGGGCCACCACGTCGCCAGTGCGAAGGGCCTGCCGGAACGCCCGGGCCAGCTGCTGCAGCACCGCATCGCCCACCTGGTGACCGAAGCGATCGTTGACCTGCTTGAAATGATCCACATCCAGCATGCAGACGCAGAGCATGTCGGCGTCGGGCTTGCGCCGATCACTGCGCGAGGCTTCCCGCCCCAGCAACTCCATGACCGTGCGCCGGTTGGGCAGCTGGGTGAGGGCATCACGTGTCGCCAGCTCGTGCAGCCGCTGCAGCGCCTCCTCCAGTTCTTCGTTGCGACGCTTGAGTCGATGCCGCAGGCCGGTAATGTAGTCACCCAGATAGCAGACCAGCGCCAGCGTGATGGCATAGGCGAGCACCACCAGCGCCTCTGCACGCAGCTGCATACGCTCCGGCATGACCTGCCAGAGTGCCGTCAGCAGCAGCAGATAGCTCGCCAGCATGACCGCGCTGATCCCCAGCGTGCCGCGGAAATCGAACCGCATGACGGCGAACAGCATGGTCACCAGTCCCAGCAACAGGAAGGCGACGCGCACCACCGGTTCCGGCAGGTGATACATCACATGGATCACAGGCGGGATGGAAGCCAGCACCTGCACGCCGGTCAGGCTGGGATCGGCAAGCCGCTGATTGAGGCCGGTCAGGATGAGCGTGAACACGACCCCGTTGAGCAGGGCCACCAGCGCCAGAAACACCAGCACATGACTGCCATTCAGGAAGCCGAGTGCCCAGCTGACCAGTACCAGCACCGCACTGCCGGCATAGGCCAGCAGTCCCATGAGCGAGCGTCGCAGGCGCAGGCGCTGCGCCGCCGCCTCGCTGGCGACCGGATCCGGCGCCCGTTCCAGTTCCCGAGCCAGGTCGGAGGACAGGGAGCTCATGGCCACCCGCCATCAAGACATGATCGGCAGCCAGTTCTGCGATGCGATGGCAGAGGCTGCCTGATGCGTGCAGTCATGCTGTTCCCCCCGGTGCAGCTTGCACCCGCGGGCGCGGCCATACTGCTCGTGGCGCCCGATCTTCCCCATTGTTTTCTCACGTACGCCGTGTCGCACGGAACGTGTCGCACGGAACGTGTCGCACGGAACGTGTCTTCTTGTCGACCCTGCCACCTGCCCTGAACAACAGAGTTTTGCGCGCCGGCCGCTTCAGTATAACCTACCTCACCTTGCAGGATGCACGACTGTGCTGCCGCCGGCAGCAGCGATCGGCCGTGGTCCGGATGCGCACCGGTCAGGCTGCAACAGGGAACTCCATGGCGACACCTGCATCGAATGCTCCGATTGCCGCGGTGAAGGCCCGCTTCTTCATCTACTGGAAATGCTTCTTCGCGGTCGTATCGGCACTGGCCATCGCCTCCAACACCCTGGTCGGACTGGAATTCCACTACAACTACAAGTGGATCGCGGCGGGGCTGTCCAGCGCCCTGTTCGCCTGGCTGGCCTGGCGCGAGCTGTGGCTGCCCCTGGTGCATCGACTGGGGATCTACACCGATGCCTTCATCATCCTGCCGATGGCGTGGCTCTCGAGTGCCGGACTGGAGTCGCCGGCCATGGCCTGGTCCATGCTTGCATTCGTGCCCATCAACTACCTGTTCCAGGGCCGTGAGCGGCTGGCGGTCAACCTGATCTACCTGGCACTGCTGCTGGGCCTGATCGGCCTCTACTATCTGCAACCGCAGCTGTTCTCCACCTATACGCCGGAGCAGCAAGCCGCTGACTGGCTGTTCAACCTGCCCCTGATCGCCCTGTTCCTGATGTTCAGCCTGATACGCTTCGAGCGCGCCTACGAAGCCGAGCGCCAGGCCAATCAGCAGCATGCGGACGCCATGCAGCGCCTGTCGCAGACCGATCCGCTGACCGGCCTGCACAACCGCCAGAAGCTGACCGAGGTCCTGCAGGCATCACTGCAGCAATTCCGCGAGACGGGCAGCCCGACGGCGCTGCTGTTTCTGGACGTGGATGCCTTCAAGCATTTCAACGACTATTACGGTCACTCCCAGGGCGACGTCTGCCTGCGCCGGATCGCACGCGAGATCCAGACATCACTCAAGCGTCCCGAGACCGATTTCGCCTTCCGCTTCGGAGGTGAAGAGTTCCTGATCGTCCTGCGCAATACCGATCTGGGCGGCGCCCTGCACGTGGCACGCCGGCTGCGCGAGCGGATCGAGGCCCTGGCGATTCCCCACAGGCGCTCCGGCGTTGCCGAGCATGTGACGGCCAGCATCGGCGTGGCCACCTGGCAATCCGGCGATCGCAGCCTGGACGACCTGATCGTCCGTGCCGATCGGGCTCAGTACGACGCCAAGCGGGCCGGTCGCAATCGGGTCCAGGCCGCCTGAACCAGAGGCTGCCGGCCCCACCCCTGCGCTTTTTGAAAAGGCCGGCACCGGTCCGTACAATCCCGCCGCTTCGCAGCCGACGCGTCCTCTGGCGTCCGCAGACGCCAGCCGGACCGCAAAGGGAGGATGGCAGATGAACCAGCGGGTTCCGGTACGCAGACTGCATGACGACGGCACCACCCTGGCCCGACGCTATCAGGTCTTCACCGCGCGCAATCTGGACAGCATCCCGCAGCTTGCCCGCATGCCCGAGGACGAGCGCTTCGCCATGCGGGTGGTCGCCAACGTGCTGCCGTTCCGCATCAACCAGTATGTGATCGACGAGCTGATCGACTGGTCACGAGCGCCCGATGACCCGCTCTACCAGCTCACCATTCCCCAGCGCGGCATGCTGGAGCCGAATCATTTCGACCGCATGGCCGAAGCGCTGCGCTCGGAAGATCGCCAGCGTATCGACCAGACCGCCGGCGAGATCCGCGCCCTGCTGAATCCGCACCCAGCCAGCCAGATGCAGCTGAACGTTCCCGAGCACCAGGGGGAGCCGGTCGGCGGCGTCCAGCACAAGTATCGGGAAACCGTGCTCTGCTTTCCCAGCCAGGGCCAGGTCTGCCACGCCTACTGCACCTTCTGCTTCCGCTGGGCCCAGTTCGTGGGCGACCGGGAACTGCGTTTCAGTACCCGCGAGGCCGACCGCATGCACGCCTACCTGCGCGACCAGCCGGCCGTATCGGACCTGCTGATCACCGGCGGCGACCCCATGGTAATGAAGACCAGACACCTGCATGACTACCTGCAGCCACTGACTCGCCCGGAATACGACCACATCCAGACCATCCGCATCGGCACCAAGGCACTCACCTTCTGGCCGTACCGCTTTGTCACCGATCCGGACGCGGACGAACTGCTGCGGCTGTTCGAACGACTGGTGACAGCGGGCAAGCATGTGGCGATCATGGCCCACCTGAATCACCCCCAGGAGCTGGACACGGACATTGCCCGCATCGCCGTGGCCAGGATCCGTGCCACCGGCGCCGTGATCCGCTCGCAGGGGCCGTTGCTGGCCCACATCAACGACGACCCGGACGTGTGGGCACGCAACTGGCGCGATCAGGTGCGCCAGGGCATCTTCCCCTACTACATGTTCGTGGAGCGGGACACGGGAGCGCGGCGCTACTTCGAGGTGCCGCTGGTGCGTGCCTGGGAGATCTACCGCGACGCCATGCAGCGCGTCTCCGGGCTTGGACGCAGCGCCCGCGGCCCGTCCATGAGCACGGGACCGGGCAAGGTGGAAGTGCAGGGTGTCACCGAGGTGGCCGGCGAGCGGGTGTTCGTGCTGCGCTTCATTCAGGGCCGCAACCCGGACTGGGTGCAGCGCCCGTTCTTCGCCCGCTTCGATCCGCACGCCACCTGGCTGGACCAGCTGCGGCCGGCGTTCGGCGAGGAGAAATTCTTCTTTCAGGACGAGTACGACGCCATGTGTCGGGCGGACACCGCCCCGGTGCAGCAGTTCAGCGCACCAGCCTGATCCGCATCAGGGCCGCCGTCTAGCGCCCGGCGTGACGGGCAGGCCCGCCGCGCCGGGTGCAGCATGCCAGCCGGAGCTCAGTCCCCGGCGCGCTGCTCCAGCGCCGCCACTGCCGGCAGGGTGCGGCCTTCCACGAACTCCAGGAAGGCACCCCCACCGGTGGAGATGTAGGAGATGCGCTCGCTCAGGCCGAAGGCATCGATGGCCGCCAGGGTGTCGCCCCCGCCCGCCAGCGAGAAACCGGCGCTGGCCGCAATGGCCTCACCCAGGGCGCGGGTACCGGCTGCAAAGGCATCGAACTCGAACACGCCCACCGGGCCATTCCAGACGATGGTGCCGGCATCGCGCAGCTGGGCCGCATAGCTGGCAGCAGTCTTCGGGCCGATATCCAGGATCATGTCGTCGGCGCTCACCTCGCTGATCGCCTTCACGGTCGCGGGGGCATCGGCCGCAAACTCCGGGGCCACCACCACGTCCTCGGGCAGCGGGAAGGCGCCCTGCTCCGCCAGCGCGCGGGCCTGGGGAATCAGTTCGGCTTCCACCAGCGATCGACCCACCTCGTGGCCCGCGGCAGCAATGAAGGTATTGGCAATACCACCGCCGACGATCACCTGGTCGGCCACCTGGGACAGACGCTCCAGCACGCTCAGCTTGGTGGATACCTTGGAACCACCGACGATGGCCACCAGCGGTCGCGCCGGGGCCTTCAGCGCGCGCTCCAGTGCCTCCAGTTCTGCCACCAGCAGCGGCCCGGCACAGGCGACCGGCGCCCGCAGCGCCACGCCATGGGTGGACGCCTGGGCACGGTGGGCGGTCCCGAAGGCATCCATCACGAACACATCGCAGAGCGCGGCCATGCGCGCCGCCAGGTCCGCATCGTCCTTCTTCTCACCCTTGTTGAAGCGCACGTTCTCCAGCAGCACCAGCTGGCCGGGCTCCACGTCCACGCCATCCAGCCAGTCCTGCACCAGCGCCACGTCGCGCCCCAGCAGCTGGCCCAGTCGCTCGGCCACCGGCGCCAGCGAATACTCGGGCTGGGTCTCGGCCGAGGCACCCTCATCGGGTCGACCCAGGTGGGACATGACCATGACCGCGGCACCGGCGGCCAGCGCCTGCCGCAGGGTGGGCAACGCCGCCTGAATGCGGGCATCGCTGGTCACCCGGCCGTCCTTTACCGGCACGTTCAGATCCTCGCGGATCAGCACCCGGCGTCCGGCCAGTTCCTGATCCAGCATTCTCAACACGTTCAGCGCCATGGGGCCTCCTTGTACATGGGCTCTGTGTGAAGAAGGGCTCAGACCAGGGCCTGCACCCGAGCCACCAGATTGTCAACGCTGAAGCCGTACTCCGCCATCACCGCGTCACCGGGGCCGGACAGGCCGAAACGGTCGATCCCGACCACGTCGCCATTGCTGCCGGCCAGCCGCCACCAGGGCGCCGGATGAGCCGCCTCCACCACCAGCCGTGGCAGTTCCGCGGGCAGCACGGATGTCTGATAATCCGCATCCTGCTCCAGGAACGCCTCCAGGCAGGGCACCGACACCACGCGCACCGGAGTCCCGGCCGCCTGCAGAGCCTGGGCGGCCTCGGTGGCCAGCGCCACCTCCGAGCCAGTCGCCACGATCACCGCACGGGCCTCTGCGCCAGGGTCGCTCAGGACATAACCGCCACGAGCCACGTCTGCCAGCTGGGCATCGCTGCGCTCCGGGCAGGGCAGCTTCTGACGCGACAGGATCAGCGCGGTGGGCGCCCGATCGCGCTGCAGCGCCGCTCGCCAGGCAAAGGCGGTTTCCACCTGATCCGCCGGCCGCCAGGTGTGCAGTCCCGGGGTCATGCGCAGGGTCGCCAGCTGTTCCACCGGCTGGTGGGTCGGGCCGTCCTCGCCCAGGGCGAGCGAGTCGTGGGTGTAGACCATGATGTTGCGCACACCCATCAGGGCGGCCAGCCGGACCGCATTGCGGGCATAGTCCATGAAGGTCAGGAAGGTACCGCCGAAGGGCACCAGACCGCCGTGCAGGGCAATGCCGTTGCAGGCCGCGGTCATGCCGAATTCGCGCACGCCCCAGAACACGTACTGGCCGTCCGCATCGTCGGGGGTGACGGTCTCGGCACCGCTCCAGCGCGTGCCGTTGGAGCCGGTCAGGTCGGCGGACCCGCCCAGCAGCTCCGGCATGCGGCTGCCGATCACGTCCAGCGACGCCTTCGATGCCTGGCGGGTGGCAATCGCCACCCGGTCGCGCTGGGACTGGCGGGCGAAGTCTGCCAGCGCCTCGTCCAGGCCTTCTGGCAGGCGCCCGTTCAGGCAGCGCTCCAGCTCGGCAGCCAGGTCCGGATGCGCCTCCCGATAGCCATCCATCAGGCCCAGCCATTCGGCCCGGGTCCGGCCACCCTGCTGGCGTGCATCCCAGGCCTGGCGAATGTCCTCGGGAATCTCGAAGGGTCCGTGGGACCAGCCCAGCTCCTTGCGCGCCAGCGCGATTTCCTCGTCGCCCAGCGGCGCGCCGTGAGCCGCAGCGGTGCCGGCCCGGTTGGGGGCACCGAAGCCGATCACCGTCCGGCAGCGAATCAGCGAAGGCTTCGAGGTCTCGGCCCGTGCCGCCAGGATGGCTGCCTGGATCGCTTCCGGATCATGGCCGTCCACATCCTGCACCACGTGCCAGCCGTAGGCCTGGAAGCGCGCCGTGGTATCGTCGGTGAACCAGCCGTCCACCTCGCCGTCGATGGAAATGCCGTTGTCGTCGTACAGGCAGATCAGCTTGCCCAGGCCATGGGTGCCGGCAAAGGAAGCAGCCTCGTGGGACACCCCTTCCATCAGGCAACCGTCGCCCAGGAAGACCCAGGTGTGGTGATCGATGACCTGGAACTCAGGCCGATTGAAGCGCGCCGCCAGGATCTTCTCCGCAAACGCCATGCCCACCGCATTGGCCAGGCCCTGCCCCAGCGGGCCGGTGGTGGTTTCGATGCCGGGCAGTTCGCCGTATTCCGGGTGCCCCGCAGTGGGCGCATGCAGCTGACGGAATCGCTTCAGATCATCCAGCGACACGTCATAGCCGGTCAGGTGCAGGAGCGCGTACAGCAGCATGGAGCCATGGCCGTTGGACAGCACGAAGCGATCCCGGTCGGCCCAGTCCGGCGCCGCCGGATCATGGCGCAGATGGTCGCGCCAGAGCACTTCGGCGATATCAGCCATCCCCATGGGGGCTCCGGGGTGGCCGCTGTTGGCGCGTTGCACGGCATCCATCGCCAATGCCCGGATGGCATTGGCACGATCTCGGCGGGTGGACATGAGCGTGTCTCCTGGCGCGGGCTGAACCCTGCTGCGATGCGGGTCGCGTATTGTCCAGATCCGGGACGTCGGGTGCAACGCACGCGCGCGAGCGTTATAGCAGCGGTTCATCGGCCGCACGCCGCCAGAGGGTGCTGCCACTCTGGACATGCGGTTACAATGCCCGTCGCTTTCGAGGCCTGCGGGACCCGCCCGCCCTGGAACAGGATGCTGAAACCATGTCCGAATACTCCATCTTCACCTCCGAGTCCGTCAGCGAGGGCCATCCAGACAAGATGGCGGACCAGATCTCCGACGCCATCGTCGATGCCATGCTGGCGCAGGCGCCCGACGCACGGGTGGCAGTCGAAACGCTGGTGAAGACGGGCATGGTGGTACTGGCCGGCGAGATTCGCCTGCCACCGGACCTGGCGATCCCCTACGAGGAGATCGTTCGCCGGACGGTGGCGGAGATCGGCTACACCTCCAGCGAGATGGGCTTCGATGCCGAGACCTGCGCCGTCATCAATGCCATCGGCCAGCAGTCTGCAGATATTGCCATGGGCGTGGACGCCGCCGCCGACAAGGAACAGGGTGCCGGCGATCAGGGCCTGATGTTCGGCTATGCCACCAACGAGACCGACGTGCTCATGCCGGCCCCGATCACCTATTCGCACCGTCTGGTGCAGCGCCAGGCAGAGTTGCGCAAGTCCGGCCAGCTGCCCTGGCTGCGACCCGATGCCAAGAGTCAGCTCACGTTCCAGTACGGCCCGGACGGCAAGCCCCGAGCGATAGATGCCGTGGTGCTGTCGACCCAGCACGACCCGGAGATCAGCCAGCCGGACCTGCGCGAAGCCGTCATGGAAGAGATCATCAAGCCGGTGCTGCCGGCGGAATGGTTCTCGGCAAGCACCAAGGTGTTCATCAACCCCACCGGCAAGTTCGTGATCGGCGGCCCCATGGGCGACTGCGGCCTGACCGGCCGCAAGATCATCGTCGATACCTATGGCGGCATGGCGCGCCATGGCGGCGGTGCATTCTCCGGCAAGGACCCCTCCAAGGTAGATCGCTCGGCGGCCTACGTGGGGCGCTATGTGGCCAAGAACGTGGTGGCCGCGGGGCTGGCAGACCGCTGCGAGATCCAGTTGTCCTACGCCATCGGCGTGGCCGAACCGACCTCCATCTCGGTAAACACCTTCGGCACGGGCAAGCTGGCCGACGATCACATCGCCCAGCTGATCCGGACCCACTTCGAGCTGCGCCCCAACGGCCTGATCGAGATGCTGGACCTGAAGCGCCCGATCTATCGCGACACCGCCGCCTACGGCCACTTCGGCCGCGAGCTGCCCCAGTTCAGCTGGGAGCGGACCGACAAGGCCGAAACGCTGCGCGCCGAACTCTGAACAGGCACTGCTCATGCAACGCATCTCGTTCGAATTCTTCCCGCCCCGCGACGCCGCCGGGCTGGACCGTCTGGCCCGGGTGCGCGAGCGCCTGGATGCGGCCGCGCCCCAGTTCTTCTCGGTCACCTACGGGGCCGGCGGCTCTACCCGCGACCGCACCCAGGAGCTGGTGCTGGCCATTCGCAATGAAGGCCGTGACGTGGCCCCGCACCTGTCCATCGGCGCCGACAGCCACGACAGCATCCGCGCCCTGCTGGACCAGTACCGTGCCGCGGGCATCAACCGCATCGTCGCCCTGCGTGGCGATGTGCCTTCCGGCATGGGCGCCCGCTCCCAGGTGCACTACGCCCGCGAGCTGGTGGAGCTGATCCGCGCCCACAGCGGCGATCACTTCCGGATTCATGTGGCGGCCTATCCTGAAGTGCATCCGGACGCCCCCAGCCCGCAGGCGGATCTGGCCTACTTTGCCGACAAGGTCGCCGCCGGCGCCGACGAGGCCATTACCCAGTACTTCTACAATGCCGATGCCTATTTCGACTTCGTGCTGCGCTGCGAGGATGCGGGCATCGACATTCCGATCGTGCCGGGCATCATGCCCATCACCAACTACGCCAGCCTGGTGCGCTTCTCGGACAACTGCGGTGCCGAGATCCCGCGCTGGATACGCAAGCGGATGGAGCATTACCAGGACGACCAGGCCAGCCTGCATGCCTTCGGCCTGGACGTGGTCAGCGACCTGTGCGACCGACTGATGGAAGGTGGCGCACCCGGACTGCACTTCTATTCCATGAACCAGTCGAAGGCGTCGCTGGCGCTGCTGAAGCGGCTGGGACACCCGCTGCAGGGCGACCCCATGCCCTCCGGGGCCCGGACCGCCTGAGCCATGCGCGTGCCGCGTCTGCTGCTGCCGGGCCTTGTGCCGGACGGCGACAGCGTCCTGCTGGATGCCGACAGCAGCCATTACCTGGCCCGGGTGCTGCGTCGCCGCCCCGGCGACCCGCTGCTGCTGGGCGATGGCGACGGCCGCCTGTGGCACGCCCGGGTGGCCGATACCGATGGCCGCGGGACCCGAGTGCAGCTGGAAGCAAAGGCAGCCCAGGACAGCGAGTCCGGGCTGCAGACCCACCTGGGGGTGGCACTGCTGCGCGGCGACCGGATGGACTATGCGCTGCAGAAGGCCTGCGAGCTGGGCGTCGACCGGATCAGCCTGCTGCAGACCGAGCGGGTCGAGGTGAAGCTGACCGAAAAACGCCTGAACAACCGCATGGCGCATTACCAGGGGGTCCTGCAGCACGCAGCGCAGCAATCCGGGCGCAGCCGCATTCCGGCCCTGCAGGCCCCTGTCGCACTGGCCGACTGGGCGGCTCAGCCGAGCGCAACGGGTGACTGGCAGCGACTGGTGCTGGACCCGGGCGGCCCGGCGCCCTCGCCCACCTCGGCACCGCCCGCAGGCGTGGTACTGGTCACCGGTCCCGAAGGCGGCCTGACCGAAACGGAAATCGGCCAGCTGCAGGGCGCCGGCTTCCTGCCCACCCGCCTGGGCCCGAGGGTGCTGCGCGCAGAGACCGCACCAGTAGTGGGCCTGACCGTGCTGCAGTGGCTGTACGGCGATCTGGCGTTACCGCCCACCAGCACCCCGGACTGATCCGCCGCCCCCCGTGACTTGCCGCCCCGGACCGGCGCGGTTTAACCTGCCGCGCATCGTTCGCAGCCCGCACCGTGCGGGCCCCTGCACGGCGCCGGCTGGGCCCGTGCCCCCTGTCACTACGGAACCCTGCCATGATCGAGCTCGGCATCGTGATGGATCCCGTCACGTCGCTTCACGTCAAGAAGGACTCCACCCTGGCCATGATCGTGGCGGCCCAGCGACGCGGCTGGCGCGTGCGCTACATCCTGCAGAGCGACATCTATCTGCAAGACAACCGGGTGATGGCACGCATGCAGGACCTGACCGTGGACCTGGATCAGGACCCGTTCTGGACGCTGGGACTGGCCGAAGAGCGCCCGCTGGGCGAGCTGGACATGATCCTGATGCGCAAGGATCCGCCATTCGATCTCGAATACATCTACACCACCTACCTGCTGGAACAGGTGGAAGCAGAAGGCACGCCGGTGGTGAATCGCCCCCAGAGCCTGCGCGACTGCAACGAGAAGCTGTTCGCCACCCGCTTTCCCCAGTGCGGCCCGCCGCTGGTGGTCAGTCGTCGTGCCGACGTACTGCGCGCCTTCCTGCAGCGGCACGTGGACGTGATCCTGAAGCCGCTGGACGGCATGGGCGGCGCCTCCATCTTCCGGGTGGGGCCCGGGGATCCCAATGTCTCTGTGATCATCGAGACCCTGACCGAGCACGGCAATCGCCAGATCATGGCGCAGCGCTACATCCCCGAGATCAGCGCCGGTGACAAGCGCATCCTGCTCATCAATGGCAACCCGGTCTCTCACGTGCTGGCGCGGGTGCCGGCCCAGGGCGAGTCACGCGGCAACCTGGCCGCCGGTGGCAGCGGCGAGGCCCGCCCGCTGACCGACCGGGACCGCTGGATCGTCGAGCAGGTGGCCCCCAGCCTGCGCGAGCGGGGCCTGGACTTCGTCGGTCTGGACGTGATCGGCGACTACCTCACCGAGGTCAACGTCACCTGCCCCACGTGCATTCGCGAGCTGGACCGGCAGTGCGGGCTTGATATTGGCGGAGACCTGCTCGACGATCTGGCTGCACGCCACATCCACCAGAGGTGAACCCGACCATGACGGCTCGGGCGGAACTGTCCGCCGCGGACCTTGCACTCAGCAGACCGGCATCGGGCGCGAACCTGCGCCACAGTCTGCTGCTGTGCCTGCTGCTGGCGCTGGCGCTGCATGTGGCCGTCATTCTGGGGCTCGGATTCACGGCACCAGAGCCCTCCACGCCGGTGCAGCGCAGCCTGGACGTAACCCTGGCGACCCGCCCGGAAGCCACGCCCGACAGCGCTGACGCCCTGGCCCAGAGCGATCAGGTCGGCGACCAGGCAGAGGCCGAGCCACGGGTGGACCCGGGGCCGGAAATGGACAGGGAACCGCAGACGGACCCGGCAGACGCCGCCACGGACACGGTCACCGAAGCCGCACCGGAGCCCCTGCTGGACCCCGGCCCGGCGCCGCGGGCAACCGAGCAGCCACCGACGGCCAGCGGCCAGTCGGTGCGCGACCTGCTGCTGCAACAGGCCGAAAGCATGACCTCCATCGGCCCCTCCACCCGCTTTGCCCCGGCCGAGAACCCGCGCGTACGGCGCATTTCCAGCGCCAGCACCCGCACCGCAGTGGAAGCCGCCTACATCAACGCCTGGCGCAACAAGGTCGAGAATCTGGGCAACCTGAACTATCCCGCCGAGGCCAGGCAGCGGCGCCTGGAAGGGGACCTGCGGGTACTGGTAGAAATCGACTCCAGTGGTACCCTGCTGGATGCACGGGTGCTCGATTCCAGCGGTTCGCAGGTACTGGATGAAGCCGCGCTGCACATCGTGCGGCTGGCCGCGCCCTACCTGCCGTTCCCGGAAGAAATGCGGCGAGAGATGGACGTGCTGCAGATCGTGCGCACCTGGCAGTTCAGACGCGGAATGGTGGACAGCGGCGGATGACCGACTTTCTGAAACATCAGTTCCTGCTGGCCATGCCCGGCCTGGCAGGCACCTATTTCGGCGGCACCATCACCTACCTGTGCGAACACAACGCCGACGGCGCCATGGGGCTGATCGTCAATCGGCCGGTCCCCGATGTGCGCCTGGGCGAACTGTTCGACCAGCTCGATATCGACGGCCCGGGGCACCGGGATACCATCGTGCTGGAAGGCGGCCCGGTGAAGACCGATCGCGGCTTCGTGCTGCACAGCGACGACCTGATGCTGGACAGCTCGCTGCGACTGGAGGATGGCCTGGGGCTGTCCACCGCGCGCGAAATGCTGGCCGCCATTGCCGACAACCAGGGGCCGGAGCAGTTCCTGATCTGTGTCGGCTACGCCGGCTGGGGCCCCGGTCAGCTGGAGCAGGAGCTGGGCGAGAACGCCTGGCTGTCGTGCCCGGCGAGCCAGGAGATCCTGTTCGAGACGCCTCTGCACGAGCGCGTCAATCAGGCCGCAGCGGCACTCGGCATCGACTTCACCCTGATGAGCGGCAACGCGGGACACGCCTGATGAGCAAGCGCAGGGAAGGCCCCCGATCAGCGCTGGCGTTCGATTTCGGGCTGCGCTGGATCGGCGTCGCCACCGGCCAGACCCAGACCCGCACGGCCACGCCGCTCAGCAAGCTGGCGGCCCGCGACGGCGTGCCCGACTGGAACGCCATCGGCAAGCTGCTGGATACCTGGCAACCCGATGTGGTGGTGGTGGGACTGCCCATGAACATGGACGGCAGCGACAGCGAGATCTGCCGGCGAGCGCGTCGCTTCGGCCACCGGATCGCCGGTCGCTTCCGCTGCACCGTGGAGTTTCAGGACGAACGCCTGACCACCCGCGAGGCCTACGACCGGCTGGCGCCCGGCAGTGCCCCCAGCGCCAGCCACCAGGTGGCCGCCCAGGTCATCCTGGAAGACTGGCTGGCCCAGCAGCGCTGAACCTGCAGCCCAGCGCCTCAGTGGTCGTCGGTGTCCTGCAATGACAGGCTGGCGGCCGCTTCACTCAGCCGGGACTGGTCACTGTCTGCGCCCATCTTGATCAGCAGCCGCAGGTCATTGGGCGAATCGGCGTGGGCAATGGCAGCCTCGTAGTCGATCTCCCCACCCGCATAGAGCGCATAGAGGGCCTGATCGAAGGTCTGCATGCCCGACTCACCCGACTTCGCCATGATCTCCTTGAGCAGATGCACATCGCCCTCGCGGACCGTGTCTGCCACCAGCGGCGTGTTCAGCAGCACCTCAATCGCCGCACGCCGACCGTTGCCGTCGCGGGTGGGTACCAGCTGCTGGGCCACGATCGCCCGCAGATTAAGGGACAGATCCATCCAGACCTGTTCATGCCGATCCGCAGGGAAGAAATTGATGATGCGGTCCAGCGCCTGATTGGCATTGTTGGCGTGCAGGGTGCAGACCGCCAGATGGCCGGTCTCGGCGAATGCCAGCGCGTGGTCCATGGTCTCGCGGCTGCGCACCTCGCCCAGCATGATCACGTCGGGTGCCTGGCGCAGGGTGTTCTTCAGCGCCACCTCGAAGGAATCCGTGTCCACGCCCACTTCCCGCTGCGTGACGATGCAGCCGGCATGCTCGTGGACGAACTCGATCGGATCCTCGATGGTGATGATGTGGCCCCGGGAGTTGCGATTGCGGTGCCCCAGCATGGCTGCCAGCGAGGTGGACTTGCCGGTGCCGGTGGCGCCCACGAAGATGATCAGGCCGCGCTTGCTCATGATCAGGTCGGCCAGCACCCCCGGCAGGTTCAGCGCCTCCAGAGTCGGGATCTCGGTCTCGATGCGGCGCGCCACCAGCCCGACCCGATTGCGCTGCTGAAAGGCACTCACCCGGAACCGGCCGCGCTCACCGGCAACAATGGCAAAGTTGCACTCCCGGTGGGCCTGGAACTCCTGGCGCTGTTCCTCGTTCATGAGCCCCAGCACGATGGCCCGTGACTGTTCGGCCGTCAGCGGCGTCTTCGCCACCGGCGTCATGCGGCCATCCAGCTTCACCGACGGCGGGTAGTCCGCCGTGATGAACAGGTCAGAGGCCTTCTTCTCCACCATGAAGTCCAGCAGCCGGTTGATGTCCATCAGCGCTCTCCAGGCCAGATCCGTCGTCAGAAGTTGTCCGGGGACTTCGCCTTCAGGCGTGCCGCCTCGCGACTTACCAGTCCCTGATCCACCAGCCGCTTCAGACTCTGATCCAGGGTCTGGGACCCCTGCTGGGCACCGGTCTGGATGGCCGAGTACATCTGCGCCACCTTGTCCTCTCGGATCAGATTGCGAATGGCCGGGGTGCAGACCATGATCTCGTGGGCCGCCACTCGGCCACCGCCCTGCTTCTTCATCAGCACCTGGGAAATGACCGCCTGCAGCGACTCGGACAGCATCGAGCGGACCATCTCCTTCTCCTGGGCCGGGAACACGTCGATGATCCGGTCGATGGTCTTGGCCGCCGACTGGGTGTGCAGGGTGCCGAACACCATGTGGCCGGTTTCCGCCGCTTCCAGCGCCAGCCGGATGGTTTCCAGATCGCGCATCTCGCCCACCAGGATCACGTCCGGATCCTCGCGCAGCGCCGACCGCAGCGCGGCACTGAAGCCATGGGTGTCGCGATGCACCTCGCGCTGGTTGATCAGGCACTTGCGCGGCTCGTGCACGAACTCGATCGGATCCTCGATGGTCAGGATGTGCTCGTAGCGGTTGTGATTGATGTAGTCGATGATGGCCGCCAGCGAGGTGGACTTGCCCGAGCCAGTGGGTCCGGTGACCAGACAGAGCCCGCGGGTCTGGTTGGCAATGCGCCGGAAGACATCGCCCATGCCCAGGTCGTCCATGGTCAGCACCTTCGAAGGGATGGTGCGAAACACCGCCCCGGCGCCCCGGTTCTGATTGAACGCATTGACCCGGAAGCGGGCAATGCCGGGCACCTCGAACGAAAAGTCCGTTTCCAGCTGCTCTTCGTACTCCTTGCGCTGCTTGTCGTTCATGATCTCGTAGATCAGCGCGTGTACCTGACGGTGGTCCAGGGGCGGCAGATCGATGCGGCGAACGTCGCCATCCACCCGGATCAGGGGCGGCAGGCCCGCGGAAAGGTGCAGGTCAGAAGCATTCTGCCGGGCCGTGAAGGCAAGCAGTTCGGTGATGTCCATGTGTGACTCCCCCAGAGGATCGCCCGGCACCCGCAGCAGGCAGCCGCCCGGCGGAACGCAACAGCGCGCGCCCCGGCCGACGATCCGTGACCCCGATCCCGGCATGATAGAGATCGCGGCCGGCCGCCTCCACCGCTGCGCAGACATCCGCCAGCGGTTTCCGTAGACTAGCTGGCCTTGCGAACAGGGGGCCTTGTCAGCATGACGAGTTCGGCCGAGTCCAGGCTGCAGCAGGTGCGTCAGCGTATCGCTGCAGCCGCCGACGCTGCCGGCCGCGACCCGGCAGACATCGTGCTGGTCGGCGTGGCCAAGACCCGCAGCGCCGAAGAAGTGCGCGCCATGGCCCGCGCCGGACTGACCGATTGTGGCGAGAACTATCTGCAGGAAGCGCTGGCGCACCAGGATGCCTTGACCGACCTGCCGCTGGTCTGGCATTTCATTGGTGCCCTGCAGAGCAACAAGACGCGCACGGTGGCCGAGCGCTTCGACTGGGTACACACGGTGGACCGACTGAAACTGCTGGAGCGGCTCTCGGCCCAGCGGCCGAAGCATCTGCCGCCCCTGCAGCTGTGCCTGCAGGTCAACCTGGACCAGGAACCGCGCAAGGCCGGCGTCACGCCGGAAGCACTGCCAGAGCTGGCGCAGGCGGCGCTGGCGCTGCCCGGACTGCAGTTGCGCGGGTTGATGGCGCTGCCGCAACCGCGCTCCCAGTATGGGGCCCAGCGGGCATCACTGGCACGGCTGCGGCAACTGGCTGAAAGCCTGGCCGATCGGGTGCCGGCAGAAGCGCGCCGCGTCCTGTCCATGGGCATGAGCGACGACCTGGAGGCGGCCATTGCCGAAGGCGCCACGCACGTGCGCATCGGTACCGCGCTGTTCGGCCCCAGACCCGGCAAGCCCGCCAATGCAGAAGGAGAGGCTGGATGACTGAGACCCGGATCGGCTTCATCGGTGGCGGCAACATGGCCCGCTCGCTGATCGGCGGCCTGCTGGCCAGCGGCCATGCGGCCCACGATCTGCTGGTGAGCGACCCCAGCCCGTCAGCGCGCCAGCAGCTGGCAACGCTGGGGCCGCTGACGCTCACCGAACACAACGACAGGGTGGCAGAGCAGGCCGACGTGCTGGTGCTGGCAGTCAAGCCCCAGGCCATGGCTGCAGTGCTGGAGCCACTGGCGCCCCTGCTGTCACGGCGCCGGCCACTGCTGATTTCGATTGCCGCCGGACTGTCCACCGCCGCGCTGGCACGCTGGGCCGGGCCCTTGCCGCTGGTGCGCTGCATGCCCAACACCCCGGCCCTGATCGGTTCGGGCATGTCCGTGCTCTATGCCACCGATGCAGTGGACGAGACCGGCCGCGAGCTGGCCAGCCAGATCCTGGCGGCCGCCGGCGCAGTCAGCTGGATCGACCGCGAAGCCGACATGGATGCGGTCACGGCCGTCTCCGGCAGCGGGCCGGCCTATTTCTTCCATCTGATGGAGCTGATGATCAGCGCCGGCGTGGAACAGGGCCTGGCTCCCGAGCAGGCCCGGGCACTGGTGCTGCAGACCGCCCTGGGGGCCGCTCGCATGGCGGCCGAACAGGACGAGGATCCGGCCGTGCTGCGCCAGCAGGTGACCTCTCCGGGGGGCACCACCGCGGCAGCGCTGGAAGTGTTCAGCCAGGGCGATCTGGCGGCACTGGTCAACCGGGCCGTGACCGCCGCAGCCGACCGTTCGCGCGCCCTGGCCGCAGAACTGTCTGGTGAAGACCGGACCTAGACGTTCAACGTACTGCGGGCACCGGGGCGCACCGACGCCACCGCCCGTACAGCAGCGCCGCCTCCAACAGGAGACCGAGGAGCAGACATGAACCAGGCCATGAGTGGTGCCGGATTCTTCATCGTTCAGACCGTGCTGACGCTGTTCACCTTCGCCGTGCTGGCACGGTTCATCGTGCAGGCGGTGCGGGCGGACTTCTACAACCCGATCTGCCAGGCCATCGTGAAGATCACCGACCCGGTGCTGAAGCCCATTCGCAGCGTCCTGCCGGGCACCGGCGGCATCGACTTCGCCGCCCTGCTGGTGGCGGTGGCACTGCAGGTCATCCTGCTGATGCTGGTCTACAGCGGCATCACCCTGGCCACCGCCTTCATGGTGTCGCCCTTCCGGCTGCTCATGCTGGTGTTCGACATCTACTTCTGGTCGCTGCTGATCGTGGTGATCCTGTCCTGGGTGGCCCCCATGAGCCGCCACCCCGGCGCCACCCTGCTGTATCAGGTGACCGAGCCGCTGCTGACCCCGTTCCGGCGCGTCATTCCACCGGTGGGCGGGCTGGATTTCTCCATCCTGGTGGTGTTCCTGGTGCTCATGGTGATCCGCGAGTTCCTGGTGCCGGGCATTGCTGCCGAAATGGGCATTCCGCGCCAGCTGCTGCGCTGAGCCTGCGACCGCCCGGCACCAGTTGCCTGGCGCCGGGCCACGCCAGTAGACTGCGCGGTCCCATCCTGCGCGGGCCCTGCCAATGACCGCATTGCCAGTTGATTCGGTCGGAATAGTCGTGCCCCGGACAGTGGCGTTCGACGATCCGCTGCCGCTGAGCTGTGGCGAGACCCTGCCGTCCCACACGCTGGTCTACGAGACCTATGGCGAGCTCAATGCTGCGCGCAGCAACGCGGTGCTCATCTGCCATGCCCTGTCCGGCCACCACCACGCCGCCGGCTATCACAGCGCCGACGAGCGCAAGCCGGGCTGGTGGGAACACTGCATCGGCCCCGGCAAGCCGCTGGACACCAACCGCTTCTTCGTGGTGTCGCTGAACAACCTGGGCGGCTGCCATGGCAGCACCGGGCCGGCGTCGATCAATCCCGACACCGGTCGCGTCTGGGGCCCGGACTTTCCCAACATCACCGTCCGCGACTGGGTCCGCAGCCAGGCCATGCTGGCCGACGCCCTGGGCATCGAGCAGTGGGCGGCCGTGGTCGGCGGCAGCCTGGGCGGCATGCAGGCACTGCAGTGGTCGATCGACTTTCCGGACCGGGTCCGCCATGTGGTGGCCATCGCCAGCGCGCCGCGGCTGTCCGCCCAGAACATCGCCTTCAACGAGATTGCCCGCCAGGCAATCTGTTCGGATCCCAACTTCCACGGCGGCCGCTACGCCGAGCACGACACCAGCCCCACCGAGGGCCTGATGGTGGCGCGCATGGTGGGCCACGTCACCTACCAGTCCGATGACGGCCTGCGCGACAAGTTCGGCCGCGAGGTGAAGTCCGGCGACCTGGAACTGGCCCGCGACGTGCAGTTCCAGGTGGAAAGCTACCTGCAGTACCAGGGGCGCTCGTTCTCCCAGCGCTTCGACGCCAACACCTACCTGCTGATGACCCGGGCGCTGGACTACTTCGACCCCGGCCGCGAGTACGGTGACGATCTGGTGGCCGCATTCCGCCGGGCAACTGCCAGCTACCTGATCCTGTCGTTCACCACCGACTGGCGCTTCTCGCCGGCGCGCTCGCGCGAGATTGTCCAGGCGCTGGTGCGCGCGCGCCGCAACGTCAGCTATGCCAACATCGAGGCCGCCCAGGGCCACGACGCCTTCCTGCTGCCGATTCCCCGCTACCTGGAGGTATTCGGCAACTACATGCAGCGCGTGGCCGACGAGGCGGACCAGCAGCTGGAGGCAGGCGCGTGACCGAGCTGCGGGCAGACCTGAGCCTGATCGCCGAGCTGGTGCCGGAAGGCGCGCGGGTGCTGGACCTGGGTTGCGGCACCGGCGACCTGCTGCACTGGCTGCAGAGCCATCGCGGTGTCAACGGCTACGGCCTGGAGATCGACCACGCCAAGATCGCCACCTGCATCAGCAAGGGCGTCAACGTGATAGAGCGCAACATCGACGAGGATCTGACCGACATCGAGACGGACAGCTTCGACCGGGTGGTTATGGCGGAAACCCTGCAGGCCATGCGCTATCCGGACCGGGTGGTGCACGAGATGCTGCGCATTGCACCGGAAGGTATCGTCACCTTCCCCAACTTCGGCCACTGGCGCTGCCGCGCCTTCCTGGCGGCGCGCGGACGCATGCCGGTGTCCTCGCACCTGCCCCACTCCTGGTATGATACGCCCAACATCCACCTGTGCACCTTCGCGGACTTCGAGGCCTTCTGCCGGGCCCGCAACATCCGCATTACCCGGCGCCTGGTGGTGAACGGCGACTACCGTCAGCGGTCGCTGATCAACCTCTGGCCCAACCTGTTCGGTACCGTGGCGGTCTACGGCATCGCCCGGGCCTGATGCCGATGCGTCGGCGCCTCACAGGAGGTTTTCCCATGTTCCGCAAGCTGCTGTTGGTGCTGACCGCATGCCTGGGCCTGATGTTTGCGGCCGGCCTGCAGGCCAGCCAGTTCGAACGCTTCGGCGACCTGGACGTGCACTACATCGTCTTCAACACCACCGACCTGTCGCCGGAGATGGCCGAGCGCTACGACATCACCCGCGCCGACAACCGCGGCCTGATCAACATCTCCGGCCGCCGGCAGCAGGACGACGGCACCACCACGCCGGTGCGGCTGGCCATCACCGGCACGGTCACCAACCTGGTGGGGCAGTCGCGGCAGCTGTCGTTCACCGAGTTCGAGGATCCCCAGGCCACCTACTATCTGGAAACGGTCCAGTTCACCGACCGCGAGGCGCTGCGCTTCCGGCTGGAGGTGGAAGACCTGGAAACCGGACGCACCCATCCGCTGCGCTTTTCCAAGGTGCTGTGGCGACAATGAGCGAGATCGTGCTGGCATCCGGCAACCGCGGCAAGCTGGCCGAGCTGACCCCGCTGTTCGCGGAATTCAGCCTGACCCTGCGACCCCAGTCCGAGTTCAACGTCGACCCGGCCCCCGAAGACGGCCTGACCTTCGTGGAGAACGCGCTGGCCAAGGCTCGGCACGTGGCCGAACAGACCGGCCGACCGGCCCTGGCCGACGACTCCGGCCTGATCGTCGATGCCCTGGGCGGCGCCCCCGGCGTGCACTCGGCCCGCTACGCCGGCCCGGATGCAGACGATGCCGCCAACAACGCCCGCCTGCTGCAGGCACTGGCAGACCAGCAGGACCGCCGCGCCCGCTTCTGCTGCGTGCTGGTGCTGCTGCAGTCCGCCACCGACCCGCTGCCCCTGATTGCAAGCGGCACCTGGGAGGGCGAGATCCTGACCGCACCCCGCGGCCAGGGTGGCTTCGGCTACGACCCGCTGTTCCTGGACCCGGCCAGCGGCCGCGCCGCAGCGGAACTGAGCCGGGCAGAGAAGGCCGCCATCTCTCACCGCGGCAAGGCCGTACGCGCACTGCAGGCGGCGCTGCGCGCGCGCAACTGATGGCCCTGCCGCCGCTGTCGGTCTACGTGCATGCGCCCTGGTGCGTGCGCAAATGCCCCTACTGCGACTTCAATTCCCATGCGCTGGAAGGCGACGTGCCTGCCGAAGCCTGGGTGAGCGGCATTCAGCGCGACCTGGCACAGCAAGGCGACGCCGCCGCGGGCCGCGAAGTCCAGAGCATCTTCTTCGGCGGCGGCACCCCCAGCCTGCTGCCCGCCAGCGCCATCGGCGCCGTGCTGGACGCCCTGAGCGACGCCCTGCCCATGGCCGCAGATCTGGAAGTGACACTCGAAGCCAACCCGGGCACCGCCGAAGCACAACGCTTCGCCGACTACCGCAAGGCCGGCGTCAACCGCATCAGCATCGGCGTGCAGACCTTCGACGACCGCGCCCTGCAACGCCTGGGCCGCATCCACAGCAGCGATGAGGCGAAGCGCGCCGTGCAGATGGCCCGCGCAGCCGGCTTCGACCGCCTGAACCTGGACCTGATGCACGGCCTGCCCGACCAGACCCGCGACGCCGCCATGGCCGACCTGGATCAGGCCCTGGCACTGGAGCCGGACCACCTCTCCTGGTACCAGCTCACCATAGAACCCAACACCGCCTTCTACAGCGCCCCGCCCACCCTGCCGCTGGAAGACCTGCTGGACGACATCGAGACCGCAGGGCTGGAACGGC
>LFIK01000729.1_pt1 | contig 25098 bp, 27 predicted proteins | sample 643401 | NCBI WGS metagenome assembly LFIK01 (sample SAMN03777447, study PRJNA286221) | soda lake metagenome | biome: soda lake; feature: Kulunda steppe; material: water; isolation source: sample T5-Br brine of Lake Tanatar-5 | place: Russia: Kulunda steppe | collected 2010-07
CCACCCGCATCGCCGCGCGCAAGGCCGCCGACATGGCCGAGACGCTGGGCTTCGACGGCGTGCCCACCGAGGGCGCGGCGGTGGCGTCGGATGCGTTCTTTCCCTTCGCCGACGGGCTCGAGGCGGCGGCCGCGGCGGGGGCGACGGCGGTGATCCAGCCCGGCGGCTCGAAGCGCGATGCCGAGGTGATCGCGGCGGCCGATGCGGCCGGGCTCGCGATGGTCTTCACCGGCATGCGCCATTTCCGGCACTGACGGATGCGCGCGGCGACGATCACGCTGGCCGCGACGCTCGCGGCGGACCAGGGCTCGAAATGGCTCGTGGTGCATTGGCTCGATCTGCAGTCGCGCTTCTTCATCGATGTCTGGCCGCCCTGGCTGACCTTCGTGATGGCCTGGAACACGGGCGTCAATTTCGGGCTGTTCGCGGATGACGGGGCGATCACGCGCTGGATCCTGATCGCGGTGGCGCTGGCGATTTCGGTGTGGATCTGGCTGTGGGCATGGCGCGAGCGCGGCAACGGGGCGATGCAGGTCTCGGCGGGGCTGATCGTGGGGGGTGCGCTGGGCAACGTCATCGACCGGCTGGTTTACGGGGCGGTGGCGGACTTCATCAATGTCACCTGCTGCGGTATCGACAACCCGTATTCGTTCAACATCGCCGATGCGTCGATTTTCGTCGGCGCGGCGGGGTTGATCCTGTTCGCCGGGCGACAGAAGACCCCGTGACGCGCCTTGCGCGATCGGTTAAGAGGGGCGCGACGGCAAGGAGGGCCACATGCGGGCAGGGCGAGGCATTCTGGGCGGAGCGAGCGCGGTGATCCTGCTGCTCGCGGCGTGTTCTTCGGATTCAAGCCTGATGAATATCAGCCCCGGCGACACGGACGGCCCCGATGAATTCTCGGTGCTGCCGACCGCGCCGCTGGAGCGGCCGGCCGAGGGCGGCGCGCTGCCGACACCCGATCCGGGCGGGCCGAACCGCGCCGATCCCGATCCGCGCGGCGACGCGGCCGTGGCGCTGGGCGGCGCGCGCGGATCGGCAGGCGGTGTCCCGGCCTCCGACGGGGCGCTGGTGCAGCACGCCGCGCGCCATGGCAGCGAAGAGGACATCCGCGCCCGGCTCGCCGCAGAGGACGAGGCGTACCGCCAGCGCAATCGCGGCCGCCTGCTGGAGCGGATCACCAACCGCAACACCTACTATCAGGCCTATGCCCCGATGACCCTCGACAGCCGGGCCGAGCTCGCCCGCTGGCGCGCCGCCGAAGCGCGCACCCCTGGCGCCCCGCCCGCGCCGGACTGACGCGGGCGTGATCGCCCTCGCGGCGTGCCGGGCTTGAAAGGCGCGCGGGCCGGGTTACTGTCGCAGCGTCAACACAGCTTGGGGATTTCCATGCGTCGAATGCTTGCCGCGGGGGCTACGGCCCTTGCCGTCTCGGGCCCGGTCGCTGCCGATGAGGTGACCAGCTTCACCCTAGACAACGGCCTCGATGTCATCGTGATCGAGGATCCGCGCGCCGACATTGCCGTCAACATGGTCTGGTACCGCGTGGGCGCCGCCGACGAGCCGCCGGGCGTGTCGGGGATCGCGCATTTTCTCGAACACCTGATGTTCAAGGGCACCGAGACGCGCGCGGCCGGCGAGTTTTCCGATATCGTCGAGCGCGAGGGCGGGCGCGGCAACGCCTTCACCTCCTGGGACTATACAGGGTATTTCCAGCGCATCGCCTCCGACCGCCTCGAGCTCATGATGGAGCTCGAGGCCGACCGGATGCACAATCTCGCCTTCACCGACGCGGACTGGCTGCCCGAGCGCGATGTGATCCTCGAGGAGCGCGGCCAGGTCGTCGAAAGCCGTCCCGGACGGCTTTTCGGCGAGCAACTCTACGCGACGCTGTTTCAGAACCACCCCTACGGCATCCCGATCATCGGCTGGCGCGAGGAGATGCGCGAGCTCACCGACGCCGACGCGATGGCGTTCTACGAGCGCCATTACGGCCCCAACAACGCGATCCTCGTCGTTGCCGGAAACGTCGATCCCGACGAGGTTCGCGCGATGGCCGATCGTCACTACGGCGCGGTGCCCGAGAACCCGGCGATCACCGAGCGGCAGCGCCCGCAGGAGCCGCTCGTGCTGTCGGATCGGCGTGTGGAGATGTCCGACAGCCGCGTCGCGCAGCCCTATGTGATGCGCTACTACACCGCGCCGTCGCGCGGCTCCGGCGATCAGGGCGAGGCCGCGGCGCTGCAGGTGCTCGCCGAGCTGCTGGGCGGCAGCCCGGAGACCTCCGTGCTCGGCCGCGCGCTGCAGTTCGACGAGCGTCTCGCGCTGCAGACCGCCGCCTTCTACCGCGCGACCAATGTCGACGACGCCACCTTCGGCCTTGTCGTGGTTCCGGTGGATGGTGTCGAGCTCGCCGAGGCCGAGGCCGAGATGGAGCGCGTGGTCGCCGAATTTCTCGATGACGGGGTCGATGCCGAGGAGCTCGAGCGCGTCAAGACGCGCCTGCGCGCCGACGAGATCTACGGGATGGACAGCGCCCAGAACCGCGCGCGGCAATACGGCGTCGGACTCAGCGTCGGGCTCGGCGTGGAGGATGTCCGCGACTGGCCCGCCGCGCTTCAGGACGTCACCGAGGCGGATGTGATGGCCGCGGCGCGCGATCTGTTCGCGCGTCATCACGTCACCGGCTGGCTCATGGAAGCCGAGGAGGACCGCCCCGACGCGGCCGACCAGGTCGATTACGGCACGGAGGATGCGGCCGATCATGACGATGTCCACTAGGAGGGCCCCGATGCGCCTGCTCGCCCCCGCTTTCGCCGCCGCCTGCCTGTTCGCGCTTCCGCTGCGCGCCGAGGTGCCGCTCGAGGAGCTGACCTCGCCGGAGGGCACGCCGGCCTGGCTCGTCGAGGAGGGTTCGCTGCCCTTCACCGCGATCGAGCTGCGCTTCGAGGGCGGCACGACGCTCGACGCAGACGAGACGCAGGGCGCGATCAACCTGATGGCTCAGCTCATGGATCAGGGCGCGGGCGATCTGGATGCGCAGGATTTCGCCACCGCGCGAGAGGATCTCGGCATGCGCCTGAGCGTGAGCGCGTCGCGCGACGAGGTCTCGGTCTCGGCGCGGTTCCTGACGGAGAACCGCGACGAGTCGATCGAGCTTCTGCGTACCGCGCTTGCGCAGCCGCGCTTCGACGAGGACGCCATCGAGCGCGCGCGCGCGCAGGTGATTTCGGGCATCCGCTCCGATCTGCGCGACCCGGGCGAGCTTGCCGCCCGCGCGTTCTACGACGCGGCTTTCGGCGATCATCCCTATGGCCGCTCCGGCAAGGGCAGCGAGGACAGTGTCGCCGCCCTCGACCCCGACGATCTGCGCGACGCGCATGGTCGCGCCTTCGGCCGCGACCGGGTGCATGTCGGCGCGGCCGGTGACATCGATGCCGCGACGCTCGGCGCGGTGATCGACACGCTGCTCGCCGATCTGCCGGAAACGGGGGCCGAGGATCCCGGCACGGCGCAGGTCGCGCTCGAGGGCGGCGTCGAGGTGGTGGAGTTCGACGGCCCCCAGTCCTCGATCCTCTTCGGTCATTCTGGGATCGCACGCGACGACGACGATTTCATCACCGCCTTCGTGATGAACCAGATCCTGGGCGGCGGGCGCTTCGGCACGCGCCTGATGAGCGAGCTGCGCGAGGAGCGTGGGCTGACTTACGGCGTGCATTCGCGGTTGCAGCCGATGCGCCACGGGGCGCTGATGATGGGGTCGCTCTCGACGGATCACGACAATGTCGAGCAGGTGATCGCGCTGGTGCGCGAGGAATGGGAGAAGATGGCCGCCGAGGGCCCGACCGATGACGAGCTCGATAGCATAATCACCTATCTGACGGGGTCTTTCCCGCTGCAGTTCGACGGCAACGCCGCCATCGCGCGCATCCTCGCCGATTTTCAGATGCAGGGCCTCGATGCCGGCTACATCGCTGAGCGCAATGACCTTATCTCCGCTGTCACGCGCGCGGAGGCGCGCGCGGTCGCGGAGCGGATACTCGACCCCGACGGGTTGTTTTTCGTGGTGGTCGGTCAGCCCCCCGAAGGGCTCGCCGCCGGGGACTGATCGCGCATCTGCCGCTTGGCAGGCGGGGCGTGCTCATGCTAGTGCTTGTAGCATGAGCGCAACCGACCTCAACATAAGCGCAGCCGCGTCGGTAATCCGCCAGCTCGACACGGCGGCGATCAATCGTATCGCCGCCGGCGAGGTCGTCGAGCGGCCGGCGGCCGCGGTGAAGGAGCTTGTCGAGAACGCGCTCGATGCCGGGGCGGGACGGATCACGATCGAGTATGCCGGGGCGGGCAAGACGCTGATCCGGGTGCGCGACGATGGTTGCGGGATGGCGGGTGCGGCGCTGCCGCTGGCCGTGGCGCGGCATGCGACTTCCAAGATCGACGGCTCGGATCTGTTGGCGATCCACAGCTTCGGCTTTCGCGGCGAGGCGCTCGCCTCGCTCGGCGCGGCGGGGCGGCTGACGATCACGTCGCGTGCCGAGGGGGCGTCGGCGGCGCACCTCGCGGTCGAGGACGGGCGCGTGGGCGCGGTGCGCCCCGCCGCGCTCGATCGCGGCACCGTGGTTGAATTGCGCGATCTGTTTCACGCGACCCCGGCGCGGCTCAAGTTCCTGCGCAGCGACCGCGCCGAGGCGCAGGCGATCGCCGATGTCGTGCGCCGGCTCGCGATGGCCGAGCCGCGCGTGGGCTTCGTGCTGCGCGACGTGACCGAAGGGTCCGGGCGGCTCGTCTTTCGCGCCGAACCCGAGAGCGGCGCGGCAGGCGCGGCGCGGCGCGCCCGGCTGGGCCGGGTTCTGGGGCGCGAGTTCATCGACAATTCCGTCGCGATCGACGCCGAGCGCGAGGGTTTGCGGCTGAGCGGCCATGCCGGGTTGCCGACCTTTTCGCGCGGCTCGGCCGTGGCGCAGCACCTTTTCGTCAATGGCCGGCCGGTGCGTGACCGGATGCTGATCGGGGCGCTGCGCGCGGCCTATACGGATGTGATGGCGCGCGACAGGCATCCCGTGGCGGCGCTGTTCATCGATTGCGATCCGCAGCGCGTCGATGTGAATGTCCATCCGGCCAAGACCGAGTTGCGCTTTCGCGAACCCGCTGTGGCGCGCGGGCTCGTCGTGGCGGGGTTGCGCCATGCGCTGGCCGAGGCTGGGCACCGCACGGCGAGCACGGTGGCGGGTGCGGCGCTCGGCGCGATGCAGTCGGAGGGGGTCGGGCGTCCCCCGACATATGCGGGGCCCGCGCGGCCCTCCGTGCGGGGGGTGCGGGCGGGCAATGCGGCACAGGCGCCGGCCGGTTTCGCCGAAGCCCCGGGCGCGCGGGTCGAGCCGGCGCCGCCGGAGGCCGAGGACACGCAGGATCATCCCCTCGGCGCGGCGCGCGCGCAGATCCACGGTAACTACATCATCGCGCAGACCGGCGACGGCATGGTGATCGTCGATCAGCACGCCGCGCATGAGCGGCTCGTCTATGAGCGGCTGAAGGCGCAGATGGCGGCGCAGGGCGTGGCGCGGCAGGGGCTGCTGATCCCAGAGATCGTCGAGTTCGAACCCGGCGAAGCGGCGCGGCTCCTGGAGCAGTCGGGGACGTTGGCCGATCTCGGCCTCGTGGTGGAACCCTTCGGCCCCGGCGCGGTCGCCGTGCGCGAGACGCCCGCCGCGCTCGGCCCGGTCGATGCGGCGGCGCTGTTGCGCGATGTGGCAGATGAGCTCGCCGAGAACGGCGCAAGCGAACGCGTCGAGGATCGATTGCGCGCCGTGCTGTCACGGATGGCGTGCCACGGCTCGGTGCGCTCGGGGCGGCGACTGCAGGGCGAGGAGATGAATGCCCTGCTGCGCGAGATGGAGCGCACCCGCAATTCCGGGCAGTGCAATCACGGGCGGCCCACCCATGTCACGCTGAGCCTGGCGGATATCGAGAAGCTGTTTGCGCGCCGCTAGCGCATGATGCGCAAGAGGGGGAACCGGTTTTGCGCTGCCCGACTCCGGAGGCTGGAGCGCGTCGCGTGAATTCAGGCGACCGCGGCGCGCTCTAGATCCGGAAGAAGGACTGCACCAGGCGCGGCAGGATCGCGTTGAAGCGCAGCGGCGCATCGGTCGCGGCGAGGCAGATGCAGTGCTCGCCGGCTTCGGCCACGGGGGTGTGCTCGTCGGCCTCGGTCGCGATCTCGACATCGCCGCGCCCGAAGCGCGCTGTCTCGTCACGGAACGCGCCCTGAAGAACGAGCGTCATCTCGAGGCCGTGATGGCCGTGATCGGGCACGGCGGCACCGGCCGGGATATAGAGCAGCCGCGCACTCGCGCCATCGCCGGCGGGCAGAATGGCCTGGCGCACACCGCCGCCGACGCGTCGCCACTTCACGGCCTCCGGGCCGCCACCGGCATAGTCCGCGAGCGGGGCGGGAAAGATCCCTCGCCGGCGTGGTGTCTCGGGCGTCTTGTCCTTCGGGGCCCCGGACTTGATCAGCGCCATCGTCGCGGCGAGGCTGTCGGCGCCGATCGAGGCCGTCTCCCCCTGCGCGAGCACCGCGCCGCCGACGGCGTCGAAGCTTTCCAGGCGCGCCCGGCAGTCATCGCACAGCGACACATGCGTGGCGACGACGAGCCCGAAGGCCTCGGGCAGCTCTCCGGCCGAGTAGGCCATCAGCAGATCATCACTCAAGTGATGGCGGATCGTCATTGTGCACCTCTCGACATTTCATGGCGCAGGCGCTCAAGCGCCAGTCGTATTCGCGACTTGATCGTCCCGAGCGGCAACCCTGTCTCCGCCGCGATCTCGCTGTGGGTCAGGTCGCCGAAATAGGCCCGTTCGATCAGATGTCGCTGCTTTTGCGGCAGTTCGGCGAGCGCGCGGGCGAGAACTTCCGTCTCCTGTTGCATCAGGATCACGGCTTCCTGATCCGGTTCCGGCTCGGGACCCCAGGGTAGCTCTTCGGGTTCGGGACGGCGCTGGCGGCGCAGGGCATCGATGCGGCGATTGCGCGCAATCGTGAAGACCCATGTCGCGACGCTGGCGCGCGTCGGATCGAACTGCGCCGACTTGTGCCACAGCGTCGCCATGACTTCCTGAGAGCATTCCTCCGCCAGAGTCTCGTCGGCACCTGCGCGCATCAGGAACCCTTTCACGCGCGGTGCGAAATGGCCGAAGATCTCGGCGAAAGCCGCCGTGTCCGCATCGTCGCGGATACGTCTCATGTGCGCGACCCATTCGCCTTCGGCCGGCTCGGTCTGTGTCGTCATCGCGTGCCTGTCCTGCCGCACCGGAAATGCAATTGCAGCAATACCACATGGGGGCAGTGCGTCGAGTGCATCGCGGCGGGCGAGGTGTTCTGTCGCGGTCAACATTGCAACAGTTACGTGCCGCGCGCCCGGGCGGATCATCGGCCGCGACGATTTTTGCGTTGATCCGGCGGCGCGCGCGTGTCGTATCCGTTAGCGACAGTCGAGAAATGAGGGACGCTCCACATGCCATTCGAAACCCGCTTCGCCGCGCCGCGTCGCGTGGCCGTCATCGGTGCGGGCATTTCCGGCCTCGCGGCCGCACATCTGAGCGCCGGGACCGACCGGGTCACCCTCTTCGAAGCGGCGCCGCGCCTCGGCGGGCATTCGCGGACGGTAATCGCGGGCAAGCGGGGCGATCAGCCGGTGGATACCGGCTTCATCGTGTTCAACCGGGTCAATTATCCGCGTCTGAGCGCGCTCTTCGACGAGCTCGGCGTGCCCGTCGCGCCGAGCACGATGAGCTTTGGCGCCTCGATCGCGGGGGGGCGGTTCGAGTATGCGCTGCACGGGCTCGACGCGCTGTTCGCGCAGCGGCGCAATGCCGCGGATCCGCGTTTCCTGCGGATGCTGCGCGACATCCTCCGGTTCAATGCGCGCGCGGCGGATCATGCGGGCGACGGCGTCACCATCGGCGGGTTGCTCGAGCGGCTCGGCACGGGGCCGTGGTTTCGCGATCGCTACCTGCTGCCCTTCTCGGGGGCGATCTGGTCGACGCCGAACATGCGCGTGCTCGATTTTCCGGCCCATGCCATGGTGCGGTTCTTTCAGAACCACGCGCTGATGCAGCTTTCCGGGCAGCACCAGTGGTATACGGTCCGTGGCGGGTCGGTGGAATATGTGCGCCGGCTTGAGGCACGGCTGCGCGCGCAGGATGTCGAGATCCGCATGGCGGCGCCGATCGCGGCGGTTCGGCGCGACGCGGACGGCGTCTGGCTGCGCCCGACGGGCGGCGACTGGGAAGGCTTCGACGAGGTGATCTTCGCCACGCATTCGGACGACACGCTGGCGATGCTCGCCGACGCGTCCCCGCGCGAGCGCGCGGCACTCGGCGCGGTGCGCTATCAGCCCAACGAGGCCGTGCTGCACTCCGACCCCGCGCTCATGCCGCGTCGGCGCAAGGTCTGGTCGAGCTGGGTCTACACCGAGGACACCTCGGGTACGGGGGAGGGGATCGGGCTGACCTACTGGATGAATTCGCTGCAGCCGATCCCCAAGGACGATCCGCTGTTCGTCAGTCTCAACAGCACCCACCGCATCCGCGAGGCGCACATCCACGACGTGACGACCTTCCGCCATCCGGTCTATGATCTGGCGGCGCTGCGCGCGCAGGAGAGCGTGCGCGCCGGCAATGGCACCAACCGGACCTGGTTTTGCGGCGCCTGGATGCGCGACGGCTTTCACGAGGACGGTTTCGCGAGCGCGGTCGAGGTCGCCGAGCGGCGCGCGGCGCGCCGCGAAATGGTTGCAGCGTGACGCATCGCCCCGAACATCTCCGCGGGCGCACCTTCCACGGCCGCCGTGGCGCGGTGGCCAACCGGTTCAGCTACGGCGTCGATTACATCGTGGTCGACCCCGAGGCGGCGGCGGCGGGGCCGCGGCTCTTTGCGCGCAATCGCGCCAATGTCACCGCGCTGCATGACAGCGACCATGGCGGACCACCCGGCGCCGGGCGCGGCGCGGCGTGGCTGCGCGCGGTGCTGGCGGCGCAGGGGCTTGGCGCGGTGGACGGGCAGGTCCTGCTCGTGGCGCAGCCGCGGGTGTTCGGGCACGTGTTCAACCCGGTCAGTTTCTGGCTGTGCCATGACGCGGGCGGGGTGTTGCGCGTTGTCGTGGCGGAGGTGACGAACACCTATGGCGACCGGCATTCCTATCTGTGCCACCATGACGGTCTGGCGGCGATCGGGCCGGATGCGTGGCTCGCGGCGCGCAAGCTCATGCATGTGTCGCCGTTTCAGCCCGTCGAGGGCGGCTATCGCTTCCGCTTCGATATCAGGCCCGAGCGGCTCGACATCGTCATCGACTACAGTCACGGCGCGGGCGGGGTCGTCGCCACGCTGAGCGGGCCGCGCGCGCCGCTCACGGATCGCGCGATTCTCGGTGCGCTGCTGCGCCGGCCCTTCGGGTCGCGCCGGGTGCTGGGGCTCATTCACTGGCAGGCGCTGCGGCTCTGGCTCAAGAGCGCGCGCTTCATGCGCCGCCCCGAGCCGCCCGCCGACGAGGTGAGCCGATGACGATCACCGCGCTGGCGGCCGCGCCCGCGCGGCGCCTTCCGGGCTATGCGCTTTTCGGGGCGGTGCTCGCGATGGCGGGGCTGCCGATCTATATCCACGCGCCGAAATTCTATGTCGATAACTTCGATGTCGGGCTCGGGCTGCTCGGCTCGGTCCTGTTCGTGCTGCGGCTGGTGGATTTCGTGCAGGACCCGGCGCTGGGCTGGCTCGCGGGGGCGACGGGCACGGCGCGGCGCTTGGCGGTCGCGCTCGCGGCCGCGGTGATGGCGTTGGCGATGCTGGGGCTTTTCGCCGTGACGCCGCCGATCGCGCCGGTGGCGTGGTTCGCGCTCACCCTGACCTTCCTGTTCAGCGCCTTCAGCTTCCTGAGCATCACCTTCTACGCGCAGGGGGTGCAGAAGGCCGAGGCGCTCGGCGACGGCGGGCATGTCCGCATCGCCGCCTGGCGCGAGACCGGATCGCTCATCGGGGTGTGTCTCGCCGCGGCGGCACCCGCGGCGCTCGCCGGGCTGACGGACGCGCCCTTCGCGGCCTTCGCACTGCTGTTCGCGGGGCTGGTCGCGGCGGCGGTCTGGGCGATGCAGGGCGAGTGGGCGGCGGTGCCCGTGGCCGCCCCGGGGGCGGCGTTTCGCGCCGTGCTCGGCGATGCGACGGCGCGGCGGCTGCTCGTGATCGCGCTGGTGAACGCGACGCCGGTCGCGGTCACCTCGACGCTGTTTCTGTTCTTCGTCGAAAGCCGGCTCGCCGCGCCGGGCTGGGAGGGGCCGCTACTGATCCTGTTCTTTCTCTCGGCGGCGGCGTCGGCGCCGGGCTGGGCACGGCTGGCGCGGCGCTTCGGCGCGCGGCGGGTGCTGCTTGCGGGGATGGTGCTTGCGGTGGTGTCCTTCGGCTTTGCGGCGTTGCTCGGCGCGGGCGATATCGCGGCCTTCGCGGTGATCTGCGTGGCGTCGGGGGCGGCGACGGGGGCGGATCTGACGCTTCTTTCGGCGCTGTTCGCGCGGCGCATGGCCGATATCGCGCCGGAGGGCGGCGCGGGGTTCGGGCTGTGGAGCTTCGTGACCAAGTTCACCCTCGCGGTTGCCGCGGTCGCGGTCCTGCCGCTGCTCGAGGCATCGGGGTTCTCCGCCGGTGCCGACAATCCCGACCGCGCGCTGATGACGCTGTCGCTGCTCTACGCGGCGCTGCCCTGCCTGCTCAAGCTGGTGGCGATCGCGCTCTTGTACTTTACCCCTCTGGATGAGGCCTGACCCATGCCGACACTGCTTGCGCTTCTTCTCGGTGCCGGGGCGCTCATCGCGCTCGTCTGGCTGCGCAGCCGCTATTTCGACTTTCGCGGCCAGAAGCCCGAGCACTACTCCGACACCGAGCCGCGCTTCGATATCCGCGAGGTGTTCAACGGGCCGATCGCCTGCGAGGGGGTGATCTATGGCCCGCTCGGGCGCGTCGTGTCGCGCTTTACCGCCGAGATGCATGGCAGCTGGGACGGCGCGACCGGCACCCTGACGGAGCGGTTTCACTATGACAGCGGCGCGACGCAGGAGCGTGCCTGGACGCTCACTCTCGGCGAGGGCGGCCGTATCCGTGCCGAGGCCGAGGACATAGACGGCGTGGGCGAGGGGGCGCAATCGGGCAGCGCGGTGCGCCTGCGCTATCGCATCCGCCTGCCGGCGAGCGCGGGCGGGCATGTGCTCGACACGACCGACTGGATGTACCTGGTCGCCGACGGGCGCATCATCAATCGTAGTCAGTTCCGCAAATTCGGGATAAAGGTCGCCGAACTTGTGGCGACGATGAGGAAGACGACTCAATGAGGGATTTCACCGGCAAGCGCTACTGGATCGTCGGGGCGAGCGAAGGGCTGGGCGCGGCACTCGCGCGACAGTTGAGCCGCGTCGGGGCCGAGCTCGTGATCACGGCGCGCACGGCCGATCGGCTGGAGGCGCTTGCCGCCGAGCTGCCGGGGCGCGCGCAGGCGGTGACGGCGGATGTCCGCGACGCCGCGTCGGTGCGCGCCGCCGCGTCCGCGGCCGGGCGCATCGACGGGGTCATCTATTGCGCCGGCGCCTACTGGCCGCAGCGCGCGCAGGACTGGGATCCCGAGCAGGTCGAGACCATGTGCGACGTCAACTTCACCGGCGCGGCGCGGGTGATGGGCGCGGTGGTGCCCGAGATGGCCGCGCAGGGGCGCGGGCATGTGATGCTCGTGGGCAGCCTGTCGGCCTATCGGGGTCTGCCGGGCTCGATCGGTTACGGCTCCTCGAAGGCGGGGGTGATGCATCTCGCCGAATCGATGCATGCGGATCTGCGTAGCGCGGGCGTGGAGGTGCAGGTGGCCAATCCGGGCTTCGTGCGCACCCGGCTGACCGACAAGAACGATTTCCGGATGCCGATGCTGATGGAGCCCGAGGACGCCGCGCGCGCGATCTTCGAGCAGATGGCGACCGGCGGCTTCAAGCGCAGCTTCCCCGCCCCGTTCGCCTGGCTCTTTCGCCTCGGCCAGTTCCTGCCCGACGGCCTCTATTACCGGCTCTTCGCGCGCGGTTGACGGCCGGTTGACGCCCGGTTGACGCGCGCTTGAGCGGCGAAGGTCTTGCGCGCGCGGGGTCCGCGCGCGACACTCAAGGTTCAACGGGCGGAGGAATCATGCTGGAAATCAGCCCGCGCAAGGTCGTGCATGTGATCTTTCAGGCGCGCGAGGGGCGGCTCGCCGAGGCCGAACTCGCCGAGTTCATCGACGCGCTGAATGTCGATGAGAAAGCCAACCTCGTCGCGCTTGCCTGGGTCGGGCGCGAGGCGTTCGACGCGGAGGATTTCGAGGAGGCCGTCGCCACCGCGATGGCCGAAGCGACCACCCCGACCTCGGAATATCTCATGGGGATGCCGCATCTGGCCGAAAATCTCGAATACGGCCTCGAGCAGATGGGCATCTCGGTGAGCGATGTCGAGGAGGATTTCCTCTGAGGCGCGCGCGAATGCAAACGGGCCGGGGGCATCGCCCGCCGGCCCGTCGCCATCGCGTCAACGGTCTCAGCCCTGGCGGGCCTTGAACCGTCCCTGCGTCTTGTTGATCACGTAAACGCGGCCCTTGCGGCGCACGACGCGGCAATCGCGATGGCGCTGCTTGAGCGAGCGGAGCGATTTTCTCACCTTCATCGGCTCTCTCCTGATCGCGGCGCGCATGCGCCTTGAAAACTTTGCCCCCGGCAGGGGCGTCGATGCGGCCCTCGGGCCATGGTGGGCGCGACTGGGTTCGAACCAGTGACCCCTACGATGTCAACGTAGTGCTCTACCGCTGAGCTACGCGCCCGTGATGCGCCCGTCGGCCCCGTTCTCCGGCGCACAGGCCGCAGCACGGTCGCGGCCAAGCCGGACGCGCTGGCTATAAATGGAACACTGCGGCGGTTCAAGGGCTTTTGGCATCGCGCGAAACCGCGCTATACCTCTCACGACAGGAGTGCGCATGTCCCAAGAGCCCTACCGCCTGTTCCTTCCCGCGCAGCGCAGCACCAGCGTGCTGTTCGCCTCGCCGCATAGCGGGCGCGACTATCCCGACAGCTTCGTCGCGCGCAGCGTGCTCGACACGCGGGTGCTGCGCTCCTCGGAAGATGCGTTCGTGGACGAGCTTTTCGCCTCGGCGCCGGCGCATGGCGCGGCGCTGCTCGCGGCGCGGTATCCGCGCGCCTATGTCGATCTCAACCGCGACTGCGACGAGCTCGACCCCGCGCTGATCCGATCGCTGCGCCGCGCGGCCCCGAATCCGCGCATTACCTCGGGGCTCGGCGTGATCCCGCGGGTCGTCGCGGGCGGGCGGGCGATCTATGCCGGGCGGCTGTCGCGCGACGAGGCGGAGGACCGGCTCTCGCAGGTCTGGCGGCCCTATCACGCGGCGCTGCGCGCGCTGGTGGACGAGACGCGGGCGCTGTACGGCGAGGCGGTTCTGATCGATTGCCATTCGATGCCGCATGAGGCGATCGCGGGCTATGCGGCGCCCGGGCGGCCCTGCCCGGAGGTGGTGCTCGGAGATCGCTTCGGGGCCTCGGCGGGCGGCGCGATCACCGAACGGGTCGAAGCGGCCTTCGTCGATGCCGGGCTGCGCGTGGCGCGCAATGCGCCCTTCGCGGGCGCCTTCATCGCGCAGCAATACGGACGCCCCGCGCAGGGCTGTCACGTCATCCAGGTCGAGATCGACCGCGCGCTCTACATGGACGAGCGGCGCATCGTCCGCGGCAGCGGCTTCGACGCCTTCCGCGCGGTGCTCGAAGGGGTCATGGCCGATCTCGTGGCGGTCGGCCGGGCCGCGCCGCTCGCGGCGGAGTGATCAGCGCAACGCGCGCCCCTTGATGATCGCATCGCGGCCGAAGCGCGCGCGGATCGCGTCGCGCGCGGTTTCGGCGCGGGCCCGGCGTGTCGCCTGCGGGTCGAGCAGGTCGCCCGTGCGATCCGCCGTCTCGGCGGGCGCAAGGTCGCTCAGCCCGACCCCGATCAGCCGCAAGGGCCCGACGCCCTGCGCCTCGGTCAGGAGCGCGCGCGCCGCGCCATAGATGCGCTCCGCGAGCCGCGACGGCTCGCGCAGGCTGCTGCGCCGGGTCAGCAGCCGGTGATCGGCGCGCTTGAGCTTGAGGGTGACGACGCGGCCGGCGCGGCCCTTCGCCTTGGCGCGGTCGCTGACCTTCTCGGCAAGGCGCCAGATATGGCCGTCGAGCAGCTCGGGATCGGTGATGTCCTCGGGGAAGGTCGTCTCGTTGGAGATCGACTTGACGGGCGCGTTGGGGCTGACGCGGCGGTGGTCCTCGCCGCGCGCCAGCCGGTACAACCGCTCGCCCGTGCTCCCGAAACGCGCCGCGAGATCGCGCCGGTCCCAGCGCAGCAGGTCGTCGATCGTGCGCACCCCGGCCGCGTCGAGCGCTGCGCGCCCGGCCGCGCCGATGCCGGGGATCAGCCCGACCGGCTTGCCGCGCAGCGCCTCGGCGGTGTCGCCGCATCCGATCACCGAAAAGCCGCGCGGCTTGTCCATGTCGGAGGCCATCTTGGCGAGGAACTTGTTGTGCGACAGCCCGACCGAGGCGGTCACCCCGATTTCCGCCTCGATGCGGCCCACGAGCCGGGCGAGCAGATGCGCCGGGGGTGCGCCGTGCAGCCGCCGCGTGCCCGACAGATCGAGAAACGCCTCGTCGAGGGCGAGCGGCTCGACAGCCGGGGTCAGCGCCTCCAGCATCGCCATGATCGCGCGCGAGGTCTCGACATAGGCGGCCCCGCGCGGGCGCACCACGACCGCCTCGGGGCACAGGCGCAGCGCCTGAAACATCGGCATCGCGGAGTGCACCCCGTGGATGCGCGCGATGTAGCAGGCCGCCGACACCACCCCGCGCCGCCCGCCACCCACGATCACGGGCCGATCGCGCAGCGCGGGATCGTCGCGTTTCTCCACCGCGGCATAGAAGGCGTCGCAGTCGATATGCGCGATCGCGAGGCTGTCGAGCTCCGGATGCGCGACGAGGCGCGGCCCGCCGCAGACGGGGCAGCGCCGCGCGGCGGCGCTCTCGGTCAGGCAGTCGCGGCACAGGGCGGACATCGGCCGCATCCTAGAGCATGTTGCGCAAAAGTGGGAACCGGTTCTGCGCTTCTCGAACATGCGAATTCAGAAGGTTAGAGGGCGGTGCGTGAATGCAGATGAACGCGACGCACTCTAGCATGGCGGCGGGGTCAGGGCATCTGCGCGATGATGGCGCGCGCCGCGGCGGCGGGATCGGCCGCACGGGTGACGGGGCGGCCGACGACGATGTGATCGGCCCCGGCGCGCAGCGCGGCGGCGGGGCTGGCGATGCGCTTCTGGTCGCCCGCCTCGGTGCCTTCCGGGCGCACGCCGGGGGTGACGATGAGGCGGCCATCGGCCTCGGGCAGGGCGCGCAGCGCCGCGGCCTCCTGCGGCGAGGCGATGAGCCCCTCGGCGCCGGCGTCGAGGGCACGGCGGGCGCGCTCGAGCACGATCTCCTCCATCGAGCCCGCCCGGATCAGCGCCGCGTCGAGATCGCCGCGATCGAGCGCGGTCAGCACGGTGACCGCGAGGATGCGGGTGGGGCCGCCGGCGACCCCCTTGCGCGCGGCACGCACCACATGCGGATCGCCGTGCACGGTGAGGAAGTCGAGCTCGAACTGCGCGAGCCCCCGCGTCGCGGCCTCGATCGTGGCGGGGATGTCGAACAGCTTGAGATCGAGAAAGACGCGCTTGCCGTGGCTGTCCTTGAGCTCGCGCGCGAGCGCGAGGCCGCCGGTGGTGAGCATTCCCAGCCCGATCTTGTAGAAGGACACGGCGTCGCCGAGCCGGCCGGCGAGTTCGAGGCCGGTGGCGGCGTCGGGGACGTCGAGGGCGACGATCAGGCGGTCATCCATGGGTGGTCTCCTTTGGCGCGGGCATATCGTGCGCCGCCCCGGCGCGCCACGGCGAATCGCCGCGCCGAGACGGCTTTACCACCCCCGGCTTTCCTGCAAGGTTGCGCCGATGACGGCGGCGGTCGAAATTCCGTATTGGGTGTTGTTGCTGGTGCTGGCCTTCGCGGCGATCGCGGCGCTGGACCGTGTGCTCGTGCCGTCGGTGCGCTGGTTCTTCCGCCGGCGCATGGAGCGCGCGGTGGCCGAGCTCAACAAGCGGCTCGAGCGCCCGATCCAGCCCTTCAAGCTGATGCGGCGCCAGGACATGATCGTGCGGCTCATTTATGATCCGAAGGTCATGGAGTCGGTCGTCGCCTATGCGCATGCGGAGGGCGTGCCCGAAAGCGTCGCCTTCCAGCAGGCGCGCGCCTATGCCCGCGAGATCGTGCCCGGCTTTTCCGCGGCGACCTATTTCGGGTTCGCGATCCGGGTCGCGCGCTGGCTGAGCCGGTCGCTCTACCATGTGCGGCTGGGCCAGTATGACGAGGCCGCGATCCGCGCCATCGATCGCAAGGCCGCGGTGGTGTTCGTGATGAATCACCGCTCGAACATGGATTACGTGCTGGTGACCTGGCTGGCGGCGGAGCGTTCGGCGCTGTCCTATGCGGTCGGCGAGTGGGCGCGGGTCTGGCCGTTGCAGAGCCTGATCCGCGCGATGGGCGCCTATTTCATACGCCGGCGCTATTCCAACCCGCTCTATCGCCGGGTGCTCGAACGCTACGTGCAGATGGCGGTGCATGAGGGGGTCACGCAGGCCATCTTCCCCGAGGGCGGGCTCAGCCTCGATGGCCGGGTGGGGCGGCCCCGGCGCGGGTTGCTGCAATACATCATCGGCGGCTTCGATCCCGATGACGGCCGCGATGTCGTCTTCATTCCGGTGGCGCTCAATTACGATCGGGTGCTCGAGGACCGGATGCTGGTGCAGGCGGCGCGGTCGGGGGCGCGGCGCTTTCCGGTGCGCATGCGCGACGCCTTCGCCTATGCCGGCAAGCATCTCTGGCAGCGCGTCACGGGGCGGTTCCGGCGCTTCGGCTACGCCGCGGTGAGCTTCGGCGCGCCCGTGTCGCTCGAGGAGACGCTGCGCGCCGAGCCCGACATGAGCGCCGAGCGCCTCGCCGACCGGCTCATGGCCCGGGTGCGCAGCGCGGTGCCGGTGCTGCCCGTGCCGCTGGTGGCAGCGGTGCTGCAGGAGGCCGGCGGGCCGATCGCGCGCGCCGATCTGCAGGCGCGCGCCGAGGCGCTGGTGGCGCGCTTTGCCGCGCAGGGCAGCCATGTGCACCTGCCCGACGGGACGACGGAGCGCGCCGTGCAGGCCGGGATCGAGGCGCTCGCGATCCGGCGCCTGATCGCCGAGGACGGCGCGCAGGTCCGGGTGCTGCCCGAACACGCCGACGCGGTGGCCTATTATGCCAATTCGATCAGCCATCTCATCGCCGAGGACGCCGCCGCGCCGCTGATCCGGGATGATGCTGCGGCGCCGCGCGAGACATAAAATTGCCAAGAACTGGCGCGCAGTCATTGCAATGTTGCGCACCAGATTCTAAGTCGGCGTCATGACGCGATTCTGCGTTGCGGCGAAACCGGCGACAAGGAGGCAGCAATGGCCCTCGACACGCACCCCGATATCGCGGCCTATGATGCGCCGCAAAAGGATCTCTACGACTTGGGCGAGATGCCGCCGCTGGGGCATGTGCCGGCGCAGATGCATGCCTGGGCGATCCGCCGCGAACGTCACGGCGAGCCCGATTCTGCGATGCAGCATGAGGTCGTCGAGACCCCCGCGATCGACAGCAACGAGGTGCTCGTGCTGGTGATGGCTGCCGGGGTCAACTACAACGGCGTCTGGGCCGCGCTCGGCGAGCCGATCAGCCCCTTCGACGGCCACAAGGCCGCGTATCACATCGCCGGCTCCGACGCCGCAGGCATCGTCTGGGCGGTGGGCGACAAGGTCAAGCGCTGGAAGGTCGGCGACGAGGTCGTCGTGCACTGCAACCAGGATGACGGCGATGACGAGGAGTGCAACGGTGGAGATCCGATGTTCTCGCCCAGCCAGCGCATCTGGGGCTACGAGACCCCCGACGGTTCCTTCGCGCAGTTCACCCGCGTGCAGTCGCAGCAGCTCATGCCGCGCCCCAGGCACCTGACCTGGGAAGAGAGCGCGTGCTACACGCTGACGCTGGCGACGGCGTACCGGATGCTCTTCGGGCACCGTCCGCATGTGCTCAAGCCGGGCGACAACGTGCTCGTGTGGGGCGCGTCGGGGGGGCTCGGCTCCTACGCGATCCAGCTCATCAACACCGCGGGCGCCAATGCCATCGGGGTGATCTCCGAGGAGGACAAGCGCGATTTCGTGATGTCGATGGGCGCCAAGGGGGTGATCAACCGCAAGGATTTCTCCTGCTGGGGGCAGCTGCCCAAGGTCAACACGCCCGATTACAAGGAGTGGTTCAACGAGGTGCGCCGCTTCGGCAAGGCGATCTGGGAGATCACCGGCAAGGGCAACAATGTGGACATGGTCTTCGAGCACCCTGGCGAGGCGACCTTCCCGGTCTCGACCTTCGTGGTCAAGCGCGGCGGCATGGTGGTGATCTGCGCGGGCACGACGGGCTACAACCTGACCATGGATGCGCGCTATGTCTGGATGCACCAGAAGCGCATCCAGGGCAGCCATTTCGCCAACCTCAAGCAGGCCGCCGCCGCCAACAAGCTGATGATCGAGCGCCGGCTCGATCCGTGCATGTCCGAGGTCTTCCCCTGGGCCGACATCCCCGCCGCGCACATGAAGATGCGCCGCAACGAGCACAAGCCGGGCAACATGGCGGTGCTCGTGCAGGCGCCGCGCGCCGGACTGCGTACCTTCGAGGATGCGCTCGAGGCCGCGCCGCGCGATTGAGAGGGTGCGGGCGGCGGTTTCCCGCCGCCCGTGATTCGCGCGATGGGCGGTAACTTCCTGTTTGCGTTTTCCGCGTTAGGCTACAGAAACCGTTCCCAGCGCGAGGCCGTCATGTCGAACGAATGGATCATCGAGGTTCTGAGCGATCTTCGCAGCTTTTCGCGCCAGAACGGTCTCGACACCCTCGCTGCGGATCTCGATCGAAGTCTCGAGACCGCGCGACGGGAAATCTCCGTCAAGGACGCGCCAGAACGCCCGGCCGCCCCGCAGCCCGACGTGCTGCGCTTCCCGGGCTCTGAGCCGCACTGAACCGCGCTTCGCCCGCGCCCCCATGCCCCGCTGGCTCACCATTTTAGGGGGGGCAGGACTGGCGAATTTCGCCGACGACCCCGCCGCGTTACCCTCTATCCTCGTCAAACGGATCATGGGGCGCGCGATGCAGCATTCGTGGGTATTCGAGGTTCTGGAAGACATGAAAGCCTTCGCCGAGCATCACGGCTTCAATGCGCTGGCCGCGCAGCTCGAGGATGCGCGGCTCACGGCGGCGGCGGAGATCCCCGCAAAGGACTTCGCCGCGCCCGCCCGATGCCAGGACGACGCAGTAAGCTCAGGGGCGTCGTCGCAGGAGGCAGCAGGATCCGAGCGGCGCTGGCGTTGCCCCGACATGTTCCGCTACGGCCCCTACGGCCGCAACTGACGATCCGCCACCCGGGGCCGGCTTGACGCCCGCCGCGCCTTCATCAACTATTCCGTGCGCGCGACGCGCGGTCGGGGCGGTGAAGGCGGCGGATGGACAGCGAAATCGAGAGCATCCTGGAGCAGCTTCAGGCGGCGCGCGACCTGTCCGATCTGCAACGCGCGACCGAGGCGGTGCGCGATCACTATGCGATCGCTCATATCGTCTATCACTGGGTCAGCAGCACCGGGGATCAGTACGGAGCGGGCACCTACAGCCAGGCCTGGGTGGACCGCTATCTGGAGAAGGGCTATCTGCGCCTCGATCCGGTGCTGCATGGCTGCCAGCAGCGTTTCGACCCGGTGGACTGGAAACAGCTCGACTGGTCGGGCCGCGGCGTGCAGGCCTTCCTGCGCGAGGCCCTCGAATACGGCGTCGGCAACCAGGGCTGGACGCTGCCGATTCGCGGTCCCGGCGGGCAGTTCGCGCTCTTCACGGCGTCGGATCGCTGCGACGACGCGCAGTGGTCCGCCTTCATCGCGCGCGCCCAGCGCGAACTGATCATCCTCGCCCATGAGTTCAACAAGAAGGCGCTCGAATTCGAGCACGGCCGCGGCGGTGCGCCCGCGCCGCCGCTCTCACCGCGCGAGCAGGCTGCCATAACCTTCATCGCCCGGGGGCTGAGCCGCGCCCAGGCGGCGCAGGAAATGGGCATCTCCGAGCACACGCTGCGCGTCTATATCGAGGCCGCCCGGCACAAGCTCGGTGCGCTCAACACCACGCATGCCGTCGCCCGCGCGCTGAGCCGAGATGCGATCGTGCTTTGAGGATCGACAGAAAGTTCGACCTCCGTTCCCTGCCGAAATCGACCGTTAACCTTGTCGTCGCAGCCTTCGGACATTGCTTGAACGGAGGCATCGCCATGTTGCGCTACGTCTATGGTCACGATCTGAAGGCTCATCCGCGGCTTGCCGACAGCATGTTCCGCGATCGCGGAGCGCAATTTGCCGATCGGCTCGGCTGGTCCGTCGCCGTCGATGCGCGCGGGCACGAGCGCGACACCTATGATGCGCTCGATCCGCTCTACGTGATCTGGGAACTGCCCGATGGCACGCATGGCGGCTCGATGCGCTTCCTGCCGACGACCGGCCCGACGATGATCAATGATCATTTCAGCCATCTCTGCGCCGGCGTGCGCATCGAGAGCCCGCTGATCTGGGAATGCACGCGCTTTTGCATCGCGCCGCGGGCGGATCGCCGCGCGGCGGTGGGGCTGGTGCTCGGCGCCGGTGAACTGATGCTCAATTTCTCGATCGAGCACTTTTGCGGGGTCTTCGACCCGCGGATGGAGCGAATCTACAAGCTTTATGGAATCGCCCCCGAGGTCATCGGCCAGAGCGGCACCGGGCCGCAGCGCATCGCGGTCGGGCTTTGGGAGATGTGCCACGCAGCCCATGAGGACATGCTGCGCCGGCTCGGCATCACGCGCGCGGTGTCGCGCGACTGGTTCGAGCGTTCAATGCATGCTCCCGTGCCAATGCGCGAAAGCGCCTGAGCGGGGCATGCGGCTGGCGCTGCTGGCAGCGCGGCGCTAGGGTCGCACGATGACCCTCCCCGCGCCCGAATTCTCCAACGATCAGCAAGCCGCCTTCGACCGCGTCGGCGCGATCCTCGACCGCGCCGGCGTCGATATCGGCGCCGGGGAACTGACCGCGCGGGCCGACGGGCCCACGCGGGTGCTCGCGATCCTCGGCAAGGCGGGCTCGGGCAAGACTATGTTGCTCGCGGCGCTCACTGAGGCGCTCACCGCCGCGGGCGTCGAGACCGTCTCGGCCGACTACGAGGGTCGGCGCCGCCGCGACCGCCGCAGCCTCGCCGTGCTCGCCCCGACCAACAAGGCCGCGAGCGTGCTGCGGACCCGCGGCGTGCCCGCCACGACGATCCACCGCATCCTCTACACCCCGGTCTACGACCCCGAGTACGAGAAGATCGCGGAATGGCTCGCCGGCAACGGGCCGCGCCCGGCGATCGAGGGGCTCTCGGACACCGCGCTCGAGCGGGCGCGGGCCTTCTACGAAGCGGTGCGCTCGATCCCCGGCGCGCTCGCTGCGGCGGGGCTGCGCGTGTCGGACTTCATCAAGGGCTGGTCGCGGCGCGACTCGCCCCTCGATATCGGGCTGGTGGACGAGGCTTCGATGCTCGATGCGCGCCAGTTCGAGGACCTGCAGGAGATCTTTCCGACCCTCGTTCTGTTTGGCGACCCGGCGCAGCTCGCGCCGGTGGGGCAGTCGGGGACGATGGTCTTCGACGGAATGGCGTCCGAATCGCGCGTCAAGCTGAGCCGTATCCACCGCCAGGCACGCGGCAATCCGATCCTGGATCTCGCCCACGCGCTCGGCGACCCACAACTCGGTTTCGAGGAGTTCGAGCGCCGCGTCGAGGCTGCGGCGGCGGCGGATGATCGCGTCGTGATCGCGCCGCGCGTCGATGCCGATCTGATGGCGCGCTCGCCGGTGCTGGTCTGGCGCAACGCGACGCGCATGCGTCTCATTCAGGCCTTTCGCGCCGCGCATCAGGCGCCCGAAGACGATCTGCTGCCCGGCGAACCGCTGATCTGCGACGGGCTGGAGCTGCCGCTCAAGCATCGCAAGCGCCGTATCGACCTCGAGGCGCGCGGGCTCATCAAGGGGGCGCAGGCGATCTATCTGGGGCCCGGGCGGGGGCCGGGCTTCGCGCGGCTGCACGTCATCGGCGCGGAAGCGCCACAGCTTTCCGTGGCCTCGATCATCAAGATCGAGCACCCCGATGCCGAGGAGCCCCTGATCCCGTCGGCGGCGCGGATGGGCGCGGCCTTCCTGCATGGCGCGGCGGTCACGATCCACAAGGCGCAGGGCTCGCAATGGCCCGATGTGCAGGTCTTCGCCCCCGATCTCTTCGCCGCGGCGCGCTCGGGCCGCGTCGAGGCGGGGGTGCCGCTGTGGAAACGGCTGGCTTATGTCGCCATCACACGTGCCGAGCACCGGCTTCATTGGGTGGTGCGCAACCGGCTCGCCCGGCCGCGCGCGGCGCTGGGCACGGCGGATCTGACCGCCCCGGCCGCGCCGCTCGAGCTCGAATCGGAGTGATCAATCGAAGGCCGCGCATGGATCGTCGCGATCGGGCGCTTCGGAGACGATCCAGCGATCATACGGCGGCATATCCTCCGGAGCCGATTCGAGCTGGCCGATGCTGAGCACGGTCAACTCGGGCGCAGCGCGGGCGAGCTTGGCGGGTACGCCCCAGTCGGTGCGCGCGTGGCCGTTGCCCGTTATCACCACGACGGGTCCGCCCTCTGCCGCCGCCGCGATCGCGGCTTGCGCAAGCACTGCGTCGCGCAACCGCTGCGCCTCCACCATACCGGGCAGCAGATCCTCGGGCAGGGCATCGCAATGCACGCGCGCCTGCAGCGATTCGCGTTCCGTCTGCGCGGTGTCGCCGAGTGGAGCGTCGAGCCCGAGCCGCCGCGCCATCGCGGCATCGAAATGCGTCTCGAAAATCGCCCGGGCGCCCGCGCTCACGGCATCTCGCACCGTTGCCGCCTCCAGCCCGCCGCCAACGATCGCCGCGTCCGGCGCGGCGGTGAAGATCGGGTAATACATCGCGAAGTCGGGCCAGCCGCGCGACTCCCATTCGAGCGCCGAGGCGAGCGCATCGGGATCATCGCGATCGGCTTTCGCCGCTGCCGCGGCATGATCCGGGGTGAGCATCTCGAACACGATCGCGGCGGGTGAGAGCGCGCGCACCGCGCGTGCCTGATTGGCGTGATGCCACGGGTTGTCGTGCAGCTCCCCCAGGATCACGATATCGGCCCCGGGCAGGTCATTGAGCGCTTCGGGCGGCATCTGCGACGCCGAAGCCGCCGCCGCGGCGAACGCCCCCGCCGCGCCAATGGTCAGGATCCCCCTCATCCGAGGAAGTGATGCACCTCGCGAGACTGCGCTTCGAGGCTCTTGCGCATCTTCGCGAAGGCCGCTGCCTCGAGCTGGCGCACGCGCTCCTTCGACAGCCCCAGCTCGCCACCGAGGCTTTCGAGGGTGCGGCCCTCGGGACGCAGCTTGCGTTCCGTGACGATGAAGCGCTCGCGTTCGTTGAGCCCCTGCATGGCGCTGCCGAGCCACTCGCGCAGCTGCTCGGTGTCGTGGCTGTGTTCGACGATCTCGGCCGCCTGGCTGCCGCCATCCTCGAGCGCGTCGATCCATTCGCGCCCGTCCTCATCGGCCGACTGCGTCGCGTTCAGCGAGTAATCCGAGCCCGAAAGCCGCCCGCTCATCATCTCCACATCCGCGACCGAGACGCCGACCTCGGTCGCGATCATCTCGCGCAGCTGGTGGCTGTCGAGTTCCTCGCCGCGCGCCATCGCCTCGCGCTCGATCTGCGCCTGAACGCGGCGCATGTTGAAGAACAGCGATTTCTGGCTCGAGGTCGAGCCGGTGCGCACCATCGACCAGTTGCGCATCACGTAATCCTGGATCGAGGCCTTGATCCACCAGACCGCATAGGTCGAGAAGCGCACGCCGCGATCGGGATCGAACTTGTCGGCCGCCTTCATCAGGCCGAGCCCTGCCTCCTGGATCAGATCGTTCATCGGCGCGCCGTAGCGGCGAAATTTCGACGCCATCGAGATCGCGAGCCGCATATAGGCGGTGATCAGCCGGTGCAGCGCCTCCTCGTCGCGCTCGTCGCGCCACGCATAGGCGAGCCGCAGCTCGGTCTCCGCGTCCAGAAGCTCGGCTCTCATGGCGGTGCGTGAAAAGCGCTGGTCGCTGTCTCCGTCGTAAGCCATCATGTCGCTCCCTTCGGGCGGGGTGGTCCCCTTGATCCTCTTGTGCCTCGTGTTACGCCCCGATCGCCGGACCGGATCAAAACAAGTGGGTGGAGCATGCTGGAGCCGCTGACGCTGGTGCTCGGAGGGGCGCGTTCGGGCAAGTCCGCCCTTGCCGAGGCGCTGGTGCGCGCGGCCGCCGCGCGGCCGGTCTACATCGCCACGGCCGAGGCCCGTGACGACGAGATGCGCGCGCGCATCGCCGCTCACCGAGCCGCGCGCGGGCCGCAATGGCGCAGTATCGAGGCGCCGCATGACCCGGCGGCGGCGCTCGCTGCGGCGCAGCCCGGCGAGGCGGTGCTGCTCGATTGCGCAACCCTCTGGCTGTCGAACCGGATGCTCGCCGATGCGGATCTCGGCGCCGAGGTCGCGCGGCTCCTGCAGGCGCTCGAGGCCTGCGCGGCCCCGGTCGTGGTGGTATCCAACGAGGTCGGCTGCTCGGTCGTGCCGGAGAACGCGCTCGCGCGGCGCTTTCGCGACGAACAGGGGCGGCTGAACCAGGCGCTGGCGGCGCGCGCCGGTTGCGCGGTGCTGATGGCGGCGGGGCTGCCGCTGCGGCTCAAGGGGCGCTTGCCGGAGGCGGTCGGGTGAGCCGCCTGTGGTGGGTGCGCCATGGCCCGACCCATGCGCGCGGCATGGTTGGGTGGTCGGATCTCGCGGCGGATCTGTCCGACGCG
>LFIK01000730.1_pt1 | contig 25092 bp, 17 predicted proteins | sample 643401 | NCBI WGS metagenome assembly LFIK01 (sample SAMN03777447, study PRJNA286221) | soda lake metagenome | biome: soda lake; feature: Kulunda steppe; material: water; isolation source: sample T5-Br brine of Lake Tanatar-5 | place: Russia: Kulunda steppe | collected 2010-07
ACCGAGTTCGACCACACCATGTCAAACATGTGAGGCAGTCCTGAACCCGTCCGGGTTGTGGGGTGCTCTGGGTTTGGTGGTTCGGGTTGGTGGATTCTCATGCCCTCCGTCTCTGTCTTCCCACCCGGTCAGCGCGTTCGAGTCCAGCAGGAGATCGGTCACCGACCGAGTTCCGCTGCGGCCCGGTGACGGATGGGCAGGCTGGGATCGCGGTGCTGCGTACCCTCGGAGGCGGACCCGTTCCGCCGACGCGAAGGACCCGGGCATGTCGCTGACGACGCTGCGCCGCGTGGTCGGGCTGTCGGCGCTCACGCTCGGGCTCGCACTGGCGTTCGTCGGTAGCGGCGTCGCCCAGGACGAGGACGGTGCGGTCCACATCGTGCCCATCACCGGCGAGATCGACCTCGGGATCGCCCCGTTCCTGGAGCGCGCCCTGTCCGAGGCCGACGAGGCCGGTGCCGCCGCGGTGGTGCTGGAGATCGACACCCCCGGTGGCCGGCTCGACGCGGTGCTGCAGATGCGCGACGCGCTGCTCGACTCGCCGGTTCCGACCGTGGCGCACGTCGACCCGACGGCGTTCTCCGCCGGTGCGTTGGTGGCGCTCGCGGCCGAGCAGATCTACTTCGCCCCGGCCGGGGTCATGGGGGCGGCGACCCCCGTGGTCGGCACGGCCGAGGGCGCGGCCGAGACCGCCGATCCCAAGGTCGTCTCCGCCGTGCGCTCGACGTTCCGGGCGACCGCCGAGCAACGGAATCGCGATCCACTGGTCGGGGAGGCCATGGTCGATCCGGCGGTGGAGATCGACGGGCTCAGCAGTGCCGGCAACCTGGTCAGCCTGACTGCCGGGGAGGCTGCCGAGGTCGGCTACAGCGACGGGACCGCGACCGACCGTGACGATCTGCTCGCGCAGTTGGGCCTGGACGACCGCGAGGTGGTCGAATCCGCGCCGAGTCTCGCGGAACGCACGGTGCGGATCATCACCAACCCGATCCTCGCGTCGCTCCTCGTGGGCGTCGGCCTGCTGCTGATCGTCGGTGAGCTGCTCGCGGGGGCGTTCGGGCTCGCCGGCCTGGCCGGCGCGGGCCTGCTGAGCACGTTCTTCTGGGGCCACCTGCTCGCCGGACTGGCCGGCTGGGAGGACGTGATCCTGGTCGGCATCGGGGTCGTGCTGCTGCTGGTCGAGATCTTCGTGGTGCCGGGCGTCGGGATTCCGGGGGTGCTCGGCCTGGCGTCCGTGCTGGGCGGCACGTACATGGCGATGGTCGGCCGGGACCTGGACTTCGTCCCGAGCGATCGACTGTGGGCGACCGCCGGGACGGTGGGGCTGACGTTCGTCGCGATCGGCATCGGCCTCATCGCGCTGCTCGCGCTGCTCAGTCGCCGACGGTCGACGCGCGATGATCGAGATGCTGCACTCGTACACGCAGGCACCGTGGAGGACACGACGATGACCGACCAGACCGCCGGACCGGATCCCGACCGGCCGCCCTCTGTCGGCCAGCAGGCCGATGGGGGCTCGTCCGACGGGCAGGGCGCGCAGGCCGGCGACGGGCAGCGTGCGGATGGGCCGGGTGCCGGTGGACGGGAGTCGAGCCGGTCACGCCGCCGTCGACTGGCCACCACCCGACGGATTCCGGGTGACACCCAGGACCGCCGCGGCTGGCTGCGCTGGTTCGGTGACGGCGACATCCTCGATCGCGAGGGAGAGGGTGAGGACGCCACCGATCAGCACGCGTCCCCGTCGGAATCGCCGTCCGCGAGCGCCGCCGCACGCAAGGGTGCCATCGGCGTCGCCCTGACCGACCTGCGACCGGCCGGCGCGGCCGATTTCGACGGTCACCGCATCGACGTGGTCACCGAGGGCGACTACGTCGCGGCCGGCGAGCGCATCGTGGTGCTGCGGGCCGAGCGCTACCGGCGGGTGGTCCGACGAGCACCGGACAGCGACCCAGTACCGTCATGACCCAGACGAGCCGGGTATCCCACCCGCCCGGCTCCTGAAGGTCACCCATGGACACGTTCACCCTGACCGTCATCGCCGCGGCGGCACTCGTCGTCATCGGCGTGCTCTACTTCGTGCCCGTCGGCCTGTGGATCACCGCGATCTTCTCCGGGGTCCGCGTCGGACTCGGGACCCTGATCGGGATGCGGCTGCGCAAGGTCGTCCCGAGCGAGATCATCCGGCCGCTGATCAGCGCCACGAAGGCCGGCATCGAGCTCGACATCGGGCAGATGGAGGCCCACGTCCTGGCCGGTGGACGGGTCGAACAGGTCGTGCGCGCACTGATCTCCGCCGACCGGGCCAACATCGAACTGCCGTGGAAGCGGGCGACGGCGATCGACCTCGCCGGACGTGACGTGCTCGAGGCCGTGCAGGTCAGCGTCAACCCGAAGGTCATCGAGACCCCGCGCATCGCGGCGGTCGCCAAGGACGGCATCCAGGTCATCGCCGTTGCCCGGGTGACGGTGCGCGCCAACATCGAGCGGCTCGTCGGTGGTGCCGGCGAGGAGACCATCATCGCGCGTGTCGGTGAGGGCTCCGTGTCCTCGATCGGTTCGGCGGACAGCCACAAGTACGTGCTGGAGAACCCCGACGACATCTCGCGACGGGTCCTCGAGCGTGGGCTCGACGCCGGCACCGCGTTCGAGATCCTCTCGATCGACATCGCGGACGTCGACATCGGCCGCAACATCGGCGCGGAACTGCAGACCGACCAGGCCGAGGCGGACAAGAACATCGCCCAGGCCAAGGCCGAGGAGCGGCGCGCGATGGCCGTCGCCGAGGAACAGGAGATGCGCGCCCGCGTCGTCGAGGCAGAAGCCGAGGTGCCCCGCGCGCTGGCCGAAGCGTTGCGCAGCGGCAACCTCGGGGTCATGGACAGCTACCGGATGGACAACGTCCAGGCCGACACGCGCATGCGCGGTTCGATCGCCAACGACGAGGACTGAGCCCGCGGACCACCCGTGAGACGGGGCCGACGGCCCGACCGCGTCCGACCCGGCCCTGATCGAATCCGATCCGGATCGGTCACCACCGGCAGCGAGGAGCGAGACGATGAGCGCGAATCTCCCGTCCCGGGGCAACCGTGCGCCCGTCCGATCGGGCGATGCGCCGGGTTCCGCCCAGACCCCACCGCCACCGCCACCCCCGGAGGCCGCCACGCCCACCTCCGGGCAGGAGCCGGCACCTGGTGCGCGGCCGGGTCGTGGTCTCCGCGGCGGCTCGGGTGGCCGCCCGAACGCCCAGCGCCAGACACCGACCCAGCGCGATGCCGACCGACCGCAGGCCGTGCGGGAGCGGGCTGCGCGCCGTGCCGCCGAACCGGAGCAGCGCACCGTGCCGTCCGCCACGCACCGGCTCCGCCGGTCGTTGAACTCGCCCCGGGCCCTGCGGCAGGCGATCCTGCTGCGTGAGGTGCTCGGACCGCCGGTCAGCCTGCGTCGACCCGGCGATGACGGCCGCTGAACGATGGGTTCGCCGACCCCGGTCGACCGGTTCGTCGCGTCAACGGGGTCCGAGCAGCCGACTCGATGAAGTCGCAGGGCCTGGGACACGATGGCGCGTGGAGACACGGATGGGAGCCGAGCGGCGACGGGAAGCGGGTCCACCTGACCCGGAGCCGGTCAGCGGCCTCGCCGGGTTGCCCGCGACCGGGCCGTTCGGGACCGCGATCCTGACCCTCGTGGCGATCGGGGTCGTCGTGCTCGTGGTGGTGCGGGGCGAGCCCGACGATCGCCTGCTGGTCCTGCTCGTCGCCGGCACCAGTTTCGTGCTCGGGCTGGTGGGCTGCGTGTGGTCGCTGCGATCATCCTCGCTGGGCGCGTTCGGGCTGTTGGTCGTCGGCGGCGCGCTGGCGTTGGCCGTGGTCGCCGCGATGAACCCGCTTCTCGGCGCGGCCGGCCTGTTCAGCTTCATGGCGTCGGCCGGGGTGGCCGGCCTGATCGCCGGTCGTCCGGGCTGCCACGCCTGAGCGTGCGGTGCTGGTCGCCGGTGGGCGCTCTTCAGCCGTCGGCCGGTCGCCCACCCGGCACGGTCGGCAACCCGGCGGCCCGCCAGGCCACGAAACCGCCATCCATGTCCGTGGCGTGGGGCAGCCCGATCTGCTGCAGACTCGCCGCGGCCAGCGACGAGGTGTAGCCCTCCGAACAGAACACGATCACCTCGAGCCCGTGGGTGGCGATTCCGAGCCGGGCCGGGTGGGTCGGGTCGAACCGCCACTCGAGCACGTTGCGTTCGATGATCAGGGCCTCGGGGATCTCGCCCTCGCGGCGACGCTGCGCCTGCGGCCGGATGTCGACCAGGACGGCACCGTCCGCGGCCGCCGCGGCCGCCGCCTCGGGTCCGAGCCGGTCGAGTTCGGCCCGGGCGCGCGCCAGCATCGCGTCGATGCCGGTCGCTGACCCGTCGGGCACATCGTCGCGGTGGGCGAGCGCGGGACCGGGCTGCACGTCGGTCGACGTCATGAGCCCGACCGCCCCGCGCCGGCGTGCGGCACGCCCGCGTGTCGCGCGCTCGCGGCGATGCGCTCGCGGGCGCTGGGCATCGCCGACCCGCCCGGGCCGGTGGGCACCGCGTCGCCCAGCAGCGTGGGCGTCGCGGCGTCGTCCGGCTCTGGGCCGTCGACGGCGAGCTGGTAGACCGCGCGCAGCCGGCCCTCGTCGTCGGGCTCGTAGAAGCGCATGAACGGCAGCGGCGGCGAGTAGGCGTGGATGCTGGTGGCCGGCTCCGGGCCGCGGTTGCCCAGGTTGTGCACGTGGTCGGCGTCGAACCGGACCACGGTGCCGGACGTGTGATCCACGGTGCGGATCCGGGTGGAGCCGGCCCGCGACCGGTCCTCGAACAGGCGTCCCTCGGTCACCATGAACGCCCCGACGGAGCCGCCGTGGTCGTGCATGCGGGTGTCCTGTTCGGCGGTCCAGCCGAGCAGGTAGACCTCGACATGCGGTGTCCACAGCAGGCGACGATGCCACCGCTCGTCCGGTTCGTGGCGGACGAGGGCGCGCCACAGGGCGCGGTCGGCGGCCACCTCACGGACCAGTGCCGCGGTCTCGCGGGGGCGCAGGTCGCGCGAAGCGCGCATGGCGTCATAACGGTCGGGGTGCATGTGCAGACCTCTGGTCGAGGAGAAGTCGGCGAACACCCTTCCGGGCGCGCATCGGCATGCCGAGACGCCCTGACGAGTACCCGGACGGACCTCCCCAGGCCGTACCCGCGGGCTGCGCGCCGACGCTCACACGTCCACTCGCCGTCCGCGGGTCTCATCGTCCGTGCCGAATCCCGTGACCGTCGAGACGGCCGCGGGACCCAACACGGTTAGCCTACTCCTCGTGGTCGGTCGCGCGCGTTGTGCGAGTCGCAGCGCACGCTCCGACGGTGTTGACGAGGAGGACATGGTGGCGATCGACAAGGACCAGCGGGCCGCGATCGGTGAGGCCGTGACCCGTCTGGAACGCGACTTCTACGGCCGCGGGCCCAGCTCCGTGCGGGTCACGGTCGGCGAGGGATCGCCGCAGGTGATCACGGTGTTGAGCCTCGACACGCTGACGACCTCCGACCGGACCCTGCGCGAACGGGGGGTGGTGTCCGCGATCACCGCGCACCACGAGGCGCTGCACCAGGCGACCAGCGACGACTTCCGCGCCGAGGTGGCCGCCATCGTCGGCGTCGAGCCGAGTGCCTACTTCGCCCGGGTCGACCCGGCCACCGGCTACGCGGTCCGGGTGTTCGTGCTCGATGCCGAGGGTTCCTGACGACCGGTTCACGCCGGGGGTGGCGTGCAGCGCACGGGCACGTGCTCTGGCCGCTTGCCGACTAGGGGCTCGTGCCGGTCACCGCCCTTGACGTGCGCAACACGCCCGACGAGGCTGGGTTGACGGGCGACGGCTGCGGGGCACATCGCGAGGTCGGACCTGACTGCACGTCTCTGCCGCACAGCGTTCTCGGGTTTCGGGGGTTTCTTGCCGTTCGCAGGTACCGATGCACGCAAGCTCGTGTTCGCCCACGCGCCGAGCGACGATCCCGGTGCCGATCGGGTCCAGCTGCTGGCCGAGGACTGCTTCGACCTCGACAAGCACGTGCCCGTCAGCGTCGATGGGCAACCCGAGTTCATGACCGGCACCTTCCTCGAGCTGCGCGGCCATCAGGACGTGATGCTCTACCGGCGACGTCTCCGCACGCCGATGCCGGGCACGTTCCCCGTCCGACAGCCCAACGGCGACGGTCCGCTCACCAGCGTCGCGGACGTCGAGCCCGGGGAGTTCCGCGTCGTCGTCCCCAGGCGGACCGACGTGCTGGAGGTCGTCCTGCTCGCCAGCCCCGACGAGGTGCCGCCCACGCTGTCCGTGGGGATGAGTCCGGGCGGCATCCAGGAGTTCGCGCGATTCCCGTGGCCGAACCTCCTGCCCAACGTCTGACGTCGGCCACGAGGAGTAGTCCGATCACCCATCTCCCTTTCATCACCCCGGGGCACGTCGCCGACGACGATGACGATGACGACGTCTGGTTCGTCGATTGCGCGGATGCCGAGGATCCGGACCTGCCGGACACACCGTCCTTCGATGACGCCGAACCCGCCGACGACATCCCGCCAGCGTCCCGAACCGATCGGCGCCTCGGGCCATCTGCCGGCACACCTGCGCTGGACGCGTTGCAGTGGACGCTGGTGTTCGTTCCGGACGGCTTCACCGAGGCCGAGCAGGATGTCTACAACGGCTACGTCGATGACGTCCTCCACCAGCTCATGAACTCGGAGCCCTTCGCGAGCAGCGAGTGGTACTGGCGGGCGATCAGTCCCGTACGCATCAACATCAGCTCGCCGGTCAGTGGTCTGCGGGACAGCACCCTGGGTCCGATGAATCACGCCGCGCGGACGCCGTTCGGGATGACGCTGGGTCGCCTGGGGGAGCAGGCCTTCCCCTACTGGGATCGCACCCGCCACCAGCGGTTCCTGGACATCGCCGTGCCGCCGTGGGACGCGACCGTGATCATCGGCAACGCCGACATCCGCGGTGGCCTGGCCCTGGGGGACACCGCAGGGGTCAACATCGGCTCGGAGCCCGGGGTCGTGATCCACGAGATCGGCCACATGATGGGGCTCACCGACGAGTACGAGGCGTGCACCTCGGACAAGGAGCCGGACCGGCACTGGTTCTTCGGATCCTTGCGGCAGGCCTTCGTCGAGCCCTCGGCCCCGAACGTCGCCTACAGCGACTACGACATCGACACGCGCCACGTGCCGTGGTCGCAGCATCTCGGTGCCACGTGGTCGTCGTTCCGGAAGGAGGAGTGCGACGTCGTCGACGGACGGGTGGAGTACCCCAACCCCTCGCCGCTCGTTCCCCCGCGGCCGCTGGTGGACGACGAGTTGGTCGGGGCGTTCGAAGGGACCCTGCGGGGTCGCTGCAAGTCGTGGCGGGCGCAGTGGAACTGCATGATGCGCTACGACCGTGACCACGACTTCTGTGTCGCCTGCGCCGACGGCATCAGGACGTTCCTCCTCGATCACGTGCGGGAAGCGTCCCAGTGAGCCGGCCAACCCGCTCGACGTGGCCGTCATGAGCATCGGCACCTCCGCGCGCGTGGCACTCGAGGTCGGCGGCCTCATCCGGGCCGTGGGGCCGGCGTTCGCCGACGCCGAGCGCGTCGTCGGCATGTTCGTCGACCTCGGTCTGCCGCCGGGGCCCGTGCTCGATGAGGTCGGCTCCGACCCGGATCCGGCGGACGTCGCGGGCGCGCTGACCCAGCTCGACCTCGACCTCACGGCGCTGGTCGAGGTGTTCGAGGACGCCGACGCGTCGGGAACCGACCGCGCGGCTGCCACGGCCGCCGTGCTGGTGTCGGCCATGCAGATCGTCGACGCCGTCCAGGATCTGGCCGCCGACGTCCAGCAGGCACTCGACGACGTCGACGACCCCGAGGGACTGCTCACCGCGTTGCCCCGGCGGTTGCTCGATCTGCTCGTGGTCACCCACCTGGAGCGCACCCGTCCGGTGCTCGTCGAGTGTCTGTCGCTGCTCGGCATCGTCGAGCGGACCCCGGTCCCGCGCAATGGCGACCGTCAGAGCTACGACCGCATCGAGGTGCGGCTCGACCGGCTCGGTGATCTCGTCGATGACCCCGTGCAGCTCCTCACGGACGTCCATGGCTGGGGCGATCCGGACGAGCCGCTCGATCTGCGGCTGTTGACACGGCCGCTGCGACGCCTGCTCGTGCAACTCGGACTCCCCGTGGTCGTGGACGGCGTCACCGGTGAGCTGCGCTCCATGGCGTTCCGGGCCGCGCCGAGCGAGGACCTGCCGACCGCCATCGAGTTGCTGCTGGCCCTCGACGAGGACGGCGCGGTCAGTGGCGGTTCGATCGAGCTCGCCGCCGCCGACGACGGCACCACCGTCGCGCTCGAGGCGTCCGGGTCGCTCGCGCTCGGTGCCGGGCTGCGGATCGAAGCCCCCATGACGGTGGTGCCGGTCGAGCCGACGGGCGAGGTCACCGGGTCGCTCGAGCTCGTCGCCGGGAACCCCGGTGGCGCCGACGAGGTCATCCTGCTCGGTGACGAGGACGGCACGCGACTCGTCGCCGATGCGTGGTCGATCCGCGCCGGGCTCGACTTCCGCGCCGATGCCGGGCTCAGCGGGGGGACGGGGCTGGGGGCCGAGCTGAGCGTCGGCGCGAAGCTCATCGGTGGGGCCCTGGTCATCGAGCTGTCCGCGGCCGACGGCTTCCTCGCCGCCTTCCTGCCCGACGACCTCACCGTCGAGGTCGACCTCGACGCGCACTGGGGTCCCGACGGCCTGACGCTCGAGGGTGGGGCCGGCCTGGAGGTGACCGTCCCGCTCGCGTTGCAGCTCGGACCCGCGACGCTGCAACGCATCGTGCTCGGCATCACCATCGACGCCGACGGCATCGGTCTCAGCGCCCGCGCGGGGGCCGGCCTGCGGCTCGGACCGGTGCAGGCCACGGTCGCCGGTGTCGGGGCCGAGGTGGTGCTGAGCTTCGAGGGCGACGACCTCGGCCCGTTCGGCTTCCAGCCGGCGTTCCTGCCGCCGACGGGCATCGGGCTGGGGATCGACGCGGGGCCGGTCAGCGGTGCCGGGTTCATCGACCACGACCCCGACACCGGGCGCTACTCCGGGATGCTGCACCTCGGGATCGGTGCGATCGGGCTGCGCACCGTCGGCATTCTCGACACCCAGCTGCCCGACGGTGCCAGCGGCTACTCGCTGCTGCTGGTCATCGCCGCCGACTTCCCGCCCATCGCCCTGCCGTTCGGCTTCTCGCTGACCGGGGCGGGCGGGCTGATCGGCATCAACCGGCGGCTGGACGTCGACACGCTGCGCGAGCGGTTCGCGAGCGGCACGGTGGGCAACCTCCTCGCGCCCGAGGACCCGCTCGAGGACGCGGCCAGTCTGATCGACGATCTCGGCGCGGTGTTCCCACCGACCGCCGGCGTCCACGTCGTCGGCCCCACACTCCAACTCTCGTGGACGACGATCGTCACCCTCGACCTCGGCATCTTCGTCGAGTTGCCCAGCTTCTCGAAGGTGGTGCTGCTCGGCAGCGCGCGCGCGGTCGTCGACGCGCCGGGCGGCGGCGATCCGCTCGCGCAGTTGCGGTTGGACCTGATCGGGGTGCTCGACCTCACCCGGCGGCGACTCGAGTTCGACGCCGTGCTCGTGGACTCGCAGCTGTTCCAGGTGTTCGAGTTGACCGGCGGTGCGGCGTTCCGCCTCGACTGGGGCGACGACCCGAACGTGGTCATGAGCATCGGCGGGTTCCACCCCCGCTACGACCCGGCACCGCTGGTGTTCCCGTCGAGCCTCACGCGCATCGCCATGACGCGGGGTGCACCGAGCGACAACCTCTACTTCCGGTTCGAGGCCTACGTCGCGTTCACCTCGAACACCCTGCAGCTCGGTGCGGACGCCCAACTGATCCTGCGTGCCGGCGGTTTCGTCGCCGAGGGCGGCTTCGCGTTCGATGTCCTGATCCGGTTCCAGCCCTTCTCGTTCGAGCTCGACCTGCGCGCCAGCGTGCGCATCACCTACCGCTCGCGGAGCCTGGCCAGCGTCAAGGTCCGCGGGGAACTCACGGGCCCCGGGCCGGTGGAGTTCGTCGGCGAACTCGAACTCGAGGTGCTGTTCTTCTCCATCTCGTGGAGCGGCAGCTTCACGTTCGGCGATCCCGACCCCGCCCCGCTCGAGACCATCGAGAGTCTGGTCGCGGAACTCGAGACCGAGCTCGCCGATCCGCGCAACCTCGCGGTCCGCGGTGCGTCGGAGCAGATCACCATCGAGGTGCACGGCGAGCCCGAGCAGGCGGTGCTCGCCCCCGGCGGCGCGCTCGTCTGGTCGCAGTCCCGCGCGCCGCTCGAACTGCTGCTCGAGTCCTTCCACGGGGTCCCGCTCGACCAGGCCCAGCGGATCAGCATCGGTGCGGCCGGCGGTGACGGCATCGAGGTGGCGAGTGACGACGCGGGGGCGCCGACCGTCGACGACGACTTCGCGGCGGCGATGTTCATCGAGCTCAGCGACGCGGAGAAGCTGGACCGATCGGCGTTCGACCGCTACGCCGCCGGGCTGGTCATCAGCGCCGCCGAGCCGGTGCAGGCCATCGCGGTCGACCGCGGGGTGGATTTCCACGAGTTCGAGATCCCGGTGCCCGACACGGTGGTGCTCGGCAATCCCGTGGGGGCCGCGTTCGCGCTGCCCGGTTGGCTCGTCGATGCCGGCGACGGGCTGCAGCCCGGCCGTCCGACCCGAGCCAGGGCGTTCACGGTCACCGCACTGCACTGGGAGCGCCGGGATGCGGCCGGCCAGCGCCTCGACACGGCGCTGTCCGAGGCCCAGGCACACCAGATGGTGCGTCACGACGGCGGCGGTGCCGTCATCGTGCACGACGACCACGTCGCCGTGCCGGCCTTCTAGATGCCCGACCGCCGACACCACCAGCCCATCCGAGAGCCCGTCCGAGCCGACCGGGACCAGCACCCGGTCGCCGTGCCGGTCCGCCGCGACACGACGTCGCCGACCTCCCTGGAGTCCCCGTGGTCGATGCACTGACGTTCCGATCATGGCGTCGGCCCGGGGCGACCCGGCTGGCCACCGGGACGGACAACGGCCGGACGACGGCGTCGACCGAACTGACCCTGCGCACGCACGGCGTCGACGGTGCGCAGGTCGGGATCCGACAGGGCGCACCCACGTTCCTGCTGGCCGGACCCGCCGACGCCGAGGGACTCGCGCCCGAGGCGATCCTGCACCGTTCGCCCGCTGCCGGGGCCCGGGCAGCGGAGACCACGATGTGTCCGTACGTGGAGTTCGTGGACCCCGGGCTGCCGTGGGCCCTGACCCCGAGTGGCCCGGTGGCCGGCGACGAGGCGCTGCGCCCCTGGTTGGTGCTGGTCGTCGGACGGACCGATCAGATCGCCCTCGGCGACGGCAGTGCCCGCATCGACGCGGCGGTCCTGGCGGCGCATCCGTTGGTGTCGTCCGGCCGGTGGTGTCACGTCCAGGAGGCCGACGGCACCAGCCACGCCCGGGTGCTCTCGCCCGTCGCGCTGGCCGAGGACACCGACTACCTCGCGGTCCTCGTGCCGGGTTGGCGTGTGGTGGAGCAGGCGGACGCCGACGACCTGGTGGTCGATGCCTGGCCGGCGGCACCCGATGCGCCGGTGGAGGTCGACTGCCTCGATCACTGGCGGTTCCGCACCGGACCCGACGGTGACTTCCTGAGCCTGGCCCGACGACTGCAACCCCACCAGCTGCGTGTCGAGGACGGCACCGTGCAGGTCCGCAACGACCGGACCGGCGGACTCGAGCCCCTGGAGGCACACGGGGCCCTGGCCCCCCTCGGCCGGACGGTGCAGCCGCTGCCCGGCGCGATGGCCGACGACCTCGCCGGACTGCTCGGTCCCTTCGACGACCCGTCGGGCCCGGGGCCGCAGGCTGCCGCCGGCCCGCCCGCGGGCCCGGATGACGATGGCGATGGCGATGCCGATGCCGATGCCGACATGGTGCCGGTGCGTGCACGCGACCATGCCGGTCGCCCGATCATCAGCATGCCCCGCTACGGCGCACCCTGGCGCAGCGACGATCCGCTGGACACGACGTGGGGTGCGGACCTCAACCTCGACCCCCGACACCGTAGTGCCGCCGGACTCGGAGCCGCCATCGCGCGGGAGCGTCAGGATCATCTCGCCGCCGAGGCCGGACGCCAGGCCGGTGCGCTCGACGCCGTGGCCCGACGGATCGCGAATCTGGCGCTCGGCGTGCAGACCTCGGGCCGGTTGTTGGACCGTCGGGTGCCAGGTGCCGACGATCCGGCCGGTCGTCTGCTGCTGTTCGGACCGGCGCTGCGGCGGGTCATGACCGACCAGGGTTCGTTCGACGCGCTCGCGACCGCCCCGGACCGGCCCCTGCCACCCGGATGGTTCTCGACCGCGGCCCGGCGGGCGCTGCGCCGGGGCCCGGCGCGCAGCGCGCTCGCGGCGGCGAATGCCGGTGAGGACGACGCCCGGTTCACGGCCGCGAACACCTGCCCACCGCCCCCGGCCCCCGCGCGCAGCGGGCTCGTGCCCTCGCCGTTCGCCCGGCGCGACATCGGCAAGCTCGTCACGGCGTTCGCGGAGGCGATCGCCACCGGCAAGCTCGACCTCCGGTGGGTGGTGGACCGGCTGGCGAAGGCCGGGCTCGACGATCGCGCACTGGGGGCCGTGAAGAAGCGCCTCGCCTCGGGTGGCGCGCTGCCGTGGCGGCTGATCATCGACGTACTGATCGCACAGGCACTGGTCGGGGGTGACGGGCCGCTGGGCGACGACGAGGCGACGGAGCAGCGGCGCGAGGACGTGCGCACGGCACTGGCGCGACTCGAGGCGTGGCTGCAGGGGCCGTCCGACGGACGTGCGGCCGATGACCGGCGCGAGGCGCAGCCCGACCGTCGGGACGAGGAGCCCGTGTCGAAGGACGATCCAGCGAAGGGCGAGGGACCGGGATCGAAGGACGGCCCGGCGAAGGACGAGGAGCCCGCGTCGAAGGACGATCCGGCCGGCGCTGGTGGGCTGCGCGCGTTGCTCGACGTGCTGCGCGCGTTCGAGGAGCCACCCGCACCGGAGCAGCCGCCGTGCCGGCCGGTGGATCTCGAGGCCCTCGCGACGGCGGCCACGGCCGCCTTCGATCCGCGGGACCCGGCGTCCAGCGCCCGGCGACAGGTGTTCGACCGGATACCCGAGCTGGACATCGACGCGCCGCTGACCGCGCCCGAGTTCTGCCCCGGACTCGACATCGAGGTCTGGCGACTGCTCGACGAGTACGCCGGCAGTTGGCTGCTCCCCGGGCTCGACGCGGCCCCGGACGACGCGGTGATGGCCGTGACCACCAACGCGAGTTTCACCGATGCCCTCCTGACAGGGCTGAACACGGCCACGCTCGACGTCCTGCGGTGGCGCAACCTGCGGATCAGTGCCGGATGCACCCCGGTCCGCACGTTCTGGAACCGCATCGACGAGCAGGACGCCGCCGGTGGTCGGCTCGACGACATCATCGAGATCGGTCAGTGGGGGCGCGACACGCCGCTGGGTGACCCCGCCCACCGGCCGGCGTCCGACGCGGACGGGGGTGACCTCGTGCTGGTGGTGCGCAGCGAGTTGCTGCTGCGCTATCCGGCGACGCTGATCTTCCTGGTGCCCGGCGACGACGACGGCCCGCAGCTGCCGACCGTCTCGGCCGCGGACGCGACCGACGCGTCGGAGGCCGCGCGGTTCCCCACCTTCCGGGGCTCGTTGGGCGAGGACGCCGTCTTCCTGGGCTTCCAGGGTGTCGCGCCCGACCGGCTGGGTGACTGGTGGGTCGTGTTCGAGGAGTCGCCGAGCGGGTACCGCTTCCGACACCCCGCCGCCGACATCGAGGTGGCCGACGACGGTTCCCCCGAGGTGGTCGAACCGCTGCTGGCCGCGCTGCCCGACGCCGGGGCCGACGTCGCCGAGGCGTTGTTCGCCGATCCGATCCGTGTGCTGCTCCGCGGCGAGCAGCTCGCCCCAGCATCACCGGATACGGACGAGCCCGACGTCGAGCCCGCGGGGGACGCCACATGACCGACCGCACCGAGGCCGACCGCATCCGCGCGGAGCTGCAGCGCATCGAGCGGGAACTGCGGCGACAGGCCAGCTTCTCGCCCCGGCGGGCCGAGCTGCTCGCCCGGCAACGGACGCTGCAGGCGGAACTCCGCGCGCTGGTACGCGCGGAACGGGCGGCGCGCGAGGGGCGGGGCCGGGCCGGCGGCCGGGTCCGTGATCCGGCCGGCGATGGTCACCCGGTCCGTGATCCGGTCACCGACGACGCCGAACCGGAGCCCGATCCGGCGGACGAGCGTGAGACCCTGCAGCGGGACGAGTTGCCGACCAAGCCCGACGAGCCGAAGCCGGGGCAGGACCCCGAGCCCGGTGACGACGCCAAGCCGGGGCAGGACCCCGAGCCCGGTGATGAGGCCAAGCCCGGGCACGATCCCAAGCCCGGTGGCGGCGCCGAGCCCGGGCACGATCCCAAGCCCGGTGGCACCCCGAAGCCGGTGCCGGATCCCGGCGATGCACCGATGGAGCTCGGGCGGGTCCCCATCGGGGTGATGCTGCCGCTGCGGCTCGAGACCCGGTTCGACGCGGGGGTCCTGCGGGTGCGCATCATCCCCGACGACCTGTGGCTCTCCCGTCACGACCCGCGACCGACCGCCGCCGAGGTCGACGCGTTGAAGCGCTACCTCGAGCGGGTCGAGCGTGGGGAGGCGGAGCGCGCGTGGCAACGGTTCGCGACCGCGCACGGCGGTCCCCGTGCCGCCTGGCTGGAGCGGACGTTCGGGCCACAGCTGCGAGGTGAGGTGGATGATCCGCCACGCATCGAGTTGCGCCCCGACGACCGCCCCCGGTTCCCGCAGCTGGAGCTGTTCCCCGATCGTCTGGAGATCTGGGCACAACGCAACGACGGTCAGCGGCGGCTGCTGACGACCACCGCGATCGACCACGACCGGCTCACGATCGACCTGCCCATGGCCGGCACCGGCGGCGGCACGCCGGACGGCGGGCTGCCGGGGACCGATACCTCGAACGACACGTCGGACGACGGGCCGCAGGTGCCGGACACCGAACCGCGCTGGTGGGAGTCGTTCGACGTGGCCTGCAAGGTGGGACTCGGCGCGGTCATCCCACTCGATGGCACGGCGGGAACGCCACCAGTCGATGTCGACGACCTCGACGCGCTGTTCGTGGTCGGGATCAGCCACGACTCGCCCGGGGGACTGTTCGCCGACCATCGCGACAGCGGGCTGCTCGGCACGATCGCCCCGGGGATCCCGACCGCGACGGTCGCCGGCGAGCCGGCGGCCCCCTCCGAGTTCGATGCGAAGCGATGGGGATCGTTGCGTCATGAGGAGCCGGACGCTGCCCAACAGCAGCTCAGTGTCCTGCTCACCGGTGATCGCGACGCGCTCGGTGCGTTGCCCGGGGACACGGGTCTGCCCGCGGGACCGATGGTCGACGGTCTGTGGCCGGCGCTGTGGGGGTTCGGGCTCGGCGAGGTGCTCGGTGTCGGCGCACCCGGTGACATGCGGACGTTGGGTGCCTGGGCCGGCCATGCCCTGCGGCCGCAGGGGCCGCTGCCCACCCTGCGCATCGGCCGGCAGCCCTACGGGCTGCTGCCGGTGACCGATCTGCGCCAGTGGGAGGTGCTGGCGGGTGAACCGCCGCTCGAGCAGGGGCTCGTCGGCGCGCTCCGCAAACTCCGGGAGCTGTGGGCGGTGGCCGCGACGCAGCACGGCAACGTGCAGGGGGTCGATGCCGCCGGTCTGCTGGACCGTCTGGCGCAGACGCCGACGGCGCCACGGCTCGGTGTCCGCCGCCAGGACTCGCTGGAGGCCGAGGTCGCGGGAGCCACGATCCACGACGTGTTGAGCGGGCTGCTGGGCTGGGGGGCCGGTGCCCCGCTCACCATGGCGGAGGCCCTGGCGCAGTGGCACCAGGCCAACCCGGTCGTCGCCTCGTTGGGCATCACGGCGAACCGTCATTACTCCGGTGTCGCCCACCAGCGGCCGTTGCAGCTGTCGATGTTCGGTCCTGACGGCGACGTCGCCACCGCACACGCCGCGCTGCGTGCCCTGGTCGCCCGGTCGCGTACCGAGCCCGCCGCGTTGGCCCGGCTCGACGTGCTCGAGCGTGGCGACGGCACCATCGATGCCCTGCTGCTCCGTCTCGCCCTGCGATCGCTGCAGCTGGCGCTGGCGGACGTGGCACGTGAACGCGGCGCCGACGACGCCCCGTTGCTAGAACCGGCGACCCCCTTCACGTGGGCCCCGGGGCGGCTGCGCGGGCTGGTGTCGAGCCTCACACCCGAGCAGCTCGACGGGGACACGCCGGCGCTGCGGGCGTTCCGGCGCGTCACCGACGGTCTGTCAGCGCTCGCGGACCTCGACCAGCTCGGATCCGCCGACCAGCTCGATCGCGCGCTGCGCGCGGTGATCGACACGGCGAGCCACCGGCTCGACCCCTGGCTGGGTGCCCCTGCGTGGCGTCGTATCCGGGGCGTGCTGGACGTCACCGCACGCGAGGACGCCATGCCACTGCGCCTGCAGCTCGGCGCGTTCGGGTGGGTCGATGCCCCGCGACCGCGTGAGCGTGATCCGGTCGACGGCACGCGCGGCACGCTGCTGCTCGCCCCCTCGGACGGCCAGGCGACGACGGCCGCCATCCTGCACGATCGCAGCGTGTCCACCACGGACGCCGGCGGGACCGGACGGTGGGATCTACAGGTCGATTCGACCACCGCGCGGGCCGCCGAGCGGCTCGCGCGGCTGGTGCGGGAGGGACGCAACCTCTCCGAGGCCATCGGTGCCGAGGTGGAACGCGCCGTCGGTGACCGGTCGAGTGTGGCGGCGCTGCGGCGGGCGTATCCGATCCGTGGCGGGCTGGGGGTGCGGCGGGTCTGCGACGGCCAACGTCTGCTCGAAGCGGACATCGACACGCTCGACCTGCCCCAGCGGGGCAGGGAGGCACTCGAACAGATGCGCGCCGCGGTCGACGCCTACGGCGATCTGCTGGTCGCCGAGGGGATCCACGACATCGTCGCCGGTCGGCCCGACGCCGCCGCCGCGGCGATGGACGCCGCGGCCGGGCTCGCCCAACCACCGACGTTGGACGTGCTCACCAGTCACCGGGAGGGACGGGCGGTCGGCAGCACCCTGCTGGTGGCCCTCGAACTCGACGAGGAGCTCGACACCTCGCGGCCCGGGGCGGTGGCCGATCCGGCGCTCGCGCGCCTGCTGCGGGAGACGTTCGGGGCGGCGGACGCGTGGCGGTGGCGGGTCGAGGATGCCACCGGCGTCACCAGCTCGATCACCCTCGCCGACGTCGGGCTGGAACCGATCGACGCGCTCGGGCTCCCGCTCGGGCAGCTCGAGGCACTGATCGCCGCCGACGGGAGCCTCGTCGCCCACGACGGCAGCCGGCGCTACGAGCAGGCGCGCACCCTCATCGCCTCGCTCGGTCGACCCGCCCGGGCCGACGAACTGGCCGACGACCCGACCGCCACCGCGCGACCGGGGGCCGCGGACGATGGTGCCCAACAGCTGCGCGATCGACTGCTGGCGCTACGCACCATGGCCGCTGAGCTGATCGCCGACCTCGGTGCCGCCGCCGCGGCCGGTGACGACGGCGAGGACCTGCTCACCGCAGCGCGCCGGTGGGGGATCAGTCTCGATGGTCCGTCCGACCTGCCACCGTCGGCCGAGCGCCTGCAGGCCGTGGCGCAGCGCCTGCAGCGCCGGCTCGATCAGGCCCCGGTGTCACCCGGGGCGTCCGACGCGACCGACGTCGCCTCGGTCGACGACCTCGAACTCGAGGATCTCGTCGAGGCGGTGCGGACCCTGGCCTCGCGGACCGGGCAGCTCGCCGTGCTCACGACGCATCGACGCGCGCGCCTGCCCGAGCAGCTCGATCCGGCGGACGGATTCGACGACGACTGGCTGCCGATCATCGCCGCGGTCCGTGCCCCGTGCACCCGGCGGGAGGCCGGACGACTGATCGCCACGATGCACGGCGATGCCGAGCGGACGTTCAGCAACCGCCCGGACGACCCCTGGCAGCAGGGGGCGTTCCCGGCGACGTCGGATCCGAGCGGTGCGACGACACCCGACGAGCGACGCCTGGTGGTCGTCCACACCCGTGCCGATCTGCGCAAGGCCGGTGCGACGACCCCGTTCGCGGTCGGCATGGTCGACCACTGGACCGAGACGGTGCCCGACGAGCGCCACACCGCGGCCGGCACCTTCGAGTTCGACGCCCCCGCCGCCCGGGCACCGCAGGCGATCCTGCTGGCCGTGCCACCCCGGGTGGGGCAGGAGTTCGACGGTGAGCTGCTCGCCGGCATCGTCGCGGACGTACGGCTGCTGGCCCGGGTGCGCATGGCGACGCCGGATGACCTCGGTGAGCTCGCGGCGATCCTGCCGACCGCTCTGTTCCCGGCGCACGACGCCGCGTCGGTCGATCTCCACCCCCGCGTCGGGAAGGACGAGTCGTGAGTGCCTGGATCCGTGACCGCATGCACCGTCTCGAGCCGACCGGGCTGCGCAGCGACCTCGCCCGTGGGTTCGCCGCCGAGGTCGCGGACCCCGCCTGGATGCTGGGCCGCCAATGGCAGCTGGGTGAGCACCAGGGTGAGGACGCCGCCTCGCCCGTGCAGGTGACCTTCCGCCGGCAGGTCCGCCCGCTGTCGGTCGACGGCCGCGCGGTGACGGTCGACGGGGCGACCACGCCACCGGAGGCGATGGTCGAATCCGAGCCCGACGAATGGTGGACGCTCGGCCGCCGTATCCGCATCGGGCAGCAGGTCGCCATCGCGGCGAAACAGCACGGCGTCGCGGTACCGACCGACGATCCGTGGCGCATCGACGACCCGCCGCCGCCCTACGACGTGTTCGACGGGGCCCCCGATGGACGAGCGCTGTGGACCTCCCGCGAGCGGCTCGGCCTGGAGGAGCGCTGGTTCCCGTCGCAGCCACCGGACGAGCAGCCCCGCGACACCTGGGATCCGGCCACCTTCGCCTACGACGCCGACCTCCGCGCCGGTGAGGTGGCGCTGCCGCTGGTCGAGCACGAGGGGGGACGGCTCGACTGGTACCACGTGGACGCCGAGACGGACGGTTCCCTGCCGGACCTCGACGGCGACGCGATCACCAGCCATCGGGTGTTGTGCTCCCGGGTCCGTTACCCGGGAGCGCCGACACCGAGGTGGTGGGAACTCGAGCAGGCGGCGCTGGATGTCGGTGGCCAGGCACCGGACCGGGCCCACCTGGCCACGCTGCTGCTCGCCGATCTGCTCGCCAGCCACTCCGACGACCGCTTCACGTTCCCGATCGACACCTCCGGCGGGGCGCTGGTGACCATCGACGAGGTCACGGTGACCGACTCGTTCGGGGACACCTGGAAACTCGCGGGCCCGTCGGACGACTGGTCGCTGTTCAGGGTCGCCGGGTTGCCCGCCACCTCGATGCTGGTGTGGCCCCGGGTCCAGGTCCCCCTGATCGGACCGTTGCGCGACGAGGTCGCCATCGGCATCGATGAGGACGCGAACCTGCTGTGGGCGGTGGAGCGCCGCGCCGACGGGCGGGAGATCGCGACGCCCGCGGCCGAACTCGAGACCCCCGGATCGATCGACGCGCGGGCGCGGATCGACTGGCGCTACCGACCTTCACCACCGGTCCCGGAGCACTGGCACCCCTACGTCATCGATGAGGTCGACGGCCCCGACGGCGAGCCGCGACGTCGGTTCGTCCAGGCCCGACTCGCCGATCACACCGGTCCGAGCACCACGCTCACCCCCGAGCCCGTGGTCGACCTGCTGCTCGATCCGGATGCCCGACCCGCGGCGGAGGCCGGTGACGACGCGCCCGGGCGAGGCGCCGATCCGGTGCACCAGATCGAGCCGGCCGTGGTCCCGACCGACGGCTTGCGGCTCGAGCGCCGCTACGTCCTCACGCGGCGGACCGACGGAGCGCCGGTGCTGTGGAGCGAGCGGCGTCGCCAGCCGGCCGCGGCACCGCCCGGGTTCGTGCCCCGGTTCGACGTGCTCGATCACGATCCCGCGGTGGACTGACCGCCGCCGATACGCGACAGCGCCATTCAGTCGCCGGGTCGGTCGTCGCGCTGGTCGTCGGGTCGGTCGGCGCGCTGGTCGTCGGTTCGGTCGTCGCCGGTGGGGTCGACGTCCACCGTGTCGTCGACCCCGAGTTCGCGTTCGAGGTGGGCGACGCGACGTTGGAGCTGCTCGACGGCGGTGGCGAGCTCGCGGTTGGTCGGGACCGGTCGGTGGTCGGTCGGGACCGGTCGGTGGTCGGTCGGGTCCGCGGCGGTGTCGCTCCCGCCGGCGGCCCCGCCATGGTCGGTGAGCGAGGTTGCGGGCGTGTCCGGTGACGTGGCCGCATCGCCCGCGGCGTCGTCCCCGAGCAGCTGCTGCCAGCGCTGCTGCTTCTCGCCCGGCCGTCGCGGCAGCTGCTGCGCCAGGCCGCGGTCGCGCAGTTCCGTCAGTGCTGCCTCGAAGCGGTCGCCGTCGGCGTCGGGGGTCAGACGCTGGGTGCGGGCACGCAGCTCGCCGGGGGTCTGGGCACCGCGCAGCAGCAGCATCCCGAGGATGGCCAGCGGCACCGACGACGACAGGCCGAGCTGTTCGTCGACGCGGTGGGCGTGCTTCTCCACGCGCTCGCCGACCCGCTTCACCCGTCGGGCCAGACCGAGCGCCCGCAGGTGGATCATGGCGGGACGGACCACGGCGCTGTCGTAGGCCACCACCGGGTCACGATTGGTGGACTGGTTGCAGCCGGTCAGCAGCGCGTTCTCGGTCAGGGGATAGGACTGCGGTGTGCCGAGTTGCTTCTCGATCAGCACGCCGATGATCCGGCGTTCGGCGGCGGTCAGTGGTTCGGTGATGGCGGTCATGGTCTCGACGGTAGCCGTCGCCCGATGAGGACCACGCGGCGAGGACCACGCGGCGAGGACCACGCGGCGAGGACCACCGGCAGCGGTCGCCATGCGAGGACCACCCCCGGCCACGCGGCGAGGACCACGCGACAACTACGCTCGACGCGAGTGACGATGCGAGCGCGCGGACGTGGGATGCGTTCGTGCAGGGAGGCCGTGCGATGACCACGCCAGCAGATGGGACCGCTCCGACGACCGGGGGCGAGCGCCCCGAGCGGGGCGACGAGCCGCTCGTGGTGGTCGAGACCCACGACCACGGGATCCGGTGGCTGCGCCTGAATCGGCCGCCGGCGCGCAACGCGCTGTCGCTCGCCATGCTCGACGCGCTCGGCGACGCACTGCGTGCTGCCGCCGCCGACACCTCGGTGCGGGTGCTGGTGATCGCCGGCAACGGGCCCGGCTTCTGTGCGGGACACGACCTGCGCGAGATCCGTGAGCACCGCGAGGATGCGGACGGCGGTGTCGCCTACTTCGAGAAGCTCATGGCGCGCTGCTCGGAGGTCATGCAGGCCATCGTCCATCACCGCGTCCCCGTCATCGCCGCGGTCGACGGCATCGCCACGGCGGCCGGGGCCCAGCTGGTGGCCAGCTGCGATCTCGCGGTCGCCACCGAACCGTCCCGGTTCGCGACCCCGGGCGTGAACATCGGGCTGTTCTGCTCGACCCCGATGGTGGCGCTCAGCCGCAACGTCGCCCCGAAGCACGCCATGGAGATGCTGCTCACCGGCGACATGATCGACACCGACCGGGCGGCGGCCATCGGGCTGATCAACCGCGCCGTGCCGGGCGAGGAGCTTCAGGCCCACGTCGACGAGCTCGCGGCCACGATCGCCGCGAAGTCCGGCTACACCCTGAAGGTCGGCAAGGAGGCGTTCTACCGCCAGCTCGAGCGCCCCCTGGCGGAGGCCTACGCCTACACCTCGCAGGTGATGGTCACCAACCTGCTCGCCGACGACGCCGACGAGGGCATCGGCGCGTTCCTCGACAAGCGCGCCCCGACCTGGCAGGACCGCTGAACTGACGGCCAGGCCGCGGTCGACGCCATCCGTGCCAGCGAGCTCGACTGGACCGGGGTTCGTGGGCCGCGGCTCACGGATGACGATCCGGCGTCCCACGGCACGGTGCCGGCCGTCGGCTGGTGATCGGCCACGGCATCGCGCCGGCCGTCGGCTGGTGACCGGGGCATGTCTGGTGATCGGAGTAGGTCCGGGAACCCCGGAAGCTCCGGGGCCGCAGGGGCGTTGTGATCCGCAGACCGACCCAAGGCTGCAACCATGTCGAGCTCCACCGCGGCTGACGCCGCCCCGATCCGTGTCGAGCGGTCCGCGAAACGCATCCGCGCCTACCTCGACGGCCACCTCGTGGTGGACAGCGATCGACCGCTGCTCGTCTACGAGAACGGCTTCTACCCACAGGTCTATCTCCCGCGCGCCGCGGTCGTGGCGACGCTCGAGGCCACCGACACCACGACCACCTTGCGCACGGGCGTCGAGGCAGCCCGGTTCGACGTCGTCGTGGCGAGCGACCGCGCGGCGGGAGCAGCCTGCGTCCCCATCGATCCCGACGATGCACGGCTGGCCGACCATGTCCGGATCGACTGGGATGCCATGGACGCCTGGTTCGAGGAGGACCAACCGATGCTCGGGCATCTGCGCGACCCCTTCCATCGCGTCGATGCCCTGCCGTCGGGCCGCCGAATCCAGATCGAGGTGGACGGCACACCGGTCGCCGACAGCCGCACCCCGATGGTCGTCCACGAGACCGGTCTGATCCCACGCCACTACCTCGCGATCGCGGACGTCGACCAGCACCTGCTCGAGCCGTCCGACACCGTCACGGTCTGTCCCTACAAGGGCACGACCCGCTACTGGCATCTGCGCATCGGCGACGAACGGCACGAGGACATCGCCTGGGCGTATCCCGCACCGTTGCCCGAGTCGGCTCCGATCGCCGGACGGATCTGCTTCGACGACGCCCGTGTCGACGTCCGCGTCGACGGGGTCGCGCAGCCGCGTCCGGACTCGCCGTTGCTGGCCGATCTGCTCGAGCCCTGACCGGCCGCGCGGCCCGGCTGGCCGCGTAGACCGGCTGGCCGCGTAGACCGGCAGGCCGCGCAGACCGGCTGGCCGCGCGGCCCGGCTGGCCGCGTAGACCGGCTGGCCGTGGCGTCGGCGACCCGCACGCGCGGTGTCATGCGCGCGGTCAGCCGACCAGAGCCTCGAGTGCGGCGCGCAGCTCCCGGGCCTCGGATCGGCGGACCTCCCGCTCGTCGACCCAGGACCCGAGGTCCTCGAGCAGCGCGGCGGCATCGTCGCGCCGGTCGTCCGGATCGGTGTCGTCGAGCAGTTCCTCGAGGTCATCGAGCACGTCGTCGGCCCGTGCCCCGAACCGACCCGGATCACGGGTGATCGCCACGAACACCTCATGGACGTCGTGGAGTTCGGTCGTTGCCGGACGGCCGACCGGATCCAGGACACCGATCAACTCGCGACCGGCTGACGGCGTCAGCGCACCGTCACCACGCAGCTCGGCGATGTCCACCATCAGCACGCGGGCGTCACGGGCCCGTTCGGCGGGGTCGGCGGAGGTCCGGATGACCTGCAGCTCCTCGAGCAGGTCGTCGGCCTCGTCGCCGTAGCGATCCGGATCCTCGATGACCCGCTCGATCAGGGAGCCGAGCTCCTCGAGGGTCGCCTCGTCGTCGAGCGACCGGTTCCCGTCGTCGGTGTCGGGTGGCCCGGGCTGCTCGGGCGGACCCGGCTCCCCGTCCGGATCGTCGATCGGCGGGGGAGTGTCCGGCTCGTCCGGTGCATCGCCGACCGAAGCATCGGTGTCCGGGTCGGCCGTGGTGATCCCGTCGTCCGGATCGGAGCCGCCCGGGGCGAGGAGGAGGCCCACCAGGGCCGCGACCGCCAGGGCGGCGACGACGACCGTCGGGCGCTGCCACCGCGGACCGCCGAGTTCGGCCACGTCACCCTCACCGCCGGCGGAGTGGTCCAACCCGACCGTGACCGGCGGGGATGTGGCCGGGACGGGTGCCATCGGGGCGATGACGGTGGGGCTCGGGTTCCCGACCGCGTCGAGCAGGTCGGTGCGCATCGTCGCCGCGTCCGGGAACCGGTCGGCCGGGTCCTTGGCCAGGGCACGCTCCACCACCGCGACCAGCGCGGCCGGCACCGCGGGGGCGTGGTCGGCCAGCGGGGGCGGCGGCTCGTGCTGATGGGCCAGTGCCACCGCGATGGGGCTCTCGGCCCGGAAGGGGACCCGGCCGGTGAGCGCCTCGTAGAGCACGACGCCCACCGCGTACAGGTCGCTGGCCGGGACGGCAGCGGTGCCGCCGAGCACCTCGGGTGCGAGGTAGGACGGGGTGCCGAGCACCGTGCCCGTCGCCGTCAGCTTGCTGCTGGCCTCGGCCAGGCCGCGGGCGATGCCGAAGTCGGCGAGCTTCACCCCGCCCGCGGCCGGCAGCAGGATGTTGGACGGTTTCACGTCACGGTGGACCAGGCCGTGGTCGTGGGCCACCTGCAGGCCGGCGAGCACGGCGGCCAGGATCAGCGCGGCGCGGTCGGCCGCCAGCGGGCCGTCGGCCAGATGGCGGGCCAGCGTGGTGCCGGTGACGAGCTCCATGACCACGAACCCGCGCCCGTCGTCCTCACCGACGTCGTGGACGGTGACCGTGTTGGGGTGGTGCAGTCGCCCGGCGGCGCGTGCCTCACGCAGCAGCCGGTCACGCACCGTGGCGTCGCCGAGCAGCTCCTCCCGGATCAACTTGATCGCGACCCGACGGTCCAGGGTCCGGTCGTGTGCCGCCACGACACGGGCCATGCCGCCCGCCCCGAGTTCCTCGGCGAGCTCGTAGCGGTCGGCGAGCACGGTCATGCGGGCCCATCCGGGAGACGGTCGATCGGTGGGGTGGTCTGTCCCTCGAACTCGAGCTTACGAGGCACCCGGCCGCCCGCCGACCCCACGCCGTCCGGGCAGCAGCGCGAGTCCGACACACAGCACGGTCGTCGTCCCCACCAGGAACCAGCCCAGCGTGCCGATGCCGTGACGGGCGATGAACACCAGATTGACCGCGAGGTTGCCG